>Ga0182015_10001161_pt1 | contig 35851 bp, 26 predicted proteins | sample 712P3MmetaG_FD_120478 | JGI IMG/M metagenome (GOLD analysis project Ga0182015, IMG submission 120478) | Permafrost microbial communities from Stordalen Mire, Sweden - 712P3M metaG | ecosystem: Environmental > Terrestrial > Soil > Wetlands > Permafrost | place: Sweden: Stordalen | collected...
GGTTCTGCAGAATCTCGTCGGTGATTTCCTCCTCGTCGAAGGTGACGACCTCCTTGATGGAGCGCACGCCCTTCTTGAGGTCTTCGCCCATGGCCAGCAGTTCGTGGATTACAATGGGCGACCGCGACAGCGCCTTGAGCACACGCACCTGGCCGCGCTCAATGCGCTTGGCGATCTCCACTTCGCCTTCGCGCGTGAGCAGCGGCACGGTTCCCATCTCGCGCAAATACATGCGGACGGGATCGTTGGTTTTTTCGAGCGCCCCGGGAGTGAGGTCGAGTTCAACATCCTCGCCTTCCTCGATGTCTTCGAACTTCTTGTCGAGCGCGGCGGAGGGCAGCTTCGGGCCTTCCAGCACGTCGATGCCTTGCGTGCCAATCGTAGTCAGCAGGTCGTCCAGGTCTTCGGGACTATGCACGTCGTGCGGGATCAGGTCATTGACCTGGTCGTAGGTGAGATATCCCTTTTCTTTCCCGGCATCGACCAGCTTTTTTATGTCGTCGTACTTGTCTTCAAGAGCCAAGAGGTGTCCTCAAATTCTTCAGTTCGCCCGCGCGGAGCGTGTGATACAGGTCTGAAATGGTGGGTATCTGGGGTAGCGCGGAGTTGTGCATCTAGCACAAACTTTCAGAGTGTAGCACATAAGTGCTGTCCCGTCTATCACTTGCCCCGCAACCGTTCCCCGCCGTCCGCCGCTAAATCTAATACTACCAAATACTTAGATGGTTCTAACCGCTGTTTTGTTTCACGCAGTTTTCTGGTTTCCGACACCGGTTCGTAACCCGGCTTCCGCCAAGCTGGGATCCCTGAGCGCTCGGCTCAGCCGGTCCTTCTCAACCAGCAGTTCATTCCTTAGTACCTTATCGTCGCTGACTCCAGGCTTGGTTAGTTCGCGCTGCACCTGCTCCAGCGAGCGCCGCAGGTGAATGCGGCGGAGCGCGCGCACTGCGCCCTCCAAGCGCTCGGCGCTGAGTTCTTCGTCCTCTTTCAGCAAGATGGAAGCCAGCATCCGGCGCTCAGCCTCGGAGCACGGTACCTCCATGACATCGGCAACTTCAGGCCCGGCATGGAGCAGGGCCTCGACCAGCGATTCCGTCGCCAAGCCGCGATGCAGACCTTCCATCTGGAGCACGTACTGCGCCTGCCGCGCTGGATCGAACTCTTCCTCGGCGCCATCGCGCGAGGAAAAATGACCGGCTCCCGGTTGCAACTGCCGCGCCGAAGCCAGGGCGCGGACAAGAATTCGTTCGGCGTCGGTGGCTTGCGCCTCCGCCGAAGCCTTTAAGGTACCCGCGGAGCGAGTCGCCGCCACATGCCGCAACTCCTGGCGCAACACCGCCGAATCAATACCCAGCTTCTGCGCGATCTCCTGGCCCAGTTCGTCGCGCACAATGCGGCTGGGCACGCGCTGAATGTGCGGCAGGAGGAAGTTCACCGCCTTCAGTTTGCCCTCGGCGCTACGCACCGGAAAAAGACTTCGCGCCCGGTCAATCAGATAGTCGAAGTATTTCTGCGAACCCCGAAGTGCCTCACCGTAGGCGTCTTTGCCCTTGCGCCGGATGAAGAGATCGGGATCGAACCCCTGCTCCAGCGTCAGCACCTTGATTTGAAATTCTTCCTCCACCAGCAAGCCCAGCGTGCGCTCGGTGGCCTTGGCTCCCGCCGTATCGGGATCAAAGTTGACCACCACGTTCTTGCTGAATCGCCCCAGCAGCTTCGCTTGGATCTCTGTGAACGCTGTGCCCGAGCTGGCGATCACATTGTGAAAGCCGGCGGCGTAGAGGGAAATGCAATCCATCTGGCCTTCGACCAGGATCGCGTAATCCAGCTTGCGGATCGCTTCTTTCGCTTTGTCAAGGCTAAACAGAACCCGGCCCTTGGAATAGACTCCCGTCTCCGGCGAATTCAAATACTTCGGACCGGACTTCTCGTCGCTGGCCAGCGTTCGTCCCGTAAATGCAATGATTCTCCCCGCGTCGTTGGCTATCGGAAACATTACGCGGTTGCGGAACTTGGCGTACATCGCGGCTTCGAGTTTCCGGTTTCCAGTTTGCGGTTTCCGGTGCTGAGTTTCCGGGGTCGGGGTGGAGTCAAAATCTCCGCCTTGTCCGTCCAAAGAACGGACGGCCAAGAACGGGGCACCCTGAGCGCTGTCGAGGTTGCCCGTGCGAGCGTCACTCTGGGTTGGCTGATGGCGGATCGCTGACGGCTGACGGTTGTCTTCCTGCTTCCACGAGAACAACCCGCTTTCCCGCAGCACCTCTTCGCTGAACTCCTTCGCCAAGCGGTCGCGCAGCAGGAAGCCGGAATCCGGAGCGTAGCCGATGCGAAAGCGCGCAATGGTCTCTTCGTTCAACCCGCGCCCGGCCAGATACTCTCGTGCCCGCGCTCCGTCAGGACGCTTCAGGCATTCCTGGAAAAACGCGGCGGCGCGCTCCTGAATGTCCAACAACTGCGCGCGCAGCTTGGCATCTCTGGCCTCTCCGGGACTCGAGTACGTTGCCTTAGGCAGCGGAATCCCCAGCTTCTGCGCAATCAGGCGAACGGCTTCGGGAAAGGTGATGTTCTCGATCTTCTGCACGAAGCTGAAGACGTCTCCCGACACGCCGCAGCCAAAGCAGTGATAAAACTGCCGCGTCGCATGCACCGAAAACGACGCCGTTTTCTCCCCGTGGAACGGACACAGCCCCGAATAGTTCTGCGCCCCGGCCTTCTTCAGCCTGATGTAGTCGCCGATGATGCGGACAATGTCCGCCTGCTGCTTCACCGTCTCTTTGAAATCTTCAGCGCTGGGCATGGATGGACTGATGCTTCCGACGAGCGACACCTATCCCTTTGGAATTGTGAGCCATGGTGGCCCTGATGGGAATATACCGGAGCTGGATTGTTGTGGAGAAGCTGTGGGAATTATGGCGATATCCGTTGACTTTCGAGGAAAACACGCCCGAGCCTGGAACCCTTCCCCTCCTACACCCGCAACTCCACCACGGTCGCCCCACCGCCGCCCTCATTTTGCGGAGGCTCGGCTACCGACTCCACGTGCGGATGCTGTTGCAACGCCTGCCGCAGCGCTTTGCGGAGGATGCCCATGCCGCTGCCGTGGACGACGCGCACCCGCGGCAGCCCTGCCAGAAATGCGTGATCGACAAATTTTTCCACGGCGCGCGTCGCATCGTCCACGTTAAAGCCAATGACGTTGATTTCTGAGGGCGCGTTCTCGCCTTCGTTTTCGTTATTCAACGACACCGAGATTCCCCGCCTCCGCGCCGCCTTCACCGGAGAATCGGCCGACTGCGCACCGCCGAACACCTCGGCGATGTCGTCGCGCGCGATCTTCATTTTCATCGCTCCCATCGCGACTTCAAAGTGAGAATCATCCAATTTGCGCAGGACTGTTGCCGCGCGGCCGGTTGATTTCAGCTTGACGCTGTCGCCCTCGGAGACGTGCTTCACGACCTGCGGCTGCGCATGCGGATCGCCCCGGTCGGCTCCGCTGGCATGTGCCACCACCGTGGAGTCGAACTGTTCGCGAAATTCCCGCCGCAACTTAGCGATCTTTCTCTCAGCTTCTTTGGAAACTTTCTGCGCCGCTGCCTTGTCCTGAACGGCATTTACAGCCTCGCGCGCATGGTATTCGAAATCGCGCAGCACGCTCTCGAGCTTCCTCTCCATCTCCCGGATCTTTGCCTGCTGCTCCTTCTTGCCCTCGGCTGCCAGCAGCGCCTTCTCATGCTCCAGTTCCTGCTCACGGGTTTTCAGACGCAAGCTCTCGCTTTCCACCTCGCGCAACCCGGCATGAAGTTTGTCCAGAAATTCGCCCACGTCGCGAGCCTGCGTACCCAGACGCTCCCGCGCCGCCTCAATGATCGCGGGGTTCAGCCCTAGCCGCTGCGCGATGTTGATTCCCGCCGACGCCCCCGGCACACCCATCTTCAATTCGTAAGTCGGTTGCAGCGTAGTCTGGTCGAAGCCCACCGACGCGTTGATTACGCCAGCAGTATTCGCGCCGTAAACCTTTAATGAAGTGTGGTGCGTCGAAATCACGGTCATGCAGCCGAGGCGGCCAAAATGCCCGGCAATCGCCACTGCCAACGCCGCCCCTTCCTCGGGATCGGTCGCTGCACCCAGTTCATCGAGCAGCACCAGGGACTCGGCGGTCGCCGTCCGTGAAATGAAGTCGATGTTCGTGACATGCGCCGAAAACGTGGAAAGATTCTGTTCGATCGATTGATAGTCGCCGATATCGGCCAGCACCGCGTCGAACAGCGGCATTTCCGCGCGGTCGGCGGGAACCGGGATGCCTGACTGCGCCATCAATGCGAGTAAACCTACCGTCTTCAGCGTCACCGTTTTGCCGCCGGTATTGGGGCCGGTGATCACCAACTGGCGGCGCGTGCCTTCAAGTTCCACGCTGACCGGAACCACAGCCGCGCCTTTGAGCCTAAGATTGCGCTCGAGCAGCGGATGCCGCGCGTCGCGCAGAATCATCCTTCCGGGCATCTCTTTGCTCAACTGCACGGCGACGCAGTTGTACTCTTCGGCGAAGCGGGCCTTGGCAAACTGCAGCTCCAACTCGCTGAGCGCTTCGACCGACGCGAGAATGGCCTCCGCTTGCTCGCCAATGCGTCGCGTCATCTCGAGCAGAATGCGATGAATTTCCGCCTGCTCTTCATCGAGCAACCGCACCAGTTCATTGTTCTGCTCGATCGTCTCCAGCGGCTCTACAAAGACGGTTTGGCCGCTGGAACTCGCTCCGTGCACCACGCCTTGGACTCGCCGTTTCTGCTCGATCTTCACCGGGATGACAAAGCGCTCGCCGCGGATTGTGATGACTTCGTCCTGCACTGCGCCGCCCTCGGCCAGACGCCGCAAACATCCGCGCAGCGATTCCTGAATCACCCGCCTCTGCTTTTCAATTTCGCGGCGAATCCGCCCTAGCTCGGGGGAAGCGCGGTCTTCGAGCGTGCCATCGGGCTGAATCTTGTTCCGAAAAGAACGCAGGAAGTCCGTGAAATCAGGCACGTTTTCCGAAAGCGTCCGGGTTCGCGGCCATTCCGTCCTCATGCTCGCCGGAGGATGAAACGCGATTTCGCGCCACTCCGCCGCGCGGTCCACCAGCAGCAGAACGTCACGAATCTCCGTGGTTTCGAGCGCGGCTCCCGCGATGCGGGACTTCGCAACCAGTCTTGAAATATCCAGCAGGCCGGTAAAATCGAAGCGCCCGCCTACGCGGCGGAACTCCCGCACTTCCTCGGTCAACTCCTGCTGCTCACGAACCCAGACGGAATCCGTCGAAGGGGCAAGCGCTGTAATCCTCTCCCGGCCGAGCGGCGAAGACGCGTATCCGCGCATCAGTTCGAGCAAAGGATCGAACTCCAGCACCCGCGCCGAGTTGTGGATGAGGGGTTGAGACATCGGAGTTTATGTTACAGGAATGGCAGAATGAAGGATGAGAACGCAGGATGAGTGTGCGAACCTCGGCAGTGTCCTAAATCGCAGCCTTAGGCACGGACCGAGGCTCGAACCAGCCTACGACTGGGCTGCTGCCAGCGCCTGGGATTCGAGGTGGCTGGCCACGGGCAGGCGCAGCACGAACACCGCCCCGCCCTCCGGCCGATTCTGGCAGGTGATCTGTCCGCGATGATCCTGCACCACGCCGTACACGGCGCTCAGTCCGAGACCTGTGCCTTTGCCGATCGGCTTTGTCGTATAGAAAGGATCGAACACGCGATGCGGCTCTTTAATGCCTGGCCCGCTATCGGAAAACTGCACCACCACTTCTTCTCCCTGATGTTGGGCGCTCACCCGAAGCAGTCCTCCGCCCGCCTCCTCCAGCGCGTCTAAAGCATTTTCTACGATCTGGACGAACGCCTGGAACAACTGGTGGCCGTCGCCCCACACCCTGGGCAGGTGCGGGTCGATCCAGGTTTCGATGCGGATTCCCTGATGGTGACGCTGCAGCCCCCTCATTTGCACGCTCCGCTGCAGAAGTATGGACAAGTCCACCATCGTCTTTTCTGCGGAGCTTTGCTGCGCGAAACTCAGCAGGTTCGATACCAGCTCGCGAGTCCGCTGAGAGTGGTTCACAATCTTGCGCACCAGCGCGTCCTGCTCGCCGGTCAAGCGCTCGTTCGACCACAGCTTATCTGAGTATTCCATGATCGCCGTCAGCGGGTGATCGATCTCATGCGCCGCGCTTGCAACCAGCTGGCCCAATGAAGCCAGCTTCTCTCTCTGCACCAGGTGGCTTTGCAACCGTTGCTCGCTTTCGAAGCTGCGCCGCGAGTCCTCGAGCAGACAGATCAACGCCTGGTCCTGGAGATACTGCCGCAAGAACACGAACGCGCCCAGCACCAGCATTGCCGCCAGTATGGTAAACAGGCGAAAGGTCCGCGTCATAGCCGGAGAGTGGTCCCATCGGTAGGCCCACAGTCCCAGTACCGGCAGGGAAACGATTGCCAGCATCGTCAAACGCAAAGCCGTCGCACTCCACTTGTCATCCGCCTTGGGAGGCGCGGCTTCCGGCTGCCACGCGCGCGCGGTCAGCACAGTCGCTAACATCCAGCTCACTGCGCCCATCAGCGGAACGTCGTAAAGACTTCCGCTGTAGTATCGCCCTTGGGGAAGCAGCAGGTTTACTCCTATCGAATCCACTGCGTACAACGTACTGGCCGCCATCAGGTTCCAGTACAGCATCTTCCATCCCGCGGGCGCGCCTCGGGCAGAAATCCCCAGCACCAGCAATAGCACGCCGCTTTCCACCAGGTAGAGTACGTTGTAGTTCCTGTCGTAGTCCGCCACATTCACCGAGAAATATTGCGAAGGAAACACAACGAACGCAAACAGGAACACCCACCATACCAGCAGCAGGAGAAAGTCCAGCGTACCCAGGCGGAATTTCGTCTCACTTTCGCTCTGATGCGGACGCAACCCAACCGCCGCGATCATCGGAATCAGATGGAGAAACAGAAACGCGTTCATGAACCACGGATTTGGCACGGTCGTTCGGTGCACAACCTCGTAATAGACCCACCCCGTCTGATGGCACGCCCAGAGAATGCACCCCGATCCCATCAGCGCCCAGAAGCGCCGCTTGACGCCCTCCGCCGACCATGCGTTGGCTAGCATGCCCACGCTAACCGCCAGCATTAGCAAAAGATATCCAACATCAGAAATCGCGGTTAGTACCGGACCACGCGGCACCGTCAACGACACCACGGCGAAAGCCAGCGTAATCCCGCCCGCGAGCCCAAACCAGCGAAGTCGTCCGAACAGACTCATCCGCCTCTCATTTTATGGACAAGATCAGGGATTCTCGCCTCGCTTCGAACCCAGCAGGTTACGTTCGTCACTGCGGAATCGGGTCTTAAGGTCTTAGAACTTTGGGGTTCGTGTCCCGAGAGCCTGAGGTAGAGACGGAGTCTTAATTTGCCTAAGACCGAACCCCTATGACCTGAGACCCGAGACGAGCCATTCCTGCTAAAATCAACGGTTGAAAGGCGCTCAATTCTTGCCAGGTGGTTTCCATGGCCTTTCCTGTCACCCGTCTTCGTCGCCTCCGCCGCACCTCCCAGCTGCGCGATCTGGTGCGCGAAACGCGGCTCACTCCCGATGCCTTCGTCTACCCCATGTTCGTTTGCCCCGGCGAAGGTGTGCGCAAGGAAGTTCGCTCCATGCCGGGCGTGTTCAACCTTTCAGTGGATGAAGCGGTAAAAGAGGCGCAGGAAGTTTATTCCCTGGGCGTGCCCGCGGTGATTCTCTTCGGCCTTCCCGACAAAAAAGATGACGTAGCCACCGGAGCCTGGGCCGACGACGGCATCGTGCAGCAGGCCGCCCGCGCCATGAAACGCGAAGTCCCCGGCTTGATCCTGATGGGCGACGTCTGCTTGTGTGAGTACATGTCCCACGGCCATTGCGGGATCGTGAAGACGGAATCTACGCCGCAATCATTGGGTGCGGCCGCCACAGGCGCTTTACGTGCTAGCCAGGGAGTGGCGGCCAGGAGGCGTGAGTTGGCTGAGTTGGCCGTGAAGAGCCGCGAGGAAAAAGAAAAGGTCATCGACGAGCTGGCATCGATTGTGGCCAACGTGGTCGAATCCAACTACGAAATCGACAACGACGCCAGCCTCGAACTTCTGGCCCGCACGTCGGTCTCGCTCACCCGCGCCGGCATCGACATCATCGCTCCCTCCGACATGATGGACGGCCGCGTAGCCGCCCTCCGCCGCGCTCTCGACGAAGCCGGCTTCATCAACACGCCGATTCTTTCCTACGCCGCCAAGTTCGCCTCGGGTTTCTACGGCCCGTTCCGCGAAGCCGCGGACTCCGCCCCGCAATTCGGCGACCGCCGCTCCTATCAAATGGACGGGGCCAACCTGCGCGAAGCCATGCGCGAAATCGAACTAGACATCGAAGAAGGCGCCGACATGATCATGGTCAAGCCCGCCATGCCCTACCTCGATGTGATCGCGGCCGCCCGCCTACGTTTCGATCTCCCGCTGGCCGCCTATCAAGTCTCCGGCGAATACGCCATGATCGAAGCCGCCGCCCAAAATGACTGGATCGACCGCGACCGCGTCATGCTCGAATCCCTGCAAAGCATCCGCCGCGCGGGCGCCAGCATCATCCTCACGTATTACGCCAAAGCCGCCGCCAAGCTGCTGGCGTGATCGGACGCGAGCACGCACACTACTCGCATGTTGGCTGATCAGCACTCAGCGGTGATGAGGGCTGGACTGCCTTCCCGCCTCCCGAACTCCCGCAAGTCCTTTCACTGAGAGGGGCATGATACGCATCATGCCGTGCATGCACACAACGTTTCCACTTGGATATATCACAGTGTTGCGCTAGGCATGCTCGGCACCTACTCCCCCACCGCGCCCTAGCTCTGCCTTGCGCCTGCCGCTCGTCGTGCGATACCTTCAGGCTAGTTCTGCTCTCAGCTCCGAATGGACCACCCCTGTTATAAGTGCGGGCGCAGCATCGAAGACGGCAAGCCCTTCTGCCTGCACTGCGGCGCGCCACAGATTCGTGTGGCCCTGCCGGAGCCCGCGGCGGCGCCCGTCGCGGGGAACGACTCGTCCCTTGTCTCCTCCAATGACCCGGCTGTTTTTTCCCTGGACCCGCCCGCTATCCCGAGGCCTCTGAGTGCCGCGCTTTCCAGTGGGATCGAATGGCCGCGCGCGCTCAGCTCCTGCGCGATTGCCGCCTTGCTCTCGGCTCTGGTCATGGTGCTTGGCCTGATGGTTCCGTTGCTTGCGGGGTTAGGTGCCGGTTTTCTGGCCGTTACTCTCCACCACCGCCGGAACCCAGCCTGGAGCGTCAACGCACGCTCCGGAGCGCAACTCGGCGGGGTGTGCGGCATTCTCTTCTTCGGCATCTCGGCCGTCTTCGAAGCCCTGACCGTAGCGCTGCTTCACACCGGTGAGCAAGTTCGCCAGAAGATGCTTGAAGTTCTCCAGCAGGCCGCCTCCCGCTCGACTGACCCGCAGGTGCAAGCCGCCTTCGACCGCATGAAAACGCCCGAGGGCTTGGCTGCGATGTTGATCTTCTCCATCGTGCTCTTGTTCCTGGTTTCGATTGCCGCAGGCAGCATCGCGGGAGCCTTGACTGGCGCCTTCCTCAGCCGCCGGAAGCGGTCATAAGCCCTTGCCCTCTGGGAGGGCAGCCCGCAGCAACCAATCCTGCATTCTGCTCTGTGACCAACGGCCAGGAACCGGCCTTGCCGCGGGCTGCGCTGGCCGCGTATGATGCACCGTTTACATTCCTACGCAATGAACACACCGGCACGCGGTTCACTGCTCGGTATCGAGCACCTTGAGGACAAGGAGATCCTGGGCCTGCTGAAGCTAGCCCGCCGGATGAATCCGCTCAAGGCCCGTCCACTGTTGCGCAACAAGCGTATCGTGCTGCTGTTTTACGAACCCTCCACGCGCACGCGGTCTTCTTTCGAGATCGCCGCTAAGTCGCTGGCCGCCATCACTACCTTGGTGCAATCCTCGGGGTCGAGCATCGAGAAGGGAGAATCCTTGCTCGACACCGGCTACACACTGCGAGCGCTGGGCGCGGACGTTATCGTCCTTCGGCATCCTTGTGCGGGAGCACCTCACCTGATGGCGAAGCACCTCGATATTCCCGTCATCAACGCCGGTGACGGCATGCACGAGCACCCTTCGCAGGCTTTGCTCGATGCCTTCACCATCCTGAAACACAAGAAATCATTCAAGGGCTTGCAGGTCGCGATCATTGGCGATATCTTCCACAGCCGCGTCGCGCGCTCCGCCTGCCACCTGCTGACGAAGTTCGGAGTGAAGATCACGCTCTGCGGTCCGCCCGAGTTCGTGCCCGAGGTCGCGGCCACTCTTGCGCCCGGTCTTCGCATCACACGCCATATTGAAGAAGCGTTGCGCGGGGCGGATGTGAGCATGCTGTTGCGCCTGCAAAAGGAACGCCTCGCCGGCCAGAAGATTCGCCTGGAGGATTACATCGCGCACTATCAGATGACGGCGGCGCGGCTGAAGCTGGCTAAGCATGATGCCATCGTCATGCATCCCGGACCCATCATTCGCGGCCTGGAGCTGACCGCAGAAGTCGCTGACGGTCCGCAATCGGTGATCGTTGACGAGATTCACAACGGAGTCCCCACGCGCATGGCGATCCTGGCCCGGGCGTTGGGAAAGGCGAAATGAGCCATGGATTTTCACGTGTCGATACCGATTGTTGCATGCGGAGCGACAGTTCAGGGGCCGAGTGCTGAATGCTGAGTGCTAAGAGTCAAAGACGAGAAAGCGCGAGCTTGCTGATCAAAGGCGGCCACGTGATCGACCCCGCGGCGAAGTTCAACGCGCCCATGGACGTTCTGCTGCGCGACGGCCGCGTTGCCGAGGTTGCCCTGCCCAACAAGGTCCGTGGCAGCGCCGACGAAAAGTTTGATGCGCGCGGTCTGATCGTTGCCCCAGGGTTCATCGATCTGCACGTTCACCTGCGCGAGCCCGGACAAAGTTACAAAGAGACAATTGCCAGCGGCACTGCCGCCGCCGCGGCCGGGGGTTTCACCTCGATCTGCACCATGCCGAACACCTTGCCCGTGGTCGACACGGAGGAGTGGGTCACGTGGTTGCGGCAGCCTGAACGCGGCGCCGTGGTTAACGTCTTCCCCATCGCTGCCGCCACGCGCAGCTCGCGCGGTGCGTCGCTCACCGACTTTGCCGCCCTGCAGCGGGCCGGGGCGGTGGCCGTCACTGACGACGGCAAGCCGATACTCGACGACGAGGTCATGCGCGCTGCTTTGCGTCTTGGCGCCGAACTGAACCTGCCGGTGGTGCAGCACGCCGAAGATACGCGGCTCACGGAGCATTGCTCCATGCACGAAGGGCCTACCAGTTTTCGTCTCGGCCTGCGCGGCATGCCGGCCGCCGCCGAAGCCAATACGGTGGATCGGGACGTCAACCTCGCACAGCACATTCGCGAATCCCGCCTGCACGTGGCGCATCTTTCGACTTCCGATGCGCTCAAAGCCGTGCGCCGCGGCAAACGTGCCAAGGCCCGTGTCACCTGTGAGGTTACACCGCACCACTTCACGCTGCTCGACCAGGACGTGGGTGAGTACAACACAAATTTCAAGATGAACCCGCCGCTGCGCTCGGCGACGGACCGCGAAGCCATCTTGGTTGCGCTCGCCGACGGCACCGTGGATGCCATCGCCACCGACCACGCCCCTCACGCTACGCACGAAAAGCAAGTGGAGTTCGAGCGAGCTGCCTTCGGCATCACGGGGCTTGAAACCGCGCTGGCACTGGCCATCACCAAGCTTCATCGCGAGTACAAAGTCCCGCTGCCGCGCATCGTCGAGCTTTTTTCTGCAGGACCGGCGCGCGTCTTCGATCTCCGCGGCCGCGGATCGCTGGCCCGGGGCAACTTCGCCGACGTGACCATCTTCGATCCCAAGAAGCGCTGGACGTTTGAAGCTGCCAGGTCGCGGTCGTTGTCGCACAATACTCCGTTTGATGGATGGCAGTTTACGGGGAGAGTGGTGGCGACCGTCGTGGGTGGGAAGGTTGTGTACCGGACGGACTGATTGCCTTCCATGCATTTACTTGTATCGTCAGCTAGGAGAAGAATCATGCCGCGCGCAGCAAGCCAACGCACGTGACGCTGGGTGACTGGCTCGATGAGCCGAGGTTCTCGCCCGAGAAGGCCACGATGTTGAAGGTGAGGGCAGACTTGTACAGGCCATCCTGAAACACGCGCGAAAGCATTCGCAAAAGTAATTGCAGGCGATCCTGGCGGAGCCTCAGCCGCGCGTGAGCGAGCTGCTGAACGGGAAAATTGCCGAACAAAGTGTGCACAAGTTGCTCTGCCATGCCCCGGCGGCTGGGGATTGAAGCCAAAGCCAGATTTCCCCGGACCAATAAAGTGGTCGTCCGGCGAGAGCTGGCCGGGGTCGCTCGCTCAGTATCAACCTAAAATCCCCATCTTCTTGCCCACCCTTCCCAGCACCTCCAGCGCCAGGTGCAACTCTTCCTGCGTGTGCGTGGCCGTCATGATGGTGCGGATGCGGGCTTTGCCTTCGGGTACTGTGGGGAAGGCGATACCGGTGCCGAGGACGCCTTCTTGGAACAGCTCGCGGGAGAAATCCATGGTGCGCTTGCCGTCGCCGATGATGATGGGAGTGATCGGAGTCTCGCTGGGCGGAGTGGCGCGGCCGCCGATGTCGAAACCGAGCAAGCCGAGCTCTTTTTTCCAGAAGCGGGTGTTCTCCCAGAGTTTTTCCATGCGCTCGGGTTCATTTTCCAGAACGTCGAAAGCGGCGATGCAGGTTGCCGCGACGGACGGCGGATGCGACGTCGAAAACAAAAACGGGCGCGCCCGGTGATAGAGAAAGTCGATCAGATCGCGCGATCCGCAGACGTATCCGCCCAGCGCGCCGATGGCCTTCGACAATGTTCCGACCTGAACATCGACACGGCCGTGCACGTTGAAGTGATCGATTGTGCCACGGCCGTTGCGGCCGAGCACGCCCGAGGCGTGGGCGTCGTCGACCATCATAATTGCACCGTATTTTTCCGCCGCCTCGCACAGACCGGGGAGCGGGCCGATGTCGCCATCCATCGAGAAGACGCCGTCGCTGATCAGCAGCTTCTTGCCGGGCTCTTCCTTCACGCTGGCCAGTTGCTCTTCGGCGTGGGAGACATCTTTGTGGCGGAAGACTAGAATCTGCGCCTTCGACAAACGCGCTCCGTCGATGATCGAGGCGTGATTCAGCGCGTCGGAGATGATGAAATCTTCCTTGCCCAGCAGGGCCGACACCGTGCCTGCATTGGCCGCGAAGCCTGACTGGAAAACTACGCATGCCTCCACATTCTTGAAGCGCGCGATCTTTTCTTCGAGTTCCATGTGGATCTTCATGGTCCCGGCAATGGTGCGCACCGCGCCCGATCCGACTCCGTATTTACGCGTGGCCTCGAGCGCCGCCTCGCGCAGCTTGGGATGCGTGGTCAGCCCTAGATAATTGTTCGACGCCAGGTTGATGACCTTCTTGCCGTCGAACGTGCAGACCGGCGCCTGCTCGTCCTCCAGCACGCGCAGCTTGAAGTGCGTGCCTTTGGCTTTGAGTTCGTTGAGCTGGCCGGTGAGATAAGAGAGCGGGTTGGTGCGGGTTGCGGTCGTCATGAGAAAACCTCGCCACGGATTAGCACGGATTTACACCGATCGAAGCCGCCCATGAGTTTAATACCCGCGGTAGAAAAACGGGTTAAACCATAATCGGATTCCCCGGCTGGATGCTGGCTTCGCAGAGAAGCTTCACGGTGGGGCCATAATTCACTTCCATCGACAAATCTGATCCTGCATGTGCTTGTTTGGCTCCAGGCGTTCGCGGGCAGCAGTGCCCGCGCCACACCGGCCGTGCCCGGGGTCACCGCACGCTGTTCGGATACACCAATATTTTACTGGCTTCGCCCGTCTTCAGTCGCTCCATCGCTTGGGAAAAATCTTTCATCGGGATGCGGTCGGTGATCACAGGATGCAGGTCGAGTTTGCCGGCTTTGAGGAGCGCAGTCATCTGGTACCAGGTTTGGTACATGCGGCGTCCATTGATGCCCTGTACGGTGATGCCTTTGAAAATGATGTCTTCGGAAAAGTTCAACGAGATGGGCTTTGAGGTCAGGCCGAGGAGGGAAATTCTTCCGCCGCGACGCACAATATCGAAGGCGGTTCGAATCGAGTCGGGATGGCCGGCCATCTCGAGCACCACGTCTACCATCAGCCCGCCAGTTTTCTCCATTACGATTGCGCTGGCGTTTTCTTTTGACGGATCGATCACATAATCGGCTTTCATCTCGCGTGCGATCTTGCGCCGATGCTCGTTTACTTCGATGGCGAAGACGCTCGTCGCACCCACGGCCCGCGCCACGGCAATGGCAAACAACCCGATTGGTCCGCATCCTGTGATGGCCACGGTCTTCGCGGCGATCTCACCCGCCAGCACCGTATGAACCGCATTGCCCAGCGGATCGAGGATCGAGGCGTATTCCTGCGGAATGCCAGGATCGAGTTTCCAGATGTTGGACTCGGGAATGACCACGTACTCGGCGAAGGCTCCATTGGCGTCCACTCCGATGATCTTTACGTTCTGGCAGATGTGAGCTTCGCCGGTGCGGCATTGCAGGCACTTGCCACAAGCCACATGCATCTCGGCGGAGACGAAATCGCCTTCCTTGACGCTGGTGACTTCATTGCCAAACGCGGCCACCTCGCCGCAGAATTCGTGCCCCGGGATCAGCGGAGGATGAATGCGGTTCTGTGCCCAACGGTCCCAGTTATAGATGTGCAGGTCGGTGCCGCAGATAGATGCGACCTTCACTTTGACCAGCACGTCGGTCCGCCCGAAGGCAGGAATCGGTACTTCGCGAACCTCCGCACCCGGCGCAGGGTCCTGCTTAACGACAGCCAGCATCGTGGATGGCATAAAATGAATTCAGACCGAAACACAAAACGTATGATTTTAGCACCGCGGGAATTTCGGTGCGCGTTCGGCATGGTAGCCGAAACGAGTCACCGTTGCGGCGGCAGCCCTCGGTCAGTCTTTGGCGGAGCCGTTTTGTAATCTTCCGACTTCCCCCTCGGAATGCTCAGGGTCTTCCACTCGCTGGAGCGGAGATGCTTGGCCAGAAACACGATTTGACCCGTATGGTGCGCGTAATGGGCGATCTGGCGGTTGATGGCCTGAAGCACGGTATGGGGCTCGCCGCGGACCGTTACCGTGCGCATCACATCTTCCGGTTGAAGCGATGCGATGGCCGCAAAGACGCAGTTCCATCCTTCTTCCCACCACTTCATCACATCCGCACGGGTGGTTCGAGCATTCAGTTCAAATTCGCGGTCGCGAAAGCGGCCCGGCTTCTCACCATCGCTGGTCAAGAAATCGGTAAAACGGGAGCGCATATTCCCCGCAAGGTGTTTCACGAGAATCGCCACCGAGTTCGATTCCGGATCGAGGATAACGAAAAAATCTTCGTCGCGCAGTTGCGCCAACGCACCCTCGGCCAAGCGCTTGTGCCCGCGGAACTGGCGGCGGGCTTCGTCGAGATAATGAGATGCGGCGTCGGTCATAAAACTGTAACCTCTACGAATTAGATGCCGAACTGAGTGGCGGGATGAGGGGATAGGGCGCGGTCAGAGTATTCGGACGCAGCTCCATTTCCAGTTCAAGGCCGCCAACCCAGCCGGCGAGCAGGTCATAGAATAACGCGCCGATCAGGCCCGCAATGAACCCGATCACGCCATAGAGCATCGGAAACAGAACCGCAATGCCAATGCCAAAGATCCCGGCCAGGGGATTGTTGTGTTGGCCTGCCGCTGACGCGAGCAGTCCGCCCAGGAGGAAAAGTGGAGCAAAGATCAGGCCCATGCAGGCGTACATCAATCGCATGATCTTGGCAACCGAGAGCACCCCAACCGATTTGATGATGTGCATGGAGATCTCCTCTTTCTATTCCAAACCACTGAAGCGCCTTTTCGAGTAACGTGTACTCCGCCGGACGCTGTTAATCAACCGTCAAGTTGCCTCGGGTCAACTTTACCCCAGCCGCCGCCACCCGGCGATTCAATCCGAATGCGTTCGCCTTTTCGAAGTCGCCTGCTGAACTTTCCCGGCATCTCTTCGATCAAGCCGGCGTCGCGGATCACGCTGGCTTTTCCCGGCAGGCCTGCCTTGCCGCCGGCCAATCCCCAGGGTAGGCTGGTGCGTCGGTCTGACAGTAGCGTGACCTCGCAATCGGTCAGCACTTCAATCTCGCGGATAATTCCGTCGCCACCTCGATGCTTTCCGTCGCCGCCGCTGCCCAGCCGAAGGCAGTAGCGCCGGACCCGCAAGGGATAGGCGTACTCCAGCGCCTCCGCCGGAGTGTTCAGCGAATTCGTCATATGCGTATGCACGCCGGAGACACCGGGCTTGGTAGGCCGCGCGCCCATGCCGCCAGCGATCGTTTCATAGTAAGCAAAGGGCTCGCCCGTGCGCGGATCGATTCCGCCGATCGTGAGGTTATTCATTGTGCCCGATGCCGCAGCGGGAATTCGATTCGGGATGGCTTGTGCCAGCGCCCGCATCAGAACATCGACGATGCGCTGCGAAGTTTCGACGTTGCCGCCGGCGACGGCCGCCGGCGGCCGCGCGTTCGCAATCGTCCCCTGGGGAGCGATTACCCGGATGGGCCGCATCAGGCCTGCGGTTGCCGGAACATCCTCCGCCAACAGACATCGGAAAACATAGAAGCAGGCGGAGTAGGTGATTGCCTCGACTGCATTTACGCTGCCCTCAACCTGCGGATCGCTGCCCGTGAAATCGACTGTAACGATTGGCCGTGCGTGCGCCCGGCCCTGTAGTTTGCCTGGCCCAACGCTGACCGTCACCGCGATCTTCACCGGCTTATCGCGGATGCCGTCGTTGTCCAGAAAATCCTCGGCCCGATAAGTACCCGTCGGCACGCGCATCAGGAATGCGCGCATCAGTTCCTCGGAATACGCCAGCAGTTCCCGCGCCGCACGCTGGACCCGATCGACGCCGTATCGCGCACACACCTCCGCGAGCCGCGCGGTTCCGGTGTGGCAGGCCGCGATCTGCGCCCCCAAATCGCCTTCGCGCTCCTCGGGCGTGCGCACGTTCGCGAGCAGCAGCGCAAGCACATCGCGAACCATCACGCCCGCCCGCATGAGTCTCACCGGGGGAATGCGAAAGCCTTCCTGATAAATCTCGCGGCACAGTCCCATCGATCCGGCGTAGGTTCCACCCACGTCTGCATGATGGGCTCGCGAGGCGACGTAGAAGTCGGGGCGATTCGCATTTTTGGGCGGACGAGAGCCTGCCCTCAGCCTGCTGAAGGGGCGTCCGCGCGAAACATACACCGGTGCCACCAGCGTGATGTCGGGTAGATGGGTCCCTCCGCGGAAAGGGTCATTCAGCATGACCACATCGCCCGGCCCCATCTCGCACGCTGCAATCGCTGCCCGTACTGACATCGGCATGGAGCCCAGATGCACCGGCATGTGCTCCCCCATGGCGATGACTTCCCCGGTGCCCTCAAAGAGCGCGCACGAATAATCGCGCCGCTCCTTGATGTTGGGGGAAAACGCAGTACGCCGCAGCGCCGCGCCCATCTCCTCGGCGATGGAGTGGAACAGGTTCTTGAAGATTTCCAGTTCGACGGGATCGCGCCGCATGAGGCGCAGTGTACCGGAAGCGGCAGCACAGAACCAGTTGCTGGTGATTAGTGTTGGTCGTTAGCCGTTGGTCGTTGGCCAAACTCGGTTTTACCGAGAGTGGTGGGTTTCTGGCTGAAGGTTTAGATGGCGGAGCGAACTCTGCTGCTGCGCGTCGTGTGCGGCCAACGACCAACCGCTAACGACCAACGGCCTGCCTGCAGAGAGAATTCTTCCGTTCCTTGCATAATTGTGTTGACACTGTGTTCATACTGCCGCAATATCTTGTGTTAAGGACGCTGCCGTACTATAAGTTGGGTAGCGTTTGCGATCGGGTCCGGTTGTGACACCGTTTGCAAGGGAAAATCGTTCACGGAGGAATCTTCATGGCAACGAAGAAAAAGGCAAAAAAGAAGAAACACTAACCGTTTGCGAAACGATACTTCGCATGGGCCAAGAATTTAATCAGCCTCTCAGGAGAAGCACCTCTTGAGAGGCGTTTTCTTTGGGGCAATTCGCAGCCAGCCATTAACCCTTAGCCATGGCCCCGGCCCAGTACGGTGCCCGAGCGGCCGAGTGCTAATTGCAGGTGCCAATCGCTGATCGCCTCAGCCGCAAAATTCTTCCATGTGGAATTCTCCAGGTGTGTCACAATTGTGAACCACAGGCAGCGAACCACGGGTACCAGCAGGTTTGCGAGGAACATGAGCGTCAGGAAGAAGAGCGCGGGCAAGAACAAGACGGATGAAATCCTCATCCCCGACAAACTCTACTTCCGCATCGGCGAAGTGGCCACGCTGTGCCGCCTGCCGGCCTATGTGTTGCGTTTCTGGGAAAGCGAGTTTGCGCAGCTCAAGCCGGTGAAGAGCAGCACCGGCCAGCGTATGTACCGCAGACGCGATGTGGAAAGCGTCCTGCGCATCAAGCAGTTACTCTACGAGCAGGGCTTCACGATCGTGGGCGCGCGCCAGCAACTGCGCTCCGAGGCGAGAACCGAAAAAGGGCAGGCTGCGATTCCATTCCCCGCGCAGTCAGTGGCCGAAATCCAGCACATTCGCCAGGGCCTGCGCGAGATCTTGAATTTGCTATCTGCGCGGCGCACTGGATAGTCAGGCTTTGAGCCTTAAGTGTTGCGGGCTTCAGGGTTCCTAACAGCCAGAACGGAGCCGCGGCTCTTGACGGAAACGGTGAGCCATCCTTGCGGATGGATTCTAAGTCTTCAGGCTACGTGTTCTGGAGCGGGCTTCTTGATCTTTCCTGCATTCGCGGCATCCAATCGGATGCGGCTGACGCGCGCCGTTTCCTTAATCAGATCGTCAGTGACGCGAGCGCGGTCGCCCGCCATCACCGACCCTGCGGCCAAAGCAAAACGCAGCGCGTCGGCCTGATCGTCGAAATACAAAATGACTTGCCCGGACATAAGAATTCTCCCGAGTGTGAACTACGTCCAACCGCGGCTTGGAAAGACCTTCGACGAGAGCGGCACGACGACCAGCCTGACAGCCGGAGTTTCTTCGATTGTCCGGGAGAGACAGCTCCCATCAAAGTGCTTTTCTTGGTTCGCGGCCGGGCAGCAGGAAAGTCGGCGGCTAAAGTGAATTGAATGGTCGGGACGGGCAGATTTGAACTGCCGACCCCTCGCACCCCAAGCGACCCGGATGGCTCAAAGTCCCAATGAATACCGTTTTTCGGGTTCCCCAGCCGTGCCCTTACCCTTGTTTTGTTCCTAGTTGCGTCACAAAAATGTCACAGTCCCGGTCCCAGAAGGAAGCGAAACAGAGGGCAGAGCCGGAAACCGAAGAAAAGAAAATCAGAAGAATGGTCGGGACGGGCAGATTTGAACTGCCGACCCCTCGCACCCCAAGCGAGTGCTCTACCAGGCTGAGCCACGTCCCGACAAGGAAGGAACCGCTGCTGCGCATCCGCAACGGATGGGGTCTAACCAGAGCATTTTACCACCAGCGGCACTGTTTCGCCTGACCATGCACTCGGTCGATGTTGAAGTCTGTCACTGCCGCTTGGGCTTCGATTTCTTGGAGGAGGGTCTGGGCGCGGGCTGATGCGGCGCTTCCTCCAGAATAGCGAACTGGATTTTCTTCTCTACGGGATCGATACGGTCGACCAGCACCCGAAGTTTCTGTCCCAGGCTGTAGGTCTTACGGGAGCGCTGGCCGATGATCCGCCGTGTGTTTTCGTGAAATGTGTAGAAGTCGTCGGTGAGCGTGTTCAGTGGGACCAGGCCTTCGACGAATAAATCGGTGAGCTCGATGAAGAGGCCGAACCGGGTGACGCTGGTGATGAGGCCGTCGAAGTCTTCGCCCACGCGGTCCTGCATGAACTTGACCTTTTTCCACTCCATGAGTTCGCGCTCGGCATCGTCGGCACGTCGCTCGGATTGGCTGGATTCTTCGGCGATCTCGTGCAGTTCCTCGATTTTGATTGGTCCGTCCAGTGGTTCCAGCGCTTGGCGATGTGCCGTGTGATCGCGACGCTTCGACCACGGCGAAGGGTTCTCGGCGCTATCGACGAGGGCCGACGAAACTCCAACCGGCGCGCCTCCATCATACCGCTCGGCCGAGTTGTGCAGCACTTGTTTCAAGATACGATGCACGATCAGGTCAGGATAGCGGCGGATGGGCGACGTGAAGTGAGTGTAACTGCTAGCCGCCAGCGCGAAGTGGCCGAGATTCTCCTCTGAGTAGCGCGCCTGCTTGAGCGAGCGCAGCATCAGGTAGCTCAGGATGCGCTCTTCTGGTTTTCCCGCGATCTTGGCCGCCAGCTTCTGATACATCCGTGGCGTGACATGGATTTCCTTGGGAACCTCGATCATGCGTGCTTGGTTGCCGGTGCCGCGCGTGGCGCGGCGGTCGGTCTTGAGCTGCACGCGGTGAATGGGCAGCGCGCCCACTCCCAGCGAATATCCGAAGGTCGCAGCGATCACCTCGAAGTCATAGACGCGCTTGGCGTCCGGCTTTTCATGAATTCGATATAACGACGCGATGCGTTTCGATTCCAGATACTGCGCCACGCATTCGTTGGCCGAAAGCATGAACTCTTCGATCAGACGATGGGCGATATTGCGCTCCGAGCGCGCGATGCTCTTCATCAAACCGAATTCGTCGAACTCGATGACCGGCTCCGGCAAGTCGAAGTCAATGGACCCGCGGCGCTGGCGTTTTCGGTTGAGAATCATCGCGAGGTCGCGCATGAGTTCGAATGTGGGGACGAGCGCTTGGTAGCGTTCGCACGCCGCGGCATCGCCTTCAATCACAGCGTTAACGGCGGTGTAGGTCATGCGCTCGGTCGAACGGATCACGCCTTCGCTCAGATCGTAGCCGACAATTTCGCCGCGAGGATCGATTCGCATCACGCACGACAGGACCAGCCGGTCCAGGTGCGGCCGCAGGCTGCAGATATCGGTCGAGAGTTCGAGCGGCAGCATGGGCACGGCGCGGTCGGGAAAATAGACGCTGGTTCCGCGCAGGCGCGCTTCCTGGTCGAGCGCGGAGTCGGGCGTAACATATTGGGCCACATCGGCAATGTGGACTTGCAGCTCGAAATTCCCATCGGCGAGATTGCGTACCGTCACAGCATCGTCAAAGTCGCGCGCGGTCTCACCGTCGATGGTGACGATGGGCAGCGCGCGGAAATCTCGCCGATGGAGAAGTTCCTGCGCCGGGATGATGGCGGGGACATTCTGCGCCTCTTCGAGGGTCGTCGCCGGAAACTGGTGCGGCAAATGAAACTTGCGGATGGTAATCTCGACGTCGACGCCGAAGTCGTCTTGTCGGCCGAGAATTTCAAGGATCCGGCCGCGCGGAGTTTGCGTGGGAGTGGGCCAGTCGGTGATTTCAACGTCAACCGCCACGTTTTCAAGGTCATCCCGTTCCGAGTGGCGCGCGGCCTCGTCACCGAGCACGCGGTCGACAGATTTTCTTTGTGGCGCCGGCGTCTCGCCGGCTTTCTTGGCAGCCGCCGGGGACGGCGGCGCTAGGCCGACTTTCGGATGCTCCATCCCCGCCGGGATCACGATGTCCATCGTGATCTTGCTGTCGATCGGCCGCACGAAATTGTGCCGGCTGCCGTAGTGAAAAATCCCGACTACCGTGGGATGCGCCCGCACCACCGGCCGCACGATCCGGCCCTCGGCGCGGCCATCGGGACGAATCGCGACGATGTCGACCAGCACCCGGTCGCCATGCATGGCGTTGCCGATCGCGTGGGGCGCGACGAAGATATCTCCCACGAGACGAGACTTGAGAGCTGCACTCAGCGAGCTTGCATCGGGGATGACGAAACCAAAGCCGTCGCGGTGCATGGTGAGGCGTCCGACAACCAGATTCTTGTCGGCTGCGGCTTGCGGCAGGGCGTAACGATCGGAATTGAGTGCCATCAACTCACCGGCAGCGACCAGCTTCTGAAGCAGGGCGTCAAGTTCTCCGCGGGCGTCCCCGTGCAGGCCAAGCTCGCGCACCATCTGCTTGAATCCCGCAGCCCGCTTTGGCTGGCGGGCAATAAGTTTCAGGATGGCGGAGTCGGAAATCATGCGGAGCTGTCAGCGAACAGCCGTCTGCTCTCAGCATACCCCACCGGTAGGGAGTTGGCTTTCAGTCTCTTCCACTCCGTTTGAGCAAAAATCCGCAAAATTCGCAGGCCGCGTCTTGGCATATTCTGCGAGCACTCCATATGATGATAGATAGATCCTGAAGTTGAACATGTGGCAACCACCAAAGTGGAACGATCCGCAAGAACGTGGGAATTCGTTGCTCGGGCGAGCCATGATTCAAGAGCGGGATGAAACGTTGGATGCTGAAGCCACCGAGCCCAACCACCAGAGTTCGGCCGGCCGTCCCCGAGTCGGGATTTCTTTAGGCTTGTGGTGGTCAATCCATCCATGACTTCAGTCGCCATCATTCCTGCTCGACTCGCTTCAACCCGTCTGCCGCGGAAGATGCTGCGCGAGATCGCGGGCAAGCCGCTGGTCGGTTGGGTGTACGAGGCGGTTCACTCCTCGTCGCTTCTTTCCGATGTGATTATCGCTACCGATTCCGAAGAGATCATGGACAGCTGCCGCAGACACGGCTGGAACGCACGAATCACTTCATCCACTCACCGCAGCGGAACCGAGCGCGCGCATGAAGTGTCGAACTCAATTGCAGCGGAGGTTTATGTCAACGTGCAAGGCGACGAACCGCTCGTGCGCGTGGAACAAATCGCCACTCTGCTCGATGTGATGAAGGACCCGGCAGTCCAGGTGGGAACCGTGAAGACCCCGTGCCCACAGCAAGAGATCGGCAATCCGAACGCGGTCAAAGTCGTCACCGCCCCCGACGGTCGCGCTCTCTATTTTTCCCGGGCAACGATCCCCTTCGACCGCGACGGGACTGAGCCACGCTACTTCAAGCATCTCGGCCTGTACGCCTACCGGAAACCCGCTCTCGACTTTTTTGTGAGCCAGCCGGAATCCACGCTGGAGAAAAGTGAACGGCTGGAACAGCTGCGTTTCCTGGAAAATGGAATTGCAATCTACGCGGGAGAAACACCTTACGACTCTGTCGGCGTGGATACGGAAGAAGATCTACAACGGGTAGCGGAGATTCTGCGGAAGCGTTGACCTTGTGGACTTGCTGCTCGGGATAAGGGTCTATACGTGCGGCCCCGCATCCTGCGCGCGGCGCCAAGCCTCGGCGGCGGCAACTCGCCTCGAAATTGCGGGATGCGAGTGGAACAACACCTCAATCCACTTCGACGGCGTACGCTCCGCCAGGTTCTGCTCTGCCAGCTTGTTCATCGACGAAATGAAAGGCCCCACGCTGGCGATCGATTCAAACGCATAGCGGTCGGCTTGCCGCTCGTTGTAGCGCGAGTAAGCATTGAGCGCCGGCATCAGCAGAAGCGAAAGTGCCGTCGCGGTAAGGGCCAGCAAGGGCAGGTTGGCGAAATCGGAAAGCTCTTCGAACATGTGATGATCGACCGCGTAGTGGAGTACCCAGTTCGCCACCCAGAAACCGAGCAAGGTAATTCCGGCTTGCACCAGAATGCTCTTCAGGATATGCCGGTGGACGTGGTGGCCAAGTTCATGGGCGAGTACCGCTTCGATTTCCTCGGGAGCGTAGGTATCCAGCAGCGTATCGGCCAGGATGATCCGCCGCGTGCGGCCCAGTCCGGTGAGAGCCGCATTCCCTTTCTTGCTCTTCTCTGAAAGCTTCCAGCGATAGACTCCACGCACGCGCGTGCCCGCATGCTCGCTCAATAGAACCAGCCGCCGCCGCAGGTCTTCATTATCCAGTGGCTCGAACTTGTAGAAGATCGGGAACAGCATGACCGGAGCAAGCTGGGCCAACAATATGAACAGCCCCATAAACAGCGCCCACGTGATGAGCCACCAATGCTGCGGAGATTGGCGAATCATGAAATACAGCAACTCCACCACGATCCCCGCCAGCACCAGTCCCACCAGAAAGCCCTTGGCTTCATCCCAGAGCCACGAGCGAAGTTTCTGCGTGGAGAGCTGAAACTTTCGCTCCAGCCGGAAACCGTAATAGTCGAGTCCAAAGCCCAGCGCTTTGCTGATCAAGAGCAGGAAGAATAAATAGACGAACACGGCCAGCGTGTAGTTCTGAAATCCCCGGCGCAAAGCCAGATCGCGCAGCCAGCCGGTCCAGCCTGTGGTCAAAAGAACCACTAGGAACGCGGAGCCGATGACAAAATCGGCCATTCCCAGCCAGCGGTGAGTCCGATTGTAGCGGCGCGCCTCAAGCGAGTCGGGGGGCGAGTTCGAGTTTCCGGCGAAGGTCATTCTTATCTAGAAGTATCGCATTACTACCGCGTCAAATGTGGAGTCTCGGGCAGGACGAAGTGGGCCCGCCAACCGCCGATCTCATTCCTAGTGCTTAACAAAACTCTCCGCGGCGGTCAGGATTTCGTTTACCAACTCCGGGGATGCGGCTTCGGCGTAGGCTCGCAGCAGCGGCTCCGTTCCCGAGGCGCGGAACAGAATCCATGCTTCCGCTCCGTTGCCGTCCGTTGGAGCATCGAGAAAAAACTTGATGCCGTCGAGATTTTCTTTTTTCACTAAGCGATAGCGTCCCAAGCTTTGCGTGCTTTCGTCGCGAGCCCGCTGGATCGCGTTTTGCTTGATCTGTTCAGGAATGTGCAGATCGCGCCTGCCGTAATAGTGCGGACCGAACTCGCGCTGCAAGTCCGCAACCAGTTGGCCCAACGGCTTGCCCTCTTCGGCCATGACATTGGCCAGCAGCAGGCAATTCAGCACCCCGTCGCGCTCGGGCAGGAAGCGCGAATAGCCGATGCCACCAGACTCCTCGCCGCCGATCAGAATGTCGTGCTCCATCATCAGATCTGCGATGTACTTGAATCCGATCGGCGTTTCGTAAAGTTTGCGGCCGTACTTGGCGGCGATGCGGTCAAGCATGCGGGTGGTATTGAAGGCGCGCACCACGTCTCCCGGCCACTTCTTGCGCTCCAGCAGCCAGCGCAACAGCACGCAGAATATCTTGTGCGAGTCCACGAAGCTGCCATCTTCGGCGACCGCGCCGATGCGGTCGGCATCGCCATCGGTGGCCAAACCGGCATCGCAGTGCTCACGGACCACGGTTTGCTGCAGGAGAGCGAGGTTTGGCTCGATGGGTTCAGGATTGATGCCAGGAAACAGCGGGTTTACTTCTTGGCGGATCGCGATGAACGGAACGCCACGACCCTGAAAGATTCCGGCAAGAATGCCCCGGCCGGAGCCATACATTGAATCGATGGCGAACTTGAACTTGGTTTTGCCGATCAGATCCATGTCGGCAAAACGGCAAACCGCGGCGATGTAAGCCGTCTTGAGGTCGGTTTGTTCGATGGCAGCATTCACACCTTGCGGCATCGCCCCGGCGTGCAACTCTTCTTCAATTCGTTTCATGATGCCGGGCGTGGCCGAGCCGCCAAACTTCCCTTTGAACTTTACTCCGTTCCAGTTCCACGGATTGTGGCTGGAGGTGATCATCACTCCGCCCGCTGCCCCTTTGTCCTTCACTGCATAGGACACGGCTGGGGTGGGCGTGTAGTCATTGGCCAGCTTCACCGGAACACCTGCGGCGGCAATCACCTCCGCCGCCACTTGCGCCACGCGTTGCGAGGCGAACCGCGTGTCATAGCCAATGATTACGCCATGGTGCGCGTCCTCGTATTTCAATACATAGGACGCGATCGCGCCCGCGACCCGCCGTACATTGTCGAAGGTGAAGTCGTCGGCGATGATGCCGCGCCAACCGTCGGTCCCGAACTTGATCTCTTGAGCCATGGAAGATCCGTTTCGGTTTCCAGTGACCTGAACTGAGAGTGCCGTTGAATACTAACTGGAAACTAGAAACTGGAAACCGGAAACTAGGTAAGTCTGCGCATCTTTTTCTCGTCCAGATACTTCACCACTTTACCAACCTCCTGCGCGTGCTGCCGGGTCGTGATCAGCAAAGCGTCCAGGGTTTCGACCACGACGAGGTCGCTCACGCCCACAGCCGCGACAAATTTGCCCGGCGCATGAACGAAGTTGCCGTGTGCGTTCAAAACGAACATGCCTGCGCCATCAATCAGGTTGCCCTCGGGCGGACTGCTCTTCGCACTGCGGTGCTCGTGCAGCGCGGTCCAGGAGCCGAGGTCGTTCCAGCCGAAATCGGCGGGCAGGCAATACATGTTCCCCGCCTGTTCGCCCTTCGCCGCACGTGGTTCCAGCACCGCGTAATCTACGCTGATGTTCTCGCACCTGGGGTATAGCCTGCGGAAGGTCGCAGCAAATTTGTGCGTGCCGAAATCAGCGGCGATCTCTTCCAGCAGAGATGCGGTATGCCGAAGATGCTCGCGCAGCGCGTTGGCTAGTGTACGGGCACTCCACAGAAACATGCCGCTGTTCCAAAAATAATTTCCCGCCGCCACGAAAGCCGCGGCTTTCTCCGCATTGGGCTTCTCCGTGAATCGGCGTACACGGAGAGCGTCGCCGCTCGAGCCGCTACCGGCTTCAATGTAGCCGTATCCGGTTTCCGCCCGATTTGGACGAATGCCAAGAACCACAATATTTTCACCCGCGGCTGCGATGTCCACGCCGCGTTCGATGGTTACGCGATAACCTTTTTCATCGCCGATCACATGGTCCGAGGGGAACATCCCAATCACTGCGTCGGGATGTTCACGCAACAGAAGAAACGCGGCGAGGCCAATGGCGGGTGCTGTGTTTCTTCCAACTGGCTCGGCCAACACTTGCGTCTTCGGCAATTTCGGAAGCTGCTTCAAGATCGCGGGACGGAGATCGTCGTTGGTGATGATCCAGAAGCGTTTCGGCGGAGCCAAAGGCAGCAGCCGCGCCACCGTCTGTTGAATCATGGTTTGCTTGCCGTCGAGCGCCAGCAATTGCTTGGCCCTCTTCTTCCGGCTCAAGGGCCAGAAGCGGGTGCCGCGCCCGCCGGCAAGAATCACAGGATAGAAATTCGAGTTCTTAGCCAAAGTTTTCAATTCCACTCGCTACATTCGCGTTTCCGGCTCAGGAACCGCCGCACCCGGAACGCGCGCCCTCAGAAACTCCAGCGTCCACTGCGGTCGCACCGTAAACTTCCCGACCGATGCCGGAACTACCACCGCATCTCCCTTTGCCACAGTAACAGGCTCCGCCTCGGTCGCTTCTACCACTCCGCATCCCTCCACTGCCACCAGGATCTGCGCGGAACTTTTGCCGGAATCGTCGCGCGTGCTCAGTTCCTGCTCGTCCTTCATCTCAAACATATCCACCACAAAATAAGGCGCAGCCACCAGTGGAGCCAGCCGGTTGTTGCTGCCCGTGATTGGCACGGGCGCCGGCCTCAGAACCTTTCCCGATGCAACTTTCAATTTCACTGCGGCCAGGCCCTCTTTCAAATGCAATTCGCGCGGTCGTCCGTAATCATACAAACGATACGTCGTGTCCGACTGCTGTTGTGTCTCAACCATGACCGATCCAGGTCCTAGCGTGTGCACGGTTCCGCCCGAAACATAAATCATGTCACCGGTGTAAACGTTGAGCCAGTTCAGTACCTCTTCGGCGCGCTCCTCATGGATCGCTTGCTCCAGCTGCGCAATGCTCACGCCCGGCTTTAATCCCAACGCAATTTGTGATCCCGGCTTGGCGTGCGCCACATACCAGCACTCGGTCTTGCCCCAGGGTAGACCTACGCGGCGGGCTTGCTCGTCATCGGGATGAACCTGCACCGAGAGTTTTTCATGCGGAAAGAGGAACTTCAGCAGCAGAGGAAAGTGCCGCGCATCGCGGGCAGCATCGCCGATGAGGTCCCGCTGATATTTCTCGCAAAGTTGTGCCAGCGTTTGCCCGGTGAGCGGCCCGTTGGCAATCTTGCAATCGTCCCCGGTGAGCCAAGCCTCACCAATCTTTTCTTCGAACCGCCGATTCGGATAAATCGGCGACAAGTCCTGCGTGCCCCACGGGCGCGGATCGAATCCCGGAAGCATCAACAAAGGATAGAGATTGCCCATACGAAAATGATCTACATAGAAAAGGCCGTTCGCGAACGGAACGCCTCAGCCGAATCTAAACATCAATCCGCCAACCATGTGCCTGAAACCGCGCCTAAAGCCCCGCGAAGAACTTCCGCATGCGCTCCAACCCGCGATCCAACTCCGCCTTCGAAGTCGCGTAGGAAACACGGATGTGCTCGCCGGTACCGAATCCTTCTCCCGGCACAGTGGCCACGTGGACTTCCCGGAGCAACCTTCCCGCCACCTCTGACGCAGATTTCACGCCCCCGCGTCCCAAAAACTCGGAGATGTTGGGATACGTATAGAACGCGCCTTCCGGCAGCGTACAGGTCACGCCCGGAATCGAGCGCAATCCCTTCACCACATGGTCGCGGAGTTCAATATATTCCCGCCGCATTTCCTCGACGCAGTTCTGCGGTCCCTTCAGCGCCGCAACGGCGGCTTTCTGCACGATCGAAGTCGGATTCGAAGTAGACTGGCTCTGCAACTTCGCCATCGCGCTCACCACTGCCGCCGGCCCCAGCGCGTACCCCAAGCGCCAGCCCGTCATGGCGTAGGTTTTCGAGAGCGAGCCGAGCACCACGACGCGCTCTTTATACTCGCGCAACGATCCCACAGAAAAATTCTTGCCCGTGTAATTCAGGTAGACGTAACACTCGTCGGAGAGCACCCAGATTCCACGTTCGTGCGCCAGGCGCACAACCTCCGTCAAGTCCTTCGGATTCATCACCGCGCCGGAAGGATTCGAAGGCGAATTCAAAATAATGACTTTGGTCCGCGGCGTGATCAGCGCAGTAACCATCTCCGCCGTAACCCGGAAGCCTTGCGACTCGTCCGACTGCAGCAACACACACTCCCCGCCCGCATATCGCACAATATCCTTGAACGAAACCCAGTAGGGCACCGGCAAAATCACTTCATCGCCATGATCTACGAGTACTTGAATCGCGTTGAACAGCGCATGTTTGCCGCCGGTCGAAGCGATGGCTTCTTCACGCCGGTAATCGGAATTGAAGTCCGCCGCATGACGGTGCACGATAGCGTCGCGCAACTCGGGCGTGCCTGGCACAGCCGTGTACTTCGTGAAATTGCCCTGAATGGCGGCGATGGCCGCATCCTTGATGTGCTGCGGCGTGGAGAAATGCGGCTCGCCGGCGCCAAAATCCACCACATCAATTCCCTGTGCGCGCAACTTGTCAGCCTCGGCCACGACCGCCATCGTGGCTGAGGGCTCAATGCGGTTGATCCGGTTGGTGAGTTTAAGCGCTTGGCTGGCCGCAGTGGTCATGCTTTCTTTTTCCTCTTCCTTTCTTTGCCGCCCACGCCTGCCGGCTTGATGGCATGCATCTCGTCATGAAATTTGTAGGCAAGATCGAGTTTTTCACGCAGCTTCTGCTCCACCACTTCCGGCACCAGTCCCTTCACCGGCCCGCCCGCCTGCGCCACTTCCCGCACCAGGCGCGAGCTGACGTAGGAGTACTTGTCGGCTGGCATCATGAACACTGTCTCCAGCGTGGGTTCGAGCTTGCGGTTCATCAGCGCCATCTGCAATTCATATTCGTAGTCGCTGATGGCCCGGATGCCGCGCAATATACAAGTCGCCTCCAAAGATTTCGCGTACTCCACCATCAGCCCGTCAAACGTGTCGATGCGGACATTCTTCAGATGCGCTGTGAGCGTCCGCAGCATCTGCAGCCGCGCGGCCACGCTGAACATCGGAGTCTTCTCCGAGTTGCGCAGGATCGCCACCACCAGTTCCTCAAAAATCTTGGCGCCCCGCTCGATCAAATCGAGGTGTCCGTTAGTAGTCGGATCGAACGAACCGGGATAGATAGCGATGCCTTTGTTCAATCGTCCTCGCAGCAACAGGCCGCTGAATAGAAGATTCTATGCGGGCAGGACTCGGAATGGCAATTGCCCCTGCGGGACGGACACTCCTGCCCGTCGCCGTTGATCTCGATTTTGACTTCCGCATTCCATCGCTGAGACTGATTCGTGGCGGCGCAGGGTGAGCCGCGGAGCGGCGCAAGAATTGAGCTCAGGGCGCAAGCCGTGGGGTTAGAAAGGGAGCCAGCCCGGGGACATAGTTGAAATAACAGACCGGGCAGAGGGTTGACAGATTTGGTCTGTTCCCGGGAGGCAGCTACAAAGGAGCATGTCTTGGAACGTGAGCGGCGTGGTGGAGAAGCGCAGCTTTTTTGTGAAGAAGTGGTTGTCGGAGAACTGGACGATGATCCAAGTGTGCGCCGGCACGGCATCTCGCGCCCATTCCGACCGGACCTGCTTTCCTTGGCGGCGCCCGCAGTGTCAGTTCGTCACTTCTCCGCCGGCGGCAGGTATCCCCTCAGGTAAGCTGAGGGGGAGCAGGCCTTCGAGACCCGCAAGGATTCAGGGGGCCACTTTCAAATTGGGCTTTGAGATCCTCGCCGCGCCCGGCTATCGGGTTCGTCGAGCGAGCGCTTGACTCCAACTTTCACTTCTGCGTCGGCGGCACATATTCCTTCGGCAACGCCGATCCTTCACCAAAGAAGAATTGCTCCATCTGTTTGACGATGACTTCCTGATCTTCGCGCCGGGCCGGATTCAGGCGGTATTCGTTGAGCAGCATCTTGCAGTGTTCGGTCCACATCCTCCAGCCTTCCTGGGAGACGTTGTCATAGACCTTGCGCCCGAGGTCGTTGTCGAAGGGAGGCTCGTCCAACCCGGGCATTTCTCTTTTCAATTTCACGCAGAAGACGGTGTGCGCCATACACTTCCTTCACTCAGGGGTTTATCAACCTTCAAGGTTACTACAAGGAGCTTCGGGCTTTCGCGAAGCGCATTTGCCCAAGCCCGAAACCCAACAGCTGAAGACCGAGAATCGCAGAATTATTTCTTCTGATCCTTATCCGCGGCCTCAATCGAGAGCAACTCCACTTCAAAAATGAGCGTGGAGTTGGGCGGAATCCCGCGCTGGCCGCTCTCCCCATAAGCAAGATCGGAGGGAATGAAGAGTTGCCATTTCGACCCGACCGGCATGAGTTGCAGCGCCTCAGTCCATCCCTTGATGACTCCACTCACGGATATCTTCAGCGGCTGGTTGCGCTTGTAGGAGCTGTCAAACTCCGTGCCGTTGACCAGCGTGCCACGGTAGTTGCAGAGCACCGTGTCGCTCGCCGTGGGCTTCGGTCCCGTGCCCGCCGTCAGGATCTTGTACTGCAGCCCACTCGGCAGTAAGACGACGCCTTCCTTGCCCTTATTGGCGGCCAGAAAATCGTCTCCTTCTTTCTTGCCCTCTGCCTGCTGCTTCTTGATCAGGTCATTCCGCACCCCATCCAACGCAGCCTGCGCTTCCTGGTCGCTAAGCAGAGTCTTGCCGCCCGCCAGACCGTCTTTCAGGCCGCGCGCCATAAGTGCCGGATCGAATGGAATCGATTGTTTGCTAAGACTGTCGGCCAGCTTCTTGCCACTGCTCATCCCAAGGGCGTAGCTGAATTTATCTTTCTGCGTTTTGAGAGTCAGTGGAGCCGGGCCCTTCGCCGCAGTGGCCGAATGCGTTTTCGCCGCGGGAGTCTGAGCTTTGGCCGGAGCAGCGGCAGTTGCAGCAGGAACTGAAGAAGCTGGTGGAGTCGTGCCTGGAGTTTCCTGCGCCAGAGCGTTCCCTGGCAGCATCCCAGCCATCAATATGACAGCGACAGTGAATGATTTCTGCATATAAACATTGTCACATTGATATGGTATCTCCGCAAATTCCCGGAAGATTCGGTAGAGCCCTGATTGGAATGCAGCGGCAGCGGTACCGGAAGCGTCGGTAGCGGCAGGAGCACCAGCAGGAGCCGCCGCCGAACTGTCCTGGGACTGCGGCAGTTCTCCTCGTTATCTGACGATTGTCCACGGTCTGGCAGGAAACGGAGACTTTCTCGATATGCTGCCGCCGCCATCGCTCAGAGGAAGGCTGCCGCCAGCGGCTGGGCTTTCGTCCGTGCCGAGGTGTAAAGTATTCCAACTACGGAGGCTTGAATGGCTCTGCCTTCGACCCACCAAGTGACCCAACTCCTCAAGGCCTGGACTACCGGAGACAAGCGGGCTCTCGATAAGCTACGCCTTTGGTGTATGCGCAATTGGATCGCGTAGCGCAGCGCTGCATGGCTGGTGAACGCTCCGGCCACATTTTGCAAACGACTGCGCAGTAGCGGTCCGCCGTTGTTTGCAATTGGTACACTTGCTCCTGAAGCTAATGCCTACCCGACATAAATCTATCTTCTTGCTGAGGTCCGCTTTTCTCGCCAGTGTTGGTCTCTGGGGGGCCCTGGCGGGAGCGCAAGATTCGCTGTTCCTGGGAGCGCCTCCGGGCAGAGCGAGGGCGGAGGCTCGCGGGAGTGTCGTGTCCTTATCGAACCACGCGTTGGAAGCGGAGTGGTCGGTTGCCAGCGGCAAACTGGCAGGATCGAAATTCGTGAATCACGTCACCGAGGAAGGGTTCTCTTTGCCACGGGATCCTTTCACAATCATCTTCAAGGATGGGACGCGGCTCCCGGCTTCCGCGATGAAGCTGGTGGGTGCACCGCGAACCGAGGCCCTGGCTGCAAATCCGCATTCCTCGCGCGCGGCTGACCATCTCGAAGGTCAATCCTTCCTCTTGCGACTGCAAGACCCTAAACAAACAGTTGCCGTGGACTGGCGTGTGATGTTGCGGGACGATTCAAACTACCTCCGAGAGGAGATTACGATCTCAGCCCTCCGCGACGATCAGGCGATTGCCGAAGTCCGATTATTCAATGACAGCTTGGCGGGTGCGCGTGTGGCAGGGACCGTCAAGGGATCTCCCGTGACCGTGGGCAACGTCTTCTTAGGTATCGAGAATCCGCTGGCGGAGTGCGAAGCCGCGGACATAATCACTTGCACCATGAAGAGAGAGCTGCCCCTGAGAAAGGGACAGACAGTCACCTATTCTGTGGTGATCGGAGTCTCACCGGCAGGACAGATGCGGCGCAGTTTCCTGAACTATGTGGAACGGGAACGCGCCCACCCGTACCGGACGTTTCTGCATTACAACTGCTGGTACGACATTGGCTTTGGCAAGCCCTACGACGCGCCCGCAGTGCTCGACGTTATCGGGGCATTCGGAGCGGAGTTGGTCCGTAGCCGCGGCGTGAAGCTGGATTCTTTTCTCTTGGACGATGGGTGGGACGATCCTCGATCGTCATGGCGCATGAACTCTGGTTTCCCTCAAGGATTGTCTCCGTTGAGCGGCGCCGCCGAGCAATATGGGGCAGGCATGGGAGTGTGGCTGTCCCCGTGGGGCGGATACGATGAAGCGAAACAAAGGCGGCTTGAGTATGGCCGCAAGATTGGGCTTGAAATCAACGAAGGAGGATTCGCCCTCTCCGGCCCCAAGTACTACGATCGTTTCCGCGAAGTGTCGTTGGACTTCATTAGGAAGGAGGGCGTGAATGTTTTCAAGATTGACGGGACGGGCAACGTTAACACGGTTTTTCCCGCGAGCGCTTTCGACAGTGATTTTGCCGCCGCTATTAGTCTGATCCAAACCTGGCGCTCGGCCAGGCCGGAGATTTACGTCAATCTCACCACCGGCACATATCCTTCGCCATTCTGGTTGCTTTATGCCGATTCGATCTGGAGAGGCGGAGAGGATCACAGCTTTGCGGGTGTTGGGAGTTGGCGTGAGAAATGGATCACCTACCGTGACCAGCAGACGTATCAGAATATTGTGCAGGCGGGACCACTGTTTCCGCTGAATTCCCTGATGCTGCATGGGTTGATCTACGCCCGGCAGGCCGAACACCTGGAGAGCGATCCGGGAAATGACTTCGAGAATGAAGTTCACGATTACTTCGGGAGCGGGACGCAGCTGCAGGAGATGTACGTTTCGCACGCACTCCTTTCAAAGGACAATTGGGACGTGCTGGCGGAAGGTGCGAACTGGTCGCGGCGTAACGCGGGAGTTCTGAGGGACACGCACTGGATCGGCGGCAATCCGGGCAAACTTGAAGTTTACGGTTGGGCCGCGTGGTCGCCTGCAAAAGCCATACTTACACTGCGCAATCCCAGCGATCAGCCGCAGAGCCTATCCATCGACGTGGGCCGGGTGCTTGAGTTACCCGCGACTACGTATTCCAAGTTCGTGGCGCGAAGCCCGTGGAAACACGAAAGCGAAGTCCCATCGGTTTCACTGGTGGCGGGTCAACCACACACGTTTGACCTGCAGCCGTTTGAAGTCCTGAATCTTGAACTCTTGCCGGTCGACGGGGCCCAACCGTGAATTCTACCGCCGTTGACTGGCTAATCATGGCGGTTTATTTCTTCTGTACTTGGCATTGCGTTTTGTCCTGTGACACCGGGTATGCGATTTGTGCTCCCCTCCCGTCGCCTGTACGCCATGAAAGATGCACTAGCGTTGGCTTACCTCTAATTGCACCGGCTGGGCCACGGAGTTCACGTCAGGGTCATAGTACTCATACGCTCGCGATTGGAATGTCCGGGCGCGGATGGGATACTTGGCACGCAGCCGGAAATGCACTGTGAGTGTTTCCGCCGGGGCGATGGAATTGAAGTAGAGAATGGCCTGCGTCGCCGTGAGACTAAACTTTTCCAGGCGAGCACTCTTCTCGCCGGCTGTCCGTTCGACGTAGCTCTGCAGGTCCTCACTGAGTAGGTCGAATCCGGGAGGAATGCCTAAGTCGACCATTACCATGTTGGCGGATTTGCGTAGATTGTTGGTAACGGTGGCGGTGGCCGTGGCGATGTCGTCCTGCGCCAGGTGCGTCCGATCGTAAGCCACATTGATGGAGAGGGCTTCCTGCGCCGGTTTCTCGTCCCAAGGAAGAAAGTAGTTCCCCACCACCTGGTAGGCCAGGCCGCCCTTGCCCTCGAACCGGATCTCCACCGTGTTGGCGCCCTCTGGGCCCTTGCCCTTCGACTCGATGCCCTTGAACACAAACTGATGGAGCAAGTCGTTGTTCTCCGGGGTAAGCGTGAGTTTCTCGACTGGTTTGCCGTTGAGTAGAACCTCCAGCGTGCCTTGGACGTCGACCGCGCCCTTCTCTGTCGCGAGCAGCAAAGCCCGCAGTGCCATGATGGTCGCCTGGGTTGTGCCCCAGGTACCGGCAGAATCTTTCTTCGAGGCGATGTAACTCATGGCCTTGCGGGCCGTCCCTGACGCCTCACCCCACTTGAGCAGCGCTTGCTCCGCCAGTGCTGTGGTTTCCACGCTGGCGCTTGCGCCTCTGGCGTAGACGCTGGTTTCTTCCGCGGTCCACCAGGCTTGCTCATCTTTGTCGGTGCGGGCGTCGAGCAGGAGTTGCATCGCCTGACGCGTGAAGGCGCGGTCTTTGTCTTTGCCATGATCGAAAAATCCATAATCAGCGGCGAAGTTGGCGACCACCGCCAAGGTGTAGGAGTCCATCTTTGCGCTCATGTTTTTCTCGATGAACTGCTTTGCCTTTTCAACCGCAGGCCCTTGATAGCCGGTGTTTTCTAACGACCACGCCAGATAAGCCGTGATGCGAAGCACGTCGGAGTTGAATCGGTTGGTGGCGCCTTCGTTGATGAACTGGGTGTCGGGCTTCCAACTTCCGTCCGCCTGCTGTTGCTCAGCCAGCCACTGCTGGGTTCGCAGAATCAGCTTGGGGTCCAC
>Ga0182015_10001162_pt1 | contig 35850 bp, 37 predicted proteins | sample 712P3MmetaG_FD_120478 | JGI IMG/M metagenome (GOLD analysis project Ga0182015, IMG submission 120478) | Permafrost microbial communities from Stordalen Mire, Sweden - 712P3M metaG | ecosystem: Environmental > Terrestrial > Soil > Wetlands > Permafrost | place: Sweden: Stordalen | collected...
CCCCAACCAGATCGCCGACCGCCACGAACTAAGAATGCGCCTCATTTGCCGAGGACCAGCACCACGAACGTGTCGGACAAAATATTGTGAGGATGTGGATTCTCGGCCGTCGCCGCCGGAGCCGGTCCGAATTTAGCTGTGACCACATAAACATTGTGCGTTTTGGAATCGAGCGCCAGAGTACGCGCGCCCGGTTGCGTCGGCACATTTTCCGCCACGCTGAATTTCTCCGGCGATTCCTCCCGCACTACCGTCAGCACGCCTTCCCCGCACGAAGCGAAAGCCAGCCCGGTCTCGTCATCGAAGGCGGTTGCGTCCACGCCGTCGCCGATCGCGGGCGTGGCCAGAACCTTGCCGGTGTCTGCGTCCACCACCGCCATCATCTTGTTATCGCACCCCACAAAAAGCCGGCGGTTCTTCCGGTCCATCGACAATCCGCTGGGCGATTCGCAAGGCGCGAGCGGCCACTTCGACTTCACCTCCAGTTTGTTGGGATCGATCGCCACCAACTCGCTCTTATCTTCGATATTGACGAACACCTCTCCTTTGCCATCGCTGACCGCAAACTCTGGTTTGCCGTCAAGCTTGATCGTGCCCAACACCGCACCCTTATCGGCATCCAGGGCAGTCGCGTCCTGACTTCGGCCGTTGAATGTAAAAACCCGCTTGCTTGCCGGATCGTAAACAATCGCATCCGGGTTTTCTCCGACCTTCACTTTGCTGCTGGTGGCCAACGTCTTCAAGTCAAAAATGCTGACCGTGCCTTCTCGCCCATTGCTGGTAAACCCACGCCCCAATTCTGGAGCGAGGGCAATACCATGCACACCCTGCGTATCCCCTATATCGCCAACATTCTTTCCGGAATCCAGATCCAGCACAATGACGTGAGTCGCTCGCGAAATATAAAGACGTCGTGCCGAGGCGTCGGCTATCAGATAATCCCAACCGCCTGCGCCGCCTACCTTATAGGTCTTCACGATCTTGTACCCCGGGTCAGCCGCAGCCACTGCGGCAACCACAAGCAGAAGCACTAACGACCAGCGGCGCAAATCACTTGTTTTTGCAAACATTCTTCCTCCGTAAATTCCGGGCATACGGCGTTTATTCCGATGCCAGTTTCGACTCAGATGTGGCCGCCCATCGAACCTCAGTTGGCCGGACGCCGAAGTAACTTTACCCTAGTTACGCCCCTTCCCTAAACTTGACGCTATGGATGTTCTTCAACCGAGCGTCTCAGGTCAACCGGGGACTGGAGTTCTTGATCCTGTGGAGCCGCGCCTGCAGCCGACGCCGGATTACGGCACCCTTGGCCCAGGGTCAGACGTCGCGCTGAAGACGGTTTCCGGATCTTTCGATTCCACTCGGACGCCAGTCTCCAACTTACGACTGCTGCGTATCGGCGCTATGCTCGCTGGAATCGGGCTCGCGCTAGCCGTCGCCGCCGCCGGAGGCATAGGTGCGGTTTGGGGAAAATTGTTTACTCCATTCTCCTCGAGGAAAAATGTTGCCGTCTCTTCCCCACTGGTGTCCGATCGCGATCTAGATCGTCAGAACCCGCAAAGGCAAGCTGAAATTCTCCTCGAACGCGCCATGGCTCGCTCCGAGGGCGCAACCGCGCAGATCGAAGCCCGCGTCAATAGCTGGCGCGGACAACTCCAGTGGGATGCTAGACTCGGCGAACTCTCCACCGCTGCCCTCAACTCAAACGATAGAAGCATGCAAGATTCCGCCATCGAGGTGCAACTGGCCGCCTACGGACTAGCCAAAAGCGAATCCAATGTCGACGCACTCGTGCGCCAAGCCAACTCCTCCGATCACGCGCAGAAGATTTGGGCCTTCTGGACCCTCGCCCTGCTAGCCAACCGCGGCGTTCAGACGGATCGAGTCGTCCAGGTATTGAGCAGCCATCTGAAAGATTCTGACCGCGGATCGGATAAGGCTTCCGAAGATGCCCGCCGCTGGGCCGTCGAAGGTCTGGCCGTGGTAGGAACGAATTCCACCATCGCACCCTTGCTCGAAGCCATGCACGACGATCCTTCGCCGCTGGTGCGTGAACGCGCTGCCTGCAGCCTCGCGGAGTCCGGCGTGTTAAGTCATGATCAGAGACTGATCGCCGTCCCGCAACTTATCAACTATTCCGACGATCCCGCGCTCGACGCGCAGACCCACGCCTGGGCCTTCCAGGCTCTCGGCGATATTACCCGGCAACGCCTGCCCAACGACTCCGCCGCTTGGCGGAATTGGTATCAGAACAACAGCGCCAATAACTAAACTCCGCAGCCAGACCGGCCAGGCCAGCGCCCTTAAGAACGAAAAAATCGCTAGTGCTTGCGGCCAAAATTGTGCTCTCGCGCGTCTAAGGAACTAGTAGGATCCGATGTAGAATCAAAGCGAGTCGTCGTCCTACTCTCTCTTCCGCATGCGCGCCGGTACACCGATTTCCGCTTCCGTGCAATCCGCCGTTTCCGAGTTGCTCTCGGAGCTGCACGCCGCAAGCGGTTGCGAAAAGCTCGGTCTTGCCCGCGAATCCTTCGCCGAAATTCTTGCTGATGTAGCTATGAAGTATCTACCCGCGGGCGCCACGGAAGCAGAATCTCGCACTTTTCTTCTAAGCCTGCGAATTGAGGAACTCGCCCTCGCTAGAGCCTGTTCCGCCGGCCACAATACTGCCTGGGAACTTTTCCTGATTCGCTACCGAGAAAAACTCTACCAGTGCGCCCTGCGCATTGCTCGCGAAGACTCTGCCGCCCGCGATCTTGCCGACTCGCTCTACGCCGAACTCTACGGCACCACCACTCGCGACGGCCAGCGCGTTTCCAAGTTGGCATCCTTCACCGGCCGTGGATCGCTCGAAGGCTGGCTTCGCACCGTACTCGCTCAGGAATTCGTGAATCGCTACCGCCGGACCAGGCGCCTGGTCAGCCTCGACGAAGAAGGCGAAGAAGGCTCGCAATTCGCGGCTCCCGAGCCGGAGCCGGTTTCGTCGCCGGATTCGCGCCTGGAAGCTGCCACTGACGCCGCCCTGGCTTCGCTCTCCAGCGAAGACCGCATGGTGCTGGCGTCGTATTTTCTCGACGGCCGGACACTGGCAGAAATCGCGCGCCTGTTGGCCGTGCACGAGTCCACCATCAGCCGGAAAGTGGACAAGCTGGCGAAGTCGTTGCGCAAGAAAATTTTGGCGAACCTGACCCAGCAAGGCATGGCTCGTCGCCAGGCCGAAGAGGCATTGGACGTTGACGTCCGCGACCTACGCTTGGATATTCGCCGCAGCTTGGCGCAAGAATCGTCACCGCCGGCGTTCCCTAGGAAGAGAGAAAGCAGGGTCGAGGCGCTGCAAGAAGGTCAGGACTGAAATTAAACGAGAGCTTAAAGCGATTGGCTGAAAGCCAAAAAACGGAATGCAAAGCATCCCCAAAATCGTGGTGAAGCGGCTCCAACAGCACCCAGCCACCGCCGAGTCGCATCCCGATGCCGATCTTCTGAGCGCGTTCGCCGAGCACTCTCTTAAGGGTCGCGAACGCGCCCTCCTCATCGAGCACCTCGCGGCCTGTGGCGATTGTCGAGATGTAGTGGCTCTCGCTCTGCCCGTGACGGAGAGCGTGACTTTGCCCGCCGCCGGCAGCCCCACTCGAATGGGCTGGCTATCCTCGCCAACGCTTCGCTGGGCAGCTCTTTCGGCCGGAATTCTCGTCGTGACATCCGCCGGGATTTTGCACTACTCGCATCGCAACCAGGTCACGACCGTCGCTTCGAACTTCATGCAAAAGGCCGCCGCGCCAACTCCTTACGTCTTGGATCAAACGCTCTCGCGCCACGCAACACTTCCCCCAAGCGCGACGCGAATGGAACCGTCGGCCGCGCTCGACTCGCAGACGTCGACCACACACAAGCTGGCGCTCGAAGCCAATCGCGTGGTTCAACCCCCAAGTTCCGCACGGTTGTCAGCCTCGCGGGTTTCTACCGTTGGAAGCGGCTCTGCGGGAGGAATCGGCAGCGGATCTGGTATAGGAAGTGGTTCCGGCGCTGGCCAGGGAGTTTCGCCCCGCCGTGACTCAATTGCACAAGCCTCGGAGGCCCCAACTGTACCAACGCAGAATCCAACTCCCGAAATCCACCAACAGGTTAAGGTCGGCGCCGCTTCCACGATGGTTGAAGTGCAAGCCGAGGCTACGGCGCTCAACACAGAAACCGCCACCACGGGTCAGAACCAAATTGCTCAAGATCGAGCTGACTTGCCCCTCCGAGGCCGGGCATTTACCGACCTCAACGTAGTCAAGGCCAAAGATCCCGTGCCTCCACAAACTGGCCCCAATGCCTCAACTGCTCCATTGCCTGCTTCCGGCATGGCTATGCAAACCTCGTCATCGGTGATGGTCCAAGCGACACCGCGTTGGACCGTCAGCCCCTCCGGGACCCTGCAGCGTTCCTTCGACGGCGGAAACACCTGGCTGACTGTCGACCCGTCTGCCTCCCATCGCGGTGCCATGGCGTTGGCATCGGTGACCGCCCAAGCTGGTCCGGTAGCAACCGACCAGAAGAAAGAGAACCTAAATCGGAAAGCCAGCACTGCGCCGAATCCGAGCCCGGTCTTCCTCGCCGTGGCCGCCAATGGACCCGAAGTTTGGGCGGGAGCTTCCGGTGGACTTCTCTACCACAGCTCGGGTGGCGGTAATCGCTGGGCTCTCGTCGCCCCCTCCGAAGCCGGCACAATTCTTACCGGTGACATTATCAGCATCCAGTTCCCTGACCCACAGCATGGGAGAATCGCAACCTCAACCGCCGAACTCTGGACCACCTTCGACGCCGGCCAAACCTGGCATAAGCAGCAATAATTCTTCTCTAACTCCCTGCATTAGCACTATTTAAGACCGCCGCCGACCTCATAAGCCGAATTACCAAAGTGACGTTTACAAGGCCCGCCCCTGAAAATAGTATCCAGGTGTAGTTTGGCAGTTTCGGGGGAGGGCTGCCGAGGCGTCTTGGACTGAAATGAAAAGTCTGGGGCGCTTTTTTATTGTTCTTTGGGTCCTAAAGTATTCTGATAGCAGGGGTTATTTCGATTCGGGCCGTTTGACGAATAGCACCATGTTTTCCTCGTCCAGACATCGGTCGCCGATCTTTAATGCCCCTCGTTCGCAGCCAAACGACTCAAATCCCAGCGATCGATAAAGGCTTACGGCAGCGTCTTGGGTCGTGACCACCGAGAGCATAATCTGCTCAATCCCTTCAATCTTGCTAGCGCGCTCCAGCAGTATCTGCAACATATCCCGCCCGGCTCGTTTCCCTCGCGCCTCGCGCGTCAGATAAACGCCCCAGATGCGTCCCTTGTGCCGTTCCTTGAGACCTTATATTTCGAAAGAACCCCGCAGTGCCGACGAGCCGCTCGCCGAGGAACGCGCCAACCACGAAGTTGTTCGATGGATCACCCGATAAGCCGTGATCTCAGCCAGAGGTAAGGCGCAATGCTCCTCCACCGATGAACCAAACGCCTCCGGTTCGCATTGCAGAGCTTCCAGACGGATATTCCAGTAGGCAGGCGTGTCTTCCGCATTCAGGAATCGAAATTCAATCGCCATTCGTCAAAGCTGCTATTTGGACCCGCGGCACGCCGCGCAGTATCCACCAATTTCCAATCGTGACACCACAATCCGGAACCGGCAGTCCTTCTCCACCTGTCCCTTCAGGTTCTCAAAAATATCGCTGACGAACTCCACGATCTTGGCGCAACGCAAGCACGCCATGAGGATGTGGTCGCGGTTCAGTTTCCTCTCGTAGTAATGTCCTTCGCCGTGGATGTGCATCAGGTCGAGCTCATCGATCAGACCATGCCGCTTCAGCAGTTGCAGCGTTCGGTACACCGCGCTGCGATCCACCCTGGCATACGTTTCTGCGCCTTGCGCAAGAGCTGGGCCGCGTCTAGATGTTTGCTCGCCGTCTCCATCACCCGCAGAATTGCCCGCCGTTGCTGCGTCATCCGGATCCCACGTTCTTCAAAATGAGCCTGCAGCCGGCCCGGCATTTCCGTTTGGGTAGTGGCATGGGACTTGTTCCTGTGCTGTCGCAACTGGTTGCAATCGCATTGCGACGAAATCTTATGCCGGAACTGGACAGCGCGAGCGCCTCTCCGGCAGATGATCAAGATTACTCCTAGATGCGACCTAGTTGCAACTACTGAAAAAGGAATAAGGCGCGATAGAGATGCTGAAACGGTTCTGTTCTTTATATGCGACTCGGTTGCATCTGGCTCCGCTCCTCACTTGCGGCCACATTCGTTTCGCCGGCCCAGGCGCAGGAGAGCCCCCACATCGTCACTTACGACCACTATCTCGAGGCTGCCTGGCAGCCTCGAAGTCGAATACTTCTCGACCTTCGGCACCCAGCGCCAGGGCAACGATTTTCATGCCTTCTGGGCTGAGTTCGAATACGGCGCCACCGCCTGGTGGACCACCGAGCTTTATTTCGATGGCCAGACCACCTTCAACGACAGCACCATCTCCACTGGCTCCCGCTGGGAGAACCGCTTTCGCCTGCTGCAACGCGAGCATTTCATCAATCCCGTTCTCTACATCGAATACGAGCAAACCAGCGGCGCCGACAAGATCCTGAAAGAAGTGGAAGGCCACGACGTCGAGTCCGACTACGCCATCCCCAACGCCATCGCCCGCAAGCAGCACGACCACGAACTCGAATCGAAGCTCCTGCTTTCCAAAACCTTCAAAAGGCTGGAACATCGCCGAAAATACCATCGCCACCAAAAACCTCACCGGGGGCAATCCCTGGGAGTTCGGTTATGCCCTGGGCACCAGCCGCCCGCTCGCGCCTGAAAGCTTCAGCCCAGCGCGGCAGTTTTTGCCGCGAGAACTTCATTGCCGGGGTCGAAACGTACGGCGGCCTCGGTGATCGCTACGACTTCGGCCTGCACGACACCTCGCACTACGTAACCGCAGTCGCCGCCTGGAATCTCCCCTCCGACTGGACGCTTCGCCTATCCCCGGGTTTCGACTTGAATGACAACAGCCATCGTTTCTTGTTGCGCTGGGGCGTCTCGCGCGAGTTCTCCGGCTTTGGCGACATGATCGCTCGCTTATTCGGAGGCCGCCGGTGACAATAGCCAGGGCATCCATCGCGCTGATGATTTCCGCGACCGTGGCGTTCGTCATGGGCAGCCCCTTTGTCTCGGCCCAGAAAGACACATCCGTGCCCGCCTGGAAAAAAGACAGCTCGGTCTACAACGAACTAACCAAAGGCTCCCAACAAAGCAGTTGCCCGGCGCAATCCCATGGAGTCTGATCCCGACGCCGTCGCTGCCGGCGCCAGCCTCTTCGACCAGCATTGCGCCGAGTGTCATGGCGAAATGGCGGAAGGCGACCGCAAAGGTCCAAGTCTGCGGGCCGACCCAGTGCAACAGGCCACCCCCGGAACCCTTTTCTGGATTCTCACCAACGGAGTCGTTCGCCGCGGCATGCCCGTCTGGTCCAACCTGCCCGAGCCGCAGCGCTGGCAACTCGTCAGCTATCTAAAGTCCCTTGGCCCCGCCGAGAAATCGCAGCGATGACCGCAGGTCGTTCTTGCGACTTTCCCCCGTTCCCCGGCATCAAACGGAAGTGCGATAATAGATCCGCCCCACGCGGGCAAGCACTCATTCGATACAGATCGCCGGGCCCGGCAAGACAGCTCGATGGAGCGTCCGTCGACAGCGCGAAGTGACAACCAGGAGAAACGAACATGGCAGGTAATGGAATCGTCGAAGTGACCGATGCAAACTTCGACCAGGATGTTTTGAAATCAGATACGCCCGTGCTGGTGGACTTTTGGGCGACTTGGTGTGGCCCCTGCCGCGCCCTCGCTCCCATCGTGGACGAGCTCGCCAAGGACTACCAGGGCAAACTCAAAGTCGGCAAGATGGACGTCGACGCCAACAGCTCCACCCCCATGCGCTACAAAGTCACCGGCATTCCCACATTGCTGGTTTTCAAGGGCGGCCAAGTGGTCGAGCAGCTGGTAGGATATCGGCCGAAAGATGCGATTGCGCAGGCGATTGATAGGCACGTTGGGTAAAAACCGCTCAAGCCTCAACAATTGAGATAAAGAGGAACGCCCGGGACAAGTCTCGGGCGTTCGCGTTTTTCGCATCTGAAGATACAATTCCGGCATGCTTGGGAAGATGCGAGTCCTGCGCCTTCTTGGCTTCGCTGTGGCTCTGGGCCTTGTCCTCATAGTCGTTCCGTCTCTTAATACGCCGGCGACGAACTGGAGCAGCATCTCCGTGATAAATACGACGACAAGATCTTCGTCCTTCGCGGCTTTTATCGCGGGGAACGACTGAGATACGATTCCGCCGGAAAGCCCGCCGGTTCTGAGGTTTCGGGGGATTGGACGGTCGATGGGTTTGTCCGCGTGACCACACTCAGTTTGTCGGACCATAGTTTGACGATCCCGGCAGATCGCCTCTCCTTGGTCAACGACGGCCAAGCCTTCGGGTTTCAGGTGTCCGGCGGAAAGAAAAAGGACAAGAAACCCAAGAAAGTGAGCTCCGCATCGAGGTTCAGCTTGGCCCAGGTGGAATTACTGCTGGGAAGGCCGACGACGCGCTCTCCAGAATTTTTCTGACTTCAAATGACCGCTTAGCCGGAGTCGTACCAGGTTATTGGATGCCTTGTGCCCTCGCCGCCTCCGTGGGCGAAGGCGGAAAACAATACGGCGCCTGCCGTTTCCCGCGAGAGTTTGCTGCGATTCCAGGAGTCATTTCCGATGCGCAAGACGACAAAGCGGGGGACGGCGAAGCGAAACCCTCAGACTTGCAACCTGTCCCAGTGGGAGGGGCGTGACCCCGCCCAGACCTATCCTCACTCCAGAACCAGATTTTTCTGAGCAGGCGCGCCAAGCGCACTACCAGGGCACCATCGTGCTGTTAATCGTCGTGGACAAAACCGGCGGGGTTCGGAACGTCCGAGTCCTGAAGCCCTTGGGTCTGGGGCTGGAGCTGAAAGCGATTGAGACGGTGGCGAAGTGGAGGTTCAAGCCTGCTGAAAAGGACGGTCAAACTGTTGACACGGAACTCGCCGTTCAAGTTGATTTTCACCTGTTCTGATCGAGAGCCGGTAGCCGCCTTCTAGTACTTCCTCAGCACTCCAATCACCCTTCCCTGCACTTCCACTGATGCCGCCGGCACGATAATCGGCTTCATGGTCACATTCGACGGCTGCAGTCGGATGTTGTCCCCTTCCCGGTAAAAGCGCTTCAGCGTCGCGTCGCTCGAATCCACCAGCGCCACCACGATGTCGCCGTTGTGCGCCGTCTTCAGCTTCTCCACCAGCACATAGTCGCCGTCGAGGATGGCCTCATCCTGCATGGAATCGCCGCGCACTTCGAGCACGAACACTTCTTTCGACCGGACGAAGTCGGCCAGCGAGATCGTCTCGTTGGTCTGCATCGCTTCAATCGGCTGGCCGGCGGCGATGCGCCCCAGCAGCGGCAGCACCAGGCCGGTATTCACGCTCATGGCCTGCTTCAGCCGTCCCTTGGGCGGCAGCAGATCGATCGACCGGCTGCGGTTGTAGTCGCGGGTGAGTAGTCCCTTCTTTTCCAGATTCGTGATGTGCTTGTGCACCGTTGCCAGCGACGTCAACTCCAGCCCCGTGCCTATCTCCTCAAACGACGGAGAGTACCCATGCTCAGCCACAAAGCGGGAGATGAAGTCATACACTTCGCGCTGTCTGCGTGTGATCGCCATGCCGCCATTGTTGGCGAATATAAAGCGAATGTCAAGAGGAAACGCTTCGAGCTGTTAGCTCCTAGCCAGGACGCGCAGGATGTCTCTCACATTTCTGGAAATCCCTGAGACTCATTCAGTGTTTCGCTGGGCGGAGGAATTGCAGTCGATGATTCCCCCATCAGAGTCAACTTCTGGCAATCGCCATCATCCCGCGCTGGAAACTGCACCTGGATGACATCGTTTCTCACTGCATAAGCCACTAACCTGGCGATCGAATGAAGGTTAAGCTTGGACATAAGATTGGTTCGATGTGTGTCCGCCGTCTTCTCTGAGATGTTCAGAAGTACGGCGACATCCTTACATCTCTTGCCCTCAGCCAGCAGCCGCAACACCTCGCGTTCCCGAGGCGATAGCAGGGCTGGCTGGACTCCGATGGGACCGAGATTCCCCTTCCACCGGCCGCTTACGATGGTAGCGGGCGTTCGCATGCCCAAGATCCAGTGGGTCTGCAGCACAGCTTCCACCGCTGCCGTCAGGTCGTCGATTCCGTCGGACCTTAGAACCCATCCACGAACCCCCGCTTGCAAACAATCTCGGACCACCTTCTCTGAATCCGCGTCGGTGAGAATCAGTATTCTCTGGTCCGGATTGTCTTTCAGGATCTGGCGTACCCCGTCCACGCCGTTTAGCCTAGGCATGCAAACGTCCAAGATAATAAGATCAGGCCTCAAATGCATGCACTTCTCTATAGCTTCCCGTCCGTCAGCAGCCTCACCACAAACCTGCCAACTTGGGTGAGAGCCGAGCACCGAGCGCACACCTAAACGGAAGATTGGATGATCGTCAGCAAGCAGAATGCGGAATGCGCTCATACTTCCCCCAGTAGTTACAGGGAATTTATCAGAGCAATGTGATTCGATTCTGTGCAGAATTGCTCACTGACAAACCGTTGCATCCATGAGATCTGCAGATGCCTCCAGTGTTGCAGCTGATGTTTTTCTGTTAACTGCTCCCTTGGCCGTGCGCGGCTTGCAGAGCCACTCTTCGTCCAAGTTCTATCCGCGTTTCTTTACCTCTACCGCGTAATCCCAGCGAAACATTGCCCCAGTGGCATTGTGCAATATTGACCAGACTTCTGATTCTCACAATGGAACAATGACAGCACGTGAACGAGAGACCCAGTCTTGTCTCCTCCAACCGCTCCAGAAGGAGGACTTATGTGGATTTCAAAACACTTGAGGTTGTCACACGCCCAGTCCGAACTTGAAACGTTGATTTTGGAGCGCACAGCAGAACTGCAACGGCTTTCTCAGCGACTGCTTAAGGTGCAGGATGAGGAGAGGCGCAAGATAGCACGCGATTTGCACGATAGCACCGGACAGACATTAGCCGCACTAAAAATAAGTCTTTCGTTTTTGCAGGAAAACTGCCACGACCCGGCCATGCTCGCGCTTGTTTGCGACGTTGCGCAACTGGCTGATCAGGCCATCGAAGAAGTTCGAACCATGTCGTACCTGCTGCATCCTCCGCTATTGGATGAGGTGGGATTTGCTTGCGCGGCCGAGTGGTATATCGAGGGATTCGCGAAGCGGAGCGGAATTAACGTAAAAGCAGACATTGCGAATTCGCATGGACGACTACCCAAGAGCGTGGAAATCGCTCTATTTCGTGTGTTGCAGGAGAGCTTGACCAACGTACATCGCCACTCCGGAGCTTCGGATGCGAGTATCCATTTTCAACATGAAGCCGAAGCGGTAATTCTGGAGATACGCGATTTCGGGAGGGGCATACCGGAAGAGCGCTTGCGGTTGCTTCACGGAGTGACTGGGGAAACAGGCGTCGGTTTAGCAGGGATGCGCGAGCGCTTGCACGAACTGAACGGTACGCTGGAAATAGAATCCGATGGTCGCGGGACAAGCATGCGAGCAACGGTTCCGCTCTACGCGACCTCTCGGTCCGTTGGGTTGGAGGCTGCCGGGAGAGGCAGTGCGTCTGCACAGGCCTGATCAAGTCGGGCCAATGCTCAACCTGGTGCGATTGCCGCTAACCTCAGCCCTATCGGCCCTACTCTTAATTGGAGCTGACGCGGCGATAGAAGCGCGTAGTCAGGGTGGGAGAATTGCTGTTTGTCGAAAGTGGACCACACGAGCCGATGTGACGATGATCATATTGCTCACAGTTGCCTCGGGGCTTCGAAGCTTTAGTGGCGGACGCAACGTCGCCATTAGATTTATTGATGGCGGATGGCACGCCTCCCAAGATTTATTGATGGCGGATGGCACGCCTCCCACAACAAATCAGCTCATCGTGGTCAAGGCGAAGGCAGTCTAGTAAAGTGGGGCAACAATCGCTGTAACTCCTTTGCTGTCTAGATTTTGACCTCTAAGTCATTTGCCCTCAAGATTGTGCAGACACTTTTTGTGAACCCCGCGCCCAGCCAGATTTTCAGGTGGGAAGGGGGAGGGGGGTACCCACCAAACGAAGTGATTTTTCAGTGGTTTCGTTGGCGCTGACCGGGACCGACTCGAACGATTTTCACCAGCAGAAATCCACAAGCCCGATTCGATATCGGCGCAAGCTGACATCCGAAACTTCCCCGACACTCGTAACTCTAATGAGGGAAGCTGAAATAAGGGAAGATGAGCGGCGGCAGGGGAGGATTTATGTCCAGAGCTTCGGTACGCATGTTTGCGATGATCTTGACGGTGCTGGCAGGCGCGGTAGCTTGCCGGGCAGGAAGCGGCGCGGCCGTGCCGGGTCCGGTCGCGGACGAAGCGAAGGCGACGGCTCCGGCCAAAGAAACGGCAGTGGTGGCCGGCGGATGTTTCTGGGGAATTCAGGCGGTGTTTCAGCATGTGAAGGGCGTGGTCAGCGCAACCTCCGGATACTCCGGCGGCACGCTGAAGAATCCGGACTATGAGGCGGTCAGCAGCGGTGAGACCGGCCATGCCGAGAGCGTGCAGATTGTTTACGATCCCTCGCAAGTCACGTATGGAGAGTTGCTGCGAGTATTTTTCTCGGTCGCGCTTGATCCCACGGAAGTAAACCGTCAGGGTCCGGACGAAGGCACGCAATACCGCTCGCTCATCTCTTACGGCAACGACCAGCAGAAACACATTGCTGAGGCCTACATTGCGCAACTTAACCAGGCAAAAGTTTTTCGGAGAGCGATTGCAACACAGGTGGTGCCGCTGACGGCGTTTTATCCGGCGGAGGCTTATCACCAGAACTATGCAACGCTGCATCCGGACAATCCTTACATCGTTTATAACGACGCGCCGAAGGTGGCGAATTTGCGGCGGGAATTTCCGGACCTTTATACCGGCAAGTAGGGGGACTTATGTTTGAATCCGATCGCAATGGCGAAGTGAATTTAGGACGGCGGCTGTTTTTGGCGGGAGCGGGCGCAGCAATCGGGGGCGCGGCGTTGTTTTCGCTGCGGCGGCCGCACGTGATTGCGGAAGCTGCAAAGACGGAGCCGGCGGAAGTGACAATCGTGCAATTCTCCGACTCCGGCAAGCGCCTGGCGAAGGTAAAGATCGCGCGCGTGATAAAGTCCGAAGAGGACTGGCGGAAGCAGCTGCCGTCGGGAGCATTCGAGATCACGCGGCACGCGGATACCGAAATTGCTTTCACCGGGAAACTGCTGAATGTTCACGACGCGGGAGTTTTCCGCTGCATCTGCTGCGACAATGCCCTGTTCAGCTCCGCGACGAAGTTCGACTCCGGAACCGGCTGGCCCAGTTTCTGGGAGCCCATCGCGAAAGAAAATGTGCGCGAGGTTTCCGACAACAGCATCGGCATGCAGCGCATCGCGGTTTCCTGCACCGAGTGTGACGCGCACCTGGGACACGTCTTCGACGACGGTCCAAAACCGACAGGCCTGCGCTACTGCATGAATTCCGCATCCCTGCGCTTTGCCAAAGCCACTTAGCGTCGGCCAGAAGCGTGAGTTCGTGAACTGAGCTCTACGCTGCAGTCAGCAACATCGGCGCACCTTTCGTGATCATCAGGGTATGCTCATAATGCGCCGACGGCCGGTGATCCGCCGTTACCACGGTCCATTTATCTGGCGCAACGAATGCTCTTCCTGATCCTGCCGCGATAATTGGTTCCACCGTAATCACGAGACCTTCAGTCAAGACCTGATTCGCCTCGGGATCAGCATAGTTCGGGACTCGCGGCTCTTCATGGATCGTCCGTCCAATGCCGTGCCCGCCCAGATCCCGAATCACGGAAAATCCGCTGCGCCTCACCTCGCGCCCCACCGCCCGACCAATCTCCGAAACTCGAAAGCCGGCTCGCGCCACCAGCATGGCCTTCTCGAAGGCCCGCACCGCGCATGCGATCAACCGTTGGCGCTCGTCCGTCACTTCCCCTACTGGAACGGTGATCGCGGCATCCGCCATGAATCCATCTTTTTCGACGGTGACGTCAAGCTTCACCAAATCGCCCGCCTCCAGCTGGCGGTTGCCGGGAATGCCATGAACGGCTTCCTCATTGACGCTGATGCAATTCACTCCAGGAAATTGATAAACCTGCGCCGGAGCCGATCGCGCACCGTGCCGTCTCATCACTCCCGCGCCCACTTCGTCCAACTCGGCGGTCGTGATTCCTTCGCGCACGGCATTCTTCATCGCGCTCAGCATCAGGCGCACCACGGCTCCAGCCGCGCGCATTCCGGCCAACTCTTCCGGTCCATTGATCGACATGGATTTACCTCAAGGCCATGATATCTCGGAGGGGAGCTTCAGACAGCAACCGGTTTCTTCGGTCCAAAGAAGAAGAGCAGCGCAAACCCGCCAATGTAGAACGGAAGGCTCCGCTCGAATCCTGATGCGAGGCCAGACTTTCCGCGGAACGCAGTACCAGCGTGCGCCTCACCACGAAGATCATTCCCACGATGGCTACGCCTAAGGTTGAGAAAACGTAGCTGATCGAAGGATCCACGCCTCTCGCCATGGGACGAACTACTGCCCCCAGAATTGCATACACCGCGACACTGGCTAACAACGCCCACTGCACTACCCGCAGTGTCCTTAACGTCCCACTCATTGCCTATATTCTCGCGCAGTTCTTACGGCGCAATTCGGAATTCTTGCAGCCGGAATCCGTATCGGCAATATTCCACCCGAGGCTAATGATGATGTTCGTTGCCGCGCAATCCCGGACGCATGCGCAGAAAGATCTGGAACGACACTGGATAATTTCCATACGCCGCATCCAGCACTGCTGGCTTCGAGTAAACCGTCACATCTCCGCCCAGCCCCAGTTGCCACGCGTGGTTCTGCACCAGATCGCGCACTCCGCCGAAAGTGTATGCGCCGATGCGGTAAACCGGATGTACCGCCGCCTGCGGAAACAGTTCGTCCTTATCCACCAGTTCCAGCCGCGTAAACGCATAGTCGCGCCGCAGAAAGTTCAACGTGGATTCGAGCAGGTAGCTGTTGAGAGTCGTATCACTATCGATCTTATGCACGCGGCCCCACACCGCCGTCGCCGCCCAATTGCCCGCCGCCATTGGCCGGTCATATTCCACCGAAGCCGTCTCCCGCCACTGGCTGCCAGGTTCCAACGCCTCGGGATGTTCGAGCCGTCCCACGCTGTACTGTGCGGTCCAGTCGCGCGCGGGCGCAAGGCTCACTCGTCCCGAATACGAATCCAGTGGGGCCAGTTGGATGCTCCAGCGTTTCTCATTCGGCTCACGCCCGTTGAAGGCCGATGCCTCCAGCTTGACGCGCTCGATTACAAATCCCGTCGTGACCACGCCAAAACTGGTGTGCGTGGAATCCTGCAAATGATGGCTCAGCGGCGCCAGCGGCAGCTCCGCGGCAGAAGTGCGGTGAATGTACGTCACCGGCCCCAGCGCCGGCTCCGCTGATGGTCCACCATATAATTCCCACGAGATCTTCTCCGTGAGCGGCAGCGAGTACAGCGTCGACAATTCCGCGAAAACATTATGCGGATGTTGGTGGTCGACCAGCGGCTCCCCGTGATACGTCTCGCCTGTCTGAAACAGTTCCGGAAAGCCCGGGTGCGGCGAGGTCAACGATTCCGCCGAGAACATCTGCCGCAACAAAATCGTTCCGCTGCCCACCTTGTGCTGCTCCATCAGCATCCCCCAATTCACTGACTCGGCTTTGCCCTCGCCGCGCGGCCCACCCTGCTGGTTGTAGTCGGTAAAAATGACGCCGTGCGCCATCAGTTCCCAGCCGCCCCGCATCAGCATCCACGCATATTCCGGCACCGACGCCGGTTCCCAGGCCGTGCCCGACCCGTCGTGCGGTGACGGCAACTGCGCAGATTCGTGTTCCTCCATCTTCATCTGCATCCCGCTCATGGAAGAATCCTGTGCGAATGCGACGCTCAACAGCGCCCAAAGCGCGAACGAAGAGACGAAGAAAAAACATAAGAAGACTCTGCCCACGACAACCTCCCGCTGCGAAGCAAGAACGGCACTCGCGCAACACGCCGGCTAACCGCATTCCGCTAGAAAAAGAATTCAAAGAATTGAGAGGGAGATTTCGGGCTAGATTCTAAGAACTAAAATGCCAGCCGGTCCGCCGGAAGGCGCAATCGCCGGAAGAAATACGGAGCCCGTGTTCGTCGCCACAAGAACCGGAGTCGCATCTATTTGCAGCACCTGCAAGGCCGGACGCGGCGAAACCACATTCGTCACCAGCGGCACCGCATGACGGCTCATGCAGCAACGATAATCCGCAGGGTGCGGATGGGGTGGAACCTGCAGGGGATGACATCCAGCCATGGGCGCATGCGCAGCCGACAACGCGCACATCGCGCCCGCGCCCGCAGCCACAACCGGCCCCAACACCATCATGGCGACGAGTTGGGAAACAAGCTTGGTCACAATCAGACCATTCCTTAGATTCCGGTAATCTTCACGCGAAGTTCTTCCGGCAGTCGCTCCCGAATCTCAGGCGGCAAGCGGTCGTGCACGCGGCGTGCGCCTTCCTTGGCCGCATCCAGCACGGTGACCGGCGCGGGTGTGGCCACCGCCACCACCAGCCAGATCAGCGCCGACAAGGCAAATCCCGCAAGCGCCGCAATCTCCAGCCAGAATGCATGCCGCGGCCCGAAATGCCGGATCACTCCAAAGGCCAGCAAAAACACTCCGCCCGAAATCGAAGCCAGCGCGATCAGCCCTACATCAATGATGCGGTTCAGGCGCTGCCGGCTGCGGCACCGCTCGCATCCCGCAAAGTGGCTTTCATAGTCGCCACGCATCTCGGGCGCCAGGCCGGAAATGTCGTACCGCCAGCCCGCCAGAATTTTTCCTACTATTGGATCAGTGCACTGCTGACTCATAAGTTACTAAAGCTGAATCGGCGCCATCACCTCGGACTGTACCGCCACCACTACGCGATTGTGAAATAACCCACCGCGCAGCGCCAACGCCTTTTCTGCCTCTCTGCGCGCTATCTCGGGATGATTGTTCTGCTCAGAGAGATGCGCCAGCACGACAAAAGCTGCAGTATTATCATAGTGCCCAGCGAAGAAATCCGCGAGTTTCTCGTTCGAGAGATGCCCCACATTGCTCGCCACCCGCTGTTTCACCGTCCATGGATAAGGCCCACCGCGCAGCATTTCCACATCGTGATTGGACTCCATGATCAGCACGTCAGAGCCCCGCAAGTGGTCGCGAACGTTAACCGGCAAGTAACCCAGGTCGGTGGCCACGCTCACTTTGCTTCCTTCGACACGGAAGGTAAAGCCCACCGGATCGGCGGCATCATGCGGAATGGTGAAGGGCTTCACCTCAATATCGCCCACCTGAAAGCGATGTCCCGACTCGAAACGTTCGAGCCGTTCCAGTTGCGGCCGCTCGCCGTTTTCATTGCGCAGAGCCCGCGCCCACGCCGCATGCGTCGCGCCCGTCATAAAAACCGGGATACGTAACTTTCTGGCCAGCGTCGCCAAGCCGTAAACATGATCGGAATGTTCGTGGGTAATCAGAATCGCCGACAGCGCCCGCGGATCTTCGCCCAGCGTTTTCATGCGCTTGACAGTCTCGCGGCAGGAAATCCCGGCATCCACCAGAATCTTGGTTCGCGCGCTGGCCACAAACGTACAATTCCCCCGGCTCCCGCTGGCCAGCATCGAGACAGTCACACCCATGTTCGCAGCATACGCGACCTTGCTGTGGAACTGGGAGTACTTTCTTGGTGAACCGATACCTTTGACTGACGACTTCCGGCTTCCGCTTCCCGGCTTCCGGTTTCGGGTTAGCTTTTGTCGGCGGCAGTAGTTCGCCCTCCGGAAGCCGAGAGCCGGAAGCCGATTTTCACTTTCCTTGCCGCAAATTCTCAATCACGCCCCGCATCAGCGACCCGCCATAAGCCCCGGCAATTCCAGGTAGCGCCGTGAGAAACGATCCGTACACCTGCCCTCGCGTGGGCCTCACGGCGAGAATCGTATAAGCCGCCAATTCGCTCAATGGAATGAAGGCCACAACCACCACCACCCACCGCCACGGCCAGCGCGGCCGCAGCATCCCCAGCAGCATGCACGCCGCCAGCACCAGCAGCGCCGTGAACAGCAAGTCATTGACCGCGACATCCACCCACCCCGTCCCCATGCCGGCCAAAGCGGCGAGGACGTAATACCAAAGATCGCATCGGGGAATTGAGGAAGTCATCTACCTACTTTCGTGGGATTTCGGGGAGTGCACAACCGTGCTCCGTCAGTATCCGGATCAGGAAGATGATTCCGAGCAGGTACACGAGTCCAGCCCATTTACCAACTTCTAGTGATAGGTTTCTCTAACCACCACAGCGAAGGCTCAGGCCCGAAGTCCTCTCGTGGGACGTTTCTAGCAATGAACTCCCGAGCCCCATTGATTTCCACGCCGACACCATGGATCAAAGCTGCTCCGACAGATGATTCTTGGCACAAAATTCCAAGCATCAAATGGTCTGTATCAATCCAATAATCATTCAGACGGTTCGCTTCTACGGCAGCTTGGGCCAGGATCCGTTTACTTTCTTTGGCAAGAGGAATATCCCGCGGCTGCGGAAACTTTGTTAAAGCTCGGATGCGTACAGTTACCTCCGGTAGGCGCTCACTTAGATGTTAGATGAAAGAGTCGATTCACACGTGTGAATTCTTCCACGAGCAGCCCAGAAAGAATGTGTGAAGATCCGATGTTACTGGCGCCGCGTGCAGGGCGACTTCCCGTGCAAAGTATATCGCCCCTCGGGTCGGCGGCGCATATCTCTTGAACATCGATCCCAAAAGACCCCCATTGTTCCTGCTCAATATTTATAAAACCCCCGCCCGCTCTTCCTCCCCAACCACCCCGCATCCACCATCTTGATCAGCAGCGGACACGGCCGATACTTGGGATCGCCCAACCCGTCCAGCAGCACCCGCATAATGTCGAGGCAAACATCGAGCCCAATAAAATCCGCCAGCGTCAGCGGCCCCATGGGATGCGCCATCCCCAGTTTGAACACGTCATCCACCGCTTCCGGCGTCGCGACTCCCTCCATCACCGCATACATCGCTTCGTTCAGCAGCGGCATCAGCACCCGGTTGGAAACAAATCCCGGCGCATCGTTCACCTCGACCGGCGTCTTGTCGAGTTTCACTGCCAAATCGCGCACGGTCGCAAAGGTTTCCTGCGAAGTAGCCAGCCCGCGAATGACCTCCACCAACTTCATCACCGGCACGGGATTAAAGAAGTGCATCCCAATCACCTTCTCCGGTCGCCTGGTCAGCGCGGCAAGCTTGGTGATGGAAATCGACGAAGTATTCGAGGCCAGAATCACTTCGGACCGCACCAGCCGATCGAGATCATGAAATATCTCCTTCTTGATCTCAAACTTCTCGGTCGCCGCCTCCACGATGAAATCGCAATCAGCAAGCTTGGCGCGGTCCGTTACCCCTTCGATCTTCTTTAGCGCCGACGCCTTATCCTCCGCCGTGATCTTGTTCTTCGCGACCTCGCGATCAAGATTCTTGGTAATAGTCGCCACCCCACGCTCCAGAAACCTCTGCTCCACATCGCACAAGATTACGGAATACCCGCTGCGCGCAAACACATGGGCGATGCCGTTGCCCATCGTCCCAGCACCAAGCACACCGACTCGCCTTATATCCATAAGCCACCCTTAGGAAAACGTTCGAGTCTACCACCAGCAGGCATCCACGTTCCTATCTTTCGGTTAATGACTTTCGGATCTCGCAGGATTGTGCAGCAGACCGAAAACTCCCACCCCGTCAGTCGTCCCCACACTTTCCCGTGGGCGATCATGGGCGTGATGAACTTGTTGCCTACGCCGGAGTGGTCTCTTCCCGAAAACGCTTCGTTGCTGTTGTACAGTTCATTCGCCAAGTCATTCGCATCGTAGGCGTGTAGCACCGCCTGCTCGCCATTTTCAGAGGCCCAGACGATCCCGTTGCGCGATCCATCTGCCGAAACACTGGGCATTGCGCCGGGATAGCCAAATTTTGTAGCCGTGATAGAAACCGGTTCCGCGCCAAGCCGGGCGTCCATGAAGCGAAATTCGCGCATGCTGTCATTGACCGATCCAAAATACAGCCGCCCGTCAAAATACGTGGACGCGCCGCGAAAACGCTCGCCTTTCAGCGCCTTGGGAAGTTCCTGATAGATGTTCTGATTCCCCTGCGGATTGAACTTCCCCATGGCCTCACCATTCACCAGATAGATATTTCGATCTTTTCCCGATCCCACGGCTAGCCGCCGGATTTTTCCTGACGCGTCCATCATGTCGGGAAGCACGACGGGGCCGCCAGCGCCGAGGTCATCATCCGCGGCGTTTTCGGCGTCAACGTTAAACATCGTGAAGTAATCGGCAACCGAGAGCTTGCCGCTGGCAGGTGAAATCTTCAGAAATGAGTTTCCAAAGTTGCCCCGTGACGGAAATCCGTCGGCGTTCAGCGTGGTATCGAAGGTTCCATTCGCGACCATCCAATAGATGTTGCCTTGATCATCCGCGGCCGGTCCTGCGCCGCTCTGCCAGACGGCGCCTTCTTCGCCGTTCGGTGTCAGGTTGAGCACGGCAGTCTGCTTCAGTGTTTCCGCGCTGTAGCCGATAATCCAGCCGTTGTATGGGTTGATATCGCAATGCGAAGCCCAACTGATGTAGACCACGCCGTTGAGCAACAGAAGCGCGGCCCGTTCCTCGTATTGTTTCGGATCGAAAATCTCAGTGCCATCGCGGCTTGCCGCTCCGCTTCCGGGGAATGTAGCTCTAATTTCCACTGGCCCTCCGAACTCTTCGCTTCCGTTTCGGAGATCAAGCGCATGCAGTCTCTGCACATAGCGGCCGCCCTGATCTTTGCTCATCGAGACCACGTAGATCGTGCCGTGCAGACCTCGTTTGCGATCAATGACCGGCGTAGATGTGATTCCGATCTCTGGAGTCACCTGGGAGCAGCCGCGATCATCCGAAGGCGATTCGTCAGGGGCGAGCGTCCGAAAGTGCCAGAATTGCTTCCCGCTATCGGCGTCGAATGCATAGACGCTGTCGTGCTCTGTGGCCACGAAGAGGACATTCCTGAATCCCCGGTTCGGGATTTCCAGCCTCTCGGCATAAAGAGGCTCTGCATCCACCTTGCCGTCCACGCGAAGGACGAACAGCTTGCCAAACGTCCTCGGATTTACATTCTGCAATGTGAGGATTTTTTCCTTGAGGTTCTGTCCGGTCCGTGCATTGTCGTTATGGCAGGTCAGAACATCTTGTGCCGCCAACAGGTGGTACATGCAAAGAACAACGGCACCCAGGCTGCGGCTTACTTAAGAGTGTCTTTCCTTGGAAGGCATTTCATGAATGACCTCAGAATGATCCGAAAATAAGCTGATCGCGAATTGCCGGCCGTAGCTTTTGACGTGCGAAATCGAGGTTCGGTTTCCGATGCTACAATTAAATACTGACCAACAGAAAGTCGATCGGTCCATTTCTGGACCTGGATTTCCATTCGAGGAGCGTCCACCATGGCAACCCTAGAAGCCCCCGCCCGGCCGCGCACGCAATCATCCCATCAAGGCCCCTTCGTCAATGAGCCGTTCTATGATTTCCACCACGAAGACAACGCGCGCAAGATGCGCGCCGCCATCGAACGTGTCCGCGGCCAGCTCGGCCGCGAGTATGACCTCATCATCGGCGGCCAGCGCGTCAAGACCACCGACAAGATCAAGTCGCTGAATCCCTCGAAGCCGTCGCAAATCGTCGGAATTCATCAGAAGGCCGGCAAAGAACACGTCGAGCCCGCCATGCAAGCCGCACTGAAAGCCTTCGCCACTTGGAGCCGTACTTCGGTCGAAGAGCGCGCCAGCCTGCTGTTCCGCGCCTCCGACCGCATGCGCGAACGCAAAATGGATTACATGGCCTGGCTGGTTTTCGAAGTCAGCAAGAACTGGGCCGAAGCCGACGCCGACATCTCCGAGGCCATCGACTTTTGCGAATTCTATGCTCGCGAAGCTCTGCGGTTTGCGAAAACGCAACCGCCCGTGCAGATGCCCGGCGAGCACGATTCGCTCAGCTACATCCCTCTCGGCGTGGGCGCGGTGATTCCGCCGTGGAACTTCCCCTGCGCCATCATGGCTGGCATGGCTCTCGCTTCCATCGTCAGCGGCAACACGGTCATCTTGAAGCCCTCCAGCGATTCGCCCACCATCGCCGCCAAGTTCGTCGAACTGCTGGAAGAGGTTGGCATGCCGGAAGGCGTGGTGAATTTCTGCCCCGGCGCCGGCGCCAGCTTTGGCGACGCCATCGTCGCGCACCCGAAAACGCGTTACATTGCCTTCACCGGATCTCGCGAGGTCGGCCTCCACATCAACAAAGTGGCCGCCACGCAAGCTCCCGGCCAGATCTGGATCAAGCGCTCGATTTTGGAAATGGGCGGCAAGGACGCCATCATCGTCGACGCCGACGCCGATATCGATTCCGCCGTCGAAGGCGTCGCCCAAGCTGCATTCGGCTTCCAGGGCCAGAAGTGCTCGGCTTGCTCCCGCGCCATCGTCGACGAACGCGTCTACGACAAGTTCCTCGAGCAACTTAAAGTGCGCGTGGAAAAAATCACCGTCGGCGATCCCGCCGAAAACAGCAACATGGGCGCCGTCATCAACGAAGGCTCGATGAAGACCATCCTCGAATTCATCGAGCAAGGCAAGAAAGATGGACGCATCCTCACCGGCGGCGAGCGCGCCACCGGAGCTGGAGAAGGCTACTACATTCGCCCCACGGTCATCGCAGACATTCCGGCAAAATCAAAACTCGAGCAGGAAGAAATCTTCGGCCCGGTTCTGGCCGTGATCAAAGCTCGCGGCTTCGACCACGCGCTCGAAATCGCCAACGACACCGAATTCGGCCTCACCGGCGCCATCTATACCAAGTCACGCGACAAGATCGATCGCGCTACTCGCGAGTTCCACGTGGGCAATCTCTATATCAACCGCAAATGCACGGGAGCCATGGTAGGCGCGCATCCCTTCGGCGGCTTCAACATGTCCGGAACCGATTCTAAATCCGGTGGCCCGGATTATCTCTATCTGTTCACGCAAGCGAAGTCGGTGGCCGAGAAAATCTGACTTGTCATCCTGAGGCGGGCGCGTTTTGCCCGTCGAAGGATCTATGCAGCTAGACATTTGAAAGGGCGCGGCATCCAGCCGCGCCATCCAGATCCCACAAGGATAAGGACGCGGGCTTTAGCCCCTGCGGGACTCTTACTTTTCCTCTGGGATCGGCAACGGATTCCTCTCCACAAACTGCCGCTGGTGCCAGTAAGGATAAACCGGCGTCACATCGCTTGCGGCGTCTAACTTCGCGATCTGCTCGCGGGAAAGATTCCAACCCTCCGCGGCCAAATTCTGCCGCAACTGCCCCTCGTTCCGCGCTCCCATGATGACAGTGGATACTGACGGCCGCTGCACCAGCCAGTTCAGCGCCACCTGCGGCACGCTCTGCCCCGTCTCTTTGGCGACTTCATCGAGCGCATCAACAACTTTATACAGGTACTCATCGGGCACCTGCGGCCCCTGCGCGGCCGTCTTGTGCAGCCGGCTCTCCGCCGGCAAAGGCTTACCCCGCCGTATCTTCCCCGTCAAGCGTCCCCATCCCAGCGGACTCCATACCAGCGCCCCCACGCCCTGATCCAAAGCCAGCGGCATAAGCTCCCACTCGTATTCTCGGCCCACCAGCGAGTAGTAAACCTGATGGCCCACGTAGCGCACCCATCCATACCTGTCAGCCACGCTCAAAGACTTCATCAAGTGCCAGCCGGAAAAATTGGAGCCCGCAATGTATCGCACTTTCCCGCTCGTCACCAGTTGATTGAGCGTGCTCAGAACCTCCTCGGCCGGAGTCAGTGCGTCAAATCCATGCAGATGATAGATGTCGATATAATCGGTGCCCAGCCTTCGCAAGCTGGCCTCGCAAGCCCGGATCAAGTGATACCGCGACGATCCCAGAGCATTCGGCCCCGGCCCCATGCGAAACGTCGCTTTGGTCGAAATCAACACCTGGTCGCGCCGTCCGGCAATCGCCTTCCCCAAAATTGTTTCGGAGAGCCCGTCCGAGTAAACGTCGGCGGTATCGAAAAGATTTGCGCCTGCTTCCAGGCAGATATCAACAAGACGCGTAGCCTCGGCGACATCGCTCGCGCCCCAGGCGCGGAAAAACTCGTTTGAACCGCCAAATGTTCCCGTGCCAAAACTCAACACGGGTACCTTCAACCCAGAGCGTCCCAACGTTCGAAATTCCATAGGAAATAGATGTCGTCTGCTAAGGCGAAGATACGCTTAACAATTTATTACACGATAAAAGTACTACAAAACCGGGTGCCCCATTTCTCGCGTCCTTTGCGAGAAGTGGGGCCTGCCCTGTGTCGGAGCAACTGCTCCGAAAATAAAAGGCCGCCCACCGGGCGGCCCGCTCTCAAATGAATGTTCCGCGAAAAATCTACGGCATCACTCCCGCCGGCGCTTGTGGCGCCGCTCCCGTGGTGGTCGCCGCCGCCGCTTCGTTCAAAATCCGGTGATGGATCGTGAACAGCGCCAGCTCCAACCGATCCGACACGCCGATCTTGTCATATACGTTCCGCAGATAATTCTTGATGACCTGTTCGGTCGTCCCGAGCTGCGTGGCAATCTCTTTATTCTTGTAGCCCTGCACGATCAGCGCCACAATGCGCAGCTCTTTCGCGGTCAACCGGTCGCGCACACGCAACCCGACCATATCGTTTTCGGTCAGCTCGCTGGGCACCGCGACATCCTGCACCCAGGTTTCCCCGCGCGCCACTTTGCGTACGCAGTCCACCAGCGCCGCGCTGGTCACGTTGCGGTAGACCACGCCATGGGCGCCGTTCGCCATGTGCCGCTGCGCGCTCTCGCCCGTGTCGGCCAGCACAACTACGCGCGTCTTTGCCTTGTTCGCGCCCTGTACGATGGCGGCAAAATCGTTATGAAAGCCCGCCGCCACCACCAGCACCGCCGCACGAAATTTGTCCAGAGCCATGAACATCTGCTCCGGTGTCTGAGCCTGCGCCACGATGCGCATCTCGTCTTCCACCGCCAGCACCTTGGCAATGCCGGCCCGGAAGATTGCCTGGTTATCGGCCAGAATCAGTTTGAGCATGTTATTTGGCGCTCCAAAAGTCAGTCTAACGAATCAAGAGTTCCTCACGAACTCGTATGAGTCGATCACGCAAGCCACACCTTTGCCTTCTGCACTGGAGCCGGTCGGGTCAGTGCGCACCACCCGCCCCTTGCACTGAATGATAACGTTCTCCTGCCCTCCGGTTACGTCCGGTGGCAACGTGATCTCAAACTCCACCGGCGACCCAATCTCCAGCGACGCATCGGCGCGAATATAAACTCCTGCCGCGCTCAGATTTCCGGTCGTCCCCTTCGCATCGCCGCTGGCGGTATCGCTATGCAACTTAATCGGCAATTCCAGCGGAAACCTTTTTCCGGTCCGTGCTTCTTCGGACACAGTCCCTCCTCTTTCGTGGCTTGGTCCTTCTCTCTTTGCGAACGAGGCCAATACCATCAAATACGCTCCCAGCAAGCGAATCAACAACTTTTGTGGCTTACGGGCGGTTATATCACGGATGCCCACTCGATAAAAGCCTGATAACGAATTAGTTAAGGGTAGAACCTAGATTCCCCCCGAGCCGGTCCGGGGGAGCGGGCACGTTCGTCCGCCCAGAAAAGGCGCATCCCATAAGCCGTGCCGTCACTCTCACAAAATCCAACATCAAGCGCGCCGGACCGGCCTCCGAGATTTGCGCGGCCCTTCTGTCCTAATAAGGCGCGAACAACGTCTCCAGCGACCGCCGAATCCATCCCCCAACAGTCCCTTTGCGATAAACCGCCCAATCGAGCATCGCTCCATTACTCACTTCCTGCACCAGCCGGGCCAATCCCGCCGTATCGCAAACCTTCAATTCCCCGGCCCCGACAGCCTCATCCAGCAGCTTCCTAATCTCGTCGTGCGTAACCGTGAACTGCGTCAACAGCACAGCGTGGAATTCCGGGTCCGTAAGGTCGATCTGCAAGTAAGCCAGCCCGATCGCCATGGACTCGGGGGTGGCCGCAAACCCACTACACTCCACCAGCATTTCGATCAGTGTCTTGAGCGGCGACTCGTGCTTCGCGCGCGCCGCTGCGAATTGTCCGGCAACACCCCCCGTCCACGCTTTGCAATTCGCCAGCAGCAACCCGCGCTTCGTTCCAAAGCGCTGGATAATGGTGGCGGGGTGCACCCCGGCCTCCTTGGCAACGTCGGCGAGTGTGAGCTTAACCGGGCTGCGCCGCTCCATAACGCGGGCAGTGGCCGCAAGGATTTCAGCATCGGATGTTTCGCGCGGCCGGGGCGACATGTCTTGAGAAGAATAACTGAATGACCATTAAGTTTCCACTTGAACATTACTGAATGGCCATTTACTATCCTTTACGGGTTCTTCATGGCACTGAAAGTAAACGGGTGAATCGGAATGGCTGAAACACCGAAAAAGCTTTTGCAATCCAAGATCGCTCTCGTAGCCGGAGCCACCCGTGGCGCCGGCCGCGGGATCGCGATCGCCCTGGGCGAGGCCGGAGCCACCGTCTACTGCACAGGCCGCAGCTCACGAAAAGATCGGCCAAAACGCCCCCTCAAACCCGGCCAGCGCGAAACCATCGAAGAAACCGCCGAAATGGTTACCGCCGCTGGCGGCCACGGCATTGCCGTAAAAGTGGATCACGAAGTTCCTGCTGAGGTTAAGAAACTCATCGCCCTCATCAAGCGCCAGCACAAAGGCCTCGACATCCTCGTCAACGATGTCTGGGGTGGCGACGCCCTCACCGAATGGAGCAAGCCCTTCTGGACCGTCAATCTCGAGAACGGACTGCGAATGCTCAAGCAGGCCATTCATTCCCATATCATCACGGCGCACTATGCCGCCCCACTGATGCTCGGTCGAAAAAGGGGAATCATTTTCGAGATCACTGACGGCGACGCCTTCTACTACCGCGGGAATCTTTTCTACGATCTGGTCAAGATTTCCGTCATCCGCCTGGCGTTTGCCATGGCCCGCGAACTCCGCAAGCGCGATATCGCTTCCGTGGCTCTGACTCCCGGATTCCTACGTTCGGAAAGAGTGCTCGAGCACTTCAAAGTCACCGAAGCCAACTGGACAGATGCCGGGAAGAAAAAGAATAAAGATAAAAACAGTAAAGACCAGAACGACGCCCCCAGCGATTTCATGGTCTCCGAATCGCCGCGCTACATCGGCCGCGCTGTGGTAGCCCTCGCCACTGATCCCAACGTGATGAACAAGACCGGACGCGTCTTCAGCTCCTGGGTCCTCGCCCGCGAATTCGGTTTCACCGATCTCGACGGCAGCCAGCCCCACTGGGGCGACTACGCCCGCAAGAAATACGGCAAATACAAAATCTGCGACGACCAGTTCTACTCCTACTGGACCCCCGGCCTGATCGACCTGATCTTCCCTGACTGGTTCTGATCCCGAACCAAAATGAGCACACCCCAACTTTGTCATTCCGACCGAAGCGGAGCGACAGCGACCGAAGGGAGGAACCTGCTTTTCTCCGGCCGCCTGCCCACCCACTGCGAACCACGAGGGTCAGCACTGAGCACGAACAATTGCATCCCTCGGCAGTTATTGATTAGAATCGTCCCCGGTCCCCTGCTCGAGCTCTCCCGATTCAAGGAGGCCCAATGCGAGCCGCCCTGTGCTTATTTGGCTTGTTCGCCGCTTCCCTTTGTTGCGTTCCTGTCCTCTGCGCCCAGACGAATCCTCCACCGCCCGACCCGCATGAGATGGTGACGCGCGACCCGCGCACTCTGACCAAGCCGGCTGACCGCTCCGCCGCCCTCGACCTTCTCGACCGCGCTCGTCAAAACTACAATCTGCATGACATCTCCACTCCCTACGCTCTGAAGGTTTCCTTCGAAAGCAACGGCATGAGTGAGACCGAGGGCGCGTGGACCATGGACGAGATGTCCGACGGTGGAACGCACTGGCGCTGGACGGCACAGTTGCAAGGCACCGACTTGCGCGTCCTCCGTATCGGCACCGACGGCCGGGTCTATGGGAACAATCCGTCCGAGCCCGTTCCTTTGCGCATTCAACTGGTCCGTTCCGCTTTGCATTGGCCGATCATGCGCAACGCGGGAGCCTCCGCAATTCGCGCCGCGGACGTCGAGCGCGACGGCATCACCATGTCGTGTCTGCTGCTCAGCGCTTCCATCCCGCCGAATCCCGCGCCGCGCTCCTGGGTCGAAAGAGAGTACTGCGTCGATCCCGCCTCCGGCCTTTTGCAGATGTGGTCTGAGGCTCCGGGAATTTACGCGGTTTACGACTATACCGGCGCCAGAAATTTTCACGGCCACACGGTCCCGCAGCAAATTTCCATCTTCGAAGATGGCCGCCTCGCGGTTCAGGCGCGCCTGGAGAGCCTCGAGGATGCACCCACACTCGATGCCGCTCTCTTCAAGCGGGCGCCGGAATTGGCCGACGCCGCTGAATCGTTCACCCTGGCATCCCCCAGTCGCTTCCCCATGCGCGTCGATCCTTCCGACGGCCCGACTTCTCCCTTCTTCCAGCCGCTGATTGTTCACGCGATTCTGGACGCGCAAGACGGTACGGTCCTGGACGCCGAGGCTCTCCAGACCTCCGATCGGGACTTAAGCCGCGCCGCGATCGATCTGGTAAGGAGCACCACTTTTCCCCCGTCAGGATTTCAGCAGGAGGCTTTCATCAACGTGCAGTTTCACATGCCCGCCGCAAGAATGGACGGCCCACCCATATTCCACACTTCCGTCCGCTGGATGATTTGGGAGCACCGTGGCAGAGTTCCGCCCGTGAGAAGGTCGTCCCGGCCCGGAAACTAGCCCTCAAGGATGCCCGTCCTTGTCTCTCACGGCCCCCTCCCTGCAACCGAACGGCGCGTGATACCGTCGAATGAGAGTTACTTTCTCAGGAGAGCGAACCCATGCTCGATCCATCTTCGTCCCGCTCACACGCCAGTCGTCATCCGCGTCCTGTCCTCTGCTGCGCCACAACTCTTCTTTTGATTTTGACCACGACCGTGCTGGCGCAATCCGCGCCCAATCAGAAATCCACCAGCGGCGGCGCTCAGCCTGCACCAGGAAAGTCTGCCGAGGAAAAGCAGCAGCCCAAGCCGGACGAATCGGCTTCGTCAATGGCCGCTCTCATGCAGCTCAACAATGCGCTCGAGGGTCTCGCCGCAAAAGTATCGCCGGCCGTGGTTCAAATCCTGGTCACCGGCTACGGTCCACTGCACGAGGAGAACCGCACGCAGACCGCTCTCATCGTTCGCCAGCACGCGGTCGGTTCGGGCGTCATCGTCGATTCCAACGGCTACATTATGACCAACGCGCACGTCGTCGAAGGCGCGCAGCGCATTCGCGTAGCTTTGCCGCTGCCCAGTGATTCCGGCCGCGCCGTGGCGGTGGGAAAACGCCACATCCTCGAAGCACGCCTCGTCGGCGTTCATAAAGATACCGATCTGGCCCTGCTCAAGATTGACGAGAAGGACCTTCCCACGCTGCCACTGCTTTCGCAACAACGTCCCCACGTCGGACAGCTGGTCTTCGCCATTGGCAGTCCCGAAGGCTTGCAGAATTCGGTCACCATGGGAGTAGTGAGCGCCGTCGCCCGCCAGCCCGATCCCGACAAAGCCCTGACCTACATCCAGACCGACGCGCCCATCAACCCCGGCAACAGCGGCGGACCGCTCGTCGATATGAATGGATCGGTCGTCGGCATCAACACCTTCATTCTGTCGACAGGCGGCGGCAGCGAGGGACTCGGCTTCGCCATTCCCGCCCGCATCGTGGATTTCGTCTATCACAGCCTCCGCAAATACGGTCACGTGCATCGCGTTGAAATCGGCGCCGTGGCCCAGGAAATCACGCCCACTCTGGCCGATGGCCTGCACCTTTCGCAGCGCTGGGGGGTGATCATCGCCGACGTCAAGCCCGACGGCCCCGCCGCCAGCGCCGGCCTCCAGGTTGAAGACATTGTCCTCACCGCCGACGATCGCCGGATTGAAACTCTTCCCGGACTTTCCTCCGCACTTTACCTTCATAGTCTCGATAAGGTATTGAAGCTGGAAATCTTGCGCGGCGATCAGAGAAAAATTCTGTACGTCCCGGCGATCGAGCAGCGCGACCCCATGGATCAGCTCTTCGATGCCGCCGATCCCGAAAAAAGTCTCATCTCGCGTCTGGGCATCCTCGCCACCGATATCACTGGCGACCTGCGCAATCAAATCGGTACGCTGCGGATTGCTTCCGGTGTGATTGTCCTCGGCCGCGCCGCCGACCTGATTACTCCCGATACCGGCCTGCAGACGGGAGACGTGATCCACTCACTCAACAACACCCCCATCACTTCCATGGAGGAACTGCGCGCCGCCGTTCAAAGCCTGAAGACCGGCGACCCCGTCGTCCTGCAAGTAGAACGCAGCGACGGCCTCAGCTATTTGAGTTTCGAGATGGAATAGAGCCTGACGCTAGTATCGAAGCAAAACCGAAGCGGCGGGGATTTTGAGCTCTCGAAATCTACACCAAAACCTTGTCATTCCGACCGAAGCGGAGCGAAAGCGAGTGAAGGGAGGAACCTGCTTTTTCTTGCGGTAACGCCGCTGCCTGCCCTCAGTTCCCCGCCGATGCCGCAAGCCCGGAAGTCTTCACTACAGAGCTGACCTTCCCGGAGCGTACAGCGCTTTCCACTGCCCGTCCGATCGTTGACGCGAGTGTCAGCAACACACTCAGATCCTCCCGTGTGAATGCGTCCTGAGGCACCCGGTAAACCGCCAGCACGGCCACAACCCTTGATGCTCCTTCTAAAGGAACCGCCAGAGCGGAGCGCAGCGCCCCGTATTTGGGATCGTTTATATAGCCGGGCTCGACCGACGGATTGCCGTTCAGGATCGGCTTGGCGTTCTGCGCGACCCAACCCACGAGCCCTTCACCGATTGGAATCCTCAAAGAAGAGAGAACGTGAGAATTCTCCCCGCTCACAAACTCCGGAATGAGAACCTCGTTCCTGAGAACGCATACAGTCATGGCGTCGTGCGGCAAGAGGTGCTTTACCCTCACGGCAAGCAGCGAGAGCACATCGTCAATACTGAGAGACGAACCGAGCTTGACGCCAAAATCAGCCAGCGTTTGGGCTTCTTGCCGAGCCGCTGCCATCACGTTGATGGATTCCCTGGCCGGCTCCGCCTGATGTGCCGCGGGCTTTTCAGACTCTGCGAAACCCGCATCTGGAGCCAGTCCCCGCTCCACTTTGATGTCAGTGGATAATTTCGCCGGGGCCTGAAGAGGCTGCTCGGTCGCAAGTTTCTCAAGATCCACATACCGCTGTTGCAGAATCCCGACCACTCGCGGATCAAAACTGCTCCCGGCTTCCGAGGCCACTTTGGCCATGGCTTCGTGCAAAGGCAGCGCTCTCCGGTACTGGCGGTCAGAAGCCAGCGCGTCCAGGCAGTCGACGGCGGCAAGAATGCGCGCGCCGATTGGTATGGCTTCCCCCTTCAGACCATGCGGGTATCCGCTGCCATCCCACTTCTCGTGATGAGCCCGCACGATAGGCACAACCGGATAGGGAAAATCCACCTGCTCCAGAATCTCCGCTCCAACAATGGGATGGATCTTCATCTTTTCGAATTCCTCGGGCGTGAGCTTGCCCGGCTTGGAGATGATATGTTCCGGCACGGCCAGCTTGCCAATATCGTGAAGCACCGAAGCGGCCCGCAGTGCTTCGGTTTCGTCTTCTGTCAAACCCAGCTCCCGCGCGACCTCGATGGCATAAATGCGTACGCGCTGCAGGTGCTCCCCCGTGGTTTGATCCTTGGCCTCGATGGCCAGAGCCAGAGCTTCAATGGTTCGCAGATGAAGATTGGAAACTTTTTCCGCGTGAAGCTTTTCCGTCTCTAGTTTGCCTAGATAAAGACGATAGGAGCGGTACATGAGGTAGATCGGCGGCAAGACCAGAAAAGAAGGCTGCCATCCAATGTGATTGTTCAAAAAGCTGACGAACCCGGCAATGGCCGCTCCCACCATGTAGTAGGGAAACGACCACAGATAGCTCTCCTTCCAAACTCTCGGGATGGGCTTATCTTCCGTCAACCCGATGATGGTCGACATCGCCGCGGTGTTGCAGGCGAAGTGCGTGATCGCCGCTACCAGAAGCGCCAACGGCCCCGGAGCATGAAGCACGTAGATCGACACCAGCTTATAACCGCCGTACGCAGCCGCACTGCAAACCGTGACTTGTGAAAGATTAAATACTAGCTGGACCAACTTCAGTTGCCGCGCCGGACGCCAATAGAACTGCGCTAGCGTGCTCACCAGTCCGATCAGCAGAGTCTCTGGCAAACTCATTTCCAGAATGCCGATCAGAGTGAACAGGAAATTCACCGACAGCGTTCCTTCAATGCCAGGTAGGCTTACTTTGAGCGACGACGCCAGCATCGCCGCGACCAGGTAGCAGGCGAACTTAAGCGGGTCCGTGGCGTACCAATGAAAACACGCCAACGTGAAGCAACTAAGGGCCGCAAGCGCCATTGCAGCGATATAGGCCCGTGCGCCAATTTGTCGTGCCCATGACATTAGGAGGTCCTTAGATTCTTGCCGAAGTGGGGGTTATTTTCCGCCCCAAAGTGTCTCCGCTGATTACCATCGTGTTCTTCAATCCAATCAATGACTTGCGATTTTTCTTTGTGCTGACGGACGGGCGGGATTGGAAGGCAAGAAAGCACCCGCGACTGCAAACTCAATCCGCAGGGACAACTTGTCCTCACCTCAGCGTGGTGGGACAGGCTGTCTCGTGGTCGGAAAAACCGGGGCTGCTAACCCATTGATTTGTAAGCACAGACCCCGTTCGGTTTTGGACTTCAGGCTGCACATCAAGGCATGCACTTCAATCCTGTCGCCCGGCGGAGTGGGTCCGCCTTTGAGGGGATATGAAAAGACTTCTGGTTATTCTGTTGCTGGCCGCTGGTGCGCTGGCGTACGCCGACGACTCGAAGCTATCGCCGGAACTGCGTGGTTACCAGTCGACGAAGCAGGCTCAAGTCATCATTCAATATGCACCCGGAACCCAGGTGAACTGCAGTGGGCTGCTTGGCCTGGTGGATTGTGTTCTGAATGACGTTCTGAAACTGGGCGGCACCATTCTTGGACCGTTGCCGCTGATCAATGGCGTAGTCGCCGTGCTCGATGGCAATGGCATCCAGACGCTGTCGAACCAGTCGAACGTTGTCTACATCAGCGAAGACCGGCCCTTGGCGCCATCGCTCAGCAACGCCGCCGTCGCGGTGAACGCACCCTTCGCGTGGCAGTCAAACTACACCGGCGCCGGCGTCGGAGTGGCGCTGATCGATAGCGGCGTCAGCAATCACCCAGATCTGTATCTGGGAATCCTTCCGCTGTCGCGAGTTGTGTACCAACAGTCCTTCGTGCCCGGAAACTCCAGCACCAATGACCAGTACGGCCACGGCACTCACGTCGCCGGCCTCATCGCCGGAGATGGTCTCAGTTCCACCGGTCCTTTCTTCAGCAAGACTTTCAAAGGGATCGCGCCCGGAGCAAACATCGTCAACCTGCGAGTGCTGGATCAAAACGGCGAGGGTACCGATAGCCTGGTCATCGCTGCCATCAACCAGGCGATCTCTCTGAAATCGAGATACAACATTCGTGTGATCAATCTTTCGCTCGGTCGCGCCGTTTACGAGACTTACAAACTGGATCCACTGTGCCAGGCGGTCGAGCAGGCTTGGAAAAATGGAATTGTGGTGGTCGTGGCTGCCGGTAATAACGGCCGCTACCAGCCCACCGATGGTTACGCCACCGTCACTTCCCCTGGCAACGATCCTTATGTCATCACCGTGGGCGCAATGAAGCCCATGGGCACTCCCACGCGCGTGGATGATCTCATCGCCAGCTACAGCTCGAAGGGCCCGACCGTCGTTGACGCGGTCGTGAAGCCTGACATCGTGGCGCCCGGCAATCTGCTGACCTCGCTGGAGGCGCCGAACTCGACCCTCTACAACGAGGTTACCGGCAATCAGGTGCCCTACAACTACTACGTGAAAGGCGGAAGCAGCGCATCTTCCTCCAGTTACTTCACGCTGAGTGGAACCAGCATGGCGACCGGCATCGTCAGCGGAGTCGTCGCCGATCTGCTGCAGAAAAGTCCGCTGCTCACTCCGGATCAAGTCAAGGCCCGTCTGATGAAGGCAGCCTATAAGACATTCCCGACTACTAGCAGCACCACCGATCCAACCAGCGGCATCACTTACACCGATCAATACGACGTCTTCACCATCGGTGCCGGCTACGTCGACGTGCAGGCTGCATTGAACAGCACCGACGTAGCGAAGGGAACGGCGATGTCTCCGATCGCCAGGTTTAATTCGAACACGAATGAAGTGTACCTTTCCGATGATCCCTCGGCGGTTTGGAATACTTCGGCCACCTGGTCGAATGCCGCGGTCTGGGGATCTTCGCAGTTCGTCACCGGCACCTCGGCAGCATCGAGCGGCGCCACATCAAACAGCGCACTTGCCGGAAGCAACGCCCTGCGGGGATCGAACGCCCTCTGGGGCAGCAACGCTCTCTGGGGATCGAATGCCCTCTGGGGTAGCAATGCCTTGTGGGGAAGCAACGCGTTATGGGGCAGCAACGCTCTCTGGGGTAGCAATGCACTCTGGGGCAGCAATGTTTCCGGCGGAGAAAAATAAGCTTCACCGCTGATGACTTGAAGGGGCCGGTTGTTTTCCGGCCCCTTTTTATTTTCAGAAGCCATTTCATAAACGGCTAAACGGTCTTGGGTAGGGCACGGCTTCAGCCGTGCCGCTTAAGGCCCAAACAAAAGCCGAGGACTTTAGCCCCTGCGGGAAGCACCTAGATGGGGCTCCTCCGCAAATTCTGATTTTGCGGCCCACTTTGCCGTAAAATGTATTTCTCATTGCGCCCGTAGCTCAACTGGATAGAGCATCTGCCTTCGGAGCAGAGGGTTGGGAGTTCGAGTCTCTCCGGGCGCACCAGAAACCCTCACACCCTCTGCTTTGTCTAGCGCCTCACTCGTTGACTGTACAATTTTATTTTGACAGCGTCCTCCCGCATGCGGTAGTAATCGCGAACTGTCTTGATGGCAGGATACTTCGTTAGGAAATTCTCCCAAAAATCTCTGTGCTTGTGCGTGGCACTGCGAATGCTTGATCCGCTTCTGAGGTATTTCAGGACGTATGCATCGTCGGTAAGCCACAATTCCTTACTCTTCTTCGTGTCGAATTCCGCAAGGCGGTAGAAATCCTTGAATATCTTCTGCCAGCGCGTATTGTCACTTCCTGTCCATTCGATAAAAGTGAATTCCGCGACCCTGTGGCTAGTCTCTAGATCGAAACGCTTCGTCTCGGAGCTGCCCGCTCCTAACGAGAGCGACGTCACGATCTCGTCCTCTTCCAATATGTCGGGAAGCAGCACAACGATCCCTAGCCCGCATTATTCATATATTGGAAGACAACAAAAGCCTCCTCTGTTACAAACATGTTGACTAGACAATGTTTGCAGCAACAAAAGAGGCTTTCTGAATGTCTGACGATAGCACAACAC
>Ga0182015_10001163_pt1 | contig 35820 bp, 34 predicted proteins | sample 712P3MmetaG_FD_120478 | JGI IMG/M metagenome (GOLD analysis project Ga0182015, IMG submission 120478) | Permafrost microbial communities from Stordalen Mire, Sweden - 712P3M metaG | ecosystem: Environmental > Terrestrial > Soil > Wetlands > Permafrost | place: Sweden: Stordalen | collected...
CCTGGCATTGGGGTGAGAATGCATCCCAGAGCCCTCCTCGGTTGGGTTGGTGTTAGCAACCTCACCTTGCCGAGTTCAGGGCTCCTTCTGTGTCACCAACCTCGTGAGAGTTCTCAGCTAGAGGTCGCCTTGATCGCTGCTGCGCTGATCACGTCCCGCTTCTAGCGGCGTTTCTGCACCGTATCCCGCGGTGGAGGCCATGTGGGCTTCTGGGGTTTCGGCTTCTCCCGTTTTTCATCTGGGAGCGGCCCGGGTGGTTTCCGTGTCGGCTGCTTCTCGGGTTCTTGTTGCGGTGATTTCCGGACTCTCGAAGCCGGCTGATCGGCCTTGACCAGCTTTTCGAGGTTGCGCCGGAACTCTCCCTTCTCAGGGATGGGGATCTTGGCTCCTCGCGGGGTGTACTGTTCGTCCGGCTCGGTCTTGACCACGCCTACAGGATAGTTCAGGAAGAGAGGTGGGTCGATTTGGAAGAGGAGATTCTGGAGATTCTCCAGTCTGAGGTGGAGTTCCAGTGCAAGTGCGTCCTCATAGCTGCGGGCCTGCTCAGTGAGCAGTTCGCGCCAGGGACCGCGGATGAAGACTTCGACGCCGAGATCGTGTGGTTCGCCCTCCAAAGCGTCCTGATCGCGTCCGCTAACCTGTCGAAGCTGTTCTGGGGCAGCCGAGGGAAGAAGGAGGCTGAGAGGCTCGATCTGCGCCTGAGCTTGAGCGTTGCTGACGACTCACCATTGCGCGATCCCGATCTTCGCAACGACTTCGAGCACTTCGATACGCGAGTCGAGGACTGGTTCAGGGACTCTGAGTCGCATAACTTCGCGGGGCGCAACATCGGTCGGCTCTCAGCGATCACGGGCATAGATGTGAAGGACCGTTTCCAGTGGTTCGACGACAGCACCGGGATCGTCACGTTCTGGACCCACTCGGTGGCGCTGCCACTTGTGCTGGCGGAGGTTCAGCGAATTCATCCGCTTGCTCGCGACGCCGTGAGGGGTCCAGCGCCGCCGCCAATCAGCCAAATGCGTTGCGGCACGTGCGGCAATCTGACCCCTCAATGCACCTGCTTAGATAGTCAGGGTCAGCCGATCAGGTGGGAGTGACCCCTAGGGCGCCTCGTCAAGCACTCGCGGTCGATGCCACATGCAATCGGCGCCTTTCAGGCAGACCCCGGTCTGCCGGTCGAGCCGTCCGCAATGATCGAAATGGGCTTCCTCCCACTGCTCGACTAAGTTTTCCCGTAGCTCCTTGATTTCGTCCTGAGCGGCCTTCCAAGCCGCTTCATTATATACGCTGGCGTGTTTATATACAGTCAAGGGATAGTTACCCAGAAGTGTGTATTGTTGAGAACGGGACCACGCCGCTGGATGCGTTCATGCAGGCGCTCGATCGGTTCGTCGAGGTGCCTCGCCTGGAGTTGACCGCGGCAGAGCTCGGGGATCACCTCGTCACGCTCCGGCACGGGATGGACCGCCTCGAACTGCATTTCTCCATGGCTGCCGCAGCGTGCGCCACGACCGACGAGTACGAGGTGCAGGGCTCGGTCAGCCCCATCGACTGGATCCGTCACCAGTGTCATATGTCCAGCCACGCCGCCGCCAGGGCTCGTCGCCGCCGGAGATCAGCTCCACCAGTTGCCGGATGGTGTCGCCGCCGTCGAGGCGGGAGCGATCGGGTTCGCGCACTTCTCGCTGCTCGCCAGCGTTGCCCGGGGCTGTACCGCCAAGCCGTCGGGGAGTGACATTGCCGCTACTTCCGGCGACGGCACCGACCCCGATGATCCGGCTACGCCGGACGAGGCGAGGACCGACCCAGGTGATCCGGGTGAACCCGGCGCGCCTGGCGACGGGGCAACTGATCCGGCAACTCCCGCCAACCCCAGCGCCTTCGACGAGCGTCCCCTCCTGGAACTCGCCCGTGAGCACTCGGTCGGGCTCTTCGCCAAGGACTGCGATCGCGCCCGCCATGCCTACGACGCGGCTGCCGTCCTCAACGAACACCTTGCCGCCACCGAGCGCAATCGCTGCGACTTCATTCCCTGCGAAGGTGGGTTCCTGGCCATCCGGGGCTGCTTCGACCCCATCGCCGCGGCCACCATCAAGACCGCCGTCCTCCCGCTGGCCAAACCGACGGGTTTCGCCGATCACCGCCCGATGCAGCGTCGCCTCGCCGACGCCCTGGTCGAGGTCGCCAGCCACGCGCTCAACCTTGGGGTCATCCCGACCACGGGTGGCCCGAGCACCCATCTCCAGCTCACCGCCTCGGTGGAGACAGTGATGGGCCTGGACGGCACCTCCGGCGGCGAGCTCGAGTTCGCCGGCGCGGCGCCCGCCGCGACGGTGCAGCGCCTCGCCTGCGATGCCCGCATCCGCCGCGTGCTCCTCGGCCCCAACTCCGCGGTGATCGATGTCGGCCGGGCGCTCCGTCTGCCCAGCCCGGCAGCCCGGGCAGCGCTCCGCGTCCGCTCCGGCGGCTGCGACTGGCCGAGATGCGAACGCCCGGTCGCCTTCACCAACGCCCACCACCTGGTGCACTGGGGCCACGGTGGGCCTACCGACATCGACAACCTGGTCTTGCTCTGCTACCGCCACCACTGGTTGGTCCACGAGGGAGGCTGGCAGTTAGCTCGGGTCGAAGACGGGCGCATGCTCGCGATTCCGCCCACGCCGACGCATCGCACGTGGATCCGCGCTCCCGCGACGGGCGTGGGCGGGTCAGGGCAGCAGGTCCTGCCATGCGCGTCACGGTTCGAGGCAACACCGTGCCATTGCGGCGTCAGAAGGGAAGAACCCGTTGCGTTGCTGCGACCGAACGTGCGGCGACCTTGTAATGCGGCGATCGACTTTGTCGCAACACGTGGCGGAACGGCGACCGACTTTGTCGCAACGCGCCACGATGCGGCGACCGACTGTGTGGCAACACGGTCCGATACGGCTGCCGAACGCGAAGCAGTCGGACGGCCATGGCGGATATCGATGCCATTCGCTTCGTGCAACTGCTTCCTGTGACAGTCCGGTGGTGACTCTCGCGATCACTCAAGTCGCGCGCATGCTCACTGCAACGTTGGCCGCACCACACCGGCCGTCGTGGGGTACCAAACTGAGCCCACGACACGCGATTCGCCTCAGGTCGCCGCTGGCGAGACCGGGGGACGAAGTTCCGTAGCGGCATGCCACTCGCCGAAATCTCGGTGAGCAAAAAGGGACAAGAGCATGGGGATGAGAAATGTCTTCAAGCGACCCTCGTCGAATCAAACCGGTGTCGCGGTGCGGACATTCGAGCGGAAGCCGGGGTTGATCCCGGGATCGACCATCGAGAACGTCATTGTCGGTGGCCGGACGCACGGCTATGTGATGGCTCGCTCACCTCGATTCGCGGTGTGGGCGGAGGCTGCACAGGAGGTCCACGCACAGGGAGAGGACCTGCCGTGGACGCGTGTCGCTCGGATGTGGGAGGGCCCGAGAGGAGCGGCGATCAGTGACGACGAGCAGTGGTGCGTTGTCATCGGCCTCGGGTTCATCGCTTTTCCGCTTCGCGAGGGCGCTCTGCCGCAGGCCCACTGGCGTCGTCCCCCTCACGCGCGGTGGGAACTGCACATGCCAATGAAGGGCGACCTTGCGGACGCGGTCCTGTTCACTGGCGTACGCGCGCTCGACGCCCGCCGGTTCGTACTCTCAACCCAATGGGGTACCGGCAACGGTTGGACCACACGGGAATGGATCTACGACGCCGACACAGACACCATCGGCGAACCGCGCGACATCGTCGACGAGGCAAGGCGTTGCGCCGCCATTCGGACGGAGACGTCGGCGGAATTCGCTGAGGAACGTCAACTGGTGGGCCCACTCCGAGGCGATGGAGCGGAGACCACGGCAGAAGCCGGCACAACGTTCGAGCCGAGCAGCGCGGGCGGAGAGATTGTGCTTTCCAAGGGGAGACCGGTCGGCCGGGTGCTACGCCGCTCGCCGCGCTTTGTCGTCTGGCAAGAGCTGGGCAGCATGGTCTGCGTCGAGGGAGATGGACTGCCCTGGCTCCTGCTCGAAGACATGTACGGAGGTGCGATGGGAGCGGCCATCAGCGACGACGAGGAATGGTGCGTCGTGGTCGGCTGCGGTTTCCGCGCTCGCCGTCTGCGCGTTGGTGGCGAGTTTCGTAGCCACGGCGCCGATCCCGCCAACATCCATCGGATCCACGGGGTAGATGCAGTCGAGGGACACACGTTCCGACTCAGCAGTTGGGGACCAGACTTTCTCGTTCGCGAGCATCTCTACGACGCTGACCGCGATGCGCTCGCTCTGAAGCGCGAGTGGGTTGACGAAGAGCGACGTGGGCGCACCGCAATCCTGCAGGCGTTCTGCAACCAGCCGCTCACGGGAGTTGAGGTCACGAGCAATCAGGTGAAACTGAGGTTCGGTGACGCCGACCTGGAGATAACAATCGCCGAAGTGATCCGCGTCGAAAAAAACGTGCCAGGCCGCGGAATCGGAACTGTCGACCTCCGCGACGATGCGCAGCGTGCGCAGGCAGAAACGACGCTGAGAGCCTGGCGGGGTATTCGCATCGGGATGGTGAGCGTTGAGGAGAACGGGACGGTCCGGCTCCAGCTGCATGCGGACCGCGCCCGCCCAATGAATATCCAAGAGAACAGGTTCTCGGATCCCAACTGGTTTGGGATCACGGCGCCGCGCGCCTTCGTTGGCTCGTGGTCGATCTCCGCCCCGCAGGGCCGGCTCGACGCACCGGCGGGATGGGCGATCGCGGCGAATCGAGCTCCAATGCCTTGACGTGTAGAACTCACGGCAAGGTGACGGAAGCGCCGCACCGCGTAGCACGCGCGACGACGTGACGGAAACGCGGCACCGCGGAGGACGCGCGGCAACGCGACGGAATTGCGCTAGGTGGCAGCGGACGCGAAACTCACCAACGGCCCCCGCGACCATCGCGCCGGTTTCTCTACGAATCGGCCGATCGAGGCGACCTCGCGGCCGATCGCGGAGTCTGCTCGCCGGCTGATCCGGTCGAACGGCATGATCTTGATCTCGATCTGCCCTGCAGCCTGCTCCAGGCGCCACCCGCCGGCGATCCAGCCATCGACGCAGATCACCGGGCGGATCCAGCCGCCGCCACCGTCATGAATCCATGCCTCTGCCTGCGCGTCGCCCACATGCTGGCGGCGGCGGTAGCCGAGAAGAAAGGTGTCGAAGTGGCCGAGGAGGCGGACGTCGGGCCGGGTGATGCCGGCGATATCGGCCGCAGGTCCGAGTGTCCAGAGGCCGCGGATCGGTCCTGGGAACTCGACGAGCTCCGCGCTGATTGTCGCCATCGCCGCGCGGATCACGGACTGGCGCAAGCCTGACCACGCGGCGAAGTCGGCAACGCCCGCGGGACCGTAGGCGGCGAAGTAGCGGCGGGCCAACTCGGCGCGGGCAACATCGCCACGAGCACTGGGCGACTTCGGGACCCAGTCATCCAGGAGGACGAAGCTGTCATCGCGCCCGATGCGCGGACCGCAGCACACGACCCCGAGGGCAGCGGCGTGATAGAGCAGGTGCAGCAGTGTCTGTCCAACCGGTTCCTCGAGCACGCGGGCGCTGACCAACCGCTCGCGGATCTGCCGCCGCGCCATCGGGCCGCCGGCCAGCGCGGTGCGGATCACCGCGACACCACGCTCACAGGTCGCGTCGTCGAGACCGAGGTTCCTCCGCTGACTCGCGCCAAACTGATTGACAGCAGGGCCGAAAACATCGAGCAGCCAGCGCACGTCGTCGGCTGCACAGACATGAAGCGTGCCGCGCATCAACCAGGTGCGTACCACCGAACGTTCCTGCTCGAACGCGCGATCCACCGCCGCGGCCGTCAGCCCGACACTGCGCACACGCACCTGATGACGCGCGGCATCGAATGCCTGCGCTTGCAGTGCACACATCGCGCCGGCAACCGATGCGACATCGCTCTCCAGACGCGAATCGTCAGTCAGGTGCTGCGAGCGCAAACGCGCAAGGCGAAGGTGGAGCAGCGCAGGGTCGGGCATGAGCGCGATCTTAGGGTTGGGCGATCCGGTATCGTCGCTCAACCATGGCAACGACAGACGACAAACCCCACATCCTCGTCATCGTCGGCAGCACTCGTGACGGGCGTTTCGGTGACACCGTCGCGCGCTGGTTTCTGCGCCGCGCGGACGAGCGCGCCGATCTCACCTTCGAGCTCGTCGACCTCCGCGACTGGATCTTCGAGTACTACGACCGTCCGCTCCCGGCGACGGTGTCTGAATACGATGAGAAGGCCCAGCGCTGGGCGGAGATCATCGGTCCGGCGGACGGCTTCGTCGTCGTCACGCCGGAGTACAACCACGGCTATCCGGCGGTGCTGAAGAGTGCGCTCGACGCCGTGTACCGCGAGTGGAATCGCAAACCGGTCGCGTTCGTGAGCTACGGCGGCTGGTCGGCTGGGACCCGTGCGATGCAGCAGTTGCGCCAGGTCGCGATCGAGTTGCAGATGGCGCCGATTCGAGCGTCAGTCTCGATCCAGTTCGCGCAGCGCGTCTTCGGGCCGGATGGGAACCCGCAGAATCCCGACCTGTTCGACAAGGCCGCCGCCGCACTCCTCGACGACCTCTCGTGGTGGGCACATGCGTTGCGCCAAGCGCGACTCGCGACGTCTACGTAGCTCAGAAGAAGTCGGGCAGCCAGGGCAGACCGCCGGCGATCAGGGCGTCCATGGCGGTCACCGCGTCCGCGTCGCCCTCGAGGAGACCGAGCCGGACCGCATCCTGAGCGCGAAGCGCGCTCGAGTACCACGCTGAGAGCGCACCGATACCACACCGGATCGCGCCGCTTCCGCCCGGGGTGACGCGGGCCGACCCACCTTCCACCTCGAGCACGAGCCGATCCACGCCGGTGATGGGATCGGTCACCTCCAGGTCAAGGCGACCGGCGGCGCGCTCGGGCCAGCCCCGCGCCGTCATCGCCGTGTCGATATTGATGATGCGCTGCATCCAGCAGAGGAAGCCCTCCAGCTCGATTGCGCGATGCGATTCGGGGAGCAGCCAGTGCAGCGGCGAGGCGTCGGGGAGCGCCGAGTGCACGAACATGACATCGCTGCTCTGCGACTCCTGACCGCCGAGAAATCCGAGGAGGCCACGCAGGGCGTCCTGCGTCGTGGCGATGAACTCCTGGACGTGCAGGCGGATCCAACCACCGGCCTGGCGCTCGGCCATGTAGCGCACGTACCCGGTGAGCCGATCGCCCTCGTACCAGCCGTATTCAAAGCGGGGCGTCTCCGGGTCGCCCGGGTCCCACTCAACAGAGAGGAACCAGTCGGGCCGATCGAGCGGGCCGTCCCAGTGGACAAGGTGGGTCCGGCGCAGGGCTTCGACGGCACCGCGATCGGGGCTGGTTCGAACCCTCCCCGCGCCGGTGAACCCCGCCAGTGCGACGGTCCGCACGATCTGGCGCAGGGTCATGGAGCAGACTTCCCAACCCCAGCGACGGTAGAGGCGAACCGTTGCCGCATGGAGCGGCGCAAGGGCGGCGCCCTGCTCGCGCGCGAGCGCGACGCAGTCATGCATCAACGCCCCCGCCACCCCGAGGCGGCGCCAGGCGGGATGGACGGCGACGGCGGTCACGGCCTGGGCGGGAACCGATTTCCCGCCGAAGAACTGCCCGACGGGCAGGAGCATGTAGCCGCCGACGACCTCGCCATCCATGTGCGCGAGGCGCAGCGGTGCGAGCGGCGCCGCCGCCTTGAGCCAGCGCATGTTGCTGGCGGCGCGGCCCGCGAACGACTCCGCATCCACCTCCGCAAAGCGCTGAAGCTCGGCGTCGCCCTGCGCGTCGCGGATCTCGATGCCGGTGCGGCCCTGTTCCATGAGCGCCCGAGTGTACTCGCGGGCGTCGCGGCATCTGAGTTTGGGCTGGGCGTGGACTCGGGATACCCTTTGTGTATGGGCACGCTCCCCGCTCCCGACGCCCCTGAGCCGGGCCGCCTCGACGTGTACGACCATGCCGCGGTCGAGGCACGCTGGCGGCGGATCTGGGACGAGCGCGGCGACTATCGCACCCAGCTCGACGACCCGGACCGGCCCTTCTACAACCTCATGATGTTCCCGTACCCCTCAGCCGAGGGGCTCCATGTCGGGCACATCATCCCGTTCGCTGGGGGCGACATCTACGGCCGCTGGCGGCGCCTCATGGGCGACACCGTCTTCGAGCCGATGGGGTTCGATGCCTTCGGCATCCACTCCGAGAACTACGCGATGAAGATCGGCGAGCATCCCGCGGTGGTGATGCGTCGCGCGGTCCAGAACTTCCGGGAGAACCAGCTCTCGCGGATCGGCTCGATGTTCGACTGGAGTCATCAGGTCAACACGGCCGATCCCGCGTACTACCGATGGACGCAGTGGCTCTTCGTTCGCCTCTTCAACGCGGGGCTCGCCGAGTGGCGCGAGGGCGCCGTCAACTGGTGTCCGTCGTGCCTCACCGTGCTCGCCGACGAACAGGTGGAACAGGGCCGCTGCGAGCGCTGCCACACCGTCGTGCAGACGCGCTACCTCCGCCAGTGGTGGATCAAGATCACGCGCTACGCGCAGGAATTGCTCGACGCGCTGGACACGCTCGACTGGTCGGAATCGACAAAGACCATGCAGCGCAACTGGATCGGGCGCAGCGAGGGCGCAACCATCCTGTTCGACCTCGCCGGGTGCCGGCGCAAGGACGTCACCGTGTACACCACGCGCCCGGACACCATCTACGGCGCCACCTTTCTCGTGATCGGCGCCGACCATCCCGAGCTCGAGGACTTCGTGCCCCCTGAACGCATGGGAGAGGTCAACGCGTGGCGGAACAAGTTCCCGCCGACGGCTGCTGAACCGGACTTCTCGGTCGGCATGGAGCTCGGGTCCTTCGCGATTCACCCGCTCACGGGGGCGCGCCTTCCGGTGTGGGCCGCGCCGTACGTGCTCGGTGGCTACGGTACCGGCGCGATCATGGCGGTCCCGGGACATGACGCACGCGACTGGGCATTCGCTCGCGCGCACGCGCTCCCGATCGTCGAGGTGATCAGCGGCCGCAACGTCGATGAAGCCCCGTATGCCGGCTTCGGCACGCTGGTCAACAGCGGCGAGTTCGACGGCCTCGCCGCCGATGAGGGAAAGCGGCGCATCGTCGAGCGCCTTCACGAGTTGCGTCGCGGCGAACCGAGCGTGCAGTACAAGCTCCGCGACTGGCTCATCTCGCGGCAGCGCTACTGGGGTCCGCCGATTCCGATCATCCACTGCCCCAACGACGGACCGGTGGCGGTGCCGGAAGAGGATCTCCCGGTGCTACTTCCCGATGTCGAGGATTTCCGTCCACGTGGCACCGGACTCTCGCCGCTCGCGACGGTGGAGGACTGGGTCAACGTCACGTGCCCGAAGTGCGGCGGACCTGCGCGACGCGAGACCGACGTCAGCGACACGTTCCTCGACTCCTCGTGGTACCAGCTCCGCTATCCGTCGACGGACTTCGACGACGTTCCCTTCGATAAGGAACGCACTGACACGTGGTTGCCGGTGGACATGTACATCGGGGGCAACGAGCACGCAGTGCGACACCTGCTCTACGCGCGATTTGTGATGCGCGCGCTCCATGACATGGGTCTCGTACCGGTTGTGGAGCCGTACACACGGTTCCGCGCCCACGGCATGATCATCATGGACGGGGCGAAGATGTCGAAGAGCCGTGGGAATGTGCTCAACCCCGACGAGTACATCGAGCGCTATGGGGCGGACACGGTTCGCCTTTTCATGATGTACCTCGGTCCGTACACGCTTGGCGGCGACTTCCGCGACAAGGGCATCGCCGGGATGACGCGGTTCATCAACCGGACGTGGCGCGCCACGCAGCTTGCCACTGGCACGGACGCCGGCGATGAGACCAGGGAGCGCCGTCGCCATCGCCTCATCAAGCAAGTCGAGGACGACATCGCCGAGCTTCGATACAACACGGCGATCGCGCACCTCATGGAGTTCGCTCGCGACCTCGACCACGAGTGCACGGACGGGACAGCGCGCCGCGTCGACGCTGACACGTTGTTGAAGTTGCTCGCACCCTTTGCGCCGTTTGTCACCGAAGAGCTCTGGGAGCGAACTGGCCATGAGGACTCGGTGCACGCGCGCGGCACCTGGCCCACCTACGACGCCGAGCTTGCTGCTCCGCTGCGGGCGAACATCGCGATCACAGTCAACGGCAAGCGGCGCGCCGAGTTCGAGGTCGATGCCGGGACGCCACAGGCTGACCTGAGCGCGCTGGCGCTCGCCCACCCGCGTGTCGTGGAGTTGCTGGGTGGACGCGAGCCCCGTCAGGTCATCGCCGTGGTCGACCGCATCGTCAACATCGTCACGGCCTGATGTCGAGGCGCATCGGCGCATGCTCGATGCCGTCCTCGATCCAGCGCTCTCCGCAGACCTCGAAACCGCAACGCGCGTACCAGTCGACGAGATATGCCTGCGCGCTCAGAACAATCGGTGGCCCTGACAGCTCGATCGCTCGCCTGAGCAGCGCACCGGAGTAGCTGCGGCCTCGCGCTGCGGCGAGGGTCGCGACGCGCCCGATGCGGTGTGCACCGTCGCTCTCGCGGAGGAGACGCAGTGTGCTCAGCACACGTCCGTCGCTGTCCTCGATCCACAGGTGCAGTGTCTCGGCCTCGACGTCGCGGGCGTCGATATCGGGATATGCGCAGTTCTGCTCGACGACGAAGACGTCCTGCCGCACTGCGAGGATGCCGAGCAGTGCGCGAGGTGAAAGCTCGTCGAGGTGCGCGGCGTGGACTTCGGGCGGGCGCGTCTGATCGGAGCTGACCGCGGGTCTGCGGGTCGGGTCGATATTGACGTCAGACACGCGTGCCGGCTTGGCTATGCAGCTTGCGGCTCGACCACCGCGGTGCAGGCAGAGCAGCGGTGTGCAGCCTTGGGGATGACCGACAGGCACTCGGGGCATGCGCGCGTGTTGGACTCCGCCGGTGCGGCGGAACGCGCACGCGCCTGGAGACGGTTGTACGGAAGGATGAAGAAGAAATACACGCCTGCGGCGATGAACAGGAACGCGATCACCGCGGTGATGAAGGTGCCGTACTTGACGTCGCTGCCGTTGATGGTGACCACGAGGCTGTCGAAGTCGGGTTTGCCGAACGGGATGGCGATGATCGGATTGATGACATCGGCGACCAGTGCCGTCACGACCGCACCGAATGCGCCGCCGATGACAAACGCCACCGCCAGCTGAACAACGTTGCCCTGGTTGAGAAAATCACGGAAGCCCTTCACGATGTCCTCCTCACATCACTGCGGCTATCCGGCAGTCGCGCCTGCCGAAGGGCTGAGCATCGTGACACAGACGCCGATCCAGCAGCGGGTGCTCCCGACGCGATAACCGGTGGTGTTCGGCATCGGGTCGCCGGGCTCGGCCACGTACCAGACCACGCCCGTCGCCGGCCTGGGCAGGGCGTGCAGGATGGCATCGGGAGGATACACGGCAGTGCCCCAGAACCACGGCACGTTCCCGGCGAGTGCGTGGGCGTTGTCGACGATCGCGCGATCACCGTAGTAGCGGACCAGCAGGTACTCGCTTGGGTACGCGGCCACGAGGTCACCGTGCGACGCGGGACCCTGGACCGAGGCGAGCGCCATCGACGTCTGGGGGTTGGTGATCGCCAGGGCCGTCCCCGCGGCGACCGCGGTGGTCACTGCGGCGGCCCCGACCGCGATCCGCCCCCACGGCATGCTCGCGAGCCCGGCACCGAGCAGGGCATAGAGCGGCGCCCATGCGGCGCTCAGGTACTTGCCGTCCTCGAGCGGGTGGTAGAGGCTCGCAAGCACCATCACGCCGACACCGATCACCACCGCGAGGCCCAGGAACGCCGCAGCCTGTGCGCCCGTAGCGGTGAGGCGCTTTCGGTTGACTACCAGGGCGACGAGGGCCAGGCACCCGGCGACGTCACCCAGGATCTCGAGGGTCCGTAGAAGCGCAAACCCGGTCACCCAGGTGTTGAGTGGTGGGCCCGTGAAGAACTGCTCCAGGCCGCCGAACAGGCTCTTGACGCTCAGTGGCGGCACCCAGAATGCGCCGGCGCTGTGACTCAACTGCGCACGGGCCGCGATGATCCACGGCACCAGACTCACCGCGGCCGCAAGTCCGAGGACGCCGACGAGCACCACCGTACGGAATCGCCGGCGGTGGAGGATTGCAACGGTCACCACCTGCGCGAACACGGCGAAGAGTGCGAAGTACACCGTGTACACCGCAAGAATCGACAGCACCGAATACAGGCCCCAGCGCAGCGGCGAGGGACGTTCGAGTGCGCGCAACAGGCAGAGCGTCGACGCGAGCACGAGTGCCGTGACCAGCATGTACATGCGCGCATCGAGCGAACTCACCAGCAGTGCGGGCGCGACCGCACCGACCACGGCCGACCACACGCCGCCGCGGTCGCCGGCGATGCGCCGGCCGAGCGCTGCCAGCAAGGGAATCGCCGCCGTCCCAAGCAGTACCGGGAAGAGGCGGAGGACGGCCGGGCTGGTCGATATCACCGCGAAAAGTCGCTCGACGAGATAGAAGAGTGGCGGAGCGCTGTCATTGCGGACCACGTCGAGCATCGAGCCGAGTGGTCGCTGCACCGCCAGCGCGGTGAAGGCCTCGTCACGCCAGAGGGGCTGATATCCGAGCAGGGCAAGGCGCGCGACGAGCCCGACGATTGTGATCAGCCAGATCTTCCCCGCATATCCGCGCAACATCGTTGCCACCATAGAGCGGCCGCGTCAGGGCAGGGTCGGGGCTCGCGTCTGGGGGGCGTCGGAGCGCCGCGTCAGGGCAGGGTCGGGACCTCCGGCTGGGGAACGACGCTGAAGACGACCGGGTTGCCCTCCGGGTCGGTCGCCTCGACCTGGGCCTCCGCGGCGATGCCCGATCCCACCGACGCAGCGATGTCAGCTCGTGACGGCGCGACGATCAGCGTGTAGACGGCAGGGTTCGCGATCTTCGTCATCGGCGCGACGATGGTCGGCAGCCGCCCCGCGTCGAGAAACTGGACATCCATCGCGTCGTAGCTGTCGAGGATGACCAGCGTCGACGGCCCGCCGTCAGTGGGATTGTTCACCGCCGCATCGGCCAGCGCGACATCGGCGAACGTGAACGCCGCGTATCGAGCAGCGACCGAACGGTTGACGTACGTCACCGCAGAGGCGACTCCGAGCCACGTGACAGCGATGGCGCAGACAGTCCAACCGGCCTGGGTCGCCGCCTTCTCCGACCCACCGAAACCCGCGGTCAGCCTCCGCACGATGGCGATGCCCTCGACGCAACCGAGGCCGACAAATGCCGCGACATACGGCGCGAGACCGAGCGACCTGAGAAAGTGAGGCGCGCCACCCTCGTTGGCGATGAGCGGGGGAATCAGAAAAACCGGCAGCCCGAGGAGCACCAGCGCATACCCCTGGTCGGCGCGCCGTCGCCAGCAATGCCAGATACCGAGCAGGAAGGGGACAACCAGGATGGGACCGAGGAGCGGCAACCCGGCCACGTCGTGGCGCGGGTTGGGGTCCCCGGTGAAGAGGAACATGCCAAGGGTTTTGAGGATGTGCACCGGATAGCTGTCCTGCGACATCGACCCGCTGTTGAAGACGGAGACGAACGCGGCGCGGCCGAAGTAGCCGGAGAAGTCCGTGATGGCCGTGTACACCATCGGCGCCACGACAACGACAAACGCGCCGGTCGCCCATCGCCAGGTCCTGACGAGAGACTGGAATCGCTTGCGTTCGCGAGCCCGCATCCAGAGCAACCAGAGCACGGCCAGCAGCGGCAGGAGCTTGAGCGGTTGATAGGTCCAGAACCCGAGCGCGACAGCCACGCCGGCAGCCAGGGCGCTCCATCGCGACGGCCGGTCACCCCAGCGCAGCAGTGCCGCCAGCGCGGCGGCGCCAACCAGGACGGTCAGGATGTTCCTGAACCCGTCGCGAGAGACGGCGATCATCCAGAGCGACCCGGCGGTCCAGGCCATCGCCATGAGCGCCGGGCCGCGCCCGAAGCGCCGGACGGCGACGTAGGTGGCGATAACGCCGGCGACCCCGATCGCGGCGGCGGCGCCCCGAAGCGTCAGCACCGAGGACCCGAACACCTTGAAGACAGCGGCAACGATGTACGCGTAAAGCGCCTCACGCCCGCCATCGCTGTTGAAGAACACCGGGTGATACCCCGGGATGGTCAGAAGGCTCTGAGCGCTGAGACCCTCTGCAGCCTCGTCCGGGTACAGCCCGCCCGGCTGAGTCTGGAGCGCCCAGAAGCGCACCACGATCGCGGCGAGCACGATCAGGACGGCGGCCGCAGCCTCCACTGCAGTCGCCGTCCCGAGGCGCCTGATGGCGCCTGTTATGCGGGTGATCCGGCCCCCGTCAATTCGAGGCTGGATCCGTGTAGGAGCGTTCTGGTGGCGGCGATGCGGCACGCCAGCATCTCCAGAACGTCATCGAGCTGGTCCCGCAAAACGGTTTCCAGCTCGATAGGGTGGTTGTCTATTTCCCGCAGCAGCGCCGACAGCCGGAGCGCCTTCTGGTCGATCTTCGCAACGACCTCCTGCGGACCTGCCGTTGCGGTCAGATGATTCGGCTCCATCCAGATCCTCCGTCTGCGAGTTGGGGATGCCTCAAGAGTAGGCAGCGCGACGATGGTTGTCCAGCGATCATTCGGTCACGGTTCGTCGGTCGCTCACGCTTGACCGGGGGTCTCACGGGTAATGCCTCATGGCGCAAGCACTAAACTGCCATTGGCCGGTTCGACCGACCGGGCGCGGATGGCGGAATCGGTAGACGCGCGGGACTTAGGATCCCGTGGGGTGACCCGTCCGAGTTCGAGTCTCGGTCCGCGCACGGCGCCCACCACCCATAGAGAAATATGAGTACTCAGATGACCGACACCCCAGCCGAGAGCCCGGGCAAGAATCCGGGGGAGACTCCGGGCAAGAGTCCAGGCAAGAGTCCAGGAATGACCGTCACGCTCGAACGCAAGGCTGCCTCGCAGGTCGCTCTGCAGATCGAGGCAACCCCTGGTGAGGTCGACGCGGCCGTCCAGGCTGCGCTCAAGCGCCTCGCCGGACGTGTCCGTATTCCGGGGTTCCGCCCCGGCAAGGCGCCGGCTGCGATGGTCGAGCGCGCCATCGGCTGGGAGACCATCCGGCACGAGACCGTGGATCACCTGGTTCCCGACCTGTACCGTCGCGCCATCGACGAGACCGGCGTGGAACCGGTTGGCGATCCTGAGCTCGACCTCGGCGAGCTCGAGCGCGACCAGCCGCTCAAGTTCACCGCGACGGTCACGGTGAAGCCGGAGGTCGACCTGCGCGACTACCTCACCCTGCGCGTCCCGATGGAGACCACCGAGATCACCGAGGAGAGCGTCGACGAGGCGATCCTCGAGGCACGCAAGCGTCACTCCGAGGTCGTCGACGTCGACCGCGCCGCCCAGGCGGGCGACGTGATCCGCTGCACGCTGGTGATGCGTCGCGGCGATGAGATCCTCACCGGTGGCGACGGCGAGGAGCGTGAGCTGGAGCTGGATCGCGAGACGGTGATCCCCGCGATCGTCGATGGCGTGATCGGGCTGACTGCGGGGGAGTCGCGCAGCTTCGAGACGACCCTGCCCCAGGACTACCGTCAGGAGGAGCTGCGCGGCCAGGCCGTGACCATCGACGTCACGGTGCACGCGGTCCGCGAGCGCATCCTCCCGCCTGAGGACGACGCCCTCGCGGTGCTCGACCAGCACGGAGCGACGCTCGAGGACCTTCGCGAGCACTACCGCAGCGCCCTCGCCGTCGAGGCTGCCGAGCAGGACCGCGAGCGGCACGAGGGCGCCGCTCTCGAGGCGCTTCGCGACTACGTCAGGGTCGACGTCCCCGAGGTGATGATCGAGCGCGAGATCGACCGCCAACTCGCCGATCTCGAGTACCGCCTGGCGTCACTCGGCCTGCCGTTCGATCGCTATGTCGAGATGAGTGGACAGAGCATGGAAGCGCTGCGCGCCGAACGTCGCGAGCCGGCTGCCAGCCGGGTCCGGCTCGAGCTCGCGCTCGACGCCCTCGCCGTTGCGGAGGGAATCGAGGTGGACGAGAACCAGGTCGAGCGCGAGGCACGAGCGGTCGCCGAGGGCCGGAAGATCGACGCCGCCCAGCGCAGGCGACTCGAGGACCTCGCGCGCCGCGATCTGCGCCGCCGGGCCGCCGGACAGCGGCTGCTGGAGATCGTCACGCCAGAGGACTCCGAGTTCGTCTCGACCTAAGGCGTGATCTCGGGCATGCGTGGGTAAGCTGTCCCGGCATGGCTCAGCCGGTGATCAGCGTCCGCGATCTCGTCAAGACTTACGGGAAGGTCGAGGCGGTCCGCGGGATCGATCTCGAGGTCGGAGCCGGCGAGATCTTCGGCTTCCTCGGGCCGAACGGCGCCGGGAAGTCGACCACGATCAGCATCCTCTGCACCCTCATCCGCCCGACCTCTGGTGTGGCGCAGGTCGCCGGCATCGACGTCCTCAAGGATCCCAGCTCAGTCCGCGCCCGCATCGGACTGGTCTTCCAGGATCCGTCGCTCGACGGCCAGCTGACCGGGCGCGAGAACCTCGACTTCCACGCTTACCTCTACGGCCTGCCGGCACCCACGCGCAAGCAGCGCATCGACGACGCGCTGTCCATCGTTGAGCTGACGGAGCGGGCCGACTCCACGGTGCTCACCTACTCGGGTGGGATGCGGCGGCGCCTCGAGATCGCTCGCGGCATCCTTCATTACCCGCAGGTCCTGTTCCTCGACGAGCCGACCCTCGGTCTCGATCCTCAGACGCGCAACAAGATCTGGGACTACCTGCAAGCGGTGCGTGCACGCGAGCACATCACCATCTTCATGACCACGCACTACATGGACGAGGCCGAGTTCTGCGATCGGATAGCGATCATCGACCAGGGTCAGATCGTCGCGCTCGGAACACCGTCGGAGCTCAAGAGCAGGGTCGGGGGTGACGTGGTCACGATCACCACCCCGGATACCGCTGTCGCATCCGAAGAGATCCGCAGGGTCATGCAGCTCGAGCCCACGCAGGTCGACGGCACGCTTCTCGTTGAAGTGCCGGACTCCGCATCGTTCATGCCGCGTCTCTTCTCGGAGCTGAGCGTGCCGATCACCGCGGTGAGCGCCCGGCGTCCGAGCCTTGATGACGTCTTCCTCAAGCTCACCGGCCGCGCCATTCGTGAGCAGAGCAACACCTCGCTGGATACGATGCGAAACATGGGCAGGATGTGGGGAGGACGCCGATGACCGAACAGGTATTGACCGCTCCGACCATTCCGCAGACACGCGCCGTGTACATCCGCGGGGCCACGATGCGCGCGATCTACATCATCTGGAAGCGCGATCTCATCCGGTACTGGCGTGACCGCATGCGGGTCGTCGCATCGCTCGCACAACCGGTGCTGTTTCTGTTCGTCTTCGGGAGCGGACTGAGCTCGTCATTGCGCGGCAGCACGGGCGGTTTCGGCGGCCCCGGATCCTCACTGCAGTACGTGCAGTTCATCTTCCCCGGCATCATCGGCATGTCCGTCCTGTTCACATCGATCTTCGGCGCGATGTCGATCGTCTGGGATCGCGAGTTCGGCTTCCTGAAGGAGGTGCTCGTCGCGCCGATCCATCGCTCTGCCGTGGCGATCGGCAAGACGCTCGGTGGTGCGACGCAGGCGATGTTTCAGGGCATCGTCATCCTCATCCTCGCCCCGCTCGTCGGCGTGAAATTGACGTTTCTCGGCGTCGCGGAGTTGATCCCGATGATCTTCCTGTTCGCCTTCGCGCTGAGTGCTCTCGGCGTTGCGGTGGCGGCACGCATGCGCACCATGCAAGGGTTCCAGATGGTGATGAACTTCCTGATGATGCCCTTGTTCTTCCTCGCGGGTGCGCTCTTCCCACTCGGCGGGAACCTGCCGGCGTGGCTTTTGGTGCTGACACGTTTCGATCCTGCCAGCTACGGCATCGACGCGCTCCGACGCACGGTGCTCACCGCGTCGGGGGTCCCCTCACGCGTCCTGGACAGCCTCGGTCTCACCATCTTTGGTCACCCCCTCTCGGTATGGCCCGAGGAGGCAGTGCTGGTGGCCTTTGGGGTGCTGATGATGAGCCTGGCGGTCTATGGATTCCGACAGCGCGACTAAAAAAGGCCACCTATAATGGAAAAGGTATGAATCCGACCAATCTGATCCCGTACGTCATCGAGACCACGAATCGGGGCGAACGCGGGATGGACATCTACTCGCGGTTGCTCAAGGACCGAATCATCTTCATCGGGACGCCCATCGACGACCAGGTGGCCAACGTCGTCATGGCGCAGTTGCTCTTCCTTGCAGGTGAGGACCCGGAGAAGGACATCTGGCTGTACATCAACTCCCCAGGGGGTTCGGTGTATGCAGGCCTCGCCATCTACGACACGATGCAGTACGTCGAGCCGCGTGTCGGCACCATCTGCATGGGCATCGCCGCGTCGATGGCGGCCATCCTCCTCGCCGGTGGTGCAGCGGGAATGCGCCTCAGCCTTCCCAACACTCGGGTGTTGATTCATCAGCCGTCGGGCGGATTCAGCGGCCAGGCGACGGACATTCAGATCCATGCCCAGGAGATCCTTCGCGTCCGCCGCCGTCTCGACGAGATCCTCGCGCACCACACCGGCAAGCCCATCGAGGTCGTCAATCACGACTCGGATCGCGACTTCTTCATGAGCGCCGAGGAGGCCAAGGAGTACGGCCTGATCGACGAGATCATCCAGGGCCGAATCAAGAGTGGTGGCTCGCCGAATGGTGAGGGCAGCAATGGTGGCCGGCCACCCGGCGCGCCGCCCGAGGTGGAGACACCCCAGGCGGGTGGTGGCGCAACCGCCCACGCGTAACGCGAGACCGTACCGGTCGTTGGTAGGAATGCAGACAATCCAAGGGGAATGCGGTGACTGAGCGCGACGACCGGCGGCGACACACTCGTTGTTCGTTCTGCGGCAAGGGGCAGGAACAGGTCCGCAAGCTCGTCGCGGGTCCTGGCGTGTACATCTGCGACCAGTGCATCGACCTGTGCCAGGAGGTCCTTGAGGAGGACAACCGCTCCACCACCACCAAGCGCGGTAAGCCCGGGACGATCCCGAACCCGCAGGTGATCGCCGCCTCGCTCGATCAGTACGTGATCGGACAGGAGCACGCCAAGAAAGTGCTGTCCGTGGCGGTGTTCAACCACTACAAGCGAATCGCGCACGCCAAGACCAACAGCGACGTCGAGTTGCAGAAGTCCAACGTGCTCCTGGTCGGGCCCACCGGTTGCGGCAAGACGTTTCTCGCGCAGACTCTCGCGCGCATCATCGACGTGCCGTTCAGCATCGCCGATGCGACCAGCCTCACCGAGGCGGGCTACGTCGGCGAGGACGTCGAGAACATCCTGCTCCGGCTGATCCAGGCCGCCGACTTCGACATTGCGCGCGCCGAGCGCGGCATCATCTACATCGACGAGATCGACAAGATCGCGCGCAAGAGCGACAACCCCTCGATTACGCGCGACGTCAGTGGTGAAGGTGTCCAGCAGGCACTGCTGAAGATCCTCGAGGGCACCGTTGCCAACGTGCCGCCGCAGGGTGGTCGCAAGCATCCTCATCAGGACTTCATCCAGATCAACACCACCAACATCCTGTTCATCTGCGGGGGTGCGTTCGACGGACTCGAGAAGATCATCGAGCACCGTCTCGGCAAGCGGGTCATCGGCTTCAACAGCAAGCCGCGCGGCACGCGAACCAAGGAGACCACCAAGATGCTCCGCGAGCTCCAGGCACAGGATCTCCTCAAGTACGGACTGATCCCGGAGTTCGTGGGCCGGCTGCCGATCACGGTGGCGCTCGACTACCTCGATGAGGAGGACATCATTCGCATCCTCACCGAGCCGAAGAACGCTTTCGTCAAGCAGTACCAGAAGTTCTTCGCGCTCGACGACGTCGAGCTGGTGTTCCACGAGGGCGCGTTGCGCGCCATCGCCGAGCGTGCGCTTGCACGTGGCACCGGTGCGCGAGGGCTGAAGTCGATCATCGAGGACGTGCTGCTCAACAGCATGTTCGAGGTGCCGAGCCGGCCTGACATCAAGCGTTGCGTCATCACGGAACAGGCGATTCTCGAGGGAGTTGAGCCGCTGCTCCTCACCGAGGAGCCCAAGCGTCGCGTCGGTGCGACCGAGGAGGCGGCGCAGGGGCGTACGGCCTGACCGTGCGTCGCCGGGCCATCGCTCTGGCTGCGGCGGCAGTCGTGGTGTTCTTCGCAGTGACCCTGATCACGTTGACGCATGTCATCAGCAACAGCGCATCGGGTTGCACGATCGCCGCGCCGGTCCCGAGCCTGCCTGCCGCGCTGCGTGCGCTCGGTGGTTTCGACCAGTCATTCGATGCGACCAATCCCGATGCACTCGCCGAGGTGGCTCAGAACGCGGCCGGTGCGGTGAGCCAGGATCTCGAAGGAGCGATAGCCCAGCAGCCGGTGAACGTCGCCGCCGCGGTCGCCGGACAGCCCGCGGCGGTGGTGGTTCCCCTCGCCGCACAGGTGCCATCCGCGCAGGGCATGCGCCTGGTCGGGCTGGTCTCGTTCTACGTGGGATGCGGCGACAGGGCGTACTTCGGATCGGTGACCGACATCACGTCGCTGGCGGCAACCGCGTCGGTGACGTTCCCCGCGGTGGGAGAGAGCGCGGCGGCGGCGCGGCTCGACACCTCCCGCCCTCAACTCGTCTATTCGAGCTCACCCTTCACGCCCGAATGGCGCAACGCACAGTCCGGTGCGAGCATCGCGGGGGGCGAGTGATACCCGGTCGCCCCATATACTCAATCGCCCAATGAATACGAATTTCGACTGGTCCAGCGTCGAACCCAAGTGGCGCGAGCGCTGGAACGAGCTCCGTGTCGGGCATGCGGATATCACCAGCACCAAGCCGGCCTTTGTCGTCGCGCTCCCACCGCCGAACATCACCGGTGCGCTCCACATGGGGCACGCATCGACGTTCTCCATCCAGGACACCGTGTGCCGCCATCGAAGGATGTGCGGCTTCGAGGTCGAATGGTGTCCGGGGACCGACCATGCCGCCATCGCCACCCAGAACGTCATCGAGCGCCAGCTCGCCGATGAGGGAACCACCAAGGAGGCATTGGGCCGAGCCGCCTTTCAGACGCGCGTCGACGCGTGGTACGAGGAGTACGGCGGCCGCATCTATGAGCAGATGCGACGCATGGGCTACACGTGCGACTGGGAGCGTTCCCGTTTCACGCTCGACGACGAGTACGTGCACGCGATCAGGGTTGCGTTCAAGACGCTGTTCGACGAGGGTCTCGTCTATCGCGGTCCGCGCATCGTCAACTGGTGCCCACGCTGCGGCTCCGCGATCAGCGATGAGGAGATCGACTGGCAGGAGCAGACCGACGTCCTCTACTACCTCAAGTACCCGGTCGAAGGCGGGCTCAGCATCACCGTCGCCACCGTGCGTCCCGAGACGATGCTCGGCGACACAGGCGTCGCGGTTGCGCCCGGCGACGCGCGATACGCGTCATTCGTGGGCAAGCACGTGACGCTCCCGCTCACGTGGCGTGTCGTCCCCATCTTCGAGGACGCTGCGGTGCGGCCGGAATTCGGGACTGGGGCACTCAAGGTGACGCCTGGTCACGACCCGACCGACTACGAGATCGGGGCGCGCCATTCACTGCCGATCGTCAACGTCATCGCCCTGGACGGCACCATGGATGTGCCATCGCTGAAGCAGTTCAACGGCATGCCCGTCGAAGCGGCGAGGACTGCGGTTGCGGAAGCGCTGCGTCAGCTGGGCGTGCTCGTCAAGGAGGAGCCGTACACCCACGAGGTGGGTCACTGCGATCGTTGCGGGACGGTGCTCGAACCGCTCGTCAGCGAGCAGTGGTGGGTGCGCATGGAATCGCTGGCCGCACCCGGCATCGGCGCCGTCGACAGTGGTGAGATCACGTTCCATCCAGCGCGCTACACCGACGTGTACCTGCACTGGATGCGCAACATTCGCGACTGGTGCATCAGCAGGCAGATCTGGCTGGGGCACGCCATTCCGGTGTCCACGTGCGCCAACGGCCACCGCCTCGCATGGATCGACCCACCAACTGAGTGTCCCGAGTGTGGCAGCACGGTGCTGACCGCGGACCCGGACGTGCTCGACACCTGGTTCAGCAGCGGACTGTGGCCATTCGCCATCTTCGGATGGCCCGAGCAGACGACTGATCTCGAGCGCTTCTACCCGACGGACCTGCTGGTCACCGGGCGCGACATCATCTTTCTCTGGGTCGCGCGAATGATCATGAACGGCCTCAAGTTCACGGGCCGCAATCCCTTCAGCGACGTGTTGATCACCAGCACCATCCAGGCCGTTGACGGATCGCGAATGAGCAAGTCGAAGGGCAACACCGTCGACCCGCTCGACCTCATCGACAAGTTCGGCGCAGACGCAGTGCGCGCATGGGCGGCCGCAGTCTGCACGAGCGGCCAGGACGTGCGATTCGATGAGGACCGGATCGCCTCGTACCAGCGCTTCGCCAACAAGCTGTGGCAGGTCACCAACGGATTCCTGGTTGCCAAGGTCGGCAACGGGTCGATCGCGGATCTCGACGTCCATCCACCCAAGCCGGAGACGCTGCGTCCCGAGGATCGCTGGATGCTCGCCGAGCTTGCCGGCGCGGTTCGTGCCTGCGACGCCGGGTTCACGGTGTACCGCTTTCACGAAGCCGTCGACGCGTTGTACGACACCACGTGGCATTCGTTCTGTGACTGGTACGTCGAGATCATCAAGCTGCGCCTTGCGGACGCGGGTGACCACGAGTCCCGTCGTGCCGCGGTGTGGACGGCGGTCACGACACTGGACGTACTCCTGCGCCTGCTTCATCCGTTCATGCCTTTTGTGACCGAGGAATGCGCGCAGCAACTGCCCAACGCCGCGGAGACGCTGCAGCACCGTTCGTGGCCGGACCTGGATCCGCTCTGGAACGAGGCCGAAACCACGGCCGCGCACCACGAGATCGGGGAAGCGATCGAGCTGGTCAAGCGCATCCGGGCGCTCGGACATGCCAACAAGGTCCCGCGCGGCGCCCGCGACCGGGTTCGCGTCGTGGTGCGCGACGCCGAAGGCAGGGGTATCAACAAGCACATCGCCCGGCTGATCGGCGGCCTCGTCCCAGCGGCCGTGGTCGAGAGCCACGAGCGCGGCGTCGATCCAGCGGTCGTGGTTTCGGGTAGTCTCCACGCCGAGGTGGTGATCGCCGACACCGCCGCCGACGCCAATGCGACCGCACGTCAGATCGGCCTGCTCGAGGCAAACGTGTCGCGGCTTCAGGGACAGCTCGCGAACCCGGCGTTCGTGAACGGGGCACCTGCCCCGGTGGTTGACGAGACGCGCCGCCGTCTCGCCGAGGCGGAGGCACAGCTCGAACTGCTGCGCCGAGGCCCAGGAGGAGGCATCGATGCTGCTGTTTGACCTCGGAGCGCTGCTCACCGCGGTGGTGGTCATCGTTGTCGCGTACATCGCCGTGCTCTGGCTGGCGCTTGCCTTCTACGTGGTTCGCGACGCCCGCCGGCGGACGACCTCTCCCGGCTTCACGCTCTTCGCGATGCTGCTCGGATTCGTGCCACCCTTCCTCGGTGCCCTCATCTACTTCATGGTGCGGCCGCCGCTGACCATGGAGCAGGTCCGTTCCCTCGCCATCGAGGAGCAGGTGCTGCTCGAGCCGCCAGTCGAGGGGATCCCCACCAGGCCCTGCCCGACGTGCGGCCGCGAGATCGAGCAGGAGTTCATCCTCTGCCCGTACTGCAGGACGCAGTTCGCCCGAAGGTGCACCGGCTGCGACCGCAGCCTCCGGCTGGGCTGGGGCGTCTGCCCGTACTGCGCCACCGAGGTCGGAGCGCCGGCGCTGGCCCGTACCGGGAGGTAGCGTCACGATGCTGGGCGCTGGGCTCCAGCTGGTGCTCATACCCGCGCCGCTGGTCGCGGCAGCGATCGTCGTGTTCGCGCTCTCGCCTCGGCAGGCGCGATTGGCGTGCGTGGTTGCCGGAGTTGGGCTTGCGGCCACGATCGCGTTGCTGGCGGTGGAAGCGGCGCTTCTCAACGGCAGCGGACGCATCGAGACGTCGCTCGGGACGCCCGTGGCGGGCATCACCTACCTGCTCCGCCTCGACCTGCCCGGCGCGACCCTGGGGCTCGCGGCCGCTGTGGCCGCCCTGCTCCTGCTGCTCGAGAACGATCGTCAGACCCGCGAGGTGAGTGCGCTCCTGATCTGCGTTCTGGGAACCGTGATCGCGGTGCTCGCCGGCAACGTCGTGATGCTGGTGGGGGGCATCGAGATCGCCGGCGTCGGGACCCTGCTCATGACGAGCGCTGCGCGCGGACGCCCGGGGCGCGGCGGCCTCGTGGCCATGGGCGTCGAACATCTCGCGTCACTCGGCCTGCTGATCGCGGGCGTCCAACTCCTGAGCACCGCCGGGACCACTGACTTCGCGGTGATCCCGGCCGGGGCGATGGGCGCAACGGTTGCCGGCCCGTGGGCGGCCGCCGGGGTGATGCGCCTGCTCTCGCCGGCGTTTGTGCCGATCCGCGGCAACCGCACCCCGTCCGCCGCCTGGGCGACGACCGGTGCGATCCCGTGCGGGGCGATCGTGCTCCTACGTCTGCGAGAAGCCGCCTCCGGGCCGCTGCCGGAAGGAATCACGATCGGGCTGGCGGTCGTCGGCGGATTGGCGGCGGTCGTAGCTGCGGTCGTCGCCCTGCGGCGCTCAGAAGCGCCCATGATTGTGGGCAGAGCGCTCTGTGTCGCAGCCGCCGCACCGGTGATCGCGCTGACGGGCGTCGCCGGCGCGTCGGCGGGCGCCGCGGTCGCGGCCGGGATCTGCTCACTGATGCTCGCGACCGCCCTGACCCCGGCCTGGGAGCAGATCGGGCGGGGTCGAGGCGGAACGGTCCTCGCGACGTTCGCGCTCGGTGCCGCCGGGTCGTTGCCGATCGGGTTCGGGATCACGGCGTTGATCCTCGAGCTGTCGGCAACGGTCTCGATCGGTCGCCCGGCCGCCGCGCTCGTCGCCGCGCTCGGCCTCGCGGGTCTCCTCGGCGCCGCGGCGGCCGTCCGGGCTGCCGCGCGGATCGCGACCGAAGGGAACCTCGAGGCGGCGCAACGATATCCGTCGGTGCTGGCCAGTGCGGCCGCGGTGGCGTCGTTGGTGGCTGCGGTGGTTCCGGGCACGATCGCCACGTCGGTGCTCGTATCGCTCAACTCCGGCGGCCTCACCGAGCCGATCGGCGCGGTCGCGATCCGGGCCGATGCCGGCGACTGGTCGGGTGGGTATGTCCTGGTCGCGTGCGCCATCGTCGCGGCAGGCGTCTGGGCCTTTGCGACGCTCGCGGGATGGACACTGCTCGCGCCTCGACGTCCGGGCGACACGCCGGCGGCACCGATGCGCGCTGTCGGCCTCGGAGTCGCCCGGCGACTCCGGCCCCTCGCCGTCCGGGGCAACACCTTCCTTCGCCAGACCGACGAGTGGCTGGTGGTGCAGCCGCAGCTCGTCGTGGTGATCGGCGGAGCCATCGTGCTGATCGTCTTCGCCCAGCTGTTCCACTGATGGGTGTTTCCGCACCGCTGCTCTCCGCTGCGGGTGTGATCGCGTCGGTGGTGGCGATCATGGTGGACGGCAGACGGGCGGTTGCGATCGCCGTCGTGTTTCTCGCCGCCGGGCTGGCGCCCACCGCAGCGGCCTTCGGTGGCGCCCCTGGTGTCGCGGTGCTTGCCGGCTCCGCGGTCGCTTCGGTGCTGCTCGCCTGGATTGGCTGGCTGAGCGGACGCGTCCTCCCCTGGCTTTCCGGGCTCGACCCGATGATCCCCGCGTTCGCGCCGCCCGACCGTCTCTTCGGTCCCCGGAGCACCCGCGCGTTCGGTGCGGCCGTGGCGATCCTGGTCGCCTCATGGGTGAGCTTCAACGTACCCGTCGGGCAGATCACCGTTGAACAGGGACTGCTCTTTCCGATCGCGTACGCGTGGGTATGCGGCGCGGTCAGGCTGGTGACCGCGCGTACGGTCGAGGACCTCGCGGTCGGCGTGGCCATGGTCGGCATCGCGACCGCGACCGCCTGGCTGCTGCGCAACGGCAACGATGCGCTGCCCGGGGCGGCCTTCGCGTGTGTCGTCGCCCCGCTCGCCGCGTTCCTTGCGGGGTGGCTCAACGGCAGAAGCTCGCGACGCACGCAGACACGCGTCGAGGTCGAAGCGTGAATCCTCTTGTCATCGCTGCCGGGTGGCTGGCACTCGGCCTGGTGACGTCGGCCTTTCTGCGCCGGCCAACGGCCAGGCTGGTCGCGATCGTCCCGCTGGCAGGCGCCGCGCTGACCCTGTTCGCCGCGAGATCCACGACCGCGGCGGTACCACTCGGCGGGCTGAGCGCGATCAGCGGCCTCGACCGTGCCGGCCAGGGTGTCCTGGTCGCAGCCGGGCTCTCGATGGTCCTGGTGATCCTGCTGCAGCCTTCGGTCGACCCCTCGATGGGCAGGAGCATCGGGGTCGTCGGGGCCGCCGCCACGATCACGATCGCCAGCAACAGTCCGCTGATCACCGGCCTCGTCCTGGCCGCGGCCGTTGCCACCCTCGTGCTGCGCTGGGTCGATCAGGCCCCGGGGAAGGTGTCGCTCGCCGCCGGACGCGCCGCCGGAACCGGGACTGCCGCCATCCTTGCCGCGTCGCCGCTACTGCCGCTGACCGGCTTCACCACCGGGGAACGTCCGGTGGTGGTGGCGGCGCTGCTCGCGACCGGAGTCGCCGCGCTGCTCGCCGTCTACCCGCTCGGAGGCTGGGCCGCCGGCGTCATCCGAACGCTCCGGCCGATCGAGATCGCACCCTGGCTGATCCTGCTCGTGCCGGTGGTCCTTCTCGTCGCCGAGCGGATTCCCGGTGGGGTTCTCGGCGCCGGCACCCCGGTGTTCGAGCACGTCCTCCTGGTCGTGGGACTGGGGAGCGCCGTCTGGGGCGGGATCTGGGCCGTCCGCGGCACCGACCAGACGCGCTACGGCCGCGTCTTCATGGCGGACATCGCGCTCTGCGTCGCGGCGATCGAGGGGCCGCCGGTTTCGCCCGCGCTCACCGGCGCGCTGATCATCCTGGTGACCCACCTCACCCTCGCGCCGATTCTCCTTCGACCTCGAGATGGCGTCCTCGTGTGGCCCCGGCGCGTGGCCTGGGCACTGCTGAGCGGTGTCCCGCCGTCGCCGGCCTTCTGGGGACGGCTCCTCCTCCTCGAGGCACTCGCTGCGGGCAACGTCGGATCGACGATTGCCGCCGTCATCGCCATGGCCGCGATCTTCACCGCGTCGGTGATGGCCTGTGCCATCAGGATTCGTCCCCTGGCGCCGCCAGGATGGCGGGGCCGCGTAGCCGATGTTGCGGCGTGGCTGCTGGTCGCGGTCGGGATCGCCATCGGGCTCGCGCCGCAGTCGCTGGCGACCTTCGTGTTCGGACACTGAGGAGATGGATCCACTTGGGCTCCTGCTCGAAATCGTGGCGCTCACGGTGTATCCCGGAGGGCTCTTCCTCGGTGCGCTGGCCTGGATCACCTGGCGCGGTGCCGGCCTGCCTCGCGGAGGCCCGCTCGATCTCCGAGGACTGGCCGCCGTCAGCGCGGCTGTAGTCGCCACCGCGATGGCGCCGCTCCCCGGGACACCGGCGGCATCGCTGCCTCCTCCGGGAGGTGCGACGCCCACCCTGATCGCCGCGATCCTCCTCGTCGTCCTGGCCGGGTCGCTCGTGGCTCCCGGCCCGTGGTCGCGGCGGCGGGTCGTCCTGGTGGGATTCGCTGGGATCTCCGTGGTCCTCCTCGGGCTCGTGGCGGCGTCCTTCTCGAGCACCGACATCTCCGGGGCGCCGGGGGCCGGAAGCGCAGCGGCCCGGATCCTGGCCGTGGCCGGGCTGCTCCTGGCCCTGCCGGTCGTGGTCAAGCCACAGACGGCATCCGGGTCGGTGGCGGCCCGCGCACTCGTGGTCGCCGCCTCACTCGAGGTGGTGCTGGCCATCCTGATACCGCCGGCACAGGCGTGGCCGGTGGCGCCGCTCTGGGTTGTCGGCCTGGTCGCGACCGTGGCGCTCTATGCGGTGCTCCTGAGGCTCGGGCGAGCCGTCACCCAACGAGAGCACGCTTCAGTCGTGGTCATCGCGTGGATGTGCTCTGTGGCGGCGTCGGTGACCGCGGTCATCGCTGCGCGGCCATAAAGCGTTGTACCCGAACGTCGACTTCATCAACTGGGGGTCGCGTTGCGGTGCTAGCATGGAACGTGAGTTGGCGCGAGATTTCGATGCGGCCGTTGCGCGCGTGAACGCCACGTGATAGGAATCGTCCTTGCGTCCAGGTCGCCTCGTCGCCGCGAGTTGCTGACCCGGGCCGGGATCCGCTTCCGGATCATGGAGCCGCCTGAGGACGTCGCACTTCCTGCCGGGGTGAGCGCGGAGCTCGCCGTCCAACTGGTCGCCAGGCAGAAGGCCGTCGCGGTCAGCAAGCTGGTTGCCGCCGGCACGTACGTGCTCAGCGCGGACACGATCGTGGTCGGTCCTCGCGGTCCCCTCGGCAAGCCGCGGACCCCGGAAATGGCTCGCGAGATGCTCAACGATCTTCGTGGCAAGCGGCACACGGTGCTGACCGGGGTGTGCGCCATGTGCACGGAGAGCGACCACGAGGCGCTCGGTGTCAGCCGTTCCGCCGTCAAGTTCTGCGACTTCACCGACGATGCACTCGACATGTACGTCGCATCCGGCGAGCCACTCGACCGGGCGGGAGCATATGCCATCCAGGGTGGCGGCTCAGATTTTGTCGAGGCGGTCGCGGGACGGATCGACACGGTCATCGGCCTTGACGTCGGTCTGGCGCTTCGCCTGCTCGGCGAGATCGGCTATCCGGATCCGCTTCCCCGGACGACGGACATCATGCTGACCGCGACGCGGCAGCGGCGACCACTCGCGCCGCTTCGTACGGCCACCAGGGTCTGACCGTTTCGCGGAGCAGGTTGGTGCGGGCTCTGGCGTCGCACCTGACAGGCATCCTTGCCGTTTCGATCTTCGCGCCGCTCGCGCTCGTGGTCACATCGTGCAGCACCGAGGCGGCGCAACTCTCGGTGTCCCTCAGCTCCACGTTTGGGGCTTCATATACCCCCGGGACCACCGACGCCGATTTCGTGATCACCGTGCAGAACCTCGGTCCGGGCAATGCGTCGGGTGTGGTGGTCCACGCCGTCATGCCCAACGGTTTTCAGTTCGCGGACACCAACTTGATCAACAGCAACAGCGCTGCGCGCACCACCCCGGAGGACGCCCAGGTGGGCGGGTCGAACCCGCAATGGGGCGTCTGGTCGCTCTCCTCCCCGACGTCACCCAACGGTCAGGTCTCGTACGCGTCGGTGTCGATCAACTTCGGCGTCAATGTCACCGCGCAGCCGAACACCTACTCGCTCGTGGCCGAGGTGATCGACGACAGCCTCACCGATACCGTGCAGAGCCATCCAGTTCGAGTTGCTGTCAATGAGGCCCCGCGTCTCGGGGTGACGGCGTCGGTCGGCCCGTCGTCGGTGCATCCCACCGGCCAGGTCACGTACAAGGTCACGGTCACCAACAAAGGCACCGGCATCGCCCCAACTGTCGATGTGCTGGTGACGCTGCCCCCGACGATGCAGTACCAGTCCACGATCATGCCGTTCGGCGGGAATTCCTCGGTGGAATCACTGATATCGCCGGTCAAAGGAGGGTACCTCGTCTTCTACGGCGGGTTCGAGATACCCCCGCAGACCTCGCTGGGGCCGGGGACGCTCACCATCGAGTTCATCGCGGGGTGCATTCCCGACCCCGGCAAGGGCGTGTTCACGGTGCAGGCGGCGGTAACGGATGCCTCAGGTGATCATGTCTCCATCGCCAACGTCGCCCCGCTCAACGTCTTCAGTTCCTGATTTCGTGGACCCTGCAAGGGCCTCGCGGGTCGCTCACGTGGTAACCTCGCGTATCGCGCCCGGTATCAGCCGGCGTTCCTCAGTGGAGTGAACCCGCTCCCGGCGAGAGAGGCATATGTACGCAATCCTTCAACACGGCGGTCACCAGTACCGTGTCGCTTCGGGCGACCGGATCCTTGTCGATCGCATCCCCGTCGAGGTCGGGTCGACCGTGACCCTCGAATCGGTGCTGCTCATCGGTGACGGCTCCGAGACCGATGTGGCCAAGGGATCGCCCGTCGAGGCATCGGTCACCGCGACAGTGATCGCGCACCGGCGTGGCCGCAAGATTCGCGTCTTCAGCTATAAGCCAAAGAAGCGCCACCGGCGCACCCTCGGGTACCGGAGCCAGCTGACCGAGCTGCTCATCGATGAGGTCGGTCGCGGCAAGGCCTCGGCCAAGCCGAAGGCAGCCGCACCGAAGCGTGCCGCGGCTCCAAAGGCGGCCAAGGCCGACGCGGTCGCAGCGGAGGCTGAGGCGGTGGCCGTCGAAGCCGAGGCCATGGCCGTCGGAGCCGAGGTCGCTGAGGCTGAGGTCGCCGCTGCCGAGCAGGCGGTCGAGGATGCAGTGGAGGCCGAGGTGGCTGAATCCGCGGCCGAGAAGCCGGCGGCCAAGAAGCCCGCGGCGAAGGCAGCAGCCGAGAAGCCGGCCGCTCCCAAGCGCGCCAGGACCCCCAAACCCAAGAAGGAACCAGGCGATGGCGCATAAGAAAGGCGGCGGGAGCTCCCGCAACGGACGCGATTCCAAGGCAAAGCGCCTCGGCGTGAAGCGCCACACCGGCGAGGTCGTCCTCGCGGGCACCATCCTGGTTCGTCAGCGCGGCACCAAGATCCTCGCGGGCGAGCACGTTGGAGTGGGCCGTGATCACACGCTCTTCGCCTTGCGCACCGGCACCGTTGCCTACGACCACACCGGCCACGACAGGACTCGCGCCAATGTCCGCGCGATGCCGATCTTCTCGGTCGGCGAGATGATCGAAGAGCTCGACGAGGAGCCGGTCGCAGCGACCGGCTAGGCCACGGCCAGTCGCGGCTCGCCCTTCATCGACGAGGTCGACATCGATGTCGCAGCGGGATCAGGCGGGCGCGGAGCCGTCAGCTTTCGGCGTGAGAAGTACGTCCCCGACGGCGGTCCGGACGGGGGCGATGGCGGCCGCGGTGGGGATGTGCTCGTCGTCGCGGACTCGACTGACACGACGCTCTCCGGTTTTCGGGAGCGGCGTTCGTTCCGTGCCGAGGACGGCCGCGCCGGCGGCGGCGCCAAGCGCTCCGGTCATCACGGCGCCGACGTGACCCTGCACGTCCCGGTGGGGACGATCATCCACAACGGGGACGTCGTCCTCGCCGACCTCGACCGCCCCGGCGCGGTGGCACTTGCGGCCCGCGGCGGACGTGGCGGTCGCGGCAACACCCGGTTTGCCACCGCGACGCGGCAGGCGCCGCGCGCCGGCGAGCTTGGCGACTCGGGCGAGCAACGGCACCTGCATCTCGAGCTCCGTCTCATCGCTGATATCGGTCTGGTCGGACTGCCGAACGGCGGCAAGTCGACGCTCCTGGCGGCGTTGACCGGTGCGCATCCCAAGATCGCCGCCTACCCGTTCACCACCCTGCACCCGAATCTCGGCGTCGCCGAGTTGGATGGTGGCCACACCCTCGTCCTTGCCGACGTGCCGGGCCTCATCGAGGGAGCCAGCCAGGGAGCCGGCCTCGGCCTGGAGTTCCTGCGCCACCTCGAACGCACGCGCACGCTGGTCCACGTCGTCGATGCGTCGGCGGGGGTCGACGCGGCTCGTGTCGCGCTGGCAACGGTGCGCGCGGAGCTCGAGGCATATAGTCCCGAGCTCGCGGGACGCCCCTCGGTCACCGCATTCAACAAGATCGACCTCAGCGAGGGGGCGACCGCCGCCGGCGAGCTTGCGGCCGAGTTCCCCGGCTCGTTCCCGATCTCCGCGCAGCGGGGCGATGGGTGCCAGGAGCTCCTGCTCGCCGCCGCCGAGCTGGCCGGCCGGGTGATCCGTGACGCTCCTGGACCGGCGCCGCCCGGACTGCACCGCGTCTACCGCCCCCGGCCGCGGCGCGTGGTCACCAACGATGTCGTCCGCGAGGACGATGGCTTCAGGGTGGTGGGGGAGCTCGTCGAGCGGATGGTCGGCCGTATCGACCTCGAGAACGACGAGGCGGTGGCGCGCCTGCAGCGCAAGCTCGCCGCTGCCGGCGTCGACGCCGCCCTCGCCGCCGCGGGGTGCCGCGAGGGCGATACGGTGCGGATCGGGGACGCCGAATTCACCTACACGGACGGCGGGCTCGCGTGACCTCGGCGATCGTTTTCGGGGGTACCTTCGATCCGGTGCACAACGGCCACCTGGCGATCGCCCGCCAGGCGCGCGAAGCAACCGGCGCTGCGGCCGTGTGGTTCGTCCCGGCGGCGCTCGCACCGCTACGAGATACGCCTCGAGCGACGGCACAGGACCGGTTCGAACTCCTTGCAGCGGCATGCGCAGCTCCGGACACGGTTGGGATGACCGTGCTCGACCTCGCGATACGCCGGGGTGGCTTCTCGTACACCGCCGACGTCATGGACGCGCTCCGCGCCGAACATCCCGACACGGACGTCAGCGTCCTGCTCGGCGCCGACGTCGCCCGAACCATCAGCGATTGGCATCGGGCCGCCGACCTGCTCCGCGGCGAATCGTTCGTGCTCGTCAATCGCAGCGGTGTGCCGTCGCTCGACGCGGCGGAAGCGGAACGCCTCGGCTATGCGCCCGCCCGGACCACGCTGCTCACCGTGCAGTCGCCCGATATCAGCGCCACCGACATCCGCGCCCGGTGCGCTCGCGGGGAGTCGATCGAAGGGATGGTTCCGGACGCCGTGGCCACGCTCATCGCCCGGAAAGGGATGTACCGGCAGAATCGAGACGATGCATAATGCGAAGCGGATGACCTCCACGGACCTGGCCGGCATCATCGCCGCCGCAGCAGCTGATAAGAAGGCGCGTGACGTGGTGATGCTCGACATCCGCGGCAAGACGACGATCGCCGATTATTTCGTTATCTGCGAAGGCGATACCGACCGCCAAGTTCGTGCCATCACCGACAATATCACTGACGTCTGCAAGGAGAACGGAGTCCGTGCGCTTGCGGTCGCCGGCCTCAAGGACGCGTCCTGGGCCTGCGCGGACTTCGATGCAGTGATCGCCCACGTCTTCCTCCCGGGGGAGCGGACCTTCTACGACCTCGAGGGTCTCTGGGGCGACCCGGCGGGCGAGCGCGCCGTCTGATCTGAGCCGCCATCAACGCTCTCTCTCAGCCGAAGGGTGGAGGCGGGTGGAGGATCGCCGTCGCCAGGTTGAGCACTGCGAGGAGCAGTGAGACCGCGCTGAAAGCGATCGCGCCCCAGAGCAGCACCTTCTCGATGGTCTGGTGATCGCGGCCGCCAATCGACATGAGTGGTGGTATGAACACCCCGAGGAGCGCTCCGGTGATGAGCCCGCCGATGTGCGCGTAGTTGTTGATGTCCAGCGATGGACCGAACACGAACGTGAGCACGACGTTGAGGACGATCACGGTCAGCGCGTAGTTGCGCACCGTGTGCGTGATCCCAACGGGCACGTTCTTACCCTGCACCCTGCCGAGCATGAGCAGAAGCCCGACCAGACCCGCGATTCCCCCTGACGCGCCAAGCGAAATGCTATCGGGCGTGATCCCGGGAAAGCTCGGAACCCACGCGCTCGCCGCCACCCAGAAGAGCCCGCCTCCGATTGCGGTGATCAGGAACGCTCCGAGCAGCACCAGCCGACCGTAGAGCTGCTCGACGAGCCTGCCGATGAAGAGCATCGCAATGCCGTTGAAGAGCACGTGGTACACGCTGGTCGGGTCGTGCAGGAACGCGCTGCTCACCAAGCGCCACCAGGTGACGTCGCACGCCGGGCTCTGGCCGAAGGACGGGTACAGCACAGCGTTTGGCAGCGCGCCCCACGAGCAGATGTCGGGTCCGGTCGATGTTGGATGCAGCGACATCGTGGCGTATTCGACTATCCAGATCGCCACGAACACCGCAATCAGCCCGTACGTCATGTAGGGCTGCATGATCATGGCGCGGCGTACCGGTGCCACATAGCCGCCCGCAACGGCCTGACGTTCAGCGAGATCGACGGCCGCGAGCGTCGGCGTCGGTGCCCCGTCGTGGACGGCGCGAACCCGGGCGCGCAACTCGTTGACCGAGGGCAGGCCGGGAGGGATCGGCAGCACCGTGCCCGCGTTTGCGTTCACGGGGTCGACCCAGGCGACGCCGAGGCGGACCGGGTCTCCCGGCGTGGTGGACGCCGACAGCGTCCCGGCGAGCGGCCCGAGCGCGATCAGCAGGATGTCGCACACCTGCGCTCCCTGCTGGTGGAGACGGTCCAGTCCCCAGCGCCGCGCCGCGTCGCAACGCGCCGCAAGATCGGGCCCGGCCAGGGCCGGATCGGCAGGCGGATCGTAGAAGGCGACCAGCGCCGCCCGTGGCCCGTTCCACATCGCGGCCGCGAGGACGTAATAGCCGAGGAGGTCTCCGAGGCGCCCGTCACGCGCGTCCGCGACCCTCAGCCGGTACCGGGTCACGAGATCGTGAGCGATCGCGAGGGCGACCGGATTCGGTCCCGGCGGCGGCGCGGCGTAGGTGGGTGGTGCCGCGTCCGTCACTCGGTTCAGTCTACCGATCGCAGGCTGCAGCACCCTCTTGGGTGCAGCACGTTTCGGCTATGGTCTCGCGGTGCCACCGGTGCGGAGCGCCGCGACGATCCAGCCGAGGATCACCCTCGGCGCCCTGTACCGTTGCCTGCTCGATCGTCTCGATACGAGGCGCGGCGTACGCGTCGGCATCCACTTCGAGGAGCGGACCTCGATGGTCGTTGACCAGGCGGCCGCCGGGACCGAGCCGAAGGGCATCGAGCAGCGCAGCTTCGATGCGGATCTCGCGGTTCGTGAGGGGCAGGTCGTCCGGGCAACCCTCACGGCCGGCGCCACGAGCGCCGAGACGCTCGTGATACGGATCGGCCGGTCTGGCGGCGCCGACCGGTACTCGATCGCGGGCGAAGGGTTCGGCGAACTGCGAGTGTCCCCCGACCTCTTCGACCTCGAAGCGTTTGGCGAGCGGCTCGACCGCGTCTCGGTTGACGACGCCGTCATCGACCAGGAGACGCCCGACGGCTCCGGCCGGATCGTCGTCGATGCGCAGATCGATGGCGAGTCCTTTGCACAGTTGCTGCGAGCCTTCGGTGGCGGCGAGGCGGGGCACCCGGAGCTTCCCCTGCTCTCACATTCGGCGGTGCTCTCTGCCGCCTCTGACGTCACCCTCGACTACTGGTGGTCGTTGCTCGGCCTGGACGAGGTCGAGGGCCGCCCGGCTCGCCACAACGTGGTGGTCTGCCACGTGCACGCGTCCTTCGCGGCCCTCGCCGGCGAGGACGATCTTGACGCTGAGGTGGAGATCGATCCAGGCCTGCCGATCCTCGACGACCTGGACGCGGTCTGGGACTACGGCCGAAGGCGGAGGTCAGGATCGTAGCGCGCTAATGCGGCGGCGGGAGGATCGGAGGGGTCGGATTCGGACTGGGCGACGGGTTCGAGTTCGGAGATGGGCTGGTGGGAGTCGTGGGTGGTGGGGGCGCCGCATTCGGGCCCATATACGTGCAGGTCTGTGTTGGAAGCGGGGTCGGCCCGTAGTACGTGCAGTTGGTGCTGGCGCCGGGCTGGGTGCCGGGCAGGTAGAAGTTCGCGTCATC
>Ga0182015_10001164_pt1 | contig 35787 bp, 35 predicted proteins | sample 712P3MmetaG_FD_120478 | JGI IMG/M metagenome (GOLD analysis project Ga0182015, IMG submission 120478) | Permafrost microbial communities from Stordalen Mire, Sweden - 712P3M metaG | ecosystem: Environmental > Terrestrial > Soil > Wetlands > Permafrost | place: Sweden: Stordalen | collected...
CCATCTCTCGATTCACCGCGATCCGCAGCGCCAGAAACGTTTTTGTTGCGGGATGCAGTCTCTGCCTTCCCCATTGCTTTCGGGCCCCTGCCACAGTCGTTGCCAAGTGCGCGGTATCCCTGAGGGGTCGCGCTCGTACTATCGCCTTGGCGATTCTTCTGGAATCGTGCTCGTCCGCTTCCCGATAGAGCAGGTCGGCAATTTCCCTTTCCGACCAGCGATTCACAATTTCGTCTGCCGTCAACTCCGATGACGCGTTCATGCGCATGTCCAGCGGACCAGCCTCGCGAAACGAAAACCCGCGTTCGGCTTGATCAAGCTGCATTGACGAAACTCCCAAGTCGGCCAAGACCCCGTCCACCTTCGGAATTCCCAACTCGTGTACGACCTCCGCGATCCTCGAGAACGGCGACTTCACCAGCGTCACGCGGTCCTTCCACGGCTTCAAATTCTCGCGGGCTAACTCCAGTGCCCGTTCGTCCTGGTCCAGGCTGATCAACCTGCCGGATACCAATCTTTCCGCGATGGCCGCCGAGTGGCCCCCGGCTCCCAGCGTGACGTCTACGTAGATACCGTCTGGTTTTATTTCCAGCCATTGCAATACCTCTTGCCGTAAGACTGGCGTGTGCGACTCGGTTCTCGTCACGCGCCTCTCACCACCACATCTCTGCTAAATTCCCAGATCTTCCAAAGCCTTATAATCGTCGTCGGTATAGGGCGAGTTCTTCAATTCATCGAGCACCCGAGTGTGATTCATAACCTCCAGGTAATCGAGGTTACCGAACACGTCGACGTCCGCCTTGGTTTGTGCCGACTCGCGCAGCACTGCGGGAATCAGGACTCTTCCCTGTGCATCGAGCTCAACTGTTTGACCGTAATAGCTCGTTCTCATCAGAAATTTTCGTTTCGCCCGGTTCTGCGAAGAGACCCCTGCCAGCTTCTCTTCAATTTGCATCCATACCTTTATGGGGTAGATGCGCGCCGATTCGCCGGTAGGGCTGGTGATGTAAAACTGATTGCCGTATTCCTTCAGCCCTTCCAAGAACAAGGCGGGAATCTTCAGCCGGCCTTTCTCGTCTACTTTCGCCGGATAATTTCCCCGCAAGTTCATGTGCCCCGCTCAGATTCACGATGTGATAGCCGTCTTTGGTCTTGACGGCCAGACAACAACACACTAAAAGGTAGTCTTGGATGCGCAAAATGACCCCAAAACGCCTGCTTTTGCAGCCCATATTGTTTAATTCTTACGCGGCCCGGGTGGTGCCCCACTGCATTTTATTTTACGCTACTTGACTCTACTGTGCCCCACTTCACTCCACATTTGACCACATCATAATCTCGATTCCGAGCATGTCAAGCACAAACGTGATTCTTCAGAAAAAAAGTTGTGGATTATCGCCGTTCTGAATTTTCAATTTTTTACTACGACGCATTGTGGTTCGAATCGCTCACGATGACCATAGGTGGTAGAGTTATTCTGGTGCCAAAACGGGAGCGATTCTCACGCTATCGCGAAAGGTAGAAGCAGAACTAAAAAGAGGACCTGCGAGATAAAATCTTATTCGAAAATATTTTATTGTTAGTAAGCACACGCGGCAGAAACTGCCGCGTGACGAACAACTCGTGAGCGACCTTCTTCGTCCAAGTCGAGGTTGAAAATCGCCCGTGTTTGCTGCCTAATTCAAGCTCGCCGTAGATTACGGACTTGAACTAATTGGGGTCAGCGATACAAAGAACTACGCGTTGACGGAAACGCTGGTCGACCCACTTGGTGCCGTAGTGGAACCAGAAGTTGCGCTCGACTGCGTGAATTGCTGAAAGTCCTGCTGCAGTGTGCTGTAGGCTTGTTGCGCCGACGACAAATTCCCCGCCTGCAATGCCTGCCCCAACTCGGTAAATAGTTGGCTGATTGGATTAGAACTGGAGCTGCTGCTGTCTCCGCCACCGCCGCCGTGATGGTGATGCGGATGGCCACCCGTCTGGGTCTGCGCCTGTGTCGCTTGAGTCTGAAACGCCTGCTGGAGTCCAGTGTAGTCCGTCTGTGCCGCCGACAAGTTTCCGGACTGAAGATCCGCGGACAACTGCGCGAAATCTTGCGAAATGGTGCTTCCGCCCGGGGCGGTGCTCGTCCCGCTTTGCGCCGTCGTCGAAGGAGTCAACCCACCTTGTGGCCGATTCGCCTGCAACGTCGCGAGGTCCGATTGTGCCGCCGCCAAGTTTCCCGACTGCAAGTCCTGTCCGAGCTGAGCGAATTGCTGCCGGGCCTTTTGTTGCGGGCTCTGCGCCGTCTGCGACGCGAAACTACTTAAGTTACTGAGAATGCCTGTAATTGACATTGCGATCTCCCCGAGATTCGAAGTTGTCGATTCCCTCTGTATATCGGCGCCAAAGTCAGAAACATTAGCGCGTGTGCGTCAAGCTGACTTGTGCAGTTGCGCCGCCATACCCCACCGCGCACACCTTTGGTTATCTCTCCCATTTTGTTCACCTTAGTTGGCGACATCCGCGGGTCATGCGAATAAAGGCGAGCACGCGGCACACCCTGCCTTTCAGTGGGCAAGCTCTGCCGGCCAAGTGACGATCCGTTCATCGCTTGGGTCTGTCTCTGCACACTGAATCGAAATCAATTGTTTCTGCTAACTACCCTGTATTTGACTCTCGCTGTGGTCGTGCTAGTCTTGTCTTGCAATCATCTCTATCTTGAGGAGCTTTACCATGGAATGGACCACACCGCAGCACGAAGAAATCAACCTCAACTGCGAAATTAGCTCGTACGCCAACGCTGAACTCTAGTCTGATGACCGCTTTGCGGTCTGCGCGGATTCTGATCGAATGCGCGTAAAAGTCCTCGGCTCCGCAGCCGGGGGCGGCTTTCCCCAATGGAATTGCGTCTGTAGCAATTGCCAGAGGGTTCGAGCCGACAAGTTCCGTGGTCGTCCGCGAAGTCAGACTCAACTAGCGTTTACAACTAACGACAGAATTTGGTTTCTTCTTAGCGCGTCTCCGGATCTTCGCGCTCAAATCCTTGCAGCGTCTGAACTATGCCCCAAAATCGACCGCGGTAGCTCTATATCAAACGCGACATCGTCTCCGGAGTCGCCAATTGGAGGCGTGTTTTTGCCGGGTGCGGACGTTGATTCGGTAGCCGGGCTTCTGCACCTGCGGGAATTCCAGAGCTTCTTTATCTTCGCTACACCCGGGGTCCAGCGCATACTTCAAAAAGAAAATCGCATATTCCGCGTATTGGATCGTGCCGTCCCACCCGTGAAGTGGGTCCCGCTGTCCAGCAAGGGCCGCCTCGGTTGTCACCTCGACGAGGAACCCGGCGCTGCGCCGGAATTTCTTTGCACTACAGTCCCGCTGGGTGGCGCATATCCCGAGTACGTCAGTGAAGAACTGTCTCGCTCGCTGCCCCCCGAGGAGGCCACTTCGGGCTTTGCGATCCATCAGGGCGACAAACGCATCTTTTATGCTCCATCTATCCCCGCCGACACTAAGTCATCCGCCTCAAGTGCGTCGGCAAACTGGCATTCCTTGGCGGAAAACAGCAACGTTTCCTTCATTGACGGCACGTTCTGGAGCGATGACGAGTTGATCCAGACTGGACGCAGCAAGAAAACTGCCCGCCACATTGGTCATACTCCGCTTTCCGGCCCCGACGGCCTGCTCGAGCAATATCCCAAAAGCAGCAAAGGTCGCCGCATTTTGATCCACATTAACAATACGAATCCCATCCTGGATGAAGATAGCCGCCAGCATCACGCCGTGCTGGATGCCGGATTTGAAATCGCTTACGATGGTATGGAGTTTGATATATGAGCGCTCCAGCGAAACTTACCTTCGGCGGCAAAATGTTACCGGAAGCCGAATTCATCGCCGGATTCCAGGCCATTGGTGAAGATCGTTACCACCACAAGCATCCTTTCCACTTGCTGATGCACGAAGGCAAGCTCACCCGCGGTCAACTACAGGCTTGGGCCCTTAATCGCTACTACTATCAGAGCCACATCCCAATGAAGGATGCGGCGATTCTGGCGCATAGCGAGGATCCTGCGTTTCGGCTTGCGTGGCGCAAACGTGTGATCGACCATGATGGCGACGGAATCAAGCCCGGTGGGATTGAGAAGTGGCTTCGCCTGGTGGAAGCCACTGGCTTGGCACGCGAACAAGCACTCACCGGAGACGGCATCCTGCCGGCCACACGATTCGCCGTAGAGGCCTATGTAAATTTTGTCAGCACTCATCCACTGCTCGAGTCCGTGGCCTCTTCACTCACGGAGCTTTTTTCGCGCAAGCTCATTTCTTTACGCGTTGACCGCATGCGCGAGCACTATCCCTGGCTGATCAGCGGACTGGACTATTTCAACGCGCGCTTGACGCAAGCGCCTGAGGACGCAGAATTTGCGTTGGCCTGGGTAGTGAAGAACGCCCATACCCGCGAAGATCAAGAAAAAGCTTACGCTGCGTTGCGTGCCAAATGCGACATCCTGTGGGCCCAGCTCGATGCGCTTTATTTTGCATACGTGACGCCGGGTTGGCCCCCGCCCGGAGCCTTCAATCCTGCAGACCGAGCGTAAGTTTTTTAAATCGACCGATGACTCCTGACGTGAACAGCAAACCGCGACTTGCTGCCGGATGCCGCCTGAACGACCCCAAGCAGCAGCCTCGCGTGCTCTTGATGCCTGAAAAGGCGCTACGATTAAACGGCCCGAGTCTTGAAATCGTTGAGCGTTGCGATGGGCGGCGCACCGTACGTCAGATTATTACCGAGCTGCAGCAAATTTACTCTAAGGCGGAGCCGCAAAAGGTCGAAACCGATATTCTCGGCTACCTGTCGCTGCTGCATGATCAGCGCGCCCTGGATTTCGTCGCTCAAGAAGGTTCGTAACTGCCTTAGTCGTTGCAAGGTGCCTCGATGAATCCCACTACTTCCACTACTCTCACTACTCCGACTCCCCTCGCCCTCATCGCCGAACTTACGCACCGCTGCCCCCTTCACTGCGTTTATTGTTCGAATCCCCTAGAACTAAATTCACGCACAAAGGAGCTCTCCACCGAGGACTGGAAGAAGGCTTTTGGCGAAGCGGCGCAACTAGGAATGTTGCAGGCGGATTTCACCGGTGGCGAGCCCCTGGCCCGTCCCGACATTCTAGAGCTCGTGGAAGCAGCTCGTGCGGCAGGCCTCTACGTAAATCTGATCACTTCAGGTTTGCCTTTGGACGAGTCGCGTCTCGAAAGGTTGGTGGCCGCCGGACTCGATCACTTTCAACTCAGTTTTCAGGGTGCGCGGCCAGAAATTGCCAGTGAAATTTCAGGCACGACGACCCATGCCCAAAAGCTCCGCGTTCTGGGGTGGCTTGCCCGCCACCGCATAGCCGTCACCTTGAATTTCGTGATTCACCGCCGAAATATCCACCAGATCGAAGAAATGCTGGCCATTGCGGAAGCCTCTTGCGCCACCCGCGTGGAGTTCGCCAACGTCCAGTATTACGGATGGGCTTTTGCTAACCGCGACAATCTTTTGCCCACCCGCCGGCAGATTGATTCCTCCCTGGAAACTCTGAAGCGCGCCCAGCAACGCCTACGCGGAAAAATGCGTATCGAATATGTCGTGCCCGACTACTACGCCAGATTTCCCAAAGCCTGCATGGGGGGCTGGGGGCGCAAGCTTATGCTTATCGTTCCATCGGGCGACGTGCTGCCGTGCCATGCCGCCCGGATAATTCGTGGATTGACCTTTGACAACGTCAAAGATCGTGGCTTGCGCGAAATTTGGGAAAACTCCGCGGCATTTCAGAAATTTCGTGGTGAAGACTGGATGCAGGAGCCTTGCAGAAGCTGCGATCGCCGCGAAGTTGATTTTGGAGGCTGCCGCTGCCAAGCCATGTTGCTTGTCAACGATGCTGCTGCTACCGATCCTGTGTGTTCGCTGTCGCCAAATCGAAATAAAGTGGATGCAATTTTAGGCGAACTTGCTCTGAAACCGGCTGAAACGATCTACGAAGAATCAAGACCAGCCTGGATTTATAGAATTAATCCCGCGTAAAACTCAGTATTCAGCGCGTCGTTGGAAATTTTGACTAGGTTTAAAACGTTGGTTAATGAGTATTGAAACTAAATATATTCAGTGCCAACTTCGAACAAACCGCTTCCTTTTCTCACAAACGCCAATTCACAAAGCCACAACACTCCATGTTTGGGGCTGCGGTTGAGATCCGTGATATCCGCGACTTTGTAGCCCTTTTCATCCATTAAGCGAACCACTTGGGCGAGAGAGTTTTCGTAAAGAGCTGCGCAGATGGTAACCTCTACCAGGAATACATCCGTCTTTCCCAAAAGCTCGGAAGCGCCGCCGAGCACCTTCAAGTCAAATCCTTCGGCATCTATCTTTACCAGTTCCGGCACCCCATGGGCCGCCGCGACTTCGTTGAGCGTCAGCACAGGGATGGAAACGCTCGACCCGCCAGGATTACCAGCACTTTGAAAATAAAAAGTGCTGGTCGAATCGGGTTGTCCGATGGTGAATGGCAACCTACCGTGCTGGTCGGAAACGCCCGCGCTAATCCACGTGATAGCGCCACCCGCTTGTAACAAATCCGAAATGTACTGCTTCAAGTTGTCTTGCGGTTCGATGAGGGTGTAGCGGGTCGAAGGGAAGAACTTTAAAGCCCGGCGAGTCCAGTTCCCGCGATTAGCTCCCACATCAATGATGTGTGTTGGACGGAAACCGAAGCCCTGCAGCAAACTCAAGAACGTGTCGAGTCCGTGAGTCCATTGTTCCACCACTCCTGCCCTGCCATTCGACCTTACAACTCGATAGCCAAGGCGGTTGGCCGTCGACTGAATCAACCTTTTCACGGCGCTAGTCATGGTCCCCTTATATCATCCGCTTAACCAGATGGCGCCTGAGAAATCGAAGCCGGCTGCGGGTTGAGGCGCAGCACAATGCGAAACAAAAAAACTATACTGCCCATCAACAGGAGTATGCCAAATACTGTAAGTGTGTATGGCGCGCCGATATGTTTGGCAACAAATCCGGCAAGCAGTGAACCTACCGGCTGCACGCCCATGAACATAGTGGCGTAGACCGCCATGACGCGGCCACGGAGTTCATCAGGTACTCTACTCTGCACGATAGTATTGGTCGCGGCCATCTGTACCGTGGCCGCGAACCCCACGAAGAGCAGGACCGCCGCGGAAATCCAGAACACGCGCGACTGCGAGAATAAAACCAATCCCACGCTACACATCATCGCCGTACCGGCGATCCAACGTGCCAGGCCTTTGTAATTCGTACGCCCGGCAAAATACAGAGCCCCAAGAACGGCTCCTATCCCCCCCGTGCTCATTAACAATCCGAAACCTTTGGCGCCGCGATGCAGTATGTCGCTCGCAAATATCGGCAGGAATACGGAGTATTGTAGTCCGAGAAGACTCAGCAGGCTGAGCAACAAAAGGGCCGACCGCATCGGCAAATCGCTCATTGCAAAGCGAAAGCCCTGGATAAAATTTTGAAACGGCGAGCCTTTTGGTGGCTGCACGATGATCTTTTGGAGGCGCATGACCAGCAATGCGCCGAGCACGAACAGGAAACTGAACCCGTTCAAGAGGAAACACCACGCGGGTCCTTTCCAGGCTAGCGCAAAGCCGGCAACCGCCGGGCCTACTACCCGCGCGCCATTGAAGATCGAGGAATTCAACGCAATCGCGTTAGGCAGGTCTTCCTTGACCACCATCTGCACGAGAAAGGATTGGCGAATGGGCACGTCAAACGCGTTGACGATACCCACAAGAAAGGCAACAAGAATCAGCTCCCAGACCTTGATGGCCTCGGCAAACGTCAGCGCCGCCAGCGCGAACGCGAGCACCATCGAGACGGCTTGCGTGGTAATGACGCCATAATGGCGGTTGTAACGATCTCCAACATATCCACCGACGGAGGCCAGAAATAGGATGGGAACCTGATTTGCAAACCCAAAGACGCCCAGCAACGCCGCGGAACCGGTCATTTTGTAGACCAGCCACAATTGCGCCGTCGTCTGCATCCACGTACCGATGAGCGAAATGAGCTGGCCGCCAATGAAAAGCTGAAAATTGCGGTGCTGCATTGCGCGGAAACGCGTGGTCACAAGCGGAAGCGCCCTCTCTCACTCGGTTGTGCCGTAGAGATCTCAACGGCGATGAACAAATAGTGTAATCGATGCTTCGACTCGGCGAAGAATTACAACGCGGAAGAGTTTTGGTATTTCACTCTGGCGAGACGGCGCACCGCAACCGGATTTTTTTGCGAGGGTAACTAACTTATTCGTGGGGGGCATCAGGAGCGCCACCGACGTGCAGGTGACTTAGGTCTCGCAGCGTGGCGCGATCTTCATCATTCATCCCGCGGGTGAAGTTGGGGTCATTCAGGTGTTGGTTGCGGGCAGATTCCGGCATGTTCTGCAGCACGCCAAGACGCTGCGAAATAGCTTTTTGCCGCTGTGGAGGAAGATTTCGCCAGGCTGGCAGCACTTCATTTTTGATGTGATCCCGCTGCTGCGGCGTCATTTGCTGCCAGACCCGGCTGCGATCGCGCATTTCCTGTTGCTGCTGCGGCGACAATTGGCGGAAGCGCTGCTGATTCTGCAGCACTCTCTGCCGATCTTCGGGGCTCAGCCGAGAGAGTTGGTTGTTTCGGTAGCTGTTATTGCTTTGCGCCCCTCTGGAATATTGGTTCGCCGGTGGGCGATTGGGATCCGCGCCTTGGCGGTTCACCGCAGGGCCTTGTCGATCTGCATTCGCCGAGCCAGCATACGGACGTTCGCTGCGGTTTTGCGGCCCTTGATTCCGCCCTTGCTGCTGCTTTTGTTCTTTAGGCGCCGAATTATTGGAGCGCGAATTCCCTCTCGGTGCCGGGCGCGATTCCTGCCGCGGATGTGGATTGTTGTGTTGTTGGTTTGCGAGACAAGACGAGGTTAGCCCCGCGCTGAGCATCAGCGCGAGCAGCCCTCCCTCGAATTGTCGTCGCAGCCTCATCATCTGCTTACATGTCCTGTTCTGGCGTATTGTCGTCAGCCGCAGGCAGCGCTTGGGGCAGTTCCGTCAGTGGCTCAAAATTGGCCAGCACATCGTAGTTTTCCAGTACCGGCAAATCCTGGTCCTGCATAATTTGCGTTTCATCGTTGCTTGCCGTGTCCACGCGATCCATCGGACGGTGGCCCACCCACACCGTAGCCAGCAACAGCATCGAAGCCGCTACCAGCACGCGCGGTGCAGCACCAAGCCACGACCACCAGTTCTGTTTCACCGGCTCCGCCGCTATACGCGCGTGTAAACGAATATCAAATGCCGTCGATGGTTCAATGACCGGGAGTTCATCCAGCAAACTGGTCACTGAACGAAATTCATTCACACGCACCGTGCATGCCGGGCAAGCCCCGAGATGCTTTTCCATCTCGTGCTGTTCGCTTTCCTTCAAGCGGCCGTCTATGTACGCCAAAATCCTCGTTTCCATTCGAGCACAACTCATGACTGCCTTCCCTTCCGTGCCCTCATCCTTTTCCTCGCAACGCCACGAGCGGGGCTAGTTCAACTCGCAACGTTTCGTACGCCCGGAACAGCAGTGATTTCAGCGCGCTTTCCGAGCACTGCAAAATCTTCGAAATCTCCCCGTAATCCAGCTCCTGATACTTGTGCAGTAGCACCGCGGCGCGTTGCTTTTCCGGCAGTTTATCAATTGCGTGCCGGATCATGTCGCGCTGCGCCTCTTGCACCAGGTGCTCTTCGATGTTGGGGTTCCTCTCCGCAACATCCACCGGCCGCTCATCACCGTCTTCCGAATCCACGGTGACCGGAGCGTCGAGAGAAACCTCCATGCGCTGGTGGCGCGTGTCCCGAACCGAGTTCAGAGCTAAATTCGTGGCGATCCGGAACAACCAGGTGGTGAACTTGGCGCTGGGCACATAGTCGGCGCGCGCCCGGTACACCCGGATGAAGACTTCTTGCGCCAGATCCTCTGCCTGTTCCCGATTCCTGACCATGCGGTACAGGAAGTTGACAAGCGGAGTTCTATAGCGATGCAGTAGAAGTGCGAACGACTGTTCGTCGCCCGCCTTCACGTCCAGCATCAGTTGGACGTCGGTCCTGGCCATTGCCGACACACTGTATCAAACCCATGTATTGTCAGAAAGTTGCAAATCCGAGGTGTAAAAACGGCGTGTCACTGGCGCATTTATACATGGAACAAACGTTGCATTATCAGCAAGGTGGCCACCCCAACGAATACCAGCAGAGCAATGCGCCAGTTGGGCTCCCGATTGATCTCCGGGAGCAGGTCGGTCGCGGCCACGTACATGGTTACTCCTCCCGACAGCGGGAGCGCATACTTTAGTTGGCTCTGCAATAGCGTCGTACACAGAACCCCCAACAACGTGGCTGCACCTAATAACCCGGAAGCCAGCACCGCGTTGCGCCGGCTCTGCCCGCTGGCTAGCGCAACCGAAGCCACCGTAAAACCCTCGGGCAGCTTATGCAAAAAAATTGCAACGAAGATGATCGCCCCTAGCCACGTCGAAACCAGGAACCCGGAAGCAATCGCTACTCCATCGAAAAAAGTATGAATGGCCAGACCCAGCATCATGGTCGTTCGCACATGATGATGGCTAACCTCGTCGTGGTGCGTTTCTTCCCCAAAATGAAAGTGCGGCGCTATAGTGTGTTCGAACAGGTGGATCAGAAAGTATCCGGTGAGGATGATGCCGAACGCGTTGTTGCCGGCTAGCCGAACCGACTCGGGGATGACCTCCAAAAAAGCTACCGCGAGCATATATCCCGCGCCTAACGCGATGAAATATTGCAGGAACCGCCGCGGCCAGCTCCGATAAATAACAAAGTACCCGCCCAGCAGGTTGCCCGCCGCAGCAAGCAACCCGAGCGCTGCAGCTAACACGACACGCGATGTCTCCATGGATGCCATTTAATGGCTCGTTGATGCAAAACTGCGCTAGCCACTGTGGCGGAACAAAATGACGTCGCCTTCCTGTACCACGTAATCGCGTCCTTCCAGCCGCACCTGCGCCTTCTCGCGCGCCGCCGCTAAGCTTCCAGCGGCCAGCAAATCATCCCAGCGCACCACTTCCGCGCGAATAAATCCTTTCTCGATATCGCTATGAATTTCTCCCGCAGCCTTGACCGCGGTTGCACCCTTGCGAATTGTCCATGCCCGCACCTCCGGCTCCCCTGCCGTAAAATACGGGATCAAGCCCATAAGATCGTAAGTTGCGCGAATCAGGCGGTTCAGACCGGGTTCCTTCAGCCCGTAGGACTCCAGCAGTTCTGCCGCTTCTTTTTCTTCCATCTGCGCCAGTTCCGCCTCGAGCCTCCCGCAAATGGCCACAACCGCGGTGTTCTTGCGCCCTTGCAACGCGCTCAGTTTGTGGCGCTCCACCGCCGTGGAAAGCTCCGCGGCTTCTTCGTCCCCCAAATTCAATACGTACAGCATTGGCCGCTGCGACAAAAACAAAAATCCGCCGATCGGCTTTCGCTCCTCCGGCGTTAAATCCAGTTCGCGCAAGGGTTTCTCGGCTTCCAAGTGCGCTTTGCATTTTTCCAACACCGCTTTTTCAGCTTCCAGCACTGGATCTTTCTTTTTCTTCAAATCCTTATCGAGTCGCTCTAACCGCCGCGTAATCTGATCATGGTCCGCGAGAATCAGTTCCAACTCCAGATTCGTGGCGTCCCGCAATGGGTCGATGCTGCCCGCTGCATGCGGCACCGACGGATCATCAAACACGCGAATCACATGCGCGATGGTATCCACTTCGCGCAACGGTGCCAGCGCATCGCGATTGCGGTCCTTCTGCATGCCACCCACATCGACATACTGCACCGTGGCGTACGTAATTTTCTTGGGGTTATACAGTTTAGCGAGGTCAACCAGTCGCGGCTCCGGCACCTTCGCGACGCCTACATGCGTCCCTTGCGCCCCGGGTTTACCCTCAACACTGGCTTTGGTAAGAATTCGAAACAGCGTAGTTTTTCCGACCTGCGGCAGTCCAATAATTCCTGTTTGCATAAACGGGGTATGTTAGCACAGCGCTCAAGACCTCTAGGAAGGTGGCGGTCTTTGACCGCGCAACACCGCAAACGGATAGACGAAACGCTTCGAGGATGCTAACCCTTTAACGTCAAAATTTCGCTAAAATTATCGGGACGCAAAAAATCTCATGACCACAGCTATCACAACGCCGCTTCTACCCTTCGACTTGCGCATTGCCAAAGCCGCGCTTGCCGCCAAAGACGAGCGTCTCGCCCGCCTCATCGAAGAAACCGTCGAGTTTCAAATCGAAATGGAATCCACCGACAGCCCCTACGAAGCGCTCATGGAATCTATCGCCTACCAGTCGATCTCGGGCAAAGCTGCCGCTACCATTTTTGCGCGCGTCAAAGCGCTGGGCTCCAATGGCCGCGCTCCCACGCCCCAGGAAATGCTGCAGCTCCGTCCTCAAAAGCTGCGTAAAGCCGGCCTGTCCGGCGCCAAAGTCTTGGCCATGAAAGACCTCGCGCAAAAAACCATCGACGGCATCGTCCCCACCATGGAACAAGCACAGAAGATGTCAGACGACGAACTCGTCGAACACCTTGTCTCCGTCCGCGGTATCGGCGCCTGGACCGTGGAAATGTTTCTGATCTTCCGCCTGGGCCGCCCTGATGTCTTACCCATCCACGATCTCGGCGTAAAAAAAGGCTGGTCCGTAACCTATGGAAAAAAACGCATGCCCAAGCCCAAAGAGCTCCTGGCCTTCGGCGAACGCTGGCGCCCCTATCGCACTCTCGCCAGTTGGTATATGTGGCGCGCGTTTGAACGCGCTGGCTACAAAGCTACCAACAAAATCGCCCGCGCCGTCGCCAAAAAGGCTCGCGCAAAAATTAAAGCCGCAGCCAAACGTCGAACGAAGAAACGTGCAACCAGTCAAATCCAAAAGTAAAATTTAGGAAGAGTGGCCCATCCTCGGTTCTGGACGCTGGGGATTTTTCGTCTCACCTAGACTTCAACAATAAAAACGCCTTTGGAATAATTGAACTTCTCCAAGGGACTTTCAAAACAGTTCAAAAGCTAATCAATCGCCTACTCACGCACCATCAAAAACATCCCAGCAATCCCCGCCAGCAAAACCACGCTCTCTAACGAAACAGAAACTCGATGCAGCCGCGAAAACTCCGCCAGCAAAGGATTATCCGCAGCGGCAGCTTGAATCGACCCCATCTGCACCCGCAACCCCGCCAACTTGGCGCTGACCGTAAATTGCGAAACAAGCGTCGCCGCCATCATCACCGCGACACACCAGATCGCAGGTGCCACAAAAACATCCCCAACCGCTCGCGTCCGCGCCCATCGCGCCAATATAAAAATCACTCCACAAATGATCCCGCCAACATGCATTCGTGTCAGCGCAAACCCCACTATCGCTCCGGCCTGATCCCGGCTCGCCAGCACCCCAAACGCCCCGGGAGCCACCACGAAACTTAAAAACACATCGCTACCCAACCACAACCCCAAACTCAGAAACTCCAGCGTACGCAAAAAGGTGGCCATGCGTAATTTATACGACACTTTCGGCCTGACAAGCGCAAACCTAGAAACATCCGTCCAAGCAGGAAAGTAGAACTCGCGGATTTTCGCTAGAATAACGGTGGGATTAGCAGAAATGGTGGGCGATAAAGGACTCGAACCTTTGACCTCTCCCGTGTGAGGGGAGCGCTCTAACCAACTGAGCTAATCGCCCGCAGCGTCTAACGCAGTGGTCTATTTGTAACAGGAAGGGCCCGGGTTTTCAACCAATGCCGACTGCCACCTCTCAGATCGTCGCGCAACTCCAGCGCAGCATCGCGCGCGCGATTTATGGCAAAGAAGAAGCCATCCAGCTCGCGCTGATCACCCTGCTGGCGCGCGGTCACCTGCTGATCGAAGACGTGCCCGGCGTCGGCAAAACCACGCTCGCACAAGCCCTTGCAAAATCGTTTCATTGCAGCTTTCAGCGTATCCAGTTCACTTCCGATTTACTCCCGAGCGACGTCCTCGGCGTCAGCGTATACAACCCGGAAACCCGCGAATTCGAATTCCGCTCCGGCCCCATATTCGCCAACGTCGTTCTCGCCGACGAGATCAATCGCACCACGCCGCGCACACAATCCGCCCTTCTCGAAGCCATGAACGAAGCGCAAGTCAGCATTGACGGCAAAACTTTAACGCTCCCGCAACCGTTCCTGGTCATCGCCACACAAAATCCCGTCGAGCACCACGGCACGTACCCGCTCCCCGAATCGCAGCTCGACCGCTTCCTCATGCGCATCAAGATGGGTTATCCCTCCGTCGAAACCGAACGCGAAATTTTGCGCAAGCGCGTCGGCACTATAGGCGAAAACCTCCTCGATGCGCTCGAGCCCGTTGCCGAAGTCAGCGAAGTGATGGCTATGCAGGATGCTGTCGCGCACATAAAAGTTGATTCCAGCCTCCACGACTACGCGCTGGAGATCGTGAATCGCACGCGCACCTCCGAGCAGCTCGCTCTTGGCGTCAGCCCACGGGGCACCTTGATGTTGCAACGCGCAGCCCAGGCCCGCGCCTTCCTCGATGGCCGAGACTATTGCCTCCCCGACGATTTCAAACAGCTCGCCGTGCCGGTCTTCTCCCATCGGGTGGTGGCGAGTTCACGCCACGCTTCGCTGCAAAAAAAATCCGAAACGACCGAATCCGTGCTGCGCGAGATCGTGGAATCCGTTCCAGTACCTTTATGAAGTTTTTAGATTTGTTTTGGCAACCAACTCGTCCAAATACCCGTGAGCACTAGCACGTCAATCATCGCGCGCTTATGGTCCCGCTCCCACACCGAACGTTCCCCGGTGCGTACCTTCCTTCTTGCGCTCGCCGCGCTAACCGTCGCTCTACTCCTCGCCCTTTATTCCGGTGCTGCCGCGGAACTCGGCCAATTAGTTTTGGCCAGCACTTCCGCACTGGCCGCACTGGTGGTCGCTGCGTGGGTGGCTGTTACTCTGGTGCCCGTTCTCGCCCGCCGCACTCCCCTCCGCTGGATCGGATACAAAATGGAATACCGCGTCACGCGTGCGGGCTGGGTCTACCTTGGCGGAATCGTGCTGGTAGCGCTCGCAGCGCTCAACACCGGCAACAATCTTTTATTTCTCGTCCTGGCCTGCCTCATCTCCATTATTCTGATGTCCGGAATTCTCTCCTCCATAACGCTGTCTGGCGTGGAAATGCGCCTCGACCTGCCAGAACATATTTTTGCCGGACAACCCGTCCGCGCGTCCATCGAGTTGCAAAATGACAAGCACACCTTGCCCAGCTTCTCCCTGCTGGTAGAAGCGGCCAAGCCCAAGGACGCTCCGGCACCCGCCATGCTCGAAACACCGGTTTACTTTCCCTACCTGCCCAAGGGCGACCGCGTGCAGCAAACCGTTCCCATGACCTTTTCACGTCGCGGCGTCCATCGCCAGGATACCTTTCGCATTGTGACTCGTTTCCCTTTTGGGTTTTTGCAAAAGGCCCGCCGACTCGATCTGAAAACGGAAGCCGTCGTCTACCCTTCCGTCGCACCCTCGGAAGAATTTGTGGAAATTTTGCCTGGCCTGCACGGTGCCCTGGAAAGCTTGTCAAAGGGCCGTGGCCAGGATTTATACGCCCTGCGCGGTTATGTGGCCAACGACAGCGTGCGCCACGTGCACTGGAAAGCTTCCGCGCGTTCCGGTTCGCTGATGGTGCGTGAATTTACCCGCGAAGACGATTGCCGCGTTCTGTTGGTTTTGGATCCACACATTAGCTCTGTGTTGAAACCCGGAAGCACGCCGACAGCCCATACAACTAGCGAACGTTTCGAGCGTGCCGTCACGCTTTGCGCGGCGCTCACCTGGCACTTCTACGAACGCAACGCACTGTTGCAATTTCGTAGCGCCGGAGTGGAAACGCATCTCGCGCCGGCCGACGAAATCGTGTTCCTGATCTTGCGTTACCTGGCGATGGCCAACCCGCTACCGACCGACCCTCAACATAAACTCATTGCCGACCTGGCCGCTTCGCCGGAACTTTTCAAAATCATCGTAACCAGCCAACCCCGCGGTTCCATCCCCGCCAGCGTTTGGCACTCCTCCTATGTTATCTTCCTCGACGACCTCTTGCGCTGATTCTCTCTTTCAACCTCGCTCACGAACCATCTTCTCTCTTCGATGTATGGCGCAATCCCCGCGAAGTTGCGCACTCATATGACGACGTCGATTGTGCGAAAATACCGCATCGATGACTTCCGTCCCCCTCACAACTTCGGAACTAAGAAAATTTCGCTCCCAACTTCTCGCCTGGTTCGCCACTTACAAACGCGACCTTCCTTGGCGACGCGATCGCGATCCCTACCGCGTCTGGATTTCAGAAATCATGCTGCAACAGACCCGCGTCGCCGCCGTAATCCCCTACTTCGAAACCTTCTGCACTCGTTTCCCGGACATACGTGCCCTCGCCGAAGCCGAAGAAGCTGAAGTCTTGCGCATGTGGTCAGGTCTCGGCTACTACAGCCGTGCACGCAATTTACAAGCAGCCGCACAACAAATCGTTCGCGAACATAGCAGCGTTTTCCCCGCCGCAAAAGAAAGCATTCAAGCACTGCGCGGAATCGGCCACTACACCACCAACGCCATTCTAAGCATCGCCTTCAACGAGCAACATGCTGTACTGGACGGCAACGTCGCTCGTGTATTAGCCCGGCTGCGCGCCATTCGTGGAGATTTGCGGGAAGGTGCCCGCTGGAAATTGCTGCAAACCACAGCCGGCACGTTCCTGGCGCGCGAAGCTCCCGGGGACTGGAACCAGGCCATGATGGAATTAGGCGCAACCATTTGTACACCTCGCAATCCGCAATGCTTACTCTGCCCGGTGGCCAAGTTCTGTCGCGCCCGTCAGCTCGGCCTCCAGGAAGTAATTCCAGAAAAACGCAGGAAGCGCGCCACGGTAGAGGTCCTACTGGCGGCAGCCATATTGCTCGACGAACAGGGCCGCTGCATCTTGCTCCCTCCACCGGGATCAAACGGAGCCAGAGGCGCCGCAGACGACGTACCTACACTCGTTTCCAGAATGTGGCACTTCCCCACCGTGCCCGTGGGCCAAAACCCCGAAGCCGAACTGCGAACTTACCTGACAAAAGTCGCGGGAAGCGCTCGCGCACTGCCACCTAGATTTACGCCGCTACGAAAAATTCGCCACGCGGTGACCTACCGTTCCATCACCGTATTACCCTTCACTGTAAACTTTAAGAAATTGCCGCGACTCCCCGGGGCCAAAATTATCTTACTGCAAGATCTTTCCTTCGTTCCCATCTCAAACCTGACTCGCAAAGTAGCCCGCGCGGCCCTCGCCGCGACACCACACTGAAAAACTCGTTGCATCGCACCAGCCACGCCTGACAGCAACCCGAGGCCGATTTCCCCACCGTAAACAGTAACTTTCCCGCAGGCTCCTCACTCTCGTCTCTCCCGTCCGTCAAACCCGAATGTTACGATGAGCATTCGTCATGGCCGCCGCCTCTCCCGTTACCACCATCCCCGTTCTTCCCGCCGAACGGTTCTTTCGCGTGTCGCTGCTGTTGCTTATTTTCTCTTCTGTGGGCACCTTAGCATTAACCGGCAAGCTGGATCCCATCACCGCCATCCTGGCCCCTGCCGCCGTCATTTATAAGGCTGTCCGCTGGTGGCGTGGCCGACCCAATGAACTGCGCAACAGCCGGGCCACGATCCTGGTACTGGCGTACCTTGCATTTTTCCCATTCGACGTCTTTATTTTTTCACGCCTCATCGTCGCTAATTCTGCGAATCCGCCCTTATACGCCGCATTGTTAGGCTCCGTCCATTTCCTCATTTTTGTAATGCTCGTGCGGTTATATAGCGCCGAAACAGACCGCGACGCTGTCTTTCTAGCCATGCTTTCCTTCGCGGGGATCCTCGCAGCCGCTGTGCTTACCGTAGACACTACATTTCTTTTCTGCTTTTTTGCGTTCCTGATTTTCGGTGTGGCCACCTTCACAGGCATGGAGCTGCGCCGCGCCGCTCAAGGTGCCGTGACCACCGCTGTGCAACCCGGGCAGCCGGAACGGGAGCGGCGGCTCAACCGCGCACTGAGTTATGCCTGCTTAAGCGTCGCCCTCGGCGCGATCGTGCTCGGCGGCGCACTGTTCTTTTTCTTCCCGCGCTTCAGCGCTGGCTACCTGGGCCGTACCAGCTTCAACCCTGCGCTTATGACCGGTTTCAATGACGAAGTGGAGATCGGCCAGATCGGCGAAATCAAGAAAGATTCCACCATCGTGATGCGTGTGGAAACCGGCCAGGCTGTGGCTTATCCGCTGCTGCGCTGGCGCGGCATCGCGCTGGCAAATTTTGACGGTCGGCGCTGGACTGCGGGTGAACGCGACGCGGAAACTCTCTCTCCCAATTCTGACGGATGGATTTTTGTGGGCGGCGGCATGCCCCGGAGTGATATCCGCTCCCCCAGCCTCATCTACACCGTCTATCTCGAGCCCATCGCTTCAGATGCCATATTCGTCCCCGGCAGACCCGTTTCGCTGCGCGGCAACTTCAACGGCGAATCCGGAAGCATGTACAACGCCTCGCGCAAAACGTTCTTGTCCCGGGATTCCACCGGTTCGCTGTTCAATCCGTTTCACAATTACACCGCCGTACGCTACGCAGGTTTTTCGCGTCTCCCCGCGCTGGATCCTGCAAAATTACGCGCCGCCGGCACCGATTATCCAGACGACGTCACCGCACGATATTTGCAACTCCCCACGCTCGATAGGCGTGTGGCACCTTTCGCCCAGCAAATCACCGCCAAAGCAGCTACTCCCTATGACAAAGCTGTGGCCATGGAAACATATTTGCGCAACAAGTTCGGCTATACCCTCAACCTGACCGGAAAACCCGGCGACGATCCCATCGCGCACTTTTTGTTCGAGACCCACGCCGGCCATTGCGAATACTTCGCTTCTTCCATGACCATCATGCTGCGCACCTTAGGCATTCCCGCCCGCGAAGTAAACGGCTTCCTGCCTGGCGAGTTTAACGATCTGGGCGGCGACTATGTAGTGCGCGCCAGTGACGCGCACAGTTGGGTGGAAGCTTTCTTTCCCGGCAACGGATGGGTGACCTTCGATCCCACTCCCGCGGGCCCCGAATCCAATCGGGGGCTTTTCTCGCGACTGGAACAATATATCGATTGGATGTCGCTCACCTGGAACGAATGGGTGATTAGCTATGACTTCGCGCACCAGGTCGTATTGGCGCAAAATTTGAAGAGCAGTTCGCGCTCCTGGAGCGACTCGCTGCGTGCATGGTTCGATAAAAAACAGCAAATCGCGCGCGGCTGGCTGAAGAACTGGGAATTTCAGCATTCCAAGCTTCGGTATCTCTTGCCCGTCGCGCTGGTACTTTTTCTGATAATCCTGCGCGTCGATATGATACCTGAAATTATTCGCCGCTTGAAGGTTTACGCGCAGATGCGTGTCGGCCGCTCCGAACACACCAATCCGGATTTGGCAGCGCGCCTCTACTCAGAATTGCTACACGTATTGGAACGCCGTGGCATCGCCCGCCGGGAAACCCAAACTGCATTAGAATTTGCATCCGCGGTGTCAGACGTCCGTGTGGCTCCCGCCGTGCGCGAGTTCATCGATATCTACGGCCGAGCCCGCTTCGGCGAAGCCCCCTGTAACGCCGTTCGCCTCCGCGAACTCATGGCCCAGGTCCGCCTTGCTCTGCGCTCCCGCTAACATCAAAATCCTTTCAAGGTCCCCAGTTGAAGTCGCCTCATGCTCGAGGCTCTCGAGGCTTTTTTTTCGTAGCCTCCAGACGCCGTGGTTGCGTCCGGGAATTTGGTATCGTCCACCCAATTCAGGCCACACCTAACCCCACGTGTTACACTATTCAAGCGAAAACACGCAGCAAACCTGCAAATTTTCCACCTATGACTAAAGTAGGATTCGTGAGCCTCGGATGCCCCAAGAACCTCGTCGACACCGAGGTCATGATGGGCATTCTCGCGCGCGGCGGCTACGAACTTACTCCTCGCGCCGACCAAGCCGAAGTTCTGGTCGTCAATACTTGCAGCTTCATCGAAGCCGCTCAAAAAGAATCCGTGGACGCCATCCTTGAAATGGCCGAGCACAAAAAGTTTGGCGCTGCCAAAAAATTGATCGTCGCCGGCTGCCTGGTCGAACGCTACCGCGCCCAAATCCTCGAACAAGTACCCGAAGTCGACGCCATCGTCGGCACCGGCGAAGTTGAGCGCATCCTCGAAGCCGTCGAAGGCGATCTGCGCATGCTTCCCGCCGAGGCTCCCGCGTTTCTCTATCACGATCTGACACCGCGCTTAGTCACCACACCGCGTCACGTCGCCTACATCAAAATCGCCGAAGGTTGCGATCATCCCTGCACCTTCTGCATCATCCCGCAGCTTCGCGGCAAATTCCGCAGCCGCCGCTTCGAATCCGTCCTGCGCGAAGCCGAAAATCTTTCCGCCGCGGGCGCCCGTGAAATCACACTGATCGGACAGGACACCACCTCCTACGGCGAAGACCTCGGCCTGCGCGACGGCCTAGCCCAACTTCTCGATCGTCTCTCGCAGATCGACGAACTCCTCTGGATCCGCTTCCTCTACGCCTATCCCAATCGCGTCACCCAAAAATTGCTCGACACTCTCGCTTCGCACCCGCGCATCGCCCGCTATATGGATATGCCCCTGCAGCACGCCAGCCGCAACGTTCTCGCTCGCATGAAGCGCGGTTCCCACGGCGAGGCCTTCTTGAAATTGTTGGAACGCGCTCGTGCCACCATTCCCGGGGTTTCCTTACGCACTTCCTTCATTGTCGGCTTTCCCGGCGAAACAGAAAGCGACTTCATCGAGCTTTGTGATTTCGTCCGGACCGCCCGCCTCGACTGGATGGGCGTCTTCGAGTATTCCGACGTGGACAACGCCGCCAGCTATCCACTGGCCGACAAAGTCGACCCCGAAACCATCACCGGGCGACGAAATCAGCTCATGGCCATTCAGAAAAAAATCTCGCGCGACAATTTGCGCGCGAAAAAAGGAACCACCGTTATCGCCTTGGTCGAAGGCCCCTCTAAGGACAACCCGCTGGTTTGGGAAGCCCGCCTCGAAGGCATGGCTCCGGATATCGACGGGAAAATTTATCTCACCGACATCGAAGTCGCAGGCGCAGCCGCCAAAACCGGCGACGTCGCTCGAGTTGAAATTACTAAAACTGATAACTACGATCTCGTCGGCCACGTGTTAGAAATTTTGCCTCGCCCTTCCCAAGATAGCAATTTACCGGTCGCGACTAAAAATATCCATCCCGTCGAGCAATTGACCAGAATCTCCACGGGCGCCGCCCTTCGTGTGCTAGCGTAGTCGCTCGGCTCACTCCACCTTTTCTAAAAGAAAAATATCCGCTTGGCAGCCAGACGCATCGGAGAATCATTCCCGGCCTCGGTTTTCAATATGTTTAAACTGGGAATATTATTAAAATCAGGCAGGACGCCATGAAGCACAAATGCCCGATCTGTAAAACTCCTACGGATTCCGACATCAACGAATGTTTTCCATTTTGCAGCGAGCGTTGTAAAGACGGCGACCTCGGCAACTGGGCCACTGACAAATACGTAGTCTCCGAGCCCATCTTCAACGAAGACGACAGCGAAGAACGCGATCTAAAGACCATCATCCTCAATCTACCCGACCGCGACGGGGCCGGCCACTAATTCGTCTGTTCTTTCAAACTGACGCAACGCGTCCTGGCGCGATACCCTTAACGCAATGAACTCGGGCGCCGAACCTGCCATCGCCACAAAGTCTAAACCGCGCATTTCAATTCTGCTGGCTACTTGGTTTGGGTTGGGTCGTGTACCCGTTGCGCCAGGAACGTGGGGCTCGGCAGCAGGCAGCCTGCTGTCCGTCTTGATCAATTATTTGATCTTCCTCAAAGAAGCACCCGCACTGCGCATCGAACGCGATATAAATTTCTGGACCGTAGGCGCCCTTCCCGGTATCGGGGAAATGCTTATCGCCATTGTGATCGCTATCATAGGCGTCATCGTCTCCACCCGCGCCGCCCGCTATGCCCAAAATAAAGACCCTCAGTGGATCGTCATCGACGAAGTTTCCGGCCAGCTACTCACGTATTGTTTATTTTTCTGGGTTTTGCCGCTCAACTGGAAAAGCTGGCTGCTGGGATTTATACTTTTTCGGTTATTTGACATCTGGAAGCCGTTCCCCGCGCGGCAACTGGAGCGCCTTCCCGGCGGCTGGGGCATCATGGCCGACGACTGGATGGCCGGGGTCTACGCTGCAATTCTTCTCCGAGTCGCGTTACACTTCAGGATGATATGAAAGTCGGCTTGGGCTTGAGTGGGGCAGAAAAAAACGGGAGTCCGCGCATCGAGCGCGTTACGCCCACCGCGGCGATCCCCGGCGGTGAGGTCACCATTTACGGTAGCGGCTTCGTCACCCGGACCGCCACGCGACCGCTCGTACGATTCGGCGAAGCGGAAGCCAGCTTGGCGCTCTCCAGCGGCAAACGTCTTATTGCCCGCGTCCCCGATGGAGCGACCGGCGGCATCGTTCGCGTAACCTCCGCCGATCACGAAAGCCAGCCGCATCCCGTAGCCATCGGATTGCAAATCGCGGACAATCTGCATCCCGTGAGCAATCCTGCTGTGGACGCCAACGGCAATATTTTTGTCACCTTCAGTGGACCTCGCGGCCAGCGCGTCCCCGTCTCCCTTTACAAGGTCACGGCTAACTACAGCATCAAGCCGTTCGTCACCTCATTGATTAATCCCACCGGACTGGCTGTAGACCGTTCTGGAAATCTATTCGTCTCCTGTCGTCACGACGGCACCATTCACCGCATCACGCCTGACGGACGCAGCGAAGAATTTGTAGAAGGCATGGGCGTCGCTACCGGAATCGCCTTCGACAAGGAAGAAAATCTCTATGTCGGCGACCGCAGTGGCACCATTTTCAAAATCAGCCCCACTCGCGAAATCTTTGTCTTTGCCACCCTGGAGCCTTCGTTCGCCGCATATCACTTGGCCTTTCATCCTAGCGGCGACTTGTACGTCACCGGCCCCACCACCTCCAGCTTTGATCGCGTCTATCGCATCACTCGGGGCGGCGAAGTAGGAATTTTTTATCGTGGCTTGGGCCGTCCCCAGGGGCTCGCGTTCGACCGCGACGGAAGCTTGTATGTCGCCGCCTGCCACGCCGGACACCGCGGCATCGTGCGCATCACCCCTCAAGGTCAACCGGAAGTGGTGCTCAGCGGCTCCGGCATTGTCGGCCTGGCCCTGCAGCCTTCCGGTCGCGCCATCGTCGCTACTACCAATGCGCTCTTCACCCTCGATTGGGAAGTTCGCGGCTTGCCGCTCCTCGGATAACGCCATCGATGAAAGCTGAAATCATCGCGGTCGGTTCTGAGCTACTCACTCCGGACCGGCTGGATACGAATTCCCTTTTTCTCACGGACGAATTGAATAAGCTCGGCATCGAAGTGGTCCGCAAAACCATCGTTGGCGACAACCGCGAAGAACTCACTGACGCCTTCACAAAAGCGTTGGAGCGCGTGGACCTTGTCATCTCTTCCGGGGGATTGGGTCCCACCGCAGACGATCTCACGCGCGAAACGGTGGCCGATTTGTTAGGGCGCAAACTTCAGCGCGACGATCGTATTATGCACGCCATCGAAGCGCGCTTTCGCAGCTTCCGCCGCGAAATGCCCGAAATCAATGCCCGCCAAGCCATGGTTCCCGAAGGCGCCGAGGTGTTGGACAACACGCGCGGCACCGCTCCTGGACTCTGGCTCGAACACGGTGACCGCGCCATCGTGTTGCTTCCGGGACCGCCGCGCGAGATGCGCGGCCTCTTCGAATCTGGAGTGGCGCCCCGTCTTCAGCGTCGCGCCACTGACGTGCGTCAGTTCCATCGAGAATTCCGTGTGACCGGCCTTGGCGAATCGCATGTCGAACAGCGTATCGCCCCGATCTACAAGCGCTACACCGATGTAATCACTACGGTCCTGACATCTCCCGGAGAAGTTCAAGTCCATTTGCGGCTGTGGAGCGACGAGCCTGATTACGCTAAGAAAATTCTGGACGAGATTGAGCGCGGCTTCGACATTGCGTTGACGGACCGTATTTTTTCGAGGGATGGCCATCCGCTCCATGAAGTCGTCGCGCGACAACTAACTCTGCAAAACACCACCATCGCGGTTGCGGAAAGCTGCACCGGAGGTTTGTTGGCGCAGCGGCTTACCAGCATTGCCGGCAGCTCCAGCTATTTTCTGGGTGGCGTGGTGTGTTATAGCAACGAACGTAAGACTGCGTGGGCCGACGTGCCTCCGGATTTGATTGCCACCAAAGGTGCAGTGAGTCCCGAAGTAGCAGTCGCGCTCGCCGACGGTATTCGCCGCCGCGTGGGTAGCGCCCTGGGCGTCGGCGTGACCGGCATCGCCGGACCAGGGGGTGGCAGCGAAGAAAAGCCGGTGGGTACGGTTCACGTAGCGTTGGCTCACAGCGGTGGAGTGTCCGAGCGCGCCGTAACCTTGCCCGGCGACCGTGAGATGATCCGTTTTCAAGCCTCGCAATTGGCACTAGATATGGTGCGCATGCATTTTTTGTATAACGTTGGCGACGCCAAGCTTTCTTCCAAGGGTCATGGTCGAGCACCCAAGAAGGCCATCTTCTAACGCAGAGGCCTTCTTCAAAGGTAACCACTGTGCGCTTATTCGTGGCTCTGGAAATTCCCGAAACCGTACGCGAGAACCTGGCGGCTCTGCAGACAGAACTCCAGAAAACGTTGCAAGACCGGAAAGCAGAGCTAAGATGGGTGCGCTCAGAAAATTTTCACGTGACTCTCAAATTTATTGGTGAAGCTTCCACGGAAGAATTGCCGGCCCTTATGGAAGAACTGCGGGGCGTGCGCCCGGACGGTGCCATGAAAGCCGATTTTCGCGGTCTTGGCTATTCCTGGAACGCCCGGTGTGGAGGCGTCTTCTGGGCCGCCATGCAATCCTCGGAGTTTCTGAAGATGCTTGCCGCGCAAATCAATCGTCGCCTGGAACGATTAGGCATCGCTGCTGACGAACGCGATTTCTTGCCGCATCTCACCTTGGCCCGCTTCAAGCACAACAGCGCTTTGCCAGTAGTACGATCCGCAGTCGCGGAAAACGCCGATCGGGATTTTGGCTCATTACAGGCAGAGGAATTCCACCTTATGAAAAGTATGCTGTTCCCGGGGGGATCGAAGTATTCCGCAGTGGCATCCTTTCGCTTTGCCATGGCCGCCAACGCCTAAAAATCCATGTTCGGAATACCCATTAGTCTTATTGGAATCGTGGCCATGGCCTACCTGCTCGGGTCCATACCATTTGGCGTGCTGGTTACCAGAGTCTTTGGCCGCCCAGACATTCGTCACGCTGGCAGCGGTAATATCGGCGCTACCAACGTAGCCCGCGTTGCCGGTCCCGCGGCCGGAATCCTGACGTTGCTCTTGGACACAGCAAAGGGCTACGTTGCGGTCTGGACCGCGGGACGCTATTCGAACGACCGCGCCAGTTGGATGATGATCGCCGGTTTGGCGGTATTGATCGGTCACTGTTTTCCGATCTGGCTCAACTTTAAAGGCGGAAAAGGAGTAGCCGCGGCCTTGGGCGTTTTCCTTGCGCTGTGTGCGCCCGCCGCTCTGGCCTCGTTGGCCCTGTTTGCCTTGGTAACCGCTTACTGGAAGTATGTTTCTTTAGGTTCGATTTCAGCGGCTGCCTCCATGCCTCTGTTGATTTACTTTCTGTGGGCTCCTCCGCATGCTCCTCCCACCATCATCATTTTTGGCACCATGGTTGCCGCACTCCTCATCATTTATAAACATGACGCCAACATCCAGCGTCTGATCGAAGGCGTCGAACCGAAATTCTCGGCCAGCAAGAACGACAAAACGAATGACTAAAATCGCGATCCTTGGCGGCGGTAGCTGGGGAACAGCGCTGTCGAGCGTTTTATCGCGTAGTCGCAAACCTCACGAAATTTCCTTGTGGATGCGTGACCCCGCGCAGGCGGAAGCAGTCGCCCGAACCCGCGAAAACGAATTGTACTTGCCTGGATGCCGTATTCCTCCCAAAGTCCAAATCACCGGCAAATTGCAGGAATGTCTCTACGACGCCGGCATTATTGTTGGCGCTATGCCGTCCGCGCATGCCAGAGCCGTTTACACCCAGGCCTTGCCGTTTGTACAAGACTTTGTTGGGGGCCACACCACTGCTGCGGCCACTGTCCTGGTCAGCGCCACCAAAGGCTTGGAGCCGTCCACGCACTTACGCATGAGCGAAGTCATCGCGCAGGTTTTCGCCTCCCGGCAGCCCGCCGAAACCAGGATCGCCGTACTCTCTGGCCCATCCTTTGCCTTGGAAGTGGCTCGTGGTGATCCCACCGCCGTTGTGGTAGCCGCGAAAGCTAATGTGGCATTGTCAAAAGAAGGCGCCGGGCGTTTTGAACCGTTATCCGACTACATCCAGGCTGCTTTTGCCGGGCGTTCGTTTCGTCTCTATTCAAACGACGATGTCCTCGGCGTTGAACTCGCCGGCGCTATGAAGAATGTCATCGCTATCGCCGCAGGTGTTTGCCAGGGCTTGGGACTCGGCAGCAATGCCATCGCCGCGCTTATCACTCGCGGTTTGGCGGAAATGTCGCGGTTGGCGCTGGCGCTAGGTGCGCGGCCTGAGACATTGAGTGGCTTAGCAGGTCTCGGCGACTTGGTTCTGACCTGCACCGGAGCGCTTAGTCGGAACCGCAACCTCGGAATTGGGTTGGGTAAAGGACGAGCGCTTCCTGAAATCTTGGCAAGCACCAGAATGGTGGCGGAGGGCGTGGGAACCTCCGGAGCTTTGCTCGCCTTGGCTGGCGAGCACCATATCGAACTGCCTATCACCGCCCAGGTAGAGGCCATCCTTCATCACGGCAAGTCCCCGATGGAAGCTATGGTGGACGTCATGGAACGCCCCCAAAAACGCGAATAAATACCCAGAAGATGCCTCGGCTAGAAAATCGTTGTTACGAACTACAGTTATGCAGTCATTTCTATTTTTTTCATCGACTTGTGAACTATTCGACGCCCTCTTCCGCTGCACCCTTTATTTTGAATAACTTGCGAAACTCTTTAGTAAAAAAATTGGGAGTACATAACGCCACACTAACCGCGCCGGTCGCCGACAGGTTTTGCTGTAAGTCGACAAAACGCAAAACTGCAACCATCCCGCGAGCGCTCCGCAACAAGATATTTCAAGCGTAGTACCTTCGTTCCAGTTGCACATGCGCCACGCGAGTTCATGGCCAGCCACTCAGCAACGGAGCGTTCACCTAAAATAGTCCTTGGCCATGCCCCTCAATCTCCAAGCCGCGTGGGAACGTGTGCGCACTGGACGTTTGCGCATCTTGTGGCTCGTCTTAGGGGCCATGTTGCTGGTCAGCGCTTTGCCTATTGGCCTTTACCACCGCCAAGTGCTTCGCCTCAGCCAAGGCAAACTGGCGGACACCGAACGCGTGCAACAAACCGACCTGACCCGTTCCCTATCGCAGGAAATACAGTTTTTCGAGTCCAACCTCACCCAGCAGTTGCTCAGCGAACGTCAAATCCTCGCCCTGACGGGCTTGATCGAAAATGTCGAAGACCCTGTGTCCGAGCCCAAAGTGACGCGCTTGCTGGAGAATTTCGTCGACAGCAACCGCGCTACGTTCCTTTATCTGACCGCCGTCGGACGCTCCGGCAAAGGCACCAGCGCATCCCAAGGCAATTTTCGTGCCGAGCAGGATCCTTTCGTTGCCAAGGCCCTGCAACGCGCCTTCGTGGTCTGCATGCAGTCGCAACAACTGAACGTGGTGAAATTTCGCAGCGATCCGCTGGCATTAGCTCCCGATAACCGCCCGGCGTTCGTGATCGCCGTGCCTTTGCGAGATCTTGGAGATCACTTTACCGGCATGCTTGCTGCAGTAGTTTCGCTGGACACCATCCTGCACCGTTTGCAGGAAGCCAGCGTTCGCGGACGCACCGTTTTCGTCGTTGATCATTACGGCCACATCGTCGCGCATCCCGATTTGAAGAATTTCGTACCCGGCGCCGATGCCAGCGGAAACTCACTCGTCATGCAGGTCATGGCGCTGCCGCAGGAGCTGCGCAACACGGAGACGGTGCGCTTTACCGAGAAAGAAAAAAATCACAGTGTGGAGATGATTGGCACGTACAGTACGTTTCCTGAAGTGAATTGGGCTGTGATTGCCGAGCGGAGCCTGGATCAGGCCCGCGCCGATGCTGGCGTCGACGAATTGAATCGTCAGGCGCTGGCATTCGTCACCGTCGTGGTGCTCGCCGCCATTTGTCTCGGATACTTTTTTGCTGTTGGCATCAGCGGCCCTATTCGGGGCTTGGCGGATTCCACCCGCGCGATCAGCCGCGGTGAGTTTCATCAGCGTTCTCCCGTGCGCGGCGCATCAGAAATCAGCGAGCTCGCTGAAAATTTCAACAAAATGGCGGGCGACATCGAAGAGTACATCGAACGCCTGAAAGAAGCTGCGGAGGAAAATCGCGAACTATTTATTGGCTCCATCCGGATGCTCGCGGCGGCCATCGACGAAAAGGACCCCTATACCCGTGGTCACTCGGGACGAGTTGCAAAATATTCCATGATCGTCGGCCAGGAATTGGGACTTTCTCCCGAAGTGCTGGACACCTTGCGCATTTCTGCCTTGCTCCACGACGTTGGAAAAATCGGCGTCGAAGATCGCGTGCTTAAAAAGCCCGGCGCGCTGACAACCGAAGAATTCGATTTGATGAAGCAGCACACCATCAAGGGCGCCAACATCATGCGTCCCGTTTCGCAACTGAAAGAGATGCTGCCAGGTATTGAACTGCATCACGAGCATATGGATGGCCGCGGCTATCCCTACGGCTTGCAAGGCCCGCAGATTCCGTTGATGGCAAAGATTATTGGCGTGGCAGACACGCTGGACGCTATGACCACGAATCGACCTTATCAATCCGCGATGGACATCGACTTTGCGTTGACGCGTATCAAGTCCCTGACGGGCACGAAGTTTGACCCGGAAGTTGTTACCGCTCTCGAATCGGCCATCGAGGCCGGCAAATTGCGGCTAAGCGCCGTCGAAGTCCAAGTTTGATTGTTTGATCCATCGACGCTTCCTCCCAACCGGCGAATAATGTTGCCCCCCTGAATTAAGCTCCCGCAACCCCCGGGGTTCAGCGAGTGTGCGGGTGCTTCTGCTACAATTTCAACACACCACCAATCGTGGCTGAAACCGTATGATTACGCTCTTCGGGCCTCCCGAACCGACGCTTCTCGACAAACTGAAAACTTCGGTCGGCAAGACCAAGAGCGCCCTGTCGGAGACTGTCGACACGATTTTTCAAGGTGAGCGGCGCATCGATCCGGCGCTGCTGAAGCAACTGGAAACCGCACTGCTTTCCGCCGATCTCGGCGTCACACCCACGCGCGAGATCCTGGATGCGGTGCGCGAGAAACTGGATCGTAACGCGCTGTCTAACGGCGAAGAACTCAAGCGTGAAATTAAATCGCACATCGTGCGCATCCTAACAGAATCCAAAGGCTCGGACGTGTGGAAACAAGCGGCTGCTTCCGCGAATGGCGGTACGCCGCACGCAGGTGCGTCGCATGCAGGTGCGTTTCATGGCGCAGTGAATGAAACGAACCCGCGAGTGATTTTCGTGGTGGGCGTGAACGGCGCAGGCAAAACTACCACTATCGGCAAGCTTGCGAATCGGCTGAAAAAAGATGGACTCAGTGTCGTATTGTGCGCTGCCGACACCTTTCGCGCTGCTGCGATCGAGCAACTCGAGATTTGGGCGCAACGCAACGGCATCGAAGTCATCAAGCAGAAATTTGGTTCCGATCCCGCCGCCGTTGTTTACGACGCAGTGGCCGCTGCCAAGGCGCGTGGCGCGGATGCGGTAATTGTTGATACTGCGGGACGCCTGCACACCAAATCAAACCTGATGGCGGAACTGGAAAAGATGAAGCGCACCGCAGCAAAAGTAATTCCTGGCGCGCCGCACGATGTGTTGCTGGTCCTTGACGCTACTACCGGACAAAATGGACTTGCGCAGGCACGCGAATTTACCAGTTCCGTCGGTGTGACGGGGATTGTTCTCACTAAACTGGACGGCACCGCTAAGGGCGGCATCGTGGTGGCCATCGCCCGCGAATTGCGTTTGCCGATCCGCTTCGTTGGTACCGGCGAGCAGATTAACGATCTCGTTCCTTTCGACGCGCAAACGTACGCCGATTCCCTCTTCAATTAGCCGTGGATCAAAACACCATCGGATACATGCAGCGTGCACTTAGCCTGGCGCGCAAGGGCACTGGCTTGGCCAGCCCTAATCCACTCGTCGGATGCGTGCTGGTGCGTGAAGGGCAGATTGTTGGTGAAGGTTTTCACCAGTACGAGCTGCGCGATCACGCCGAGGTCGTGGCCATAAAATCCGCGGGAGAAAAAACTAAAGGCGCGACCATGTACGTCACGCTTGAACCGTGCAATCACACCGGCCGCACTGGTCCTTGCACGGAAGCGATTATCAAGGCTGGAATTCAGCGTGTAGTAGCCACCATTGACGACCCCAATCCCGCCGTTGCCGGAGGCGGATACCAACGCCTGCGGCACGCCGGCGTAGAAGTGTTTACCGGCTTGATGGAAGAGGAAGCTCACCAGCTGAACGCAGCGTTTGCCAAATGGATTCGAAAAAAGACTCCATTCGTCACGCTAAAATCCGCACTGACGCTGGATGGGCAGCTGGCGTTGCCGCAGGCGGGCAAGCGAAAAAGTTCGACGTGGATCACTTCGGAGCAATCGCGCGCGGAAGTGCATCGCATGCGCCACGCGTCCGATGCTTTGCTCACTGGCATCGGCACGGTGCTGGCGGATGACCCGCTTTTAACAGATCGCAGCGGATTGCCGCGCAGAAAAAAATTAATGCGCGTGATTCTGGATTCCAAGCTGCGATTGTCGCCGCGTCTGCGGATTGTAAAAGCGGCGGAAGATGACTTGCTGGTATTCACGGCGGCATCGCTGCGATCCTCGAAAGCGCGCGCTTTGCAGAAATCCGGCGTCGAACTTGCGACGGCAAAAACACAAGCCGGGCGCATCGACTTGGACGCAGTGCTGAAAGGCTTGGGCAAGCGGCAAATCTTGAGCGTGATCCTGGAGGCGGGCAGCGCTCTCAATGGCGCGGCATTGGCGGCCGATGTAGTGGACAGAGTTTTCTTATTTTACGCTCCCAAATTCTCGGGCGAGAATCGCGTGCCGTTTGCCATGGCACCGAAACTGACGCATGGGTGTCTGCAACACGTCAAGATTCAACAATTCGGGCCGGACTTCGCGGTGGAGGGAATTCTGCACGATGTTTACGGGAATCGTTGAGCATATCGGAATCGTCCATTCGCTTGCGCTGACGGGAACGGGCGGTCGCGTGGAAATTCATGCGCCAAGTTTGGCGGGCTCGCTGGCCGTGTCGAAGAGCATCGCCGTGAACGGGTGCTGCCTCACCATGACAGCGATTGTTGGGGAACGATTTGCTGCCGATCTCTCCGCAGAAACAGTAAGCAAAACATCTTTTTGCAACCTCGATCAGTGGAAGAAAGGTGCACACGTCAATTTGGAACAACCGCTGACGGCTGGAAAGGAATTTGGCGGTCACTTTGTGCTGGGGCATGTCGACGGAATTGGACATGTGACCCAATTGCGGCCAGAGAGTGCGGGAGCAGAAAGTTGGAGTCTGGCACTTGAAGTTCCGCCGGGGTTCGGGCGTTACATTGCGCCGAAAGGTTCGATAACAATAGATGGGATAAGCCTTACGGTTGCCTCCTGGGATGGGCGTGTGGTCGAGATTGCGGTGATTCCGTTCACTTACGCCCATACGAACTTGCGCGATCGCGTCACCGGAGACGCGCTGAATCTCGAAGCAGACGTGTTGGGAAAATACATTGAGCGATATCTGGAAGAGCGAGAAAAGAGAACAGCCAGGACGCAATGAGCAGCACGGCCGCTGACTGATGCGCAGCGTTACGAAGCGTGGGACTTGGTGCGGACCCCACGGTAGTAAAGGATCAAGCCCAGAGCTACTGACGCGACGGTGCCGCCTACCAACTTCAGCTCGAAACCTAATTTATTCGAGGAGTCGCCGGGCGGGATGAGCGACAAGGCTATGCCGGCCAGCACGACCAGAAATCCCAGGCCACTGGCGATCCAGACGCCGGCCTTGCCGCCGGGAATTAGCACTGCTTGTGAATTTTCGAGGCGATCCCTGCGGCCAGCTAACTTGATGGCTGCGGCGTACATGTAAAGAAATGGAATGAAGTAAAGAATGATGGCGGCGTCAACCAAAAATTGATATGCGCCGCGCGTGGTATCGTTGTACTGGCTGAATAGTAGGACGAGTCCTGAGACAGAAGCCTGCACAATGATGGAGATGTACGGCGTCTTCCAACGCGGATGAATTTTTCCAAACGCGGCGGGAAGATAACGATCGATACCCACCACGAACGGCACGCGCGCAATTCCCGCAACTGTGCTTCCTACTCCGCCAGCATTTCCTACCGACACAAATAAAGCGGCAATCACGCCGACAAACCCGATGCGCAACAGATTTGACCCGGCGGTGATGGCCTGGAAGACGCCGCTAGTGGGTTCAACCTGCTCTGCCGGAATCAGCGCGAGAACCGCGAAGGTGCCGATGATGTAGATGACGGCAATTAACACGCCAGCGGTCATTACAGCTCGCGGTAGTGTTTTGCGTGGATTGCGAATCTCATCGCTCATGGCAGAGACAAGTTCGAGCCCGGTGAAAGCGAAGGCGATCTGGGACCAAAAATTGACAGTGTCCAAATTCCAATGCGGCATCATGTTGGCCCGGGTGAAGTGCGTAACGGATCCGAAGCGCAGATAGGCCACGAATCCAATGGCCGCAAGCATCAGCAAAGGAATATAGGTCGATACGCCGCCGGCATTTTGCAGCCACTTGCCGATATTGAGGCCAATGATGTTGAGGATTACCGCGACGGCTAAGAGGATAAAGGAGCCGGTCAGCAAAAAATATCTGTTTTGCGCTAGCGCGGCGCCGCCAGAACCCACCGCGTACGCGCTCATGGCGGTGCTGGCGATTAATAAGCCGGGAAAATAAAAAACGGTGTAAATCCAGTACGTCCACCCCGCTACAAAACCGTGAAAATCGCCGAAGGCTTCCTTGGACCACACATACAAACCGCCTTCATTTGGAAAGCGCGAAGAAAGCTCATTGATGACCAGTGCCGTGGGAGCGAAAAAAAACAGCGCGGCGAGCACCCAAAGACTGATGGAAGATGTGCCATTGTGCGCGGCGGCAGCTACCCAGCGCGGTCCCAGGACAGTAGCGATATTGAAAAACAGAACGTCCCAGAAGCCCATTTCTTTGCGAAGTTCTTTGATCGGACTCGCAGAGCCATTAGCGCTTTGGCTCACAGAGTGAGGTCCATGGCGGGAATCAATTCGTCCTGCTCAAGGAAGTTATGCAGGAAGCGGTCTTTGGAATTCTCGAATTTCTTCCAGGGACCGAAGAAGGATACTTTGCCATCCTGAAGGAATACGACCGAGTCGGCAAGTTTTTTGGCGAGATGGGTGTCGTGAGTAACGACAATAGAAGTTTTATGAAAAGCTTCCTTGAGCCGAAGAATCAAATCGCCCATGTGCGCGGCCATGATGGGATCAACCATGGTGGTCGGCTCATCATAGAGAATGGCTTCGGGATTTTGCGCCAGCGCACGGGCAATAGCCACGGCACGGCGTGCGCCGGTGGAAAGCTCGCCGGGCAATTTGTCGAGCGAGTCTTCGACTTCGAGAGTTTTAGAGAGCTTTTCCACGTAGGCATCGATATCGTCGTCAGAGAGGCCGGGTTGGCCTTCGAGTGGAAACGCGATGTTTTCACGCACGGTTAACGAATCAAAAAGCGCGCCGGACTGAAAAACGATACTGACTTTGTGGCGCACGGCTCGGAATTCTTCTTCGGTCCAGTCGGTGACATCCTGTCCGTCGATAAAGATCTGCCCGGAATCTGGTTTCAGAAATCCGAGAATGTGTTTCAGCGAAACGGATTTGCCGACGCCGCTCCGGCCCATGATCACGCATGTTTCGCCGCGTTTCACCTGAAAGCTGACATCGTCAAGTACCACACGACCGTCGAAACTTTTAAAGACATCGCGGAACTCAAAATAATTGGGCGAGTCTTCGGCGGTGGTCTTGTTGACAGACTGCAACTCCGGATTTTCATCTGGGGACGGAAGAATAGGCTCCGGTATCGGAGGAAGATCCTCCGGATTTTGTTCGGGTGATTTGTCGACGCTCACAGTTGGCCCACTTCTTTATTTAACTCCAGTTGCCCTTCTGCCCTGCACGTTTCCGTCGCGCTTTTCTATCTTGCATCCGACTCAGCGGGCGGGGCCAGCTTCCAGAGTCGCTGGGCTTCTTCGAAGTCAGCGGGGGTGTTCATGTTCCAAAATAGTCGCCCTGCGCTATCAAATCGTTTCCAAAGCGACTCGTCAAGCAGTTCTGTATGCACCTGTTTCAGCGCCTGGGTCACTTTGCGCACACCGGCATCGAAGGCTGTCTTCAGCGCATCCGCCGCGTTGGTGCGATAGCAGGCACACAGCGGCTCTGGGCCGTGTGCGGACTGCGGGAGAATCACCTGGACGTCTGTTAACGAGTCGCGTGCGTGATCGACAAGAAATTCGAGCCAATCGCCAGTTAGAAAAGGCATATCGCAACTCAAGATCAGATTCCATTCGCAGACCGGCAAAGCGGCTGCGGTGTTTTGCAGCGCGGTTATGATACCGCCAAGCGGACCCTGGTCGGGCCATCGGTCCTCGATAATTTCCAATCGTGCGTCAAGGTCACGATACTTCTGGGCGGCGGATACAACGGCGACGTTGGTCGTGCGCGCGCGGGCGAGGTCAACAATCCGCAGCAGCAGGGGTACATCACCGAAAGGAGCGAGCGCTTTGTCCCGACCGAAGCGCGTGCTGCCGCCGCCTGCCAGGACATAGCCACGAACGCCTGAATGGTCGGAAGCCAATCTTCTCTCCGGTTAAGACTGCTTCATAACTGGCATGGCGGTTCGAGAAATCTAGGATCCCAACAAGTACGCCATTCCATACTGCGACGAACAACCATACCAAAACCCCGAGACGATTAAGTGGCTAAGGCGTCCTGGCGGTAATTTCAAAAAGCATTTATGAATCTGTCGGGTTCCGCGCTGCTTCTCCTTGACAGGCTAGGAGAAGCTGGCGTACATTCCTAGTCGGTCTAGGAGAGAGGCCGCGTGGACAAACAGCTTGATTTAATGCAAGGCACGCTGGACATGCTGATTTTGAAGGCGGTGTCACTTGGGCCGCTGCACGGCTACGGGGTGCTGCTGCGCATTCAACAGATTTCGAAGGACCGCCTGGAAATTCAGCAAGGCTCGCTGTATCCCGCATTGTATCGCCTGGAGCACCAAGGCTGGATCGCCAGCGAATGGGGCGAATCCGAAAACAACCGCCGCGCGAAATACTACCGGCTTACGGCGGGCGGCAAACGTCGACTGCAAACTGAAACAGAAAAGTGGAATCGCATGGCTGAAGTGATTGCGGGAATTCTGGGCACGAAACGGGAGGA
>Ga0182015_10001165_pt1 | contig 35687 bp, 30 predicted proteins | sample 712P3MmetaG_FD_120478 | JGI IMG/M metagenome (GOLD analysis project Ga0182015, IMG submission 120478) | Permafrost microbial communities from Stordalen Mire, Sweden - 712P3M metaG | ecosystem: Environmental > Terrestrial > Soil > Wetlands > Permafrost | place: Sweden: Stordalen | collected...
CGATTCGGCAGGCTTACGACAGCGACTGGCATCCGATGCAATTCATTCCCAACGCCTCGCTTTCACAATTGCTGCGTTTCTGGAGCCAGCGGGTCTGGCGAAGGCGGCGGGAATCATTTCCAATGCGCGATCGAAGGGGTGGTTGCGTCCGGAAGCGCGGAATGATTCCGAGGTGCGCGAGTTTTTGGAATGGATGAGCAAATATAATCCGCAGGCGAGTTTGCGCGATCAGAATAATGTGGCAGGGTATGAGAGCGCTGAGGCGTTGGTGGCCGTGTTGCGGCAATGCGGTGACGACCTGACGCGCGCGAACGTGATGAAACAGGCTGCGCACTTGAATCTGGAAGTGGGAATGCTACGGCCGGGAATCAGGATTGCGACGAGCGCTACCGATTACCAGCCGATTAAGCAGTTGTATTTAATCCGGTTCGATGGGCGGGAGTGGGTGCCGGTTGGGGGCGTGATTGGCGAGTAGTGAGACTGAGACTGCTGCTAGGGTGAATACGACGACTGCCAGCGTGACGGGAACGTGCGGCTACTTCACGGCTGGCCAGCTGCGGCATTCCGCGACGCTGGTTGGCTGAGTGACGGGTGAGCCTGATTTAAACCGAACCACTGCGTCCGATGTCGAGCAGTAGTTTTGCGTTCCGGTGCTGGCTGCAACGGGTGTGGCCACTGCAACATAATCGTCGCAAAACTGTTTAATGCATTCGGCCTTCATGGTGAATCTGTAACCGGATGTAACGCACCACGAGCCGGCAGTGCAGCTCGGGTTTCCTAAACTATCGTCGATTAACGTTCCGTGATCCGCCGAGGCTTTGCCACCGTCTGGACTTCTGCCGAACGTCGCCAGATCCGGCGCGTAGCCTCTTTGCGGATACGTGGAGTGATAAACAGCTTGCGCGGAGGCGATGACGCGCATCGTACCGACGGCCGAAGCTGCGTTGGCTGCGACACGAGCCCGCAGGAGGTTGGGAATCGCGATGGCGCCGACGATCATGATTGCGCCAGCATCGAAACCGCCGCTTCTGCTGGCTCCGCGGATTGAGGTGTTGTCGCCGTAAAGACAGAACACTTGCGCCTTGGTCTGTCCCGTCAGTTTTTCAAGATAGCTCGCATATTCTGGCGCTAACGGCTGTAATCGCAGGACCGAGGTTGCGACTGAGTCCTGATAAAACAGCGCGGAGGCTCCCGATTCGTGGCCCGGCGGCAAGGATTCCAAAAACCTCGGCGATTTCGCCAACGATTCTCCGCTTTTGTGAAGTCGAATTGACTCCGCAACCGCATCCTGGCTTGATCCTACGATCAAGTATCCGTCCGCAAACGCGTATGTGACTTCGGTGGGCTTGGCGCGTACGGCAGGCCGGGCAGTTGTGGTGCCGGACGGGATCTGAACCGCATAGTAATCGACTCCGCCGTTTTCCGAATGCGTTACAGGAATTTGCATTGCGGCGACTAGGGTATTGAAGGCCTGTTGGATATGGCCGGCGTCTTTCACGCCGAAAACCGTTCTCCAACCGGGGGTGGGAGGAGTTACATTTACCATTTCCACCATGAACCCACCGGTGAGCTGGCTGAGAAAATCCTCTTTCAGGCTGACTTTGAAAGCCTGTTCGAATACGGCGAGCGCTGCGAACGCTTTTAGGTTGGAGTCACCGCTCAGCGATTGAAGATCGGCGAATATCTGTGCTGGAGCGGTGAGAATCGCGGCGCCCACCATCGCCGCATGGGGCGAGGCGAAATCGAGGGCGCCCATTGGCGCTGGTTTCGCGAGCCAGGATGCGGCACCGTGACGCGGACCGGTGAAGCTCAATTCCATTTGACTCACGGCTTCACCGGCTGAGCTTTTGCGCTCCCAAACGAAATAGTTCATATCCGCGAAACCGGAATTCCGATATTGCAGCTGGCTCTGCTTGGTGCTATCGGGCAGCTGGCCCAGGATTTTGTGGAGGTCGAGGGCTCCGACGATCGTCACGCCACCATCTGCATAGGCTTGTGCGATGCGCTGACCGAAGGGAGTGGAAGCGAAGTCCGTGCTTTTCCGATCGAGCCGGGCGTTGAACTTCTTTAGCGCGGCCAAGTCGGAAGTGGCCACCAGAAAATCAGGACGCAGCAGCACAAAAAATCGTGTAGCGGGCGGAGTATGCGTTCCCGGCACCAGCGGTGTGCTATGCGATCCCGCGGGTGGCGAAGTGCGTGACGTCGCCGGCGGATTGTCGTCCGCCGTGGCCAGATCCCGCGGCTCCAGAATGCGCAGCGGCGACTGCTGCGTGAGGGCATCGTTGGCGAGTTCGTTGTTCCTTTGCTGGAGAAAATCCTTCAGGCCGGGCTCGGTGATTTGCGCAACAATCGTGACGCGCGGCGTCTTTTCTTCCATTGGGGCAGCAACCACAATCTCCGGCCCCAGATATTGGGAGAATTGAGAGAACTTCCGCAGCCAATCCACGATCTTGGGCCCGACGGTCGCCGCCTCGCCGTGCTGCCACCAATTCCGCAGAGGTTCGCTATGTTGCAGTTCGTCATTGAAAATTGCCAGCGACTGGCGCACGGAATCGCCATAGTTCGGGATCGCTGCGTAGCCGACCGATTCCGGCAGTAGCGGGAGGAGATGGCTATCGTTGCGCGCTGGCGGGTATTGCACGTCGTGTTGAAGCTTTGCGACCAGCCGAATCAATTCGTCCAGCAAGCCTGGGTATTTGTTCAGGTATTGAATCCATGCTTCGTCTGGGGCTTTGCTGGGTGCGGGAGTTTGTGCGGCGCAACCGATGGCGGTGAGGACGATCGCCGCGCTCATTATCAGGAATTTGCCGGCGGTGCGTTTCAGATTTGGGAAAGAGCGCGCGTGGCCCATTCGGTTTGTCCTCGCTGGAAGGATTTGGATGGGTGCTAACAGTTTGTACCATGAAAATTGCGCTTAGGCTCTGGTACCGGTGCTAAATCCGTGCCAAGACGCGTTCAGACTTGGGCCGGAGCAGCGTGGGAATTGCAGGAATGGTGGCGAGAGGCCTCGACTGACAGGTGGGTGTGTAATCAGAGGAGGATGCGGGCGCGAACTGCCTTCTTTTATCGACTGTCGATCTGGACGTCGTCGAAGCCCAGGCCTTTCAGCATGCTGGTCAGCGTGTTGTGCGCGTTTTGTTCCGCGTTTTTCAGTACGCCGTCCTGTAAGGCTGCTCGTTGCAGCTGGCGTTCCGCTTCTTCGCGGACTTCGCTTTCGAGGTTCGGATCCGGCGAAGTGAAAAGGCCTGTGTCTCTTGAGTAGACGCGCGTTTTTGCGTTGTCGATGCGTGTGCTAAAAACTTCGGCGGCTGGGATGCGCAGCGCGATGGTGCGCGCGTGCACGGTGACGTCGCTGGGCTGGACTTTTACCAGGTCGACTCCTGCGATCACTTCGCCGTGGACTACCAGTAGCAGGCGGTCGCCTGCCAGGAACTTCGGTAGGTAGGGGTTGTCGCGTTCGCCCGAGATTATTTTGTCGACGGTGTAATCGACGGTTTCGAGGCGCTGGAGTTGCTGGATCTGGCGGACTACCGTTGGCTGGTTGACGTTGATGACCGTGGCGCTGCCGCGGAATAGTCCCATGAGCCGCAGGAGTCCTACGCCCGTGGAAACCCATACCGCGGTGCCGATGACGAGCAATGTGAGCAGGACTCCCACTAGAATTCCCAGCGGCCAGGAATTGGTTCGTGGTTTTGTATCGCGGATTGGCGGAGCGGAAGTCATGGGAATCGCTGTCGACGGCCTCTCTCTTGAATAACACACTCGGCTACCGGTTGCACCTGTTCGATGGGAAAGGCGCGATTTCACTTTTGAGTTTGAATGGTGAATTGCGGCGACGTTTCTGCGATTTGCTTACGGCGAATCATGTTTCCATGATGTCGGGCTTGGCGCGCTGCTTTGGCGGGCCCGGCATTTTTGGGGCGGCAGAGGATGCAGCGCAGAGGCGCGGAGGACGCGGAGAAGTGCGTTTATACATTCGGTTGTTTGTGAGGTTAAAGGTATAGAGTCGCGGGCTTTTGGTGCGGAGCGCGGAGACTTCCCTTTCGGGCCTGATTGGGGTTAGACTCGCGTCATCTCGGTTCCCTTCCCAGCGTTTTGCAGGAGGCGGCTATGCATGCACGCGTCACGCAATTTAGCGTCCCTTCCGAAAAGTTGAATGACTTCACCGAATCGCTGGTCACCGCCGTGCCATTGATGCGGCAGCGCAAGGGATTTGTGGCTTTACTGGTATTGCGCGTGGAGCTGTCGAATCCTCCCGATGTGCGGGTGATGACGATTTGGGAGTCGCAGCAGGCTTTGCAGGAAAGCGAAAACAATTTGTATTTCTACCAGGCGCTGACGCGCGCGCTGGCTTTTGCCAAGGGCTTTCCCGTGATCCGCGAGGAAGAAGTGGTGTTATACGATTTTGCGAACATCGGTGGCGCGTCGTCGGCTGCGTCCGGGTCTTAAGCCCGGGCCGGCGGGATCAGGGCTGTGACCGGCGATCCGCTCATCACCCCATTATTTTGTTTTTAGATCCTCGGTAAATCAGCGGGGGTTCGGTTTTTTGCAGTTCGGCCGATACTTTTTCCATCTGGCGCATGGAGCGCAGGTGGTTGCGGCCTGCGATTTTCATTACGTCGTCGTCGGAGTAACCGCGGCGCAGCAGCTCGGCGAAGAGGTAGGGGTAACGCGTTACGTCCTCCAGGCCTGGGACCATCGAGCCTGGTTTCACGTCGTAAAAATCGGCGCCAATGCCGATGGAATCGATGCTTGCGACTTTGCGGATGTGGTCGATGTGGTCGGCAACGTCCGAGATGGTGCCCCGCGGTGACGCGTTTTCTTTCTCCCAATCCGCGATGCCCTGTTCGATGCCTTGGTCTGTTTTCAGACGCGCGTGCAAATCCTGCAGCGCTGCGGTGCGCTTTTCTTCCCATTCCGGATATTTCGGCGAGATGAATTCCCGGATGAAGTTCACGTGAACCACGCCGCCATTGGCCGGCACCATTTTAAGCACGTCGTCCGGCACGCAGCGCGGGTGCGGGTCGATCGCGAATGCATTGGAGTGCGAGAAGATTACCGGCGCGCGGGTGACGCGCAGCGTGTTGCGCATGGTGTCCGCGCTGACGTGCGAAATATCCGCGAACATGCCCAGGCGATTCATTTCCTTCACCACCTGCTCGCCGAATTCGGTCAAGCCGTAATGCAGCGGACGGTCGGTGGCGGCGTCGGCCCAATCGATATTGTCCCAGTGGGTGAGGGTCATGTAACGCGCGCCCAATTGATAGAATGTGCGCAACGCCGCAGGAGAATTTTCGATCATGTGGCCGCCTTCGACGCCGTACAGGCAGGCGATGCGTCCGGATTGATGAATGCGTTCGATGTCGTCGGCGGTGCGCGCCTGCTCCAGTTGTTGCGGCTGGCTGGCGATGAAGCGCTGCGTTACGTCGAATTCGCGGATGGCTTCGTGCAGCGCGTTGTGCGTTCTCTGCGTGCCCGAATCGACGTAGATCGACCAGTACTGCGCGCCCACGCATCCGGCGCGCAGGCGCGGGATGTCGGCGCAGAGCGCAGGTTGCTCGGCGTTCATGTTGAACGTGGTGAGGTCGCCGGCATTGGTTTCGAGGAACATCGTCGGAAGGTCGTTGTGCGTATCGATCAGCGGCGCTTTCTGCAGTAGAGTTTTGGCGCGTGCGAGCAGGGCCGGATCTGTGTCTGGCGGGTTTTGAGCCGCGGCGCGCGAGTTCGAACCGGCGCTTGCGTTCGTCAAGAAATTACGGGCAAGGACCGCGGATGTCAGCAGACTACCCTGCTCGAGAAAGCGGCGCCGCGTTATCAATTTCGGGCTCCTCAGAGTACGGTTTCATTCGAACGGAAACAGGCGCCAGATTTTAATCCCATGTTCGGCTATCGCGATAGAGCAAAACCGTGACCAGTTGTGGAAGGACGACGAGATTGGCGGAGCGTTACCGGACGAATGTGCCGCGCCTACGGCGCTCGGGCGTTTTCTTTACGTCTACCCCGCAGCCGCGCACCCTCAGAAACAAAGGCACCGGAAGAGAAAGTGTCAGGGATGTTCCCGGTCGCACATTATGCCGCGCCTACGGCGCTGGATCGCCGTGGTGTTCTGCGCTCGGCGATCCAGCGTCGATTCGAATTGATTTGCACGTTGCGACGAACCGTGATTTCGGGCGGGCCATAGGCGTATGAGGGCGGGCGCAGCAAGCAGCGCCCCTACAGCTGGAGAATTCAATTATCGCGGAGGTTGTCTTTTGACGGCAGTGCGGGCTAGCCTGGAACGGTTTCGACGAAGCCGTGCATCGCGGTTGAGAGTTCGTCGGATTGCTGATTGAGCAACGACGAGACTTCTTTTAGATCGCCGATACTTGCGGTTAGCGACCCGATCAAGCCTGACGTTAGATCCGCCGTGGAACGTACCGCGCCGATTTCTTCGTCGACTTCGTGAATTGCGGTGGAAGTCTGCTGGGACAGCAGTTTCACTTCGGCCGCTACTACGCCGAAGCCGCGGCCGGCATCGCCTGCATGCGCCGCTTCGATCGCTGCGTTTAAGGCCAGCAGGTCGGTGCGCCGGGCGATCTCGGAAATCAGTTCCAGCACGCCTCCAATTCTTTGCGAAGCCTGATTCAATCCGGCTACTGCCCGTTGGAGGTCTTGCGATTCCCTGGGCTCAGAAAGTTGTGCCGGAGGGACTGGCTGTGAGTGGTGCGCTTCGGGGGTGGCACCATTGCTGGAACTTCCCGCCATTTCAGACAGAGTGCGAGCGGTTGCATTCATTCTGTTAGCCGTCGAACTCAAACCTGTGACCACGTTTTTTACGGTTTCGGACATGGCCCGGCGGCCGGTTTCGACTTTCACAAGTTCGCGGTTGTCATTGGCAAGCTGCTGGGTGGCGTCGTTAATTTCCTGAGAAGCGCGGCGAAATGCTCCGCGCATTCCACGGAGCAGCACACGGCGATAGAATTTCTTTTGCGACGCGTGATCCAAAGAAGCGCCGGCCTCGCGCAAGAATCCGTCGGTCATGTCCAGAAGATGATTGATGGAATGAACGGCGCGGGCGAGATTGGGTTCGTTGGGGCAATGGAGAAGGCGGGGCTCAAGGTCTCCTTCCGCGGCGCGTTCGCAAACCGTGGCAATCTTTTCCAGGAATGCCCGGAGCAATGCGATTTCAGCATTGGCAGCGGCTTGGCGCGCGCCGCGACGATGAGTCCAGGCCAGGCAGGCGCGATGCCAGAGCTCGGTGGCAGCGCGAACTGCGGGCAGGAGGGGATTTTTGATTCTCATCATTCGAGGCTCCCGAGGCTAGACGGAAAATACGAATTCCGCACAGGTCATATTTTTTTCGGATATTTTGCGCATCAGCATCTGGCCCGCGGTTTCCAGGCCCTGGCGCCAGTCGCTGTGACGGCGTTCTTCGCTGCACAGCTGCTGATAGATATTTTCGAAGAGGCGCACATGATCGCGTGCCGGCACACGGCGGTTGGAGTGATAACCGATAATCGCGTGATCGTCGTTGAAAGTAGGAGTAACGTGGGCAAAGACCCAGTAGTGATCGCCGTTCTTACACATATTTTTGACGTACGCAAAGATTTCCTGGCCCTGGCCGACGGTGTCCCACAGGAGTTTGAAGATGCACTGGGGCATGTCTGGGTGGCGAATGACGTTGTGCGGTTGGCCCAGGACCTCTTCTTCGGTGTAGCCGGCGATTTCCAGGAACAAGTGATTGGCGTAGGTGATGCGGCCCTGCAAGTCGGTCTTACTGACGATGATGTCGTTCTCGCTGAAAGTGCGTTCCCGGCCGGACGGCTGGATGGTGTAAGCCCTCACGAAGCGCTCCCTCTAAGGCCTTGATCGGCAGAAAATCAGTAAACTTCAGGGCCGCCGCGCTGATGCGTGAATGTCACTAGAGGCCAGCAACGGAAGCAGGGCTGATGAGTCGCGCGCGGGCAGTCCCGTTCCGAGCGGGTCGGGTGTGTTGCGTGCCCGGTTTGGCTGAACTGCGCCGGACCGACCGGCACAGCAGAACGCGGGCTAGGGTTTGGATGATTGGTGATTCGGCAGGTTGGGGGTGAGCTTGGGGATCACGAATTCTTGAATGACGTTTACGGCGGCGGTTGTACCGATGCCGATGAGCGTGTTTTCGAATGTCAAAGCCACGCCATTCTGCGATGGGTAGTACGTGTTTGAAATTCCGCCGGCGGCCAGGCTGCCGAGAATTCCGGAGTAGTTAGGCTGCCAGTGCCCGTTATCGCCCTTGCAGATGACGGCGTTAGCAACCGCGTACAGAACGCGCGATTTTACGCCGCCGGTTCCTTTGTAGAAATAGCGGGGGTCTTGTTTCAGAATCGAGGGGAGTATGGCGCTGCCGATGAAGGTGCCGGTGACGAGATTGGCATAAGCGGCGCCGTAGCGTTTGCCGTAACCTTGCGCGCCTTGTCCGAAACCGCTGAAGTCATTTTGGGCTTGCTGAACTCCGGCGACGCCGCCGACCAATAGGAACGTGACCGGATCGATTGTGGAGCGCCAGGCGAGTTCGAACTTCTGCTTGGTGTCGAGCCGCGCAGCATTGGGGACATAGCTGACGTAAAAATTTGGGATCACGCCGAATACGCGTTGCTTCTCTTCGATTTTGATTTCCTCTTCCGCCTCTTCGACTAGCGAGGGACTGACGCGAATTTCGGTGATTTCGGTGGCCACAGGGAGCACGATCTGCGCCACTACGAAAATTTCGCCTGGATGCAGAATTCCCGAGGATGTTTGCGCCGCGAAGCCGGGAGATGTGATGGTGAGCTGGAAGGGTCCGGGGGCGACGTCGACGAAGGAGAATTGTCCGTCTTCGTCTGCCTGTGTCTCCTGGACCGGCAACTGGTCGCTGCGCGAGAGTTTCAGGCGAGCTCCCGCGATCGCGGCTCCCGTGGAATCGAGCACTGTTCCGGTGATGGTTCCGGACATTTCTTGAATGGATTGCTGCGCGATGGGGAATGTTGCGCTTCGCGATGCGTCAGGCAGACCACTATTGAAGGTTGAAAACAACGCTTGCTGCTGGGCCAGGGTTCCGACGGGAAGCGCGAAGAATGCGAGGGTGAGGGCGAGTATAAGTGCGATTAAGACTTCCCGGCTTAGCGGCGGGATCCGGGCCCTGAATGCGTTCTGGTCCGCGATTGGGCGGTATTTCGACGGATTCACGACCACTAGTTTATAACTAGCCGTCTTTGCCGCATAAGGCATTCCCTTTGGATTGTGCGCGCTTCGTTGAGGTTGTCTAGCGGGCTACTAGGGCTGACATTTGCAAAACCAAAGAGCCGGCGTGACGCGGACGCCAGGGAATTGTGCCGGAACAGGACGGGCCGCCGACAGTGGGAACCAGATTGTCATTAGCAGGTTTGGCACACTGCGTATTCAATTCGTTTGCTGCCTATATGAGCGTTTGCTTAGATAAGGGCAGGGGCAGTGGCAAAGAAGGGGCGAACCTCTCAAAGCTATGACAATACATATAAAGTGGCGGATGGCTTCTGGCGCGGGACTTGGTGCGTGTCTGGTTTCATTGTGCTGCGCGCCAGTGTTTGGACAGAGTTTGGGTGACGTTGCCCGGCAAGAGCGGCAGCGCAAAGAGCAGCAGGCATCGCGATCTCTTCACGTTTACACCAACGACGATCTGAGGAAGTCGAAGATTCTGGTGCCGGAAGACCAGGCTCGGGCGCTTGCGGCTCGAAATCTAAATAATCAGATGCCTGTGCCGGTTGAACTGGCGGCCGTTCCCAACGCCATTGCGCCGCTGCAGTTTCTGCTTCCCGCTTCCACATCCGACACAGATATAAAGGACCCGTCGTCCTGGGAGCCTGAACCTGCCGAGATGGGAATCTCGCGTGCACTTGTGGTGGATTCGACTGGGGTCGAAGGCGGACCTGCTGCCGCGGACGTAGCTCAACAGCGCGAAGCGGTGCAGCATCGCAGCGTCGCCAGGAACTCGGATCCGTTCGCGCCGCAGAAAGTTGCGCGGCACATCCCTCCTGCAGCAGTCGAGCCGAAGCATGTTGCAGCAGTGGCGTCACATGCGACTGCCAGTCCCGTTGTTGCGGTGGAGCGAGCCCATGCGATGGTTGAGGCCGTACACGCGACGGTTGAGGACGTACACGCTACGGTGGGGACAATACACACCACGCGGAAAGCGATCACCGCGAATTTTGCACACGCGCAAGATGCGACTTCTTCGAAAGACGGCAAGGTGGTGGTGCAGCGCGGAGATTCTCTGTGGAAGTTGGCGCAGCGGTATCTGGGGGACGGCAACCGCTGGTTCGATCTGGCGGAAATGAATCCCCAGTTGGAAAGCCCGAACCTGATTCGCGTGGGCGATTGGATTCGGGTTCACGCTTCCGAGGCTGAAGGCACCAAGCAGGTTGTGGTGCGCTCCGGTGACACGCTGTGGAGTGTGGCCCAAACGGAATTGGGGACTGCACGCGGCGTGGAGTGCATCGTGGAAGCGAACCCGCAACTGGAATCTTCCGATCTGATTCGTCCGGGGCAGAAGTTGTTTCTGCCACGAAACTGCAGTGTTACTCGCTAGTAAAATCATCGCAGGTTGATGGGTCCGCAACATTCAGAGGGTCGGGACAATTTCGCCTCTGTGTGTGGAAGAAACGAAAAGCGATCCCGCCATTTGCTGACGCCCTCGGACGCAGTGGAATGGAGCAAGACCTTCCTCAGGCGCTGAAGCCCACTCGTTGCTCGGACATGCCTGCTAAAAACTGTCCAAGCGGCCACGATCGCGGACGAGTCAACTAGACTGTAAAGAAACGTTTCTTAAGCATCCATTCGAAATCCCTTTGCTCCGAGGAACGGAATGTCCCCTGCGGCGTAAAACAGCATTGCCCGGAACAGCGGGGAGTGAAGGTGCGGCCGGAAACCGCGACTGCGGCTGTGGCCGCACCCTCATCCATGTGGCGATTCGAGTGTTTGCTGTTACAGCTCGCGACGGGCCGCGTCTGCCTCTTCCGCCAGTTTTTGCACTGTCTGGAAGAATTTCGGGGACTGGCCGGTGAATAGTCCGTCAGCCGTGAGCGCTGCGACGGCTGCTTGTGCGCCTGCGAATTTGTCGTCCGTCGGGCGAATCACCGATACAAGCGGCAAATTTTTGCTGATGAATTCGCAGGGCACGGGGAAAATCAGACTAGGCTGAATCAGCTTATTGGGTGGATCGGTGAAGAAATTCGGAAAGGTCAAACCGCCGTCGGACGCCCCTGCGACGGGAGCTTGCACGCTGTTGCCCGCGAAATCCACCCATTCCAGGAAATGCGCGGTTTCGTCTCCGCCGATTGCTTGCGTGATCTTAAGCACTTCCAGGCTAGTGGCTTTGCGGCCAAGCGCCTGATAGAGGCTCGATCCGCCTTGTTCAATCATTCCAAAGTGGAAGGCCGCGGTATTGGCGATCACCTGGATATGGTTGGCGCCGTCGAAATCGTTGTCGCTTCTGGGAATGGCGGTGCGGTTCTTGATGGTGATGGCTTGCGGAAACGTAGCGCCAAAATCGGGATTGGTAGCGCTGCGGTAGCGGATGAACCAGCTGGTGTCGACGTTCAAGTGCATCAGGTTGGTGAGGCGGCCTAGACCGAGCGAGCCTGTGGCAGAGCTGCCCGTCAGATGCGCAAACTCCGACAGATCGACGGAGTCCGCGCCTTTGGATTCCAGATAGGCATTGAGGAAATTGGCGTGGCTCAGTTCGTCGAGAGTGTTGCTTGTAATGTATTGCGGACCGTCGCCATCGAGATTTGAAAAAGCCATCTGGTAGGAGTTCATTGCCTGGGTTGGATTTACTTCAACCGGCAGATTGTCGCCGATGCCGCCGAGCTCCGCGTACTGCTGCCAGAGATCGGTTTCCAGCAGTTCAGCCGCAGCGAGAAAGCGAAGAATGGCGATATCGCCTTTGGTGAGTCTGTCGTCTCTGTACTCTTGACCAAATGCGAGCTTCTGACCGGCACCCAACACCGCGCCGAGGGTTGCTGCGCCTGCTGCCATCGCTCCCTTTTGCAAGAGTGACCGGCGATTTACTCTGCGTTTCATTAATTCCTTTGTGTTTTCCATGACGCTCCCGTCCTTTTAAATTTGAAATGCTCGACCGAGTAGGAAGGTAAAGGGGATTGGGCCGCGGCTTGTCACCGTGAAGTAAAAGGAGTGTCGCGATATTGCATTGGTTTTGTCTCTTCGATGGAATCTGCGCAGGCCGATGGTTGGTGCTGTTTTTTGGGCCGCAGTTGGTTCCTGGCTGGACGCAGGTCAACGACAGCGGCAGATTCCTCGGGCCATCGGCCCGCCGGAACGACACTTGCGCCTTTTTGAGCATGTAAGAGTGAGAGTGCGGCACCGCCAATTTTGCAAGCAGGTTGACACTTGCGCGGTGCGCGGAGTACTCTCTGCACCGATTTCGGGCCTACCGCTTTTCTCAAAATTCAGGAGGATTTACAGTGAAATTGCTTAAAGTCACCACTGGTCTGGGTGTGTTGCTGCTGGCCGCCGTATCGACGATGGCGCAGGCACACGATCCAGCCATTATTTCCGGGATCGAGTTTCAGACACCGAAAAACGGCATGGTGAAACAGTATGAAGATGGCCGGAAGGCTAAGGTCGCGTGGCACAAGCAGCACAACGACACGACCCCGCTTTACGTATTCGAAACACTCACCGGCGACGATACCGGGACGTATCTCGTCGGACGATTCGGCTTGCATTGGGCAGACATGGACAAGCCGTCGATTCCGGATGAACAGGACCTGGCCGAGTACCAACAGGTAATCGGCGGGTCGGTGGAGAAACTGGTCACCCAATATTATGAGGAATTGCCGAAGTGGAGCAATCCGTCGGGAGATATGACGGCGAAGTTCACGGAGGTTGTCACCTTCCACGTGCGCTACGGAAAAGGCGACGATTTCCGCAGCGCGGTGGCACGGATACACGAGGCGCACCAGAAGACGAATTCGCCTTTGAAGTACGAGTGGCATCGGCTGGTGAGCGGCGGGCCGGGAGGCACGTGGGTGATCACGCTGGATCGTGCCAATTGGGCGGCGTTCGAAGACGATCCGGCGATCAAACCGCTGCGCGACGATTTGCGGGCGGCGTTCGGAGAACAGGAAGCAATGTCCGTGATCGAGAGACTGAATGGCGCGATCGAGAGTTCCTATAGCTCGATCATTCAGTTCCGTCCGGATCTGAGCTACATTCCCGCGAAGTAACAATCGCGCGCAATGTTCCTGCAGCCGGCCAGATCGCGCGCGGCAATGCATACCACGCTCATTAGTGCGGCCATACCTGGATGCGGCACGACGCTTCGCCGCGTGCCGCATCCGGGCCTCTTGTAACCCTTTCTTCGCTTCTTGTGGCCCGCGAACTAATTGACGCGTAGTTGAGCGCTCAACGGGCCAGTCGGCACCATGCGAGTCGCCGTGCGATATTGGTGTTGGTAACCGAGCGCAAAAGCAGCCTTATCGGCGCCAAATGCCCAGCGGCCTTGCGAGACGCGAGGCAATTCTCCTCGCGCTTTGGCCAACTTGGCCTGGAAAACCCCATCGCGAAAGGCAGCGCTATTCGCGAATGCGGTTGCGGCTTTCGCGCTCTGTTTCGCGTTCTGCGCAGCGAAGGCAGTTCGCGTGTTTACCCCTGCCGATAGATACTTTGGCGTAGCAATCCAGGCGGCTGCGCTGAGCAATGCCAGCGACATTACAAAAGTCACTCGATACCTTCCAATTCCGATTTTATTGTGCATGTTTTCACTCCTCATTTTTTCGATGTTGTTCCGTTCGCGACGCCCGGGTTCTTCGGCGTCTGTAGCTAAGACGCGCGCATGTCCGGGCACGATGGCGATCGGAGGGAAAGGTTTACGTTCTTAACACACACTTTACTGGCTCTTTACCCAGCCGCCGTTTATCCTGAAAATCCCAGCATTTGACGGGTGCGCGGAGAATTTCACGTGGATTTGCAGAAGATAAAGAAACGAGCGCTGTTATGGTGGGCCTCGATCACATTGTTGGCGCTGCTTTGCGTGGTTCTTGCCGCGCTGCAATTTCGCTGGATCGCGGAAGTCGCGGCGGCGGAACAGTCGCGGCTGAAAAACGATCTGGAATCCCGGCTCGAGCTGCTGCGGCGGAATTTCGAGGAGCGTATCGACCTGGCTTGCTTATCCTTCGTTCCTACCGCGTCGGAATTTGAAAAAAAAGGGAAGGAAGAAGCGTACCTGGAACGTTATCGGCGCGAACGCACAGCGCAGCAGGACATTGTCATGTTCATCGCGCTAGCGGTGCCCAAGGATAATGACGTGCTGCTGTTCGTTCCCGATGCGCAGGGCAACCAGTTGGTGCAGACGAGGTGGCCGCCGGGCTGGGGTAATTTGCACACTGAACTGCTATCGCGGGCAAATGGCGGGCCGCCGGCTTTAGCGCTTCCTCAAATCCCCACGCTTCGCGACGTGCCGCATTTTGGACGCGAAGAAGAAGGACGGCTGGGGCGAACAATCGTGCGCGAACAGAATTGGCTGGTCCTTGAGCTCAACGATGCTTCGATCACGCGCACGCTGGTGCCGGAAATGCTGAATCGCTACCTCTCTGAATCCGGCAAACTGGATTATGACGCGGATGTGGTGCTGAATCAGGCTCCCTTCACGCAGCTTTACCAGTCAGAAGCGCATAAAGCGAGTTACGGAGGCTGGACACCGGACGCTTCTGTGGCTCTTTTAAGCGAGACCTTGCCGAATCAAAATGCAGGGCCTTCCAACGGCATCGCGTCGTTTCCGCGGCCACCCAGTAATGGATCTTCGGGGCTGTGGCTTCTGCGCGTGCATCACCGAGCTGGATCGCTGGAAACGATCGTGGCGGCTGCGCGCCGTCGCAACATCGCCCTGTCCGCTGGATTGTTAGTTTTGATCGTGGCTACCGTAATCTCGCTGATGCGCAGTTCGCGACGTGAACGCCAGACCGCCGAGCTACAGATGAATTTCGTCGAGGGCGTATCGCACGAGTTGCGCACACCACTGACGGTGATACGTACGGCGGCGTTTAATCTGCGCGGGGATCTGGGGCGCAAGCCGGAGCAGGTGGAGCGTTACGCGACGCTCATGCAGAATGAAAGTGAGAAATTAACGGCGCTGGTGGAACAAGTCTTGCGTTACGGGACCGCGCGGTCCGGGCGTGTGATTGCGCAACGCTCGCCGGTTGCCGTGGAAGCGCTGATCGAAGCCAGCCTGAAATCGAGCCGCTTGGACTTTGAACATGCCGGGCTGACAATTGAAAAGAAAATAGCGCCGGTGCTGCCGATGGTTTTGGTCGATGAGGAAGCTATGGAGCACGTGGTTCAAAATCTTGTGGAGAACGCCAAGAAGTACGGGACTGAAAATAGCAACTGGATTGGCATCTCCGCCGCGATCGGCTCGGGCAAGAATGGAGCTACGGTGGAAATTCGCGTGGTCGATCGCGGGCCTGGGATACCCAAGGAAGAACGCGAGCGGATTTTTGATCCGTTCTTTCGCGGGCGGCGTGCGATTGACGATCAGATCCATGGGACCGGGTTGGGCCTGAACCTGGTGAAAGAAATCGTGGAAGCCCATGGAGGCAGTATCGAAGTAAAATGCGAGCCCACGGGTGGCACGGAATTTATCGTTCAGATACCCGCGGCCCCGGCGGAGCAACAAAGTTGAGCGAGCGCATCCTGATAGTGGAAGACGAGCCAGGGCTGGTCCTGACGATTTCGGACCTGCTGGCCGCGGAGGGCTACGAAGTTGCGGTAGCGATGGACGGCCCCACGGGGTTGGCCATGGCCAGCGAGCATGAATATGCCGCGATTATCCTGGACGTGATGCTGCCGAAAAAGACTGGCTTCGATGTGTGCCGTGAGTTGCGCCAGCGCGGCGTGGACTCCGCGATCCTGATGTTGACAGCCAAGACGCAAGTGGTAAATCGCGTGGTTGGATTGAAACTTGGCGCTGACGACTATTTGGCAAAACCATTCGAGCCCAGCGAATTGCTGGCGCGAATTGAGGCGTTGCTGCGCCGGGTTTACAAGGAAGGACGTACGGCGGTTCGCAGCTTCCATTTCGCCGACGTGGAAATTGATTTCGAACGTTCCGAGATAATGAAATCCGGGCAGCGTGTAGAGGTGGCAGCAAAGGAATTGCAGTTGTTGCGTTACCTGGTGGATCACCGCGACCGCGTGGTGCCACGCGAGGAAATTCTGCAAAAAGTTTGGGAATATGACAGCCAGGTGACGTCGCGGACCGTGGATGTGCATGTTTCCTGGCTGCGACAAAAGCTAGATGATTCGCAGAATCCTAAATACATCCAAACGGTACGAGGCAAAGGGTACCGTTTTAGCAGTTAATGTTAGTGAGTCATTTTGAGAACCTAACCATGCGAATGCAGAACGTCGGAAGACGCTGACGCAGCTGGGGATTTTTGCATTGTTCGCGGCACCGGGCTACGCGGTGGCGGCGTGGACGATGGACAAACTCGGAAGAAAGACCATTCAAACGGTGGGATTCGCGATGATGGCGATTTCTTTCGCGCTGCTGGCGTTCGTTCCGAACCTAGAAAAAATGATGATTCCGTTTCTGCTGATTTATGGATTCAGCTTCTTCTTCACGGAATTCGGGCCGAATGCGACGACGTTCGTGTACCCATCGGAGCTTTTCCCCGTGAAAGTGCGGACAACGGGACACGGAATCGCGGCTGCGATGGGGAAACTCGGAGGATTCGCTGGGGTATTTCTTTTTCCTTACTTGATGCATTGGAAGGGACTGCTAGCCGCGGAATCGGCAGCGGCTCTGGTGAGTGTGTTAGGTTTAATTGTGACGTGGCTAATGCTGCCGGAAACCAAGGGAAAGAGTTTGGAAGAAATCGCTAAAGACTAGTGCCGTCTCTTCGCACGTTTGTACGCGCTCTCTTTATAGCGCCGTTTTCGTGTTTTCCGTGGGCCGCAGGGCTACGGTCCCGGCGTTAGTATCGGCTGGGCCCCCACGGTTCGCATTCTTTACTTACATGCTGTGGCTCGTAAACTAGCGTGGCAAGCATTCCAGTGCGACCGCCAAGCCTCTGCCGAGATCCAGTCAAGCGGAGGAAAATGACCATGGCCAAAGCTAATTTCAAGAACGTGGATGAATACATCGCCGCGCAACGCCAGGCCGCCCAGGCCGTACTAGAGCACGTGCGAAGCGTAATCCGCAAAGCCCTGCCAAGAGCGGAGGAGGTGATCTCGTACAATATGCCTACATACAAGCTGCCAGGCGGAGCGGTGCTGTATTTCGCCGGATGGAAGCAGCACTACTCGCTCTATCCCGCGGGGCAGCGCCTGCTCGCATCGTTCAAGGACGAGCTTGCGCGGTACAAGGTTAGCAAGGGCACAATTCGCTTTCCCCTATCCGAGCCGGTTCCTGTCAACTTGATCGAAGTTATCGTGAGGTTCCGCGCGACAGAGACTCAGAAGCGCAAACACGGGGAGTCAGCAAGCCCAAAATCGGGATCGAGGCGGACGCGTCAACCCCGGCGGTGACTAACGAAGGGAACGGCCCAGCGCGCTTGTCCTGGCTTGCCCAAAGACCCTGCCTTGCCCAAAACTGCCGGCTCGACAGCTGTCGCGCGTTCATGACCCATCGTCTTGCTTCCCGTCCCTGCTTTTGGTGTAATCGCGCCATCGCATCCGAGCCATCGGGCGCGCTCAGCAAGAAATCAGAAGGAGAACGCCTTTATGAAACGGATCACTTTCTTGATGCTTGTGGTTGCAACGGTGGCCGGTATTGTCGCATTCGCGGCTCCCGCATCCAGGCACGTCGATGAAGAGGCCGCTCCGATCTACGGAGTAAAAATTCCTCCCGGATACCGCGACTGGAAAATGATCGCCGTGAATCAACTAGTAGTGCCAGGCAAGGCCGACCAATTGCGCGCCCAACTCGGCAACGAGATAGCGATTAAGGCTTTCAAGGAACGGATCGTGCCGTTTCCAGACGGCGCCATCATTGTCGCGCTGCACTGGACTCGTGTCCCGTCGGAAGACAACGACAAAGTCCTGGCCGGCGCATTCCCCGGTGCTCAATCTTTCGTTGTCGGGTCCCGTGTGAACATGCAGGTCATGGTCAAGGATTCAAAAAAGTACGCCGCCTCGGGCGGCTGGGGTTTCGGTGACTTCAAGGACGGCAAAGCTTCCTAAAGACCGGGACTTCGTATTCACCAATTACGCGCCTTGATCGATTCGCTTGTTGGAAAGGAGTCTCCCAATGACGGAACAAAAGAATGTGCGGGCGACAATCGTAGCGTCGACATGAAGCTCGAAGTGCTTGTCATCCCAGTCGGATGTGGAACGGGCGAAAGCTTTTTATCAGAGCCTTGGACGTAGTGGTTTCTCGCACGCCAAGCCTTGCGAAACAATCTGTTCCGCGAGCGCATAGGAGGGAAGGCATGGCCGATCTGAAGTTTGAAAAGGAGATTACCGGACTTTTGATAATCGATCCCTACAACGATTTCATTTCCGAGGGCGGCAAAATATGGGATCGCATTAAAAGCGTTGCAGAAGCAAATGATTGCATCCCCAATATGTTGCAAGTGCTGAATGCTGCGCGAAAGGCCGGATTGCGGGTTTTCTATGCTATGCATCATCGATACCGTCCGGGGGACTACGAGACCTGGAAGTATGTCGCGCCGATTCAGAAAGCAGCCTGGACGCGGAAAATATTTGAATATGGAACGTGGGGCGGCGAGTTTCGAGCCGAGTTTGCGCCCCAGCCGAGTGAGATCGTGGTCCAGGAGCATTGGTGTTCCAGTGGCTTTGCTAATACCGATTTGGATTTGCAACTGAAAAGACACGGCATCCAGCGGGTGATTGTCGCCGGTCTTATCGCGCACACGTGCGTCGAATCAACGGTTCGTTTTGCAGTTGAGCTTGGCTATGACGTCACTTTGGTTAAAGACGCGACTGCGGATTACACAGAGGAGCTTATGCACGCGGCACTCGTCACGAATCTTACAAACTACGCCAGCGCGATTGTCACAGCGCAGGAAGTCGCGGACGCCCTTTTGAGTAACCCTCCGCTCGCGCGGATCTCCTCCATTGCCTAAGACCCATGCCATGACCTAGCAGTTTAGTCAGGTCGCCAACTACGGTTTGAGGTTGACCAGCCCGAGTTTTTGTACCAAGGCGAGTGAGAGAGTTTACAGCACTTTGACAGTTGCCTCTTGACTTTCGCCTTTTCTTCGCCTAACATTCCCGACGCTTCCATACTTCACACTTCTGGAGGATTCATGGCAATGAGCGACGCACTGCTTCCCGAGTTTGATAAGGAAATGGCGAATACACGCAAGACCTTGGAACGGGTGCCGGAGGACAAATATTCCTGGAAGCCGCACGAGAAGTCCGGGACCATGATTTGGCTGGCGAACCACGTTGCGGATATTCCGGAGTGGATGTTTTTGACGATCGATCAGGATTCGCTGGATATGGCGCCGAATGGGGTTCCGATTACGCCTCCGCCGCCGCCGAAAACTACGAAGGAGCTGGTGGCGAAATTCGATAAGAATGTCGCCGCTGGACGCGCGGCACTGGCGAAAACCGATGACGGGCATCTGCTGAGGAATTGGTCCTTGATGAACAACGGGCAGACGTTCATCAGTATGCCGCGGATTGAGTGCCTGAGGACTTGGGTGATGAACCATATTATTCACCATCGCGCGCAGCTGGGAGTTTACCTGCGATTGAATAATGTTGCGGTGCCGGCGATTTATGGGCCGTCCGCGGATGAAGGCGGGATGTGACATGGGGCTTGCCGGTTCGTTATTCTGAAACTATCTGGGAAACGACAGGGATTCTGTAGGGTGTGTGCCGGACCCGCTGGTTTCGGCTGTGGCATCATTTCTGAGAAACTGTTATTTCGCGAGTGGTGCGAGAACCGCCAAGTTGTGTCGTCAGGGTGCGAGCTGCCTTGGCTGGCATGAAAAATTTTAACTCAGTCGTCTGGTTCGTATCATGCCCAGAGTCGGACGGGTCCGAGACACGTTTCTACACAACCGGCGGGCTGGCCGTTCCCTTCGCGACCTCGGCTGGCGCATAACTTTTACGACAAACCTGTACTAGAACAGGACTTCCGCATTTTCGGCATCCGGGTATCCTTCAATGTCGGGCCCGCATTGCTACTCGCTCAGGCGCTCCTTTTGACGCGAGGCTCGTCTTCTAGCAGTAATTCAGCTTACTTATCGCGGGCAATAAAGGTCAATTTGGGAAGAAGCTTGGGCCCGAGGTCCGGCTCATAAAACCGGAAGAACGCTGAAGTTCGTCCTGGGTATGCGGCCTGAACCGCCCACGTCTAGTAAATGACAGGCACAAAGGGACTTGCAGCACGGCGCCGTACAGCTCAGAAGCTGGTCTCGGGCGATTAGAGGAGCGAGGTAGCAATGATTGAAAAAAAATGTCGTTTTGCAGTGGCGGCCGGATTTTTCGCGCTGGCACTCCCCTTCCTGGCAAATCGCGCGGCTGCACAGGCCGATTACACCCCAATTACCGTGCAGGATGGGGGGGCGGTGTCCGGGGTGGTGAAATGGACCGGCCCGATACCGAAGGTTCCGAAACTTCCGATTACCAAGAACACCGACATTTGCGATCCGGACTCCCAAAAAACGCGCGATCTGGAGCGGCTGGTAATCGATGACGATGGGGGCGTGGCCAATACCGTTGTTTATCTGCGCGGAATCACCAAAGGCAAGCCGATGGACATGCCTGAGGCTCGCGAACAGCTTAACCAGAAAACCTGCCGCTACGTGCCGCATATCATGATTGTGCCGCAAGGCACGGCATTGAAGATCGAAAGCACCGATCCGGTTCTTCATACCGTGCAGATGTTCGGGGCGTCGACGAATAACATTCCGTTCCCCTTTCAAAACCAGTTCATTCCGGTCTCGATGTTGCACAACGGCGTGGTGGAATTGAAATGCAACGCCGGGCACGTGTGGATGAATGCGAACGTGCTGGTGGTGAAGCATCCTTACTACGCAGTGACCGACGCACACGGGGCGTACAAGCTCTCGGATGTGCCTCCTGGCGAATATGAACTTGTAGCGTGGCATGAGGGGTGGGAGATTTTGTCCGAGGCGAAGGTGCTGGACGTGGGCGCGCAAGTGGAAGTAAAGCGGCCGATGTATAGCGCACCGGCTACCTGGACGAAGAAGGTGATAGTGAAGTCAAGCGAACCCACCGTGGTGGATTTCACGATTTCAGAAAAGCACGAGTAGAAATTTTTCTCGCTCGATTACGGGTTTCGAAGGTATTTGATGCTGCGCTATAAGCTTGTTGGCGCAGCATCTTTATTTTATCTGAAGATATTTTAGCTCCCTCGCAGTTCGCAGGTCGAAACCAACGACCGAGGCCCAGCCGAAGTGCCGCGTGCCCCTAAGGGTTCCGGACATTACGATTCAGCAGTCTCTCCCGGTGAGCGTCACCTCACGAAATAAAAACAATTTTTGGTCATAACGTATACAGTCGGTGCGGAGAACCCATGCAGCCTGTGCCGTTGGACGGCCACCCTGTATATGAGAGCGTCTTTATGATAACGTACGTTGCGTGGACGGTGTTCGAACTCAAGACTGGAAGGTCGCGAAAATCGAGCGATCCTACGAGAGCACAAGATCGCGAATCATTCTGGTTTCTCGTTGGAATGATCTGGATTGGGGTCGCGTTGGCATGGATTATGGCGTTCGCGCTTCCGCGAGCTGCGTTCAGTGGCAAAAGGACCGAGATTTTTATCGCGGGCATTGCGCTGATGTGGGCCGGCATCGGGTTTCGTTACTACGCGATGAGAGTGCTTGGGCGTTATTTCACCTTTCAAGTGGCCGCGCATGCGTGGCAAACCGTGATCGAGGCGGGGTCTTATCGTTATATTCGGCACCCTTCTTATACGGGGGCGTTGATTACGGTGCTTGGACTGGGGATGGCGCTGGGAAACTGGGAGGGGATGATTGCGCTGGTGGCGTGCGTCGGCGTGGGGTACGCCTACCGGATACGCGTGGAAGAGGCGGTGCTTAGGGATGCGTTGGGCCAGCCTTACAGGGACTATATGGCGCGGACGCGGCGGCTTATCCCGATTTTGCTCTAGCTCTTGGATTTAGTCTTTGGCTTTTCTTCGTCGGGTTCGAGGGGAAGTTCGAATGCGGAGAGGTTTCCTGGGCCTTTGATAACGGAAACAGTATCTACTTTTGGTAGTTTCTGGATGTGCAGACGAATCTTACCGGGCTTAAGCTTGTTGGGCGCCAATTTTGCCTCCCATGAAGGCGCGCTGACGAACGCGCGTGAATATTTCAAAGTTTTTCGAGACTTGAGCCGAAACAATATACCCGAGTTCGAAAGCAAAATCGCTAGTCTTTTGACGATCGAATATTAATATTTTAAAAACTTGCATTGCCAACCGCGGCAGCCGACATTTTGTGTCAGACCGCCTTTCAGGCTGGATTTCCTGTCAATCGCGGTATCAGCAATTGGAAAAACTTGTCGGGGTCCACGGTACTAGCGACTTTTGCGTTTGCTTTGAATGCTTCTTCCTGGGCGGCCGGGCCAGGCGCACTGGTTTCCATGGGCGGGGATTTGCGAACCGGCGCGTGACCGTCGTACCCCAAGGTTTGTCCCGCGGTCCATTCCCCAAGGGTTTCCACTTCTACGTAATAATCCTTTAGGGTGATTACGTCGGGGACGATCAGAGACGCTATCGTCAGAGGATCGTGCATCGCCAGGACGTGGACTTCTCCGCCGTGGCTCATGCGTTCGAAGGTTGCACGCATCACTTTTCCGGCTGTCTGGCTGACTGGGTTCTTGGCGGCTTCGAGTTCTTCGATGTGGTGTTCCTGAAGCAAAACTTTACGGGTGACGTCCAGGCCCACCATGGTGAGCGGGATTTGAGCATCGAAAACGATGCGCGCGGCTTCTGGGTCCACGTACAAATTGAATTCGGCGGCCGGGGTGATGTTGCCGCCGGAAAGCGAGCCGCCCATGATGGCTATCGCCGGAATCATGGCGGCAAGGTCGGGATCGCTGCGAAGAGCCAGCGCGACGTTGGTTAAGGGGCCGATTGCTACGATGGTGATCTCGCCTGGGCTCTCGCGGACCAGGCGTCGAATCAGTTCCGGAGCTGTCGCGGGAACAGGCTTTATTTTCGGTTTGGGGAAATCGACTCCGCCGAGACCGTTGGCGCCATGAACGTGCGCCGAGGTGACCAGACGGCGCACCAACGGGTGACTGGCGCCTGCCGCCACCGGAACATCGGTACGATCGGCGACTTCCAGCAGATGCAAAGCATTTTGCAGAGTGTATTCGAGCGGCACGTTGCCGCAGACCGGAGTGATGGCTTCTACTTTCAGTTCCGGTGAGCGCAGTGCGAGAAAGATCGCCATCATGTCGTCGATGCCCGGGTCGGTGTCGATAATGATGCGGCGGGGTTTTGAATACGAGGTTGGCGGCGTGGAGGATTGTGCCGCGGCGGTGGAGATACCGGACGCCTTGGTGTTAGTTCCGGAGGCTTTGCCGATCCGCGCTTTCATATTGGCCGCGGCTACCACGCGAAATGAGAAATCGCCTGTGGCCGCCGAGGCCAGAGGCTGCGAAGCAAATCCGCCCAAGGCGCCCGCTATGGCAAGTCCTGTGGAGTTTGCCAGGAATTTACGGCGACTCCATGGAGACACCGCGATTTCACCGATTGTGCCGGGCTGCTGCTGTACGGATTTTGAGTTTTTATTTGTTCTGAGAACCCGATTCATGCCGCTCCTTGCACCCTGGGGATTCGCTGTGCGTCGCGGATTCTAGCGCGATGACGAATCCGGCGGATAGAAAAAAATCACATGGCCGAACGTCTTCCGGGTGGTTGCACATCGCAGCGCAAGCGGAGCGGATCAAGCATGCATTCCTGATAATGGCGGCGAGGACCTTCGAATCGAGCGCGCCAAGCTGGACGGAGACCACCGTGGCCGCACCGTTTACGCATTGTTGACGCGTTTGGTGGTGCGGAAGTACACTACCGCCAACGTTCACTGACTTGTAATCAGACGGAACACGCGGGTTCCGCAACGAGGCAGCCTGGTGGAAGCCGGATGAATACAGTTGCGGCCAAGCGTTCTCCAAGTGGAAGGATTCTTGCTGGATTAGGCGTCGTAGTGGCTTGCTCGGTGGCGTGGATTGCTGCGCCTTGCCGCGCTTCGAATTCGCGGGCGGGTGCGGCGCAATCGAATGGTGCGCAATCATCCGCGAGCCAGTCTTCCTCCCAAACTTCGGGCCAGCAGCCAGCCGGGCAGCAACCCACGAACGGCAGCCAGACTTCCGAGGCGCGAGGCGCGTTCTTCTATACATCGCCCAACGAAGCGCGCGTGCACCTTGCGATGGAGTTGCCTACGTCCTCGATCGAGTTTGCCAAGGTGAAGGGAAAATATCACGCTGACGTGAACATACTGGGAATCGCCTATCGTGCCGACGGGTCCGTGGCTTCGCGATTCAGCGACGAAGTAACGCTGGATATGGAAAAGGAGGAGTGGGAGAAATTCATAAAGGCACCGATGCATTATGAGAACCAGTTTTCCGTGGCACCCGGTCAGTACAAGTTGAGTGTAGTGCTTAGCGGCGGAGGACAAAAATTTGCGAGCTATCAAACGGCGCTGGCTATCGATGCTTACGACGGAAAGAAATTCAGCCTCAGTGGAGTTGCGCTCAGTAATCAGATTCAGCCCGTTTCTACTATGGGCGGCGCGCTGGATGCTGATTTACTCGCCGACCGGGCGCCCCTAGTTGCGCGCGATCTGGAACTGACTCCGTCGGGGAATAATCATTTCAAGAAAACCGATAAGGCTGCGCTGTATGCGCAGATATACGTGCCGAGGCTTGTCGATGCGAATCCTCCTACGGTGAAGTGTGCGTTGGTTATCACCGACCCCAAGACTGGAAAATCCGTGACGGGCGCAAGCGGACTGGACATGACCAGTTACATTCAAAAAGGGAGCCCGGTGATTCCGATTGTGCTGAAGTTGCCGGTAGAGGCGCTGGCGCCAGGGAAATATGTGTTGAGACTACAGGCTAATGAAGGGCCAAATGATTTGACGGAAGTGCGGGCTGTTACGTTTGTGGTGGAATAGAGCTTAGACATAAAATACCAGAGGACGGACTGGTGCCCCGCCCTCTGGCAGTGCTATTAGGTTTCGAGCGCCCGCTCCGCGTTTGTGTTACGGGCACCCGCAGGGCCGAATTTACGCGTGTGCCGATTTGCGCTTGCGACTGGCTGCGGGCGATTCCTCTTCCTCACTTTCTGAATCTTCGCCCTGGTTCGCTTCCTGGTTAATCTGGGTCGCCAGCTGGGTGAGCTTTTCGTCAGTTTCCTTCTCTTCTTCCAAGGTCTGGTTAAGAAGCTCGACTGCTTTGTCTTCACCGAGAGTTTCGGCGAAAGCGCGGACTGTGCCGTAAGCCGCGATTTCGTAATGCTCGACGCGCTGCGCCGCTCCGATAAGACCGGCGTCTTTCACTGGGCCTTCGAAATCCTCGCCGATCATCTCGCTGCCTTCTTTCACCAAGCCTTCCATTGCTGCACACTTCTTCCCGGTCGGTTTCTCGTCGAGGTCTTCGAATATCTGCTCGAGGCGCGAAACATGGCCCTTGGTCTGCTCCAAATGCTCTTCGAATCCCGCTCGGAGTTCCTCGTTCGCCGCGGCCTTGGCCATTTTCGGCAGGGCTTTTACCAGCTGGTTCTCGGCGTTATAGAGATCCCGCAATTCGTCAATGTAGAGTTCCTTCAGTTCTTCCTGTGCCATCTAAACACCCCCAATAGGATTTTAATTTTGTCTTGAAGCGCGTACCGCCACAATCAGCTGCAACGCAATTCCGCAAAATCGCGTGACAATATTTGCATTTAAGGCAATGTCTCAGAATCGGGTGAACGGTGTATTGCAGGAGGAAAGGATACTGAGTAGGCTGCGTACAACGTATCTCCGAGTAAGCGATTCGGCACTTGGCTGCCGAATTCTTTAACCGGAGTGGTAGAACCACCGGGGTATAATAGTAGTTGTTACCGCGGGCTTATAGGCAGACCTGTAAGCCTGCAGCCTGAGTCTGGCCTTCAACAAAAGCTTGTCCTGCCGGTACCTGCAAAACGATTGGTAAGAAGCTTCGGGCAGCTATAAGTGTACTTTCGGCGGAAAGCTGGGTTTGTAAGCAGTGAAACTCCAGCTACAGTGAGATCAGGCCCTGGGGAGAATTATGGCGGTTGAGATTCAGATGACTCGGATAAAGGACGGGCGGCGAACCGGTAACGCACCGAGTGGACCCGCTTTTGCTCGGGCGTCGGTACGCGACACTGTGTTCGCGGCCTACCGCCGGATTGCGTCCCGAATATCTCTGGTTTGCGCCGTTGCGCTGGCGTTTGCTTGCCTCTGTGCGCCCGGAGCGTCCGCCGACGCGGGCGTGGTCCTGAACGAATCGCTTGATACGAGCGTCGCGCGCATCACCGCTTCCGGCCATAGCGCTATATATCTTTCGAACGTGTGCCCGGACAACTCGCCGGTAAAACTGCGGCTATGCAATCCCGGGGAACAAGGATCGGTGATAAGCAATTACACGACGCTAGGCGAGGATCAGCCGTTCGAATGGAATATCGTGCCGCTCAGTATTTATTTGTACGGAGTGGAAGATCCGCGCAATCGCCCGCTGGTCAGTTCCAAAGAAATTAAAGGGGTGCTTGAAGAGCGCTACCGGGAAAAATACCTTTCCACGCTCTGTACCGAAAAGCGCTGCTTGACCAGTAACAGCGCTGAATGGCGCGAGATGGTGGGAGCTACGCTGGAACGCAGCATATACATGGTTGTGGTGAAAACGACGGAGGAGCACGACCGCGCTTTTATCACCGAGTTCAATTCCCTGCCCAACGTGAACCACTTCAACGGGGCAACGCGTAACTGCGCGGATTTTACGCGCCGGGTGCTAAATACCTGTTATCCAAAGGCTATGAAGCCCGATTGCTTTAATGATTTTCTTATGACCAGTCCGAAAGCTGCCGCGCGGTCGTTTACTCATTATGCCGCGGAACACCCCGAGCTGGATCTGCGGGTGCTACATTTTTCGCAGGCGCCTGGAACGATCAAGCGCAGCAGCGAGTGCAGGAGTGGCACAGAGCAACTCTATCATTCCAAAAAATTGGCTATACCACTTGCGGTGCTCGCCTGGCAGAGCGTGCCGGCTGTGGCCGCAATTTAGGTGGTGACTGCGCACTTCAATCCCGAACACCAGTTTGAGGCGCACGCTTCGGCGGACGCGGCCGGGACGGATGACGACACTATCGGCCTACCGGCTGACGCATTCGCGCTTAACGCTATCAGCGTGGAAGAGCTTGCGAGCGAAGAACGACTGGAAAAAGCGGAAATTGTCGGGACCAAGGATGAATGGCGCGAGTACCGTGAAAAATTCTCGGCGTTGGTGGAAGAAGCGATCCGCCAGGAGATTATTCCGAATCGCGCTTATCTCAAGAATGTTTTAAAGAAACTGCCTGACGATGGGCCGCTATCGCAGGACGCGAACGGTGCTTTATGGATCGATCAGCTGGGCAAGCGGGTCCCCGGGCGCGTGGGATTGAGCGCGAGTAATATTTTTGCCGTGGATGCTGACGGGCAAATCGGATACCAGATTATGCTGGCGCGGATGGAGGCGGAACTGGATAGTCCGAAGCACAGCCGTGAGACCATGTTGGAGTTCAAGCAGGATTGGGCTGTGCTAGCGGAGCTGCGGGTTAAGGGCGAGATTTTAACCGCTCAGCGGCGCGGTGGATCTGGCTCGACGCCGGCTCCGGAAACAAATTCCGTACCCACGGCGCCGTCCGAAGCGCGGACGTCGATCGCACACGGCGGTCACGGCAGCCTGCCTTAACAAGCGTGGGAAGCGGAACTGCTCGACACCGGTGAATCGAGACTTAGAGAGAGCCGGGAGAGATCTTCGCTGCGCTCAGAATGACTCGTTTAAGCGGACTAATTTAGCGCCTGGTACCCGAATGAACGCAGCGGGCCCAGCTACGCGAGCGGTTACTCGAGCGGTGCGGTGAATTCATCGGCACTACGTACAGAGTGAAAGCAGCCCGCACGAACACCTTCGCCAATCCTATAAATCCTACGAGCGTTTCAGCCGCAGAAAAAACCGATCGACCATGCACGGATCGCATCATTCCAGCGACCGCGCAGCTCCGCTAAATTTATTGCCGCGCGCGCCGTGCGTTACTGAACGTCTAGCGTGAAGCTCAGTGATGTTGAGGCTGAGCCGCTGGTTGCGACAACTGCCGCAGTCGTCGAGCCTGTTGGCGTGCCACCTGTTCCTCCGCCACCACCGCCCCCTCCTCCGCTACCACCGCCGGAACCACCGCCTCCACAGCTGGTCATAGCCATCAGGCCAGCCAAGCCCAGGACTAGCAAGGCGAAGGCCGCGCCCGAACGCAGGCGACGACCGGACTGTGACTTGAGTGCAATAATCGCGGCGCTGAAGATGCACAGCAGCGTAACGATGAGCGGAATATTGAGGCCCGATGGTGCGGACGGCCGCGATGCCGGAACTACAGAACTAGGCGCTGTGGTGGTGACCGTTACGGTAGTTGTGGCGCTTGTGGTCGTCGAGGTGAGCGTTGCGGTGGCAGGGGCGAAGCTGCAAGTGGCTCCCGTGGGTAGATTCGCACAGGTGAAGGTGACAGTTCCTGTGAAGCCGTTCTGCGCGGTTACCGTGGCAGTGAAAGTGCCCGAGCTGCCTGGAGACGAGACGCTCACCGTTGGGCTGGCCGACGTTACGGTAAACCCTGTCGCGAAGGCAGCTACCAGATTCGCGGCATTTACGCTGCCAAGACCGGTGGCGGTGTCGTACCCGACGCCTGCGTTATAGCCGTTGAGAATGCCGTTGGCGTCTCCAGAATTCGTGGTCGTGCAATCGGCAGAACCTTTCGCGCAGGGTTGGGCGTTCGTTCCGATTGTGACGTCATTGAATATACAACTGCTGGCGGGGCTGCTCGAATTGCAGTTGGAGGGGGATTGTCCAGCGGCCAGTGGGTACAGGACAAGATTGAGATTTCCCTGGCTTGACTGAGTCTGCTGATTGATCAAAGCGACGATGCCGGCGAAGACCTGCGCCGAGACCGAAGTGCCACCGAAACCGGCGAAGTTGGCGAGCGAACAGGGCGTGTTGTTGTCGATATCAGCTTCGCAGACGAGATAAAAGCTCCCCGAGAAGCCGTCTCCTGCAAATAAGGACAGATCCGGAACGTCGCGCTTTCCGTCCGCGGGAACGCCGGTTCCAATTTGCCAGGATGGCTTGGCGTAGCCGCCAGCGCAAGTGCTCATATTTCCGGCCACAGATGTGGTGCAACTGCTAACGCCTCCAGAGCCGCCAACCGGAGCGATGTATTGAATTAAGGACGAGTCGTTGCAAGTCGCTTCGGGCGAGCTATCGTTCCCGAAGGTTACAAAAACCTCGTTGGTGCAAGAATCGTTCCAGGTGGTTTCCGGTATGTAACCAAGGGCGGAATTTTCGGTTCCCGAAGCGTTGCTCGAGCCCCAGTAGCTTGCCGGATTGTTTACGAGTTGATTGAAATCAGTGCCACCGACCGCGACATTATACGGAGTGGTTGCGACGCCGCTAACGGCTAAGCCGCCTTGCGCCGGTTGTGCTGTAGTAGTGTTATTGGGATCGTCGACGTCGCAGCCAGCGGAACCGTCATCGCCGGTGGAAACTACGACGGTGATTCCGTTCGTGGCAGCTTGCGACCACAAATTATTCAGATAGGCATTTTCAGTTGTTCCAAGTTCGAGCTCGCATGCTCCGTAGCTTTCGCTCAATACCGGAGCGACACTGTTGTCCACAATATACTGTGCGGAGGCGTCTATGCCGTTTGTGGCGCTCGTGGATTGCGTGACAACCAGGTTTATGCTCGCATTCTTAGCAACCGAACCCGACCATTCCACGTCGATGACCGCTTCGCACTCGTCGCCGTTGCTGGCGCACGGCTGCACTCCCGGATCGGTGCCGTTAACAATTACGTTGGGAACGTTGGCCGGCAAACCGAAGAGGGCGCGGAACTGACTGACGTCGGACAGGTTGATGTTGCTGTCGCTTACGATGGCGATCTTTTGGCCTTGTCCAGTAATAGCCGGACTGGCGTTCCACAGCGGGGTGACGTTGTAAATCGTTGCGAAGTCATAGGGCGCGAGAGCGTAGTACGTGTCGCTGCCGTTTACGAATGTGTACTGCGGTTTTATGGATTCGATCTTTCCGGTGTCTGGCGATTTCCGAAAGTTTCCCGCGAAGTGATGCATGGGGTGTTTGGGGAAATTGTGCAGCGAAGCTATGCCGGCGACAACCGGGGCCAGCGCTTGGGGAATGTAAGGATCTGTGGAATTGGCCCAGTGCTGCCTGCCGTCCACTATGTAAGAGTGAATTGTGGTGTGAAAAGCGGCTTGGACCTGACCGGCATTGCCGGAAAATTCGATGACGTTGCGGCCGACCGCGGGCTTGATGGAAGCAAAACCGTGCGATTGCAGCCAGTTGGTTACCTTCTGAAGGTCGGCGTCGGATATGCCAAAGCGCTCACCAAATTGTTCGGGAGTCAGCCATTTGCGATAATTCGGGGACTTCTTATCCGCTTGCTGTGCAATGAGGGCATCCACGGCCGCCTGTTGTGCGGGGCTGCGCTTCAGCACCAGAAGCATGCGATCTTCCGGTAAGCTGGCGGGTGCGGGACCCTGGTCGTATTTTGCTCGCGCCAGCGGATACGTGTTGCCTTTTAATTGCAACAGCTTGGTGTCGTCCACGGGCTGCGTAATCAACGAACGCGCCGCGCTGGACTGGGCAGAAGTTCTTTGAGCGACAAACGCGATTGAAACGACAGCCAGCAAAATACCGCAGTAAATGATTGGTTTTGAACGCATCAGTTCCCCACCCGTAGAGTTTGTACCACGCCGGAAGATATTGCTTCGCGACTCGCCCTTAAAGCCATTTCCAGTCTACGCCCGATTCGCCGGCCGCCGAATGGATTGGCGCAACCGAACGTAGGTGACGTATTCAAAGCGTAAACCCACGATTCGCGCCAAAGTTGCGGAAAAACAATTGCGAATGACGGGCAGGGCCCTGGGCTGCCGCGTCATGATAATTATGATGCCCCGAGCGTGATTTTGGTCACTCGTCGCTCAGGTATTTCTGGTAGCGACCGCTGGAAGGGCCGGGAGCACTGGCCGCGTTTGAGAATTTATTGCGACATCAATGACAGAAAAGCGGGGGCGATTCGTCAACCACCCCCGCGGCTGTCTCTGCTGGTTTAGGGGCCAGGAGGTGGGCCGAAACCAGGTCCGCCATGATGCTCTTCACTCTGAAGTTGCGTCATTTTGGTTTGCTGCTCCGGAGTGAGGACCTGATAGATCGCCGCTTCGGTCTTGGCGTGGGCTAGAGTTTCCTGGGCGGTGAGTGTACCAATTGCGTTCGCGGCTTGTTCCATTGCTGCTGCGTCGTTCGACTGAATCGCACTGTGCAGGCTGGTGTGCGCGGTTTTCATGCTGGCGTGCGCGGTTGACCTGTTACTTTCCTCGGTAGTGAGGATGCTCGTCACCTGAGTTTGCTGCGCCGTGCTGAGTGACAACACAGTGGTGAGATAACTAACGCGGTGCTGGACCATGTCCGCCCCGCGGTTTGCTTCGTTCGGTCCTGCGGGCGTGCTGGCCGCGGTTTGCGAAAATAGAGCTGGCGCGGCGAACATGCATGCAAGTACCAGTGCTGTGGCTGTCTTTTTCATATGGGTGGTTTCTCCTGTCAGTTACGAGCCCGGTTCGATGAGTTCATCAAACATTTAGCGCTTCGAGCTGTTCTCGTTCGCCCCTGCATACTTATTTCCGCGTGGAGAGTTAAAAAGTTCCCCAGATATTTCTGAAATTGCGCGGCTGCGGCGTCTTTGGAAGTGGAGGTCGTCTGGCCCGGCGACGGACCGCTGCCTGTTCGCACAGGCGATGGAAAACTAGTCCAGAAGAAACTTATTGATGAAGAGGATGGTGGCGTAGAACTGGTAGTCGACGTTCTTTTTTTTGCTGAAACCGTGACCTTCGTCGTTGGCCATCAAAAACCAGACCGGCGTATCGTTCTTTCGCACCACTGCAACCATCTGCTGCGCTTCCGTCCAAGGGACGCGCGGGTCGTTCTTTCCTTGCACCACAAAAAGCGGCTTGGTGATTTGTTGCGCGTTGTTGGCGGGCGCTATACGCTCGAGAAACGCACGCATCTTGGGGTCACGTTCGTCGCCGTATTCCACGCGGCGCAGATCCTGGCGGTAGCCTGAAGTGTGTTCCAGGAACGTCACCAAGTTCGAAGGGCCGACTACGTCCAGCGAGCAGCGAATGCGATCGTTGTAATTCGTGGCTACCGCCAAGGTCATGAATCCGCCATAACTGCCGCCTGTGACCATGATGCGAGTGGCATCGAGCCCGGGTTGCTGCGCGATCCAATCGAGAAGCGAATTGATGTCCTTGTAGGAATCCTCGCGAAGGAAGCCATTGTCCAGGGTCAGGAACGTTTTGCCGTAGCCGGTGGAACCGCGCACGTTTGGAAAAATCATGGCGATGCCCAGCTCGTTCATGAAGTAATTGTAGCGCCCCAGGAAGCCGGGGCGGAATTGGCCTTCGGGGCCGCCGTGAATATCGATCATGACCGCGCGTTTGCCTGTGAATTTCGCAGGGGGTCGGTACAGGAAACCGCCGATCGATTTTCCATCGAAAGTTTTCCAGTGGACTAATTCGGCTGCGGAAAACGTTTCTGGATTCAGGCCGCCGGTTTCGCCGGTGGTCCAGCGGTCGAGTTTCCCTGTGTGTATATCGAGGGAATAAACGTCCGCGGTGGAATGCGACGAGGTGATGCCGAACGCCAGATCGCGACCGTTCTGATGCCATTGGACGCCCATCACCAGGCCGGCGGGCAGTTTCGGCGCAGGTCTTTCGTCCCCGGTTTTTGTGTCCAGCAAATGCAAAATGCTGAGGCCGTCCTCGTTGGTTGTGAAGGCGACGAGGGAGCCGTCTGGAGTTATGTCGAAGCTTTCAACGTCCCAGTGGATGTGCGTAGTGAGGTAAGAGTATTTTTTTGTGGTGAGATCGATATAGGCGAGGCGTTGAAATTCGGAATTGCTGTCTGTGGTGGCGTAAATTCCCTTGCCGTCCCTGGCGAATTTCGCAAGGCCGTAGGCAACTTTTTCCGTGCTGCCTTTGGGGGTGAGCAGCGTTTTCTCACCGTTCGAAGTATCCATCAGCCACAGGTACGACTCGTTCGCGGAAATGCTCTCCATCACCAGGAGTTGTTTGTCGTCGGTCGACCAAGCGAGCGGAGTCCATCCGCCACCGGTGAGCTGCTCGAGCATGCGATTGGTTTTCGTGTCCGTGGGGTTTCCAGTTTCACTGAGCCAGATATCCACATCGTTCCCGGTGCGGCGCGTGGAGCCGTAGGCAAGCAGTCTTCCATCGTTGGACCAGACTTCGTCGGTGTTGCGCGATTTTCCGTCGGTGAGCAGCGTGATGTCGCCGGTCGCGACGTCATAGCGATAGAGCTGGTAGAACTCGCCGCCCCCGATATCTTTTTTGAAGACGAAAGATTCCCCGGCGCCCTGTGGCGGGAAATGCGCGGTGCGTACATCGTCGCGATAAAAAGTGAGCTGGGTGCGGGCGCCTCCGGGCATTTTCACGCTATGAATCTGGAATGTGTCGCCGAAACGCGTGGAAATTAACATTTCGCGACGCGAGGGATGCCAGCTAGCAAAAAGCGCACTGCGAAAGCTAGTGTAATGGTCGGCCTTCTCCGCGAGCGAGGCGGGGATTGGCGGTATACCTTCGACCACGAGATTTTCGTTCGGTGCCACCACGGCCTCCGCGGTTTTGGGCGCTTCCTTTGTGGGAGAACTATTTTGCGCCAGCGCTGGGAGACATACGAGGGTAAATAATCCTGCCAGTGCCACATGCAAAATAACGCCCGGGTTAATTAACCGCAGGAGGCTATGGCACCTGAATGCGCGAAATGGATTCACCACCCCTCCTAATCGAACACGGTTTTCGGACTTCAAGGAAAGCATCCCACGCTCGCCTCCCGGCAGCGGCAGTCGCAGTTGGGTTCGCGCGTATAATAGCGCGAATGTCGAGCCGCCACGACCGCCAGAGTGGTACTTTGGCGCCGGCGCAGGGCGATTGGCGCGATTGCAAGGGACTCTTATGAGTACGAGCAGGCGAGATTTTTCGGTGGATTCAGCGCGTGAGGAATCAGCGATCGAGACCCGCGAGCGCGCCGACCGACTATCCCGTCCACTACACTTAAGATGAAAGTCTGCGAATCGAGAAATTGCCGGTGGAAAAGCGTGAGACGGAATGGAAGAGATTTTTCGGCACTCGTACGGGAGACGCGAACCGTATTTGCCTTGGGCGCTCCGCTGAGTTCGGCTTTCCTTGGGGATAGTGCGGGGGAAACTGTGGTAAAAAATGTCGACTAGAAAGGCGCGGCGGTGTGTTTTTTCAGACAGTTACAGACATTTCTAATCGTCCCAGTGACGATTAGAATCTTTGCCCGGACATTCTGTACTCCGCGCTTTAATTTCCATCGGCCGGAACACAGCCGTAGGAGTTCTGGGCCCGCAAATCGCAACCTCAATGAAGCCGGAGGTAGCTCTAGCCACAACCCCAACCTCTCTCTGAATCAGAGGCGGGTCAGACTAGATTACGGCCAGATACTGCCACTGACCGTTTTCGGACTTTAGCTGATGCACACGACCGTCGTCAGCATGGAGAAAATAACTGCCATCCGGTATCGGATGGTGATGCGCGGCGCGGACGGAACAGCGAGTCCAACGTCCGCCGCGAGCTGCACCCCAGCCACCGCCACGCTCGCGAGCTTCTTCGCTCAGCTCGATTCCATACTTAACCTTATATTCGACCCCGGTCAATCGAGTGGGAACCAGTCGTCCATTGCCCTTCAGTTGTTCTTTGGCCATGTCAGTATAGATGCGATAGCGCGGCGAAAGGTTTCGCGCAACATGAGCCTTCCCGAGCTATCACTCTGAATCCTTTGAATTTATCTATAGCAGCATACCACACTTGGCTTAGGAATGTCTAACCGTTGCGTCTCAGACAACACAAGCCTAGCAACACTAAGCGTAACGCAGGCCGAAAGGCAGGGAAATCCGACGATTACTGTAGTACTTCTCGGTAGGAACCGCAAGAAGCCAATGTGCTTCTAATCTATTATAAACACTCAGCTTCCACGACGTTTGATGGTATCCAGATATGCACGCCCGCGGTCGTATCCTCGACGGAACGGCGCGCTTTCGTGTAAGCGTGGTTCGGCGTCACCCAGCTTCTCTTTAGCGGCTTCATACGACTTGTCTCTGTTCTGGGAGTGAAGGGCGGCCTCGAATCCCGCGCGGAAATAGCGCTCGTCGTCTTCAAAATTCGCGTCAGAGCCGGGCTTATACTGCTCTTTCTCGACGTCCCGCAGCCCCACCCACCACATTTCCCGGGCCCGGTCGATGCTCTCGGCACCGGCCGCTTCGAAGGCACCGCGAACAGCTTTCTCCTTTTCATTATTATCCGGCGTGACGATGACGATGGACCGGCCCTTGCGTAAAGCATCTTCGTATACGAAAAGCTCGTCGGCTGGCAGGCCCTGTGCCATGTAGTTCTCGA
>Ga0182015_10001166_pt1 | contig 35668 bp, 33 predicted proteins | sample 712P3MmetaG_FD_120478 | JGI IMG/M metagenome (GOLD analysis project Ga0182015, IMG submission 120478) | Permafrost microbial communities from Stordalen Mire, Sweden - 712P3M metaG | ecosystem: Environmental > Terrestrial > Soil > Wetlands > Permafrost | place: Sweden: Stordalen | collected...
CCCGTCGTTGTACTGCAGCCCAATCTCCATGGCCACGCCGCTGCGCTCCGCCTCCATGTAGATCGGCTTGTCGTGCAGCACCTGCTTGCCGCGGTTCAGGTGCTTGATGAACTCCGCGATGCCGCCGTTGTACTTGAAATCCGAATGCTTGGCCTCGCCGCTCTTGGCATCGGTCGAACGCTCATCGGTCAGCGTAATCAGCAAACCTTTGTTCAGGAACGCCAGTTCGCGCAACCGCTGCGCCAGCGTGTCGTAGTTATATTCCGTAGCCGTAAAAATGCTTCGGTCCGGCAGAAAGTGAACCTTCGTCCCCCGCCGCTTGGCCGCGCCCACCTTCTTCATCTTGCTGGTAGGGTCGCCCTTCGAGTAGGTCTGCTCCCAGGTCGCGCCGTCGCGCCAGATCTCCAACTCAAGTTCTTCGCTCAGCGCGTTCACGCACGAAACGCCCACGCCGTGCAATCCGCCCGAAACTTTGTAGGTCGACGAATCAAATTTCCCGCCCGCGTGCAATGTAGTCATCACCACCTGCGCCGCCGAGACCTTCTCGCCGTCGATGTCCATGTCATCCACCGGAATGCCGCGCCCATCGTCCACGACAGTGACGCTGTTGTCGATGTGGATGGTGACTTCAATCTTCGTCGCGAAACCGGCCAGCGCTTCGTCCACCGAGTTGTCCACCACTTCATACACCAGGTGGTGCAGCCCCAGATCACCGGTCGAGCCGATGTACATCGCCGGACGCTTGCGCACGGCTTCCATACCGCCGAGCACTTTGATGGAATCGGCGGTGTAGTCGCTGTTGCCTCCGCCATTTCCGGTGGTAATCGGCGTCACAGTTCCGTTTTTTGTTTTGGTTTCGACGATGGGAGTATTGATCTCTTTGGTGGCCATTCCGCTCCGCGGGAGAATGCCCCGACTTTCTCTCAGAAACTGGGCCTGGTTATGTTCTGAGTAGGGACCTCGAAAACATAACCCATCCCAGGCCTGCATTGCGCCCCACGAATTGACTTCAAGTTATTGAAATGTCTTATACTTAGGTTCGTTTGGCGACTGTCAAAATTATACCATGCAAGCCCCGTTTTTTCGACCCCCCGCAAGGCCCGGAACCGCCCCGGTAAACGCCCTATTCATAGCCCTTCGGGCGACGTTCTGAGGGCCTTTCGACGGGCACCACAACACCGGGGAAACGTTTCCCCCCAAGTTTCATTTTCGGCACCTCGACCCGGTTCGCCGCCATCTAACCATCCGTATCCCTGATAAGATAGAAAGCACAAGGGGTTACCAATCGGCGATGCCAGTTCCTGTTTCACAGATGTGGACTGTAACCTCCTACGTCCTGCGCCAGAAGCTCGCCGGACGCAAGCAGTACCCGCTCGTGCTCATGCTCGAGCCCCTGTTCCGCTGTAATCTCGCTTGCGCCGGATGTGGCAAGATCCAGTACCCCGCCCACATCCTCAAGAAAGACTTGACTCCTGAAGAGTGTTTCCGCGCCGTCGACGAATGCGGAGCCCCCATGGTTTCCATCCCCGGCGGCGAGCCGCTGATGCATCCCCAGATTGGCGGGATCGTCGAAGGCTTGGTCGCACGCAAGAAATATATTTATCTCTGCACGAATGCCCTGCTGCTGAAAGAGAAGCTGCATGTCTTCAAGCCCAGCAAGTACTTAACCTTCAGCGTGCACCTCGATGGCCAACGCGACGAGCACGATCTCGCCGTCTGCCGCGAAGGCGGTTACGACATCGCGGCAGATGCGATCAAAGAAGCCCTCAGCCGCGGTTTCCGCGTCACCACCAACACCACGCTATTCGACGGCGCCGATCCCAAGTCCGTTCGCGCCTTCTTCGACGACATGATGGAGCTCGGCCTCGAAGGCATGATGCTCTCGCCCGGCTACTCCTATGACAAGGCGCCCGATCAAAAGCACTTCATGGGCCGCGCCCGCACCCGCCGCATGTTCCGCGCGATTCTCTCGAATCGCAAAAAGAACTGGCGCTTCAATCTCTCGCCGCTCTTCCTGGAGTTTCTGATGGGCAAGCGCACCTACCCCTGCACCCCGTGGGGCATGCCCACCTACAATATCTTCGGATGGCAGAAGCCCTGCTATCTCCTCCAGGACGGCTACGCCGAAACTTTCGCCGAGCTGCTCGCGACCACCGAGTGGAGCCATTACGGCACCGAGTCCGGCAACCCCGCCTGCGCCAATTGTATGGTCCACAGCGGCTACGAAGCCTCCGCAGTGAACGCCACCTTCAGTTCGCTAGGCGGATTCCTCGCCACGGTGAAGGCGACGCTGTTCCCGAGCTATCGCGATGAAGAAGCGCTTCGCCTGTTGGACGAACCGCAAGCCCCGGTGCACCCGCTGGTCCAGATCGCGACGACCAACCAGCCTCTCGAGGAAACCCGCGCGTAAGCTATGACAGGCAAGGAATCCGGCCACATCGATCACGAAGCCGCGCAGGCCGTGCCCCACGCCAATCCTGACACCCTCGAAATCGCGCCCGGCACCGCCCACGAAAAACTAGAAGGCTGGATTCCCCAACTTGCCACTGAAGAAGAAATCCGCCTCGCCCTAGAAAAAGCCTTCGACTACCGGGGAGACGTAACCATCACCCGCAAAGACGGATCGAAAATCGAAGGCTATCTCTTCGACCGCCGCACCGCCGCCACACTCGAAGATTCCGTGGTCCGCCTCTTCCCCCAGAACACCAACGAAAAAGTCTCCATCTCCTACGCTGACATCGCCGCCCTGGCTTTCACCGGGCGCGATACCGCCGCCGGAAAAAGCTGGGAAGCCTGGATGAAAAAATACGCCCAGAAAAAAGCTGCCGGCGAAACCAACATAGCCTTGCAGCCCGAACCCTTGGATTAGATCTCAGTCGGTGTCATCCTGAGCCCAGACACGCGGTCCACGTAGCGGAGTCTGGGTCGGAGTCGAAAGCCTGCTCCTCGGCCAAGCCGAAGGGGATTCGTTGCAGGTGAGCCTCACCGCCAAGCCGGTTGGAATTTCCCTCGCGTTCTATGGTCCCGCCTTCGCCCCCGCGACAAAACTCAACTCCCCCACCAACTCCTCTACCTCGTCTTCGGTGCCGCCAATAAACGTAAAGGACACTGCATACCCGTGCGCCAGCACCACCAGCGTCGACTGCCGCATCACCCGCGTCCCGACGTTTTTCTGAAAGTCCGCCCGCACCACCGTTCTCGTTCCCACGGCAAATTCATAAGGCTCTTCCTCGACCTCGAAGCCTTGCGCCTTCGCCACCTCTGTAACCGGACCAAAATACTGCGCCGCATCCTTCAGCCCGGGATACGCCGCCGCACTCTCAGCTGCAATCACAATCGAGCCATTCACATCCTCCCCCCGAGCCTCCGGAGGACGCGAAAACGCCGCCAGGAGCACGCGTTCCGCCTTGCCAGCAGCGATCGCTTTCTTGTCCTCGTCCGCCTTCGCGTCTCCACCCTCTCGCGCATTCATCTCCTCGGTCCGCAACACCCACCCGGCCGGAATCTTGCACGTAAATCCAAACGCGGGATTGCGGTACACTCCAGCACTCACCGTCCCGGAACTCAACGGAGAATCCGCCGCGGGCGCGCTCTTGTTAACCTGCTTAGCCGGGGAAGACGAGGAACTCGCCGGTTGGGTGGTTTGCGCCCGAATAGAAACCCTCGCACACGCCGTGATCCCGAGAATCGTGATCCCGAGAATACGGATCAGCTCCGACAACAAGACCCTCCCCCGTGCCACGCCACTCATGTTTCGATCTTACAAGGACACTTTCAATCGCCGCTTCTCGGTCATTGCCGTCCTCTGGGGATCTGGCGTTCAACGAGAAGGGCGGCCCGCCCGGCCACCCCACTGAATCACTGGCCACGGACAACTGGGGCCACGGACAACTGGCCGCTGCTCTTATGCCGCCCGCCCCATCACCGGCTGTGTGCAATGCATGCACCGCCGCGCCTCAATCGGAATCTCGCTCAAGCACTCCGGACACTTCCTGGTCGTCGGATCAGGCGGCTTCTCTCCCCGATTCATCCGCGCCACCAGCGCATTCACCGGCGTCACCACAAAGAAATAAATCGCCGAAGCGATCAGTAAGAACGACACACAGGCATTGATGAAGTCGCCGACGGGGAAACGCGTGTTCCCAATCAGAAATCCCAGATAAGAAAAATCCGGCTTGCCCACCACCGCCGCAATCAGCGGCGTCAGCAGATCCTTGGTCAGCGCCGTGACCACGCCCCCAAACGCCGCGCCAATCACCACGCCCACCGCCATGTCGACAACATTGCCCCGCAGAATGAACTTCTTGAATCCTTCCAGCATAAGACGCACCCCCAAAAGAGATTGGCCGCAAATGTATGACAGGAAGGCCCGCAGGTCAAGCCCAGCGGGGACCTTGTGGACTATCGGGAAAAATGAAATGGGGCGCCGGTCGGCCGCTCAGATTCGCATCGGCATCACAATATACCGGTACTTATAATCATCGCCCTCAGCCGGCCGCAACTGCCCCGCCGACTGCGAATCCTTCAACTCCAGCCGCACTTCGCTGGTGCCGGCGGCTTTCAGGAAGTCCATCAGGTATACGGCGTTGAAGCCGATGGTCAGCGTCTCGCCGTCATAGGGCGCTTCAATCGAATCCTCGGACTCGCCCGCTTCCGTCGACGACGCCGAAAGCTTCACTTCGCCTTTTTCCAGCTTCAGCCGCACCGCCCGCGAGCGCTCATCGGCAAACTGCGCCACGCGCAGAATCGCCGAGTTCAGATCCGCGTTGTTCAGCGTAATGCTCTTATTGTTGTCCTTGGGCAGAACCGCCTCGAAGTTCGGGAACTGTCCCGTAAGCTGCCGCGAGGTCAGCAGTCTCGATCCGATGCGGAAGAAAAGAGTCGACTCATCTTTGGCAAACTCAAGGGTTTCCGCGTCGGTCGAATCCAGCAGCGACTTCAGTTCATCCATCGCCTTCTTCGGCACCAGCGTCTTCATCTCGCCCGAAACCCCTTCAAATTTCTCCCCAGTGCGCTCACAATGCGCCAATCGATGACCATCGGTCGCTACCATCGCGATCGATTCCGTCTTCAGCAGCATCAGCGCCCCATTCAGCGTGTAGCGTGACTCTTCGCTCGAAATCGCAAATCCGGTACGCGCAATCAACCCTCGCAACACCTGCCCCGGAATCTTTACCACGCCCGATGTCGGAAATACCGGCAAGCTGGGGAAGTTCGACTTCGCCATCCCCACCATCTTCGTATTCGAACGCCCGCAACGGATGTTGATCCAGTGATTTTCGAGCAGCTTGATCGTGATATCGGCGTCCGGCAGCAGTTTCACGTAGTCATGCAACTTGCGCGCCGGAATCGTGCAGGACCCCTCCTTCTTCACTTTGGCATTGCACGATGTTCGCAGGCTAAGATCCAAGTCCGTCGCCGTCAGCGACAGTTTGCCCTCGGCCGCCTCGAACAAATAATTGGAAAGAATGGGAATCGTAGTCTTGCGCTCGACCACGCCCTGCATCGCTGTCAACTCCCGCAACAGCTCAACTTTGCTGACCGTGATCTCCATGGTTCCCACCGCCGTCCCCACCGCAACGACCGCTTCCACCGGCATAGACTTTAATCTCCCCTGCCGCGTGCTACTTTTAGTACTTCCCTTATATCAAATGCAAAACCTCTAAAACCAGCAGGAACCGAAGGCACCCCGCAGAAGTGGGAAACTTTGACAACCTGCCTGTTCTCGCCGCGTCGCACCCGATCCCTTTATGGGAAAAATCGGTTCCCAACTTGATGGGGTCCTTCGAAAAAGATTTCCGCTTCTGCCAAGTACCTGACCCTCGCCCCTATCCGCCCAATTGTTCGGTCAGCTTGTTGAGCAACCGGTTTAAATCTTTATCGTTCTTGCGAACCTCTTCAATCTTCTCCACCGAGTGCAGCACGGTAGTGTGATGCTTTCCCCCAAATTGCCGCCCAATCTCCGGCAGTGACGCCTCGGTCATATGCTTGGCCAGGTACATCGCGATCTGCCGCGGATACACGATCGCCCGCGAATTGTCCTTCGCTTTGATCTCCATCAGCCGCAGCCCAAACTGCTCCGCCACCATCTTCTGGATCGATTCAATCGTGACCTTACGCGCCTGCGAATCGATAAAGTTCTTCAGCACCTGCTGCGCGTAGGGCAGCGTGATCTCCGCCCCAATCAGCGACGAATGCGCCACCAGCCGGATCAATGCCCCTTCCAACTCGCGCACATTGGACCGGATATTCTGCGCCACGTACAACGCCACATCGGTCGGCAGCGTCACTTTTTCCTGCTCCGCTTTCTTCTGCAGGATCGCCACCTTGGTCTCCAGATCCGGTGGCTGAATATCGGCAATCAGTCCCCACTCAAACCGGCTGCGCAACCGGTCTTCAATCTCCGCCAATTCTTTCGGGGACCGGTCGCTCGCAATTACGATCTGCTTCATCGTGTCGTGCAGCGCGTTGAAGGTATGGAAGAACTCTTCCTGCGTGCGCTCCTTGCCCGTCAGGAACTGGATGTCGTCGATCAGCAGTACTTCCACGCCGCGGAACCTGTCGCGGAAGCTGGTCATCTTGTCATAGCGCAGCGAGTTGATCATGTCGTTCGTGAACTTCTCGCTCGATACGTAGCAGATGGACGCCGTCGGCTGCCGCCGCTTCACCTCGTGCCCGATGGCCTGCATCAGATGGGTTTTGCCCATACCCACGCCGCCGTAAAGGAACAGCGGGTTGTAGGCCTTCGAGGGACGCTCCGCTACCGCTTGGCACGCCGCATGCGCGAACTGGTTCCCCGATCCGATCACGAATGCGTCAAACGTATAGCGTGGATTGAGTTGCGCCGCGCCATCCCAGTCGAACCGCGCCTGCGCGGGACTTGCTGCCGCCGTCGCCGCCGCACCCACCGAGAGCCCACCATTATGGCGCACCGTCGTTGCCGCTGGATCGTCCTCCGGGGTCACGAACTTCACGTCGTTGAACTCCAGCCCCAGGTTGTCGATCGCCTCCTGAATCAGGTCCGCATATTTGTCGCCCTCACGCCGGAACTCCGCCGTCGGCACCCGCACGAACAACACTCCGCCGCTGGAGTGGCTGTAATGCATTGGCTTTAGCCAAGTATTGTAAGAGTGCCGGTTGATCTTTTTTTCCAGCGCGTCCAGAATGCGCGTCCACGGATTGGGGGAAAGTGTTGTGCCTTGAGCTGACATAAATTATGAAATACCCGCCGCGGCGTCCCGGGCGGCTGGCTTGAGGGCGCCTGTCTAAAATCTGCAGTTTTACCTGCTAGCTGATGGAACTGTTAGTGTACTGCGGAATGCGCCTCTTGTATCGTGCGCGGTTGCCATGGCGAATGAGATTTTTCGAAAGCCAACAGTCCGGCATGGTAGCACAAATTTTTTCTCTGGAGCGGAAATCTTCGCACGAAATTTCTTTCGCGAACACGATTCAGAACCCGAAACCACGCGCCTGTCAAGTGTCAAAGATGTAACTGCAACAGGCACAGTGCAACCTTGCATGCGCTTTGCATGCACTTACTAAGAATGAAGTAGTGAGGTTCAGCATCGCGCATGGGCAACACAATCGCACATGTCGACTTTGTCGATTCCACTCCGACGGCAGTGTGACCTCTATCCGGCTTGCTCAACCTTGACGGATCCGGGTTCTGCATTCGCGACTGGCTTTCGCACCGCTCGTTCTTGCTGAACTTGCTTCAAACGTTGTTGGAGTGCAGGCACTCGATTCGGATTCGGGAGCGAGGGAAAGCCCTGTACGACTTCGCACGCTTTTTTCATGAGTTCGTAGTATTGCGTCTCGCCATGAGGCTGGCCTGCCTCAGCTAACTGACGGCGTGTCTCTTGCATCTCGGCCAGGTAACGCTTGGTCTCTCTAGCGATTCCATCTTGCCGCTCGGCTGCGATCATGGCATCGAGCATAGCGATTATTTCTGAGGGCACGGGCATATGCTTCGATTGCTTTACCCACTGGTGGAACGCGCTTTCAATTAAAGGTGAAGGATAGTCTTGTAATACAAATATCCAGTAGTCTGATTGGCGCTGAGTAAAGTCCTCACTGCCCAACGACATTTCGCGCACGAAGTCGAGCATTCTAGCCGCCGTAACGGCGGAGGCTTTCACGGAGAACGTCGCGAGTTTGTTGGACGCGCTGTGCCCGCTTGCCTGGGGGGTATGGGTAAGTTTGAGCTCCCGCTGTTGCACTTCGTGATTTGCCATAGTGATCTCTATGTCCTCTTTGTTCCTGAAGTTCAAAATCAAAAGCAACCTGAGAGGGAGAACAATCCCCGCACTCCGGTGGATCGCTGTGGGAACTGCGGATATCCACCTTGCGATGATTTTTTAATTTGTGGGTTTGTGTTTCCACGATGTTGACTAAAGCGGGCAGACACAGCATCGTCTGTCCTGCGATCTCTCGGAGCTCGAAGGCAGCCATGACCAGGGCACAGTTGGCGTCCCAGTGTGCGCGGCGATGCGCTCCAGCGAAGGTCCAGAGAGTGTTGCGGTTCGCAGTGACAGGAAGATAGCCGGGAAAGTCCGCATTGGCGAGGCACGCCCAGAACAGATTCCAAAACCATCCCACCTGAAAGTCAGTGAGACCCCGCGGTGGACCGATTGATCCATCCACGGGCAAGGGAACCCACTTAAGTTTTGGCTCCGGCATGACCAGAGTAGGACTAACAGGTTGCTGGCGAGGCGGGAAGGAATAGTTTTCGTTCTTCTTTTCAAATGCTGTGTAAAACGGAGAAAAGTTGTGGGCGGTAGGGGAAAACGTGTCACGATGCTAGAGGGTTGGTGATCTCAACTGCTTGGATGTAGAAAGCATCGGTTTGGCATCCCCCTGCTCCGTCATTTATACTTACCGTTTGCCCTAACACTGTCGATGGAATCAGGAGCAGCTATTTTTCATGCCCAAGCGTACATTCCAACCCAACCGGCGCAAGCGAAGCAAGAAGCATGGTTTTCGCACGCGCATGAAGACTCAGGGCGGCAAAAAGGTGATTTCCCGCCGCCGCGCCAAGGGGCGGAAGCGGGTTTCCGTGAAGCCCGGCTTCCGCGAGTAGCTTTTCTTGTGCCGCTCACTTCCACAGTCGAGACCCTCAGCTGCCTGTCACTGCATGAGGGCACCATGGCTGATGCCACGCTGGGAACTGGGTTGGACTCCGCTATGCGGCCAAAGAAAGCAGCACGATTCCCCCGCACCGCGCGCCTTCTGCGCCACTCGGATTTCGAGCGGGTTTACAAGCAGGGACGCCGCCACTTTTCCGCCTCCCTCACCGTGTTCTATTTTCCTCGCCCGGAAGCGCAAACCCTGGTCGCCGGAACCGCGCCCAGTTTACGGAAAACCGCCGGCCTGCGCGTTGGATTCACCGTGGGCCGCGCCCTCGGCGGCGCTGTCCAGCGCAATCGCATGAAGCGCCGCTTGCGCGAGGCAGTTCGCATGTCTCTGCCGCAGGCTGGCGTTGCCGCCGACGTTGTCATCAACCCGAAGAAATCGTTGCTCACCACCGACTTCGCCGCAATACTCAACGAAGTCACGCGCGCCTTCGCCGTGATCGAACAGAAGCTGTCGCAAACTCCGTTAGAGACGGTGGCGCCACCAGCAGCAACGAAGAGAATTGCGGGGAGCCGAAAGCCAGAAGCCGAAAGCCGCTCTTGAATCAGTGCGCCAAACTCGTTACGCTGCAACTGCTGCGGGCCTACAAGTGGGCCATTTCGCCCATGCTGCCTTCAGCCTGCCGGTACGTGCCGACCTGCTCCGAATATGCCATGGAGGCCGTCGAGCGCTACGGCGCCCTGCGCGGGGGATGGATGGCCGTCACCCGCATCCTCCGCTGTCATCCCTTTGCCTGCTCCGGCTACGACCCGGTGGTAAAACGGTCGACCGGCTGCGGAAAACTGTGATCCAGGGTTGGAAGGTAGGGGCGGAGAGAGCCGGGGGAAGCGCAGATCAGAGGGTAGAGCAGGCCCACCAGGTCAGCATGGATGCTCTCGCATTTGGATTGGGGCTTAAGCCTCCGAGGTAGCTAAGGTAAACTTTGGCCGAATTCAAAAATCCGCAACAGGAACCCGGCGCCGAGCGCCGCCTCCTCCTTGTCTTTCTTCTGACCTTTATCGTCCTCATTATCTTCCAGCCGCTGCTGAAGAAGTACATGCCGCAGCCGCCTGCGCCGCAGCCCCGACCGCAAAACCAGACTGTGCTGGCTCAACCCGCAGCCGCTTCTTCCATCCCAACTCCATCGGCTCTGCCCACGGTCACCACCAACACCGCAACCAAGCAAGCCTCCACCGAAGCCGAGACCGTCATCGAGAACGACCTCTACCGCATCACCTTTACCAACCGCGGCGCCCAGGTCAAGAGCTGGATCCTCAAGAAATTCGACAACGACGCCCAGAACGGGCTACTCGATCTCGTCAGCCCCGCAGTAGCTCAAAAATACGGCAATCCACTCTCCCTCTGGACCTACGACGAGACCTTGCGCAATCGTCTCAACTCCGTACTCTACGTGGCATCGAGCGACGGCCAACTCTCAGCCCCGGCTCAAATCACCTTCGAGTACGCCGATCAGGATCTCGTGGTGCGCAAGACCTTTCGATTCGACCACACCTACGTCTTGAACGTCGAAATTTCTGTGGCTTACAAAGGCGCTGAGATCTTCGCTCCGCCCGCATGGCCCGCCGGATTCGGCGACCAGCTCACTCCCGCCTCCTACGCCGCCGCTCGCATCGACTACCACAGCGATGCCTCCTCCGACCGCACCGCTCTGATCTTTCCGAATTTCGTATTGCGCCTGCCGGTCAAAAGCATCAGTGGCGGCAACACTTTGAAAGGACCATTCGAGTGGGCCGGTACGGGCGATCAATACTTCACCGCCATCTTTATCCCCGACGATCCCTCCTCGGCCGTCATGGTCACGCTGCGCAATCCCCTGGAGATTCCACAGAAGCCCGGCTTCAATCCCGTTGGTCCCAGTTCCAAAGACACGGCCAACGTCGACGTCCTGGGCGCGGCCGTCGGCAACGTTCGTGGCCCAACCAGCGAGCGCATGTACGTTGGCCCGAAAGAGATCGCCGTGCTCGACTCGGTCTCGGTCCCCACCATTAAGAACGACAACTCCGATCTTCGCGGCATCGTTGACTTCGGCTGGTGGGGCGTCCTCGCTCGTCCGCTTTTCCTCTGGCTCAAGTGGACCTACAAGCACATCGTTCCCAACTGGGGATGGGCCATCGTTCTCCAGACTCTCGTCATTACCATCGCGCTGCTCCCGCTGCGGATTACCCAGATGAAGTCGATGCTCAAGATGCAGCGCATCGCTCCCCAGATCAAGTCCGTCCAGGAGAAATACAAGAAGTACAGCCTCCGCGATCCGCGCAAAGCCGCCATGAACGAGGAAATTAGTGCACTGTATAAAAGAGAAGGCGTCAATCCCGCCGGCGGCTGTCTGCCTCTTCTCATCCAGTTCCCGTTCCTCATCGCCTACTACCGCATGTTGGGCGTCGCGCTCGATCTCCGCCATGCCCACTGGCTCTGGATCAGCGACCTTTCCGCGCGCGACCCTTACTTCCTGCTGCCCATCCTGATGGTCATTAGCATGTTTGCCATGCAGCGCATGACCCCGCAAGCCGGCATGGATCCGGGGCAGCAGAGAATGATGATGTGGATGATGCCCCTCATGATGGGTTTCATCTTCTTCAATCTTCAAGCGGGATTGAATTTGTACTACGCTGAAACCAATTTGATTTCGATCGCGCAGCAGGCCATCATGAACCGCACCAAGCTGGGCCGTGAAATGCGCGAAATGATGGAAAAACGCGCTCGCAAGAAAGAGAAGTGAACCAGCGATTGGCTCTTAGCCTTTTGCTCTTAGCTGGGGGCGCAAGAGCCGCCAGTATTGCGATAAGATTTGTTCGAGACAAAAGGTTACCGTGTGAACCCCTGTGTCCCCTGTGGTAAAGGTTCTCGCCGCAGAGGAAAGAAAACTGCCAGAAACTACGCCGATCAAGCTGACACCTGACGGCTGAAAGCTGCCCTATGGACAAACTCGCCGCCGCCAACCGCATCAACGAATTCCTCCAATCCGTCGTCACCAACGGCGGACTTCACCTTAAATACCGCATCGTCGTCGATCCCCCGGCGCAAAGCGACTTTGAGAAGCCCGAAATCTTCGTCGATTTTTCCGGTCCTGATTCCGCCCTGCTCCTTGATCGGGGCGCCGAACTTCTCCGTGCCCTCGAACTGCTGTCCCTCGAAATCCTGCGCCTGCCTTCCGCCGATCACGAAAAGATTTCCTTCGACTGCAAGAACCAGCGCTCCATGCGCCTGCAGGAACTTCGCATGGCCGCCACCGTCGCGGCGGAGAAAGTTCGCCAAACCGGAACTCCCTTCCACTTCGCTCCCATGTCCTCGCGCGAGCGCCGCATCGTCCACCTCGCCCTGCGTGACCAACCCGACCTGCGCACCGAAAGCGACGGAGAAGGTTTCAATCGCTCGGTAGTCCTCTATCCTGCGGACTACAAACCCGCCGCCACCAAGCCCGCCCGTCGTACGGTCCCGTAGGCTGAGCGAGAAGCAGCCGCGAATTGGCGCAAGCATCGAGCCCACGGCGTAAGCCGTGGGTCGAAAGATGGACAGTGAATAAGCCCCAAAACCGGCGAAAGACAAATCCCTTTGGCGATCGTCGCGTCGATCTCGGCGAAGCCCAAGAGAACTTGTGCTTTGCCGGAGCCCTGCTAAATTCAAAGGAGCCACTACCGAACGATCCCCAACCACCCAAGCTCTGTACTTATCCCCGCCCTCTCAGGCAAAATGGACCGCTCCACCGATTCGCCCTCAAGAGGCCCCCTTTATGCATCCAGTTCGCCCGGCAATCATTCTGTTCGCGCTCCTAGTGCCAATGATGACCCTGCTCTCCGCCGCCCAGACTTCGCCCCTCGTCTATCCCCAAGCCCGCCGCAGCGATCAGGTCGACGACTACCACGGCACCAAGGTCGCCGATCCCTACCGCTGGCTCGAAGACACCGATTCCGCCGAAACCAAGGCCTGGGTCGAGGCCGAAGATAAGCTAACCTTCAGCTACCTCGAGCAGATTCCCTACCGCCAGGCCATCCACGACCGCCTCACCAAGCTCTGGAACTACGAACGCTTCAGCATTCCCGAACAGGAGGGCGGCCGCTACTTCTTCCAGCACAACAACGGACTCCAGAACCAGAACGTGCTCCTGGTCGCCGAGTCCCTCAACGCCGAACCACGCGTTTTGCTCGATCCCAATACGTTCTCGAGCGACGGCACGGTTGCGCTGGCTGGTGCTGCGATCTCGGACGACGGCAAGTTTATGGCCTACGCCATGGCTTCTTCCGGTTCCGACTGGACCGAGTGGCACGTGCGCGACGTCGACACCGGCAAAGACCTTCCCGACGACATCAAGTGGGTAAAATTCTCCGGCGCCTCCTGGACCAAAGACAACAAGGGTTTCTACTACAGCCGTTACGATGAGCCCAAAGGCGCCATGATGCGCGACACTAATTATTTCCAGAAGCTCTACTATCACCGCCTGGGCGCCGCCCAATCCGAAGACAAACTCATCTACGAGCGCCCCGACAATAAAGAGATGAGCTTTGGCGGCGACGTCACGGATGACGGCCATTATCTGATTATCACCGTCTCCGAAGGCAGTTCGCCCAAGAACCGCCTCTACTACAAAGATCTCACGCAACCGGATTCCCAAGTCGTAAGGCTGCTCGACGACTTCGATGCCCTATACGGATTCATCGGTAACGACGGTCCGGTCTTCTGGTTCCAGACCGATCTCGACGCTCCCCGCCGGCGCGTGATCGCCATCGACACCCGCCATCCCGAGCGCGCCAACTGGAAGACCATAGTTCCTCAGGGCCCAGACAAACTCGAGTTCGCCAATATCGTGGACAATGTGTTTCTGCTCGGCTACCTGAAAGACGCCCGCACCGACGTCCGCGTCCACGACCTGAGCGGCGCCTTTCTGCGCGACGTCGACCTGCCTGGCATCGGCACCGCCGTAGGTTTCGGCGGCAAACGCAAAGACAAAGAAACTTTCTACGCCTTCACCAGTTTCACAGCCCCGGCCGCGGTCTATCGCTACGATCCGCAAGCCGGCAAAAGCGCTGTCTACCGCCAGCCCAAGGTCGACTTCGATCCCACCCGCTACGAAACCAAACAGGTTTTCTACCACAGCAAAGACGGCACCCGCGTCCCCATGTTTCTCACCTATAAGAAAGGGCTGAAGCTCGACGGCCAGAATCCCGTCCTGCTCTACGCCTACGGCGGATTCGATATCTCTCTAACCCCGTTCTTCTCTGTCCCGAATGTTGTGTGGCTCGAAATGGGAGGCGTCTACGCTCAGCCCAACCTGCGCGGTGGCGGCGAATACGGCGAGGAGTGGCACCAGGCCGGAATGAAACTGAAAAAGCAGAATGTATTCGACGACTTCATTGCCGCCGCCGAATGGCTGATCGCCAACAACTACACTTCAACTCCCAAGCTCGCCATGCGCGGCGGCAGCAACGGCGGATTGCTGATCGGCGCATGCCTAAACCAGCGTCCCGATCTTTTTGGCGCAGCCTTGCCCGAAGTCGGCGTCATGGACATGTTGCGTTTCCACAAGTTCACGATCGGCTGGGCCTGGACCTCCGACTACGGCTCCTCCGACAATCCCGAGGAATTCAAAGCGCTCTACGCCTACTCGCCGCTGCATAACCTGAAACCCGGAACGAAATATCCCCCCACTCTGATCGCCACGTCGGATCACGACGACCGCGTTGTCCCCGGCCACAGCTTCAAATTCGCCGCCACCATGCAAGCCGATCAAGCCGGACCAGCCCCCGTCCTGATTCGCATCGAAACCAAAGCCGGCCACGGCGCCGGCAAATCAATCACCAAGCTAATCGACGAAACCGCCGACACCTGGTCCTTCGTTGCCCACAGTCTAGATATGAATGTGATCCTCGAATAGCAGTGGACAGTGGCCCCATTCCGAGAATCGTCATCCTGAGGCCCGCGCGTTTTGCGGGGCTGAATTGCGGGCCGAAGCAGCTGCCCTGAGCTGGTCCGAAGGGATCGATGCAACCAGCCTTCGCACCACCCCCCGCCGCGGGAATTCTCCGGGAAGCCGCTCTTGCAATCGATGGTTTCGAGGAAAGGAACCCCGTCTGTCAGAAGACGGGTTGAACCGATTCACGGAAATGGGACTGACCCTCTAACGAGTCTAGCCAAGCCTGAAGGGCAACTCCCGAGTCTTTGCTGACGTACAAGAAGCGCAGGCCCATCACGAAGGAGTCACTCCAAACTACATCCGCCTTGGCATGAAAAGCCTGTGGGTTGAGGCTGGGAAGCTCGAACTCCACGGAAACGACTCCTTTGAGTCGCAGCGGATCAGTGAGCTTGATGGCCATCCCTCCTTCACTCACGTTCTTCATCTTGGCCGTGAAGGATTGCCCAAGAGCATTCTGAAACCGCACAGGCACATCCACGTAGAATCGGAAATACCTACGATGTTCGCGTTCCATCTTGGGAACGGTGCCCTCTAGGATGCTGCGTAGTCGGGCCTGCTGAATCGGTTTACTGAGTGTGAGATCGGCCCCTAGATCGAGAGCTTCTTGGGCGCTCGTCATACCATTCAGAACCGCCAAAATAAGAGTCTGCTTGTTGGCGGGGGCGGCCCGCAGCGCGGGCAGTACTCTTGCGCCTCCGGGCACATCGTCACAGTCGACCACAAGTCCATCCAGATGCCGTCGGGAGACAAATTCGATCGCACTCGCGCAATCCTGGCGGAGGTGAAGCGAGGCTCCGTGCGTACCCAAACCGGCTTGGACATGACCTAACAGAGAGGGGTCGCAGGTCACGATCAAGCACTCTAAATCCATTTTGCGATCTTAGCGAACTGCGCACCCGCGGCCAAAGTGACCAACGTGCATGGCACTTGTGTTGTCATCCTCAGCGAAGTGGCTGATTCGAAAGGGCTGGTTCGCGAAAGCGAATCCGCCACACAGTCGATGCATCCACGGCGGTGCCGCTCACTACCAGTCTCTGTCAGGTTAGTCAAACATATTGGTTGGCAGGGGAAAGCCGACGGCCTTGAGTTTTTCGGCGAACTTGGGCCGGATGCCCTCGGCCTTAAAAATTCCGAGCACGCGCCCGTCGGATGAAACTCCTTGCTGTTCGAACACAAATAGATCCTGCATGCTGATCAGGTCAGATTCCATGCCGGTGATTTCGGTGATATGTGTGAGACGGCGCGTTCCGTCCCTGAAGCGCTCCACCTGAAGAACCAGAGAAACCGCGGACGCGATCTGTTTTCGAATCGCCCTCTCGGGCAAGTTGAGGTTCGCCATCGTGGCCATAGTCTCCATGCGGGCGAGAGCATCCCGGGGGGTGTTGGCGTGCACCGTGGTCAGTGATCCGTCATGGCCTGTGTTCATCGCTTGCAGCATGTCGAAAGCTTCTTCGCCTCGCACCTCGCCCACCACGATCCGGTTGGGGCGCATCCTCAGGCTGTTGGTCACCAGTTGCCGTGCTTGGACCGCGCCCTTGCCTTCCGCGTCGGCGGGCCGGCATTCCAACCGGACCACGTGGCGCTGCTTCAGTCGCAGTTCCGCCGAGTCTTCAATCGTGACGATACGTTCTTTCGAGGAAATGTAGCCGGAGAGCACATTCAGCAATGCGGTCTTCCCGGCTCCCGTCCCGCCGGAGATCACAATATTAAGACGTGCTCCCACCGCAGCTTTCAACAACCCCAGCATCGGCGCACTCAAAGTCTTATTGGCCAGTAGGTTTTCTTCGGTGAGAGGAACGTGACCAAAACAGCGCACCGAAAGATGGGGGCCGTCAATCGCCAAGGGCGGAACGATCACATTGACACGGGATCCGTCGGCCAGTCGAGCGTCCACCATGGGCGACGATTCATTCACTCGCCTTCCGATCGCCGAAACAATCTTGTTGATGACGCGCATCAGGTGCGCATCATCCTTGAAGATGATCTTGGTTTCTTCCAGAACGCCGGCGCGCTCCACATAGACTTCTTTAGCACCGTTCACCAGGATGTCATCGATCGTCGGGTCTTGTAGCAACGGCGCAAGCGGCCCCAGGCCAAAGACTTCATCCAGGATCTCGAGCGACAAACGCTCTTTTTCAGGGACCCCGAGCGTTGTCTTGACTCGCGACACCGCATCCTGGATCACGGCCAACACTTTCCTCCGCTCCGCTCGTCCGGGGTGCTGGCAATTCTCTCCAGATCCAACTTAGTGAGCAGGTAGCGATGGATTAGATTCTTTAGATCCAGATAGACGCGAAAGTCCAACCCGCCATACTTTTTCGGGTCGCCTGGGCCAGGCCTGGTCAAGAGCGGTGGAACTCCGCTAGAGGCAACCGTATTTAACCCTCCCCATCTTGAGGCGAGAATTATAGGACTCAGGTTGACGAAAAACAATTACGCCCCACACGCTACCGTCCTTCATCCGCCGAAGGCCCATACACTGAAGGCACCGGCACTCCATTCAACCGCAAATAAACTCCCAACTGCGCTCGATGATGAATCATGTGGCTCATCACCATCCGCCGCATCGCACCCATCCGCGGCCCGTCATAAAACTTTTTTTCCCCCACCGAGAGCTTCCAGTTCTTAGACCAATGCTCATCACTGGCACCCGCAATCCCTGCCCGCAGCGCCGCAGTATTTTTATCGAATAATTCGAGCACCTGCCCCCGCGACTCCGCCACCGTCGGCTTGCGCGCGACCTCGCCGGCCGGACGGTTGGCAAAATCGAGGGCATCCTCTTTCATCACACTCACTCCCATTCCCGGCAGCTCCGCAATGTGTCCCGCCAGCCGTCCCAGCGTCATCGACTTCTCATGCGGCTTCCACGCCAGCTTGTCCTCCGGAATCCGCTCCAACGTCCGCCGAGCCGACGCCATCTCAAGATCAAATTCCGGCAGCAACTCCGCACTCATTCCCATCGCACCCTCCTCGAAGGTTTTGAAGAAGCCAAGAAGCTCATGTGGGGACAGCCGCCTCAGCCTGCCCCGACGAAAGCCGTAGGGGCTCTCGAGCGAGTGAAGCGAGTCAGCAGTCGGACGAACCGCACACCGGCTTGGATGTACCCGCCACCGATTCGCTTCTCAAAAGTTGTCAGGAAGAAGGTTCTTGAGAATAGGAGCCCACTATACGGTCTTGCAGGCGGCTGTTCGTATATCCACCAGCCGAATCAACCGGAAAAAATGCTCAGAAAATTCCACTATTACCAACCAGGTTCGCACAAAACTCAGTCCGGCCGAGCCACTCGGAATTCCACTTCCATGAAGCGCGACGCCCAGCAGATCGAGAAACGGGCGCCGCAAGCCCCGATCGATCCCACCAGCTAAACATCTAGATTCGTAGCAATAAGAATTCCCCTGTGACTCTCTGTGACCCTCAGGGGTTGAGGGCTTTCCTCCGTCCAAAAAGAAAGAGCGGCCGAAAGCCGTCCCTCTAGCAACTCGCTACTATCGACCAGCCGCCGCCGCCGCCGGCATCATCCCCGCAATCGCCATCCCTTCAATCCGCGCCAGCACATTTTCCACGCTTGCCCCTGTGTCGGTGCAACCATCCACATAGGGATGCCGGCTTCCATCCGCGTGCATCACCAGCACACTCAAGTCTCCTTGCGCCTTCTTCACCGTATACGGCAGATGATGCCGGTCATTGCGGCTGAGTGTCGGCCCCAATACGACCAGATCGAACCTGGTCTTGCCAATCGCCGCTTCCACGGCCTTACGTCCCACTGCTTTCTCCACCGTGTGACCCGCCTTCTCCAATGCCGCTGCCATAGCCGCCTGTGCTTCCCCATCCCCTTCGCCATAAAGAATCTTCAGCCGCACCGCCGTCGCCATGAGTTTTCGTCCTCGCTCGGTACCAGTGTCACTGCCCGGTACTCGCCACTCACGGTAGCAACCCACCCACCCGCTGAGTACATCACCGAAGACCAGCAACGAACGGGGCTTGCGATGCTCGTGTGGAAGAAATGCTCGTCTCGAAGGAATGCATGTGGGGACAGTGGCCTCGGCTGTCCGGCCCGGGCGAAGCGCCTGGCCGCGCCCAAAGACCAGAATTCAAATCCACCAGAATTCAAATCCTCTTTCCCTCCGCCCGTTTCGGCGCTACACTACTTGCCCCAGAGGGTCTCCCATGTTCCGCGCTCGCTTCGTCGTCGCCGTTCTTATTCCGCTCACGCTCACCGCCGTCTGCACAGGACAATCCGAGCCCACCACCGCCACCTGCAATCTCGACGACGGCCGCCAGGTCTACATCCGCTACAACCCCGTCAGCGCCAAGAACGACAGGGCTCCCAACGGCAAGCCCTGGGCCCCAGGCGGCGCTCCCATGACTCTATTTACCGAAGCCCAGCTCAACTTCGCCGGTGCTACCATCCCCGTCGGCGCTTATACGGTTTACCCCATCCCGGCTAGAGACAAGTGGACCCTCGTCGTCAACAAGAACGTTACCCCCGGCGCCGCCTACGACGAGAAGCAAGACCTCGCCCGCGCCGCAATCGAGACCGAACAGGTAAGCCAGCCCGCGGACGCCCTCGAAGTCGCCTTTGCCCACGTCGGCCCCAGATGCACCCTCCGCATCTACTTCGGCAAGACCGCCACCTTCGCCGATTTCGTTGCTAAGTAGCCACGGCGCATTTCGGTAATTGGAGTGAAGCAGAATTAAGGACTGTCATCCTGTGCCGAGCAAAGAACTGTGCAACTTGCCGTCCCCGCCGATAGTCGCGGCGCCTAACTCCCGCGCAATTTCTCACGGCCACCTCTCCCCGCTTTTTTCTGCGACAATCTTCCCATGCGCACCCTGCTAATCCTCCTCGCCGCTACCGCCGTCGCCCAGCGCAGCCCGCAGACCCATCCCTCCCACACCACCGAAAACCTCCACGGCGCGAGTACTGTTTCGCAAACGATCGCCTGGGCCTCCGGCACCCACGGCACCTATCTCCTCACCACCGACGCCGGCCGCAACTGGACGGCCGCACAAGTTCCCGATGCCGCCGCCCTCGACTTCCGCGCCGTAGTCGCCTTCTCCGCCAGCGAAGCTTTTCTCATGTCCGCCGGTCCCGGTGACCAGTCCCGCATCTACCACACCACCGATGCTGGCGAGCACTGGCAGCTCCAATTCACCAATACAAATCCCAAGGGCTTTTTCGACTCCATGGTCTTCTGGGACCCAACCCATGGCATCGTTCTCGGCGATCCCATCCCCGATGAGACCGGCAAACTGAAGTTCGAACTTCTGATCACCACCGACGGACAAACCTGGACGCCCATCCCAGCCGATCAACTCCCGCCAGCTATAGAAGGTGAAGGCGCATTCGCCGCGAGCAACTCCTGCCTAGCCATCCTCTCCAGCACCACTCTGATCGCGACCTCACAAAGCTCCGTCATCCCGAGCCCCCACACCCTTGTCACCCCGAGCGAAGCGGGGGATGTAGGGTTCGCCAGCGCGACGAATGGCGCCGGCCCCAACTCCACTACTCCGACACTACCGTGGAATAGCGGCGCTCGAGCGCTGCATCAGTCTTCGGAAAAAGAAGCGGCTTCAGTCCCCGACCCCAACATCTGGTTCGCCACCGGCGGGCGCGCCGCCCGCGTTTTCCACTCCCCCGACCGCGGCCAAACCTGGCAAGTCTTTGACACTCCCATCCTCCACGGCCCCGACTCCGCCGGCATCTTCTCCATCGTTTTCCGCGACCCAACTCACGGCGTAATCGCCGGCGGCGACTACAAACATCCCGACCAGGACGGCCCCAACCTCGCCTTCACCGACGATGGCGGCAAGACCTGGACCCTCTCCCAAATCTTCCCCCAGTCCTATTACTCCGCCGTAGCCTACGACCGGGGACGCAAGAATCCCAAAGCCCAGGATTTTGCGGAAAACCAGGCGCACGTCCGCCTTTTCCTGGTCGGCCCCAAATTTATCTACGATTTCCGCCCGCCCCGAAACCCCACCAGAATCAGCCCGCCCAGGAAGTCCGGCCTCCACTTCAACGCCCTTAGCCCATACCCCACCGGCGGAGCCTTAATCGTCGGCCCCAAAGGCTCCATAGCCATCATCCCCTAACCCAGCCCTGCCCTGTGTCCCCAGTGGTGAAAGAGCTCTTGCCTTACGCTCCTCGGAAGCCCCCTCCCGAAAGTTCGTCGAAAATTCCAAACAACCCTTGCTCGCCCGCCCGAAACCCAGTACCCTATGCTCTGGCATCGGTAATGTTCACCCCGCACCCCAACCTGGCGGATGACGTCAACCACGCCATCATCCAATCGGAGATCGAAGGCGGAGTTTTCCTCCACGATCTTCCGCCTTCCACTGTTCTCCACATTCAAACCATGCACCACTGCTACACCGCTGTCCTCCTGGGGGGCAGCGACGCTCTCATTTCCGGTCATCCCGAATTCTGTCCCGACCCGGTTCAAGTCGCTATCGCCGGCTCCACCTGGGGAGGGTCCATGCTCAAGCTCCAGTACGTAGGCCGCGGCATGCACCTCGAATTTCGCCACCCCGAATACGACACTCCCATCGTCACTTCTCCCATTCAGGAAATCCGCGACTCCCAACCCATCTCCGCCGGCCGCACCGTCGACTCGCTTACCTACGACTAAAATTGCTCCGCATAAGAAGGGCTGGCAGCTCTGCCACAAGCCTGTCATCCCGAGCGCAACAAGCGCGTTCGTTTCTTGAATGATCTTCGAAGTCGAGGGACCGGCGGTTTACCTGCGCCACCATGGCCTCTGCGTGGCTGGAATACGATTCGCAATCGTTGCATTCCGTTCAACTTCCCACCCATTGACTTGCGAAGCCCCACCCTCTACCATTCACCCGAAGCCCCCATGTATTGGCGGGAAACTGGAAAACATGACCATCACCACCCGCGAAGTCAGCCACGTCACGCTCGTCGATATCAACGGACGCATCACTCTAGGCGACGAAACCGGAAAGCTCCGCGACACCATCCACCAGCTCATCGCCCAAGGCAAGAAAAAAATCGTGCTCAACCTCGCCCATGTCGATTACATCGACTCCTCCGGCGTCGGCGAACTGGTCAGCAGCTTCACCACCGTCCGCAACGCCGGCGGCGAGCTCAAGCTCCTCAGCCTCACCAAGAAAGTCCAGGACGTGCTCAACGTCACCAAGCTCTACACCGTCTTCGACGTCAAAGACGACGAATTCACCGCCGTAAAATCCTTCGACTACTTTTTCGCCAAGTAAATAAGCCCGGTCATGCTGAGTGAAGCCGAAGGGCATCCCTACATCCACCCCACAGCCGTGGATCAAAGTGCCCATGTGGTTACAGCAGGCTTCGGCTGTCAAAGGCTGTGAAGCTCCGCCGTTGCCAGGAGGAGAACGAGGAGAGCATGGAAGAGATTGCAAATAGCAGATCAATCGCTAAACCAGGACAACGTTTTCAGTTTGTACTTCCAAACGAAATACCCCCGCGGGGTCTCATTGATTTCTTTGACGTAGAGTTCGATCCGTGCCTTCAGTTCGTCGGCGGAGGCGACTCGGATCTTACCGAACAGGCGTGAAGGTGAATTCAAACCGGTTTGGCAGCGTTGCCAGGAAGGCGCGCGTCTCGTGGAGATGTGGGCGCAATGCTTGTCCAGCACCAGCCAGATCGAGGGGGTAGTGCAACATTATTATGGAATCGATCTACTTGGTACTGGCAACTCTCAATACTGCTGCACCTCTCCATCCACCGACACCGCCACATACTTATGCGTCGCCACATCCCGAAACTGCACCACCTGATGCTTCTCCCGCGCCAGCTTTCCCCATCGGCTAGGTTTCTCCCGGTTCTGCTCAATGGCCGCCAAGACCCGCCCGTTCATCCGGAACTGAACCATCCGCAGCCGCCCACTCCCCACCCGCTTAACGCGAATCTTCTGGTCCTCGAGAAGAACTTCCTCGCCATTCATCAATTGCACGGCCACCGATCCTAAGACTTTCTCGACTTCAGTCAGGCCCATGACCCACTTTCCCCAAGATTCCTGCCCACAGACTCCATCATAATTCGCAAGATTCCGCAGCACATTCCACCATTACCTTCTAGATTCCTTAACGTTCGTGATTCCTCCCTGGCACCCGAAACAAAGAAGGCGGCCGGTCAGGCCGCCCTCCAGAACCCGGTATTAGGTACTCCGTACTATCTACTGTTTACCACGGAGCATCGAAGTAACCCGCTCATAATCGTCCACGCTAGCGTACTCAATCACAATCTTTCCCTTCCCATGCCGATCCCTGATCCTCACCCGCATCCCTAAAGTGCGCTCCATATCCGTTTGCGCCGCCCGAACATTCGGATCCATCCACCGCGCCCCACCGCTCTTCTTCTTTTCCCCCGAGAGAGTCTGTCCCGGCATCGCAGACGACCCATTGATTCGCATCACCCGATCTTCAATCTGATCCCATTTCAACTTATGCGTAACCACTTCTTCCGCCACGGCTTCGATGTAGTCGTTGTTCTCCAGCCGCAAAATCTCCCGGGCGTCGGAGAAGCTGAGCCGGTCCGCCAGCATGTAATCCATCACTTTCTGCGGGAGCCGCAACAGCCGCATATAATTCGACACCGTCTCCCGTGACAACCCAATCCGATCCGCAATCTGCGCCTGCGTCAGCTTAAACTCCAGGCTGAGCACCCGGAACGCCTCCGCCTGCTCAATCGGATTCAAATCCTCCCGGACAATATTCTCGAGCACGGTCATCTCCGCCGCCTGTTGCGGCGAGAGCCGGCGCACCAAAGTCGGGATCGTCTCCTTCCCCGCCATCCTCGAAGCCCGCAACCGCCGCTCCCCGAGAACAAGGATGTAACGCCCTTCCTCCTCCGCCGGCCGCACCACGACAGGCTGCACTACCCCATGTTCCTTGATCGAATCCCGCAGTTCCGAAAGCGTCTCCTCATCAAACACAGACCGAGTCTGATACGGATTCTTCTCAATCACCTCGATCGGAAGATGAATCACCCGGTTGCCCATCACCCCGTCTGCGGCCGCCGCCGGAGTCGAAACCACCTCGTCCGCGTCCTCTTGTTCCCATGAAGGGACAGGCAATGGAATCTCGGTCTCGCCGACGCCACTCCTGCCCTCGGCGCCCGCTTCACTGGCAGCAGGCGACGAAGGAAAGGGCACGGCTGAAGCCGTGCCCCGTTGAGGCGAAAATAATTCGGGCTTTAACCCCTGGTCGGCAACCACCCGCGGCCCCGGCAACAAAGAAGCCAGGCCCCGCCCCAAAGCCCGCCGCTTCTCCACCTTCTCGGCTTTCTTCTCGACGCCATTCCCCGTCAACTTCTCCGCCGCCGCAGTAGTAGTCATCACTTATCCCCTTCCGAAACCCTGTCATCCTGAAGGCCCGCGCCCTTTTGCGGGCCGAAGGGACCTAGGCCAGCTGCCTGCAGCATGCCGGGCCCGGCCCCTTCAGTATATCGATGGACGTCAATATATGTATATCGATATTCATCGATCTATCAAGCTGTCTTATCCATCTCCTCCGCACCCAGCGGCTTCTCCGCCTCTTCTGACGGCTGCTGGCTGTTGGCTGCTGGCTGGGAACTGGCGGCTGCTAATTGCCTCCCAAGAATCTCCTTAGCGAGCCGGATGTAACTCTCAGCCCCCTTCGACCGCGGATCGTACACTAGCGCCGGCTTGCCATGGCTCGGCGCCTCCGCCAGCCGTATGTTCCGCGGTATGGTGGTCGCACACACCTTCTCCCCAAAATAATTTCTCAGCTCAGCCGTCACCTGCTGCGCCAGGTTGGTGCGCTCATCCAGCATGGTCAGCACCACGCCTTCAATCTCAAGCCCTGGGTTCAGCGCCGCGCGGATTCTCTCCACTGTGTCCATCAACTCGCTGATGCCTTCGAGAGCAAAGTATTCCGCCTGCATAGGAATCAGCACTGAGTCAGCGGCCACCAGCGCGTTCAGAGTTAGCAAGTCAAGCGCCGGCGGACAGTCCAGCACAATGTACTGGAAGCGATCACGCAAGGGCGCAATCGCTTGCCGCAGGCGGTACTCGCGCCCCTCAGCTTCCACCAGTTCAATGTTTGCCCCGATCAGGTTCTTGTGCGAGGGGATCAGCCATAGCTGTTCCAGCTCAGTAGTTGCCAGCGCCTCCTCGCAAGAGGCTGCGCCCAGCAGCAAGTCGTAAATAGAAACGCGTTCCGGATCCTTCACCAGCCCTAGGCCACTGGTGGCATTCGATTGCGGATCGCAGTCAATGAGCAGTGTGTTCACTTCGGCCGCCGCGAAGGACGCGGCTAGGTTGATGGCAGTCGTAGTTTTCCCCACGCCGCCCTTCTGATTGGCAACAGCGATGACGCGTCCCATATAAATTGTCGAGGAGCCAGAACTTTTTGAAGAATAGTGCGATTCACGTTTCGAATGCAAGGTCGATTGTTGTGCGGAAGTCGAATTTGTGTGCAAAACGTGTCCAAATGTTGCAGTCGGAACACTCGCGCAACTTTCTAGCCGCTCATTTCAGTCGCCAGGAGGCCAACAGCTTGAATGTTCCGGTCGGAACCCTCGAGCGACTTGGTTAGGACGCCCTTGGACCGCTCTTGGGGTCCCGCCGAGAATTTTGTTTTCGTTGGGACTGAATCAAGCAGCAAGCGTCAACCCGACCGCAGCGACCAATTCATCCAGGGGGAGCGACAGATTGGTAGAGTTCGGGACGAAGAGGCCCACCTCCTGCCCAAATGGATTTAGCATCTGTCTGCTGGCTTCTTGCTCCTGACGCTGGCTCCGTAGCCCGGGGGATATCAAGGGCGAAGCCCTTGGCTAGATAAGCGTGGGGCCCTTGCTCAACTGGAGTGGCGGCATATTTTGCGCTGTGTTCCGACTGGAACACTCAATCGATGTTCCGGTTGGAACACATCGTCGAAATGTTCCGGTCGGAACATATCTCCATAATGTTCCGGTTGGAACGTTCATGCTGAGTGTTCCGGTCGGAATACTTGGATGATCTTCGGAGTGGCGTCGGCTGGGAAAACTGGCACAAAACGTCGACGCTTACCACTTTGAGTAGTATTTTGTAGGTTAGTTCATCATTCGGCGCAGCATTTTAGGGCTAAAGCGGCTACTACACTCCACTTGTTTACCTTAGTGGTTCCTGACGACCCACCAGGATGCTGAGTGTTCCGGGCGGAAGACTTGGATGACCTTCGGAGTGGCGTCGACTAGGAAAAATGGCACAGAACGTCGGTGCTTACCACTTTAGGTAGCCTGTTGTAAGATAGCGATGTCATTCGAGCCAGCTTTTTGGGGTAAAACGGCTCTTAGACTCCACTTGTTTACCTTAGTGGTTCCGGATGACCGACTAGGATTAAGCGGGATTTGGACTCGGGGATGGGAATTGGTGGATCCCATGTAAGGTAGGGAAGAGTGGAACGGATGGCTTCTAGCTGGGCGTAGGCGATCAGCAGGGCTAGGCGTCCGGAGGGAGCTACGATCTTGGCCGCGGTTGGGAGGACGTCAGTCAGGCGCTCTACGGCGCGCAGGGTCACTACGTCGAAGTTGACCGGGGGGAGGGCTTCGGCGCGGCTGTTTTGTATATTGATGTCCGTCAATGTAAGGGCGCGGGCCACTTCGCGCAGGAAGGTTGCTTTCTTGTGGTTGGACTCGATCAGGGTAAGGGCGATGTTGGGGGCCCAGAGTTTCATGGGGAGCCCGGGGAAGCCGGCGCCGGCGCCTACGTCTGCTACGCGCTCGGCTGCGCGGTCGTTAGTCGTTGTTCGTTGGTCGTTAACAAGGTCAAAGTCAAAATCCACCACAGGGGATGCAGAGGGCAGCGCGTAAACGCGCGGGAACAGATGGCTGGCTGCGAAAAGGGATTCGCCGAAGTGGCGGGTTACGATTTCTTCTGGATTGCGAATGGCAGTCAGGTTGATCCGGGCGTTCCAGCGGAGGAGTATATCGATGTACGTCGATATATGTTGATAGAGGTCGTCGTTGGTCGTTGGTCGTTGGTCGCTGGCTTCCTGCAAGAAGGGGTGGAGCAGTTCGGCTATGCGAGCGGCGTGCATTGGATTCTCAGCGCCCACGCGCGACAAACCGCGGATACTCCTGCATCAAGGCCTGTGGGTCAGTGCCCTCGCTTCCTTTGCTTGCCGACTTTGCCTGGGCTGGCTCATGCATGAGGTGATAGACGCTTTTCTCGACCGGACCCCAGTATTGGGTGAAGAAGACTTCGGCTGGGCTCATGAAAAGACACGGAATGTGGTTGCCGTTTTTTCCCATCTTCCGAGGTCTGAATTTACCGCTCTGACCGGACCTTCAAATCCGAACCCGCATGCCTGCGCCTCCCATACACTCGCAACCGAGTCGTGAGAAGGTCGTTTCGCTCGCTGCCCCAGCATAGCTTACCTAATATTATGGATTCTTCGGGGTGAAAACTCCTGATCGAGTTTTGACAGAGTCGCAACGGGTAGGGATGCTTCGACTGCGTAGGATTTGTCCTCTGGGCGATCCTTCTGCGCTCGGCATGACAGCAGAGCTTTGCTCGACAAACAGCCGAAGTGGCTGTTCCCACATGAGTCTGGGCGTCAATTGCCGTTTCCGGCTTTTTCGCGCGCGAGTCGCCCGCGTCTCCACAATGGTTGATCCGCACTCTCGGTGCTTCAACAAGCTGGACTGGGCGTCAGAATCAACGTCAAATTAGAGTCGGCGTCCAAGTCATAAGCAGCGGATAGGAGTGTCCGCTCTCCCGAGCCCATCTGGTGCTCCTACATCCTGGTCTACATCGTCTGCTCATGGGCTGGCTATGTTTGCGGGGGTGTGGCAAGCTGGAGGGATGAAGAAACAAGCGTCGGACCAGTCGTCTCATGATCGGCGGTATCAGGAGCGGAAGCGGGCGGAGGCGGAGCGGAAGGCTCCTCAGAAGAAGGTGGTTAAGCAGAGTGGCGAGGCGCCAGTGCCGGGTAGCGAGTCCCGAGTCCCCAGTAGCTAGTTCGTTAGCGGCCACGCGTCGTCCGCCGGGACAGTAGTGCTGCTGGAGAAACCGGGGTCCCTCCCTTCGTTCGGGATGACCGGATCCAAGAGTCGAGGTACAAGATCCAGAGCAAAGATCCAAGAGAGCGTGAGTGGTTGACATGGCGGCGGTGCGTTCTGTAGATTCTGATTGAACTGAAAGTACTGATATGGCTACTTTGACGGCGATGCAGAAGCAGTACATTTTGCATTGGGGAGAGATGGGGACGCGGTGGGGGATTAACCGGACGGTGGCGCAGATTCATGCGCTGCTGTATTTGTCGCCGCGAGCGCTGCCGGCGGAGGAGATTGCGGAGACTTTGAGCGTGGCTCGGTCGAATGTTAGCACTTCGATCCGGGAGCTGGAGACTTGGGGGATTGTGCGGGCGGTGCATGTGCTGGGCGACCGGCGGGAACATTATGAGTCGATGAAAGATGTTTGGGAGATGTTCCGGCTGGTGATTGAGCAGCGGAAGCGGCGGGAGATCGATCCTACGCGGGAGTTGCTGCGGCGGTGTTTGGAGGAATTGGATCCCAAGGAGCCGGGGGCGGATTTTACGCGGGAGCGTTTGGCGGCTATGGCGGGATTCTTTGAGGCCGTGACTGAGTTGCATGATCAGATGAAGCGGCTGCCTACGGGGACGGTTCGGAAATTGTTGCGGATGGGGGCTAGGGTGCGGAAGAAGTAGCTGGTAGCTGGCGCCGCGTTGTCAGTTGCCGGTTTCCAGTTCGTACTTCGCGGGCCTCCTTCATTTATCCGAATAATGGGGATCGAAATGGCACTGGCGGGCGGGAGTGATCGGAAAAAGATTTGGGCAACTGTCAGCGGGCTGCCCCTGACCATTGAGTTGGAGTGGCCCTTTCACCGCTCTAGTTCGGGAGCGGATTTTTGGGTGCTGCATGGGGACATTCGGCTGGAGGGTTCGGATGGACTGCATGCGCCGGTGTCGGTGAATTTGTCGGCTACGGTTCGGGAAGTGCTGGCATCGCTGGACGCTAAGGATGCGGAGAGTCCAGTGATCAATGCTTTGCGCAAGGAAGTGGACCGGAAGCAGATTGAGTTTGTGAAATCGGGGAAGCTGAAGCCGGTGGCGTTTTCGAGCCGGCATTATGACTTCAAGCGGCAGAAGTGGGTGTTTGGGAAAGCTTCGGATGACGTGATTGCTGCTTTCTTGGACCGGAAGGTTTATTGGCAGACTAAGTTCGCGGGGCAAGAGCGAGTTTGGGTTCGGGATCCGACGGAGGCGCAGTATCTGGAGACTACTGCGGAGCACTTGGTGGAAGTTGCGGGGCGATTGGCAGCGGATGGATTGGCGCGGATGGACGGTGAGTGGGCGGAGGCGACCGCGCCGCTAATGGCGCAGGCGGAACGATTTGAAGCTGTGATGCGGACTGCGGTCGAAGAGTTGGAGAAGAAGCATGCGTTTGAGCGAGGGTAGGGCGAGTTGCGAGTACCTGGTGCCGAGAGGCTAGCGATATAAGCGGAGTCAACATCCACTCTGATTTGAACTGCCATGGGGTCACCGTTCTAGTTGGCGGGGTTGGAAGCGCCAGCGCCGGACTGTTCCAGAGCCGACTCGTCATGATTCTTGCATCCGGGATCGGCGGCGGGGACGCGGAGGTCGAGAGCGAACCAGCGTCATGGCTAACGGTGAAGGATGCCATCGCTTGGTGCGGTGAGACGCTCTACGTTTTAGCCAGCAACGGGATTGGATAGCGAGTGCATCCAAAGGAGATTAGCATTGGGGGTTGTCGCCAGTGGAAAAGTCAAACGCTTTACCACAGAGGACACGGGATAGGGCGTGCTTTGTGTTTGTGATGGCATGCCTATTTGGTGTTCTGGGCTTCGGCCGCGCGTGGGCGCAGGAGCCGGCGCAGACCCCTCCGCAGAACTCGGGACAGGGCACGGGGAAAGAGCTTCCGGATGCGGCGGGGGAGAGTAAGAAGAAAGAGCAGAGTGCAAATCCGGTTGTCATGACTAGGGATGCGGCTACGGCGGGCCTGAAGAAGGCGCGGGACTGGGAGTCCGGGCGGATCGCCGGTGAGTATATGGGCAGGAACCGGCCGCTGGTTTCCCCGACTCGAGAACAGCGGGAAGAGATTTATCTGCGGGAGACGCTGACTACTCCGGAGGCGTACATCAAGCGAATGTTTGCGGCGGCGATCGACCAGGCGCGCGGGGTGCCTTACCAGTGGGACGACGGGTGGACAGGGTATGCGGAGCGATTTGCGTCGCGGGAAGGACAGTTTATCTCGGCGAATTCGCTGGCGGCATTGGGCAATGCGAAACTGGGATATGAAGTGCGCTACGACCAATGCAAGTGCCAGGGGTTGTGGCGGCGGACGCGGCATGCGTTTGTCAGGAACTTAGTGACTTATGATCGCAGCGAAGAGCATTTGCGTCCGCAGTGGGCTTTGTACGGAGGAGCGTTTGGCGGAGGAATGATTTCTACGGCTTGGAAGCCGAGTCCGAAGAATGCGTTTACCAACGGCGGGCGGGCGGCGGCGGAGCAGGTGGGGTGGGGGACGCTGCTGAATTTCTTCACGGAATTCTCGTGGGAGATTAATCGGAAGCAGGGAGTTAAGTAATACCTACTCGTGGCGAGTGGCCCCAGAATGACCTCAGGGGCTAAAGCCCGCATCTTGATTGAGCTGCGTGTGGCACGACGGAACGCTCGTGCGCTTCTTTCGCCAAAGTCAAAGCAAAGGGGCAGAAATGCCCGCTCCACACAGGCACACTCCCACACTGGAGACTGGTAAAACTTCCTAACTCTAAGACTTCCTACTGGAGCAGCGTGCCTCCGTTGCCGTTGGGTTCTTCTTCTGGGGCCAGGACTACGGCGGCGGCTACTCGGTCGCCGGGCTCCATATGGAGGAGGCGGACGCCTTGGGCGTTGCGGCCCGACTCGCGGATGGTTTTGGAATCCATGCGGATGATTTTGCCGTATTGGCTGATCAGCATTACCTGAGAGTTTTCATCTACCAGAGCTATGGCTACTACTTTGCCTACGCGCTCCGTCGTTTTGATATTGATTACGCCTTTGCCGGCGCGGTTGGTCAGACGGTATTCGTCGGCCGGGGTGCGCTTGCCGTAGCCGTTTTCAGTTACGGAGAGAATTAGCGTGCCTTTTTGAGTTAAGTCTACGGTTTCGGTGGTTGGGATTTCTGTATCCCCTGTTGGGCTCGCTTCGCTCGCCGGACGGGCCGATGCGCCCGTCGCGGCCTGGTCTGTCTCTGTGCCTTCGGCTTCCGGTTTCGGGGTTACAGTCATGCCCACTACATAGTCGCGCTCTTCGCGGTGAATGCCATTTACGCCGTAGGCGGCGCGGCCCATGGGGCGGACGTGGTTCTCGTCGAAGCGGATGGCCATGCCTTCGTGCGTGGCGATGAACACAATCTGGTTGCCGTTGGTGATGCGGGCGGCTACGAGTTCGTCTCCTTCTTCGATGTTGATGGCGTTGATGCCGTTGGAGCGGACATGAATGAACTCGCGGAGCTCGGATTTTTTTACCAGGCCGTTGCGCGTGGCGAAGAAGATGAATTTGTTTTCTTCCTCTAGGTTGCGCACGGCTAGCATGGTGCGGACGGTTTCTCCGGGTTGCAGGCCGATGAGGTTGCCGATGTGTTTGCCTCGGCCGGCGGCGCTGACGTCGGGAATTTCGTAGACCTTGAGCCAGTAGACTCTGCCCTTGTTGGTGAAGATTAGGATGTAGGCATGGGTGGAGGCGATGAAGAGATGCTCGACGAAGTCTTCCTCGCGGGTCTTCATGCCGGTGCGGCCGCTTCCACCACGGCGCTGCATGCGGTAGGTGGAGATGGGTGTGCGCTTCATGTAGCCGGAATGGCTGAAAGTTACGGCTACCTGTTCGTCGGCGATCAGATCTTCGAGGACGATTTCTGCGGCTTCGTCTTCGATGCGGGTGCGGCGCTCGTCGCCGTAGAGTTCTTTTACTTCTTCTAGTTCCTTGATGATGACTTTGCGGAGTTTGCTTTCGGAAGCCAGGATGGATTCGTAGTCTTCGATGCGGTCGCGGGTTTCTTTCAGTTCGTTGGAGATTTCATCGATCGAGAGCCTGGTTAGGCGGTGCAGTTGCAGTTCGAGGATCGCTTCGGCCTGACGTGGGGTGAAAGGTTTTTCGGGATCTTGCTTGGGAGCACGACCGGTGGTGTTGATGTCGATTTTCTTGCCGCCGAAATAGGCGACCAGGTTTTCTCTCGCGTCGGCGCGGTTGGCGCTGGCTCGGATTATCGTGATTACGTTGTCGAGATGATCGAGCGCGTTGAGATAGCCTTCGAGGATGTGCTCGCGGTCGCGGGCTTTGCGCAGCAGGAAGGCGGTGCGGCGGCGGACTACTTCGACGCGATGATTGATGAAGTGCTTGATGGCCTGGATCAGCCCCATTTCGCGGGGCTGGCCGTTGACCACCGCCAGCAGGATCATGGAAAAGCCTTCCTGCATGGAGGTGTGTTTGAAAAGCTGGTTGAGAACGATCTGAGGCTCGGCGCCGCGCTTGAGTTCGACTACGATGCGCATGCCGTCGCGATCGCTTTCGTCGCGGATGTCGGAGATGTCTTCGATATCTTTGTCGTTGACTAGTTGTGCGATGCGTTCAACCAGGCGGGCTTTGTTTACCTGATAGGGAATCTCGGTAACGATAATGGCCTGACGGTCTTTGCTGATGTTTTCGATGGCGGCCTTGGCGCGCATCATGAAGCGGCCACGGCCGGTACGGTAGGCTTCGAAAACTCCGGCGCGTCCGTGAATTACGCCGGCGGTGGGGAAATCAGGGCCCTGGACGAACTTCAGAATGTCGGCTAGCTGAGCGTTAGGGTTGTTGATGAGCGTAATGGTGGCGTCGACGATTTCGGTTAAGTTGTGCGGCGGGATTTTTGTGGCCATGCCGACGGCGATTCCGTCGGAGCCGTTGATTAACAAGTTCGGAATGCGCGCGGGTAGAACGTCTGGCTCGACTTCGCTACCGTCGTAGTTGGGACGGAAATCGACCGTCTCTTTATCGAGATCTTCTAAGAGCGCGGTGGCTACTTGCGCTAGTTTGGCTTCGGTATAGCGATCGGCTGCGGGAGGATCGCCGTCGACCGAGCCAAAATTTCCTTGTCCGAAAATCGGCGGATAGCGCATGCTCCAGGTTTGCGCTAGGCGCACGAGGGCGTCGTAGACCGCTAGATTGCCGTGTGGGTGGTACTTGCCCATTACGTCGCCGACGATACGGGCGCATTTACGGGTGGCACGATTGGGCTGGAGGCCCATCTGCTGCATGGTGTAGAGAATGCGGCGATGGACGGGCTTGAGTCCGTCGCGGACATCGGGGAGGGCCCGTCCGATGATGACCGACATGGAATAGTCGAGATACGACTTCCGCATCTCGTCTTCTATGTTTACGGGCTGAATGTGCAGAGCGCCGGGACTACCGTCGCCAGGAGGAGTCAGGGGGAGTTCGGGATTTTGGTCGTCGGGCATGGCTCAGGTCTCAGGTCTCGGGTCTTTGGCTTCTCGCGAATGGCTGTTCTTTTGTTCCTGCTGGGACTCCGACGCTGAGTGCTTTGAGCGTCGCGAAGTTGGGGCTAAACGGTTGCATTTACAGGCGGTTAGTTGGTATTTGGATCGAACCCATATTGTAGCACGCTGCGGGGTGTGATGGCTGCAGCTAGGGGAGTGTCGAGTGTCCCAAAATCGTTAACCACCGGGGGCCCCTGGGGCTTGGCTCAAGGCAGGCTCCGAGGTTCACAGGGCAAAACTGCGGCGGCGAGATTTGGATGCGGGAAACCTGGAAGACTAGGGGCGGGTGATTACTTCGTTGGGAGATGTTGGTAGGACGAATTTCACTTGGCGCGTGGTATTGGCTTCGAGAGTTTCAGCAACATTGAGCGTGGAGAGAGCGATCTTTTTGTTCCAGTATCCGTCGGTGTAGTAGTCGCCGCGGGCGTAGAGGACGCCGTCGGCGATGGCGTAATCGCGGACTTCTTCGCTGTGTCCGTCGCGAAAAACTAGAATCGCAGGGGGTAGATTGCTCGTGGGTGTTTGGGTGATGGAGTTTGATGCGACGGGGGAATTAGGGCGAGTTTGTTTCGCTGGCTGAGAATTATTGGGTTGAGCATGGCTGGGCTCGAGAGGCAGAGCCTCGCCGTTGGCCGGGGTGCTGGTAACGCGGACATAGCGGCCGTTCTGGAGCTCGATCATCAGCGGCTGAGTCGAGGGCGATTCGCGCTCGTTCTTCGCTTGAGTCGGATAATCGGAGGAACCGGTTAGGGCGTGGGCGGCTTGCAAGAGGATGATCGGTGGCTGAGAGGCGACGGGATAGCCGGTGGAGTAGATGTCATCGAGATCCAAAAAATCGCCGAAGAACGGGAAAGGCAGAGAATTGTAAGGAGAGGATCGGCGGAATCCGGAGGGATACGCGCCTTGTCTGGAAGCTAAACTGGCACCGGGTGAGTTGAGGCGCGGGCTGGCGAGGCGAGGAGCGGCGGCGTGTGCGGTTGCGGTTCTTTGGGCTGCGGCCCATGGTGTGAGAGCAGTCAGCAGCGCGAAGATGGCGAGTGGGCGCATGGTCAGTTTGCCAGGACGGAGGACGGCAACTCGAACGTGACGCCCCGGGCGTCATTCTCTTTCTCGGTGGCCCGGAGATCGAGATCCGCGAGAGCGATCCTGCGGGAATGACCGGGGCTAAGATCGTAGAGCGTCTGCCCGACGACGGCGTAGTTATCGATCTCAAGTTGATGACCGTCTTTGAAGATTAGCGTGGTCGGGATCCGCTGTGGTTCAGTGAAAGCTTCCTGGGTTTGCCTGTGGGCTGGGCCTTCGTACGACGGAGGCACGTAGGATTCGGGACCCCATCCGCGGCGGTCGAAGATGGTGGGACCGCCCTGGTACTCGGCGTCATCGTCATCGTCGTCGGAAGGGCCGGCGTCATCGGCAGCGTAGGGCACGGGCAGACCATAGAGGTAGGGGTAATAGTCATTGCCGGTTGAGGCGCCGTGGCGGGGATGTCCGTTATTGTGGCTCCAGCCGTTGGTGGAAGGCGAAGTCTTGCTGGAAGAGGCGCCCGGGAGGGAGCTGCTGTGGCTGAAGGAAACGGCGCTGGGAGCGACGCCGCCACTGACGGCGTGACTGTAGCTGGAGGAAGTTGCTGACGCGCTGTTATGTTGAGCAGGGCTGAGGGAGACAAAAAGAACTGGAAGCAGGACGATAATCAGAAGCGCTGACGAAGCCGGAAACGAGCGCTGGACGGAACGTTTCACTCAAATATGATACTCCAATCAGGGGAGTTGCGAGCAAGGCGGATGTGGAGAAACTTTGAGCTCCTCCCCTCCCTAAAGGGAGGGGATTCCTACTGGCTCACCCGCTAAGCGGGGATGCCTTCGGTGGGTTCCTGACACGACGGGCTTTACATCACCCGAAGACGACGAACAGGCTAGCAAGGCGAGTCCCGCCTCTCTGATATTGATGGCACCAACCAAATCCGCAGGGGCTGAGAATCCGCATTCGACGCAAACGAACTTTGCTTTCGACTTGCGGTTCTCTGCCGATACATGCCCACAATCAGGGCACTTGCGGCTCGTGTTCTGTGGGGCTACAGCGACCAGCAGACCGCCCCGCCACTGCGTCTTGTACTCCAATTGGCGGC
>Ga0182015_10001168_pt1 | contig 35644 bp, 30 predicted proteins | sample 712P3MmetaG_FD_120478 | JGI IMG/M metagenome (GOLD analysis project Ga0182015, IMG submission 120478) | Permafrost microbial communities from Stordalen Mire, Sweden - 712P3M metaG | ecosystem: Environmental > Terrestrial > Soil > Wetlands > Permafrost | place: Sweden: Stordalen | collected...
AGTCCATCATGCGCAAGTAACTGAGCTCGCCATTCGGAAGGAGGCCACTCCAGCGCAGATTATTTTTGCATTTGCTGGCGCGGTAGGGATGCTTCCGTTGACTGGAACTTCGAACGCGAAGCATATGACGGAAGACCTGGCCAGCTTCGAACTCGAGCTCTCACCTGATGAAGTGAGAAGCATCGAAACTTTGGCGGGCTAGGGTACGCTTCTACTTCAAACCTGTCACCACATACGCTTCAGACAGAACCCTCACGTAAACATAAGCGTACGCACTTCCGTCGCTGGAAAACTCCGGAGCGCCCACTCCGTTCACTCCCGCGCGGACTTCTGCCCCGAAGGATTTCCATGGCTCCATTTTTCCGGTTGCGATATTCACTTTGAAGAGTTCCGAGGTCCTCTGGTTCGCTTTGCCCGAGGAAACATACAACGATGCTCCGTCCGGGGCCCAGGCGGCCGCGCGGTAGCCCGGTCCGAGTTCAGGAATCGGATGAAAAGCGCTTGCTTCCAGCGACCAGATTCCCAAACGTCCCTCTGCTCCCGTGACCGCGATGCTCCGCTCATCCGGGGACATTCGTAGTCCAGAAACTCCCTCTGGAGTAATCGGCTTCGAGTCACCGCTGCTCACATCGATCAGATAGTCGCGCCGTCCGTGCCCTGCTTCAATTCCGCTAGCCAGCACGTGTTTGCCGTCGGCTAGAAAACGGACTCCGCCGTAGCTCACAGCGTCGTGCGTCAGCGGTCTCGACTCGCCTGCGCCGGTCGGTACCAGATTCAGGGGGCCGCCCTTGGCCGGTCGTGTAATAGCCCATTTCCCATCGGGTGAAATGGCGCCGGCCAGTCCTTCGCCAATGCGGACCGGAGGTGACCCATCCGTATCGCGCAGAAATACCGTGTAGTTCGGACCACCCCCATTGCCCTCTTCTTCAAACAAGATTTTGTGGCCATCGCGGCTGATGTCGCGCACGATGGACCATCCGAACCAGCCCAATTCTTTTTCTTCTTTGCCACCGGGCGGCATCCCCCGAATTCCGATCCGCTCCTGATGAGTGATTACCAGCGAGTTTCCATCCTGACGATCCTCCAGCCATACGCCGCCGGGGACGTTTGTGATGGTGCGAACTTTGCCGGAGACCGTGACGGCACGCAGGTTGGTTGCGCTTCCCGTGCTGGTGGACGTGAACCAGATTTCATCCCCTCTGGGGGACCACACAACGCCTTCCAGCGATTCCCAGCCGGAAGAAAGTTTCTTCTCCTGGCCCTTGCCACCGGCGGCAATCACCGCGACCGAGCCTTCGTCATCACCGCCGGGATTCTCGTGATCGGCAAAGGCGACCCATTTTCCATCGGCAGAAATCTTCGGATGGCTAATCCAGTCGATGCTGTCGAACAGCACCTTTCCAATGGGATATTCGAGGCGCCAGTGGCTGGTTTCGGGCACATACCGGACGATCGCCATGTTCTGTCCATCCGCGGCCCAATCCGCATCCTGTACGTTCTCCAGCACTTCGCGTGGCGTTCCGCCGCTTAACGGCACACGCGCCAGCGTTCCTACTCGTGCGTATCCCGAATAGAACTGCGTGTTGAGACGGATCGCCAGTTCTCCGCCTTTGGAGATTGAAAGCAATTCGGCATCTTTCAACCCGAGTTCGCGTGCGCCAGGATCGTCGGTTCGCGCAATATACAGTTGATTGTCGCCGCCATCCCAGGCGGCGCTGTAAACGATGCCACCATCGGGGGTAAACCGCGCATTTCCGATTTCGCCTGTGCGGAAGGTGATCTGCTTGTATTCGGCCAAGGGAACAATACCGCTGCCTCGTCCGAGCCACCAACCGAAGCCGAGCGTAAGTGCCGCCAGGGCGAGTCCAGCCACTAGGGCGATCAAAAGCTTATTTTGTGGAGGCGCCCCGCCAACCGCGATCGCCTTGGTGCTGGTACCTGATACTCCGGTGAGATGTTCGAGGTCGAAGGCAATATCGCTGGCGGAATGGAAGCGCTGGTCGGGACTTTTTTCCAGACAGTGCTGGACGATCCTCTCGAGCGCCGGCGAAACATTACGATTAGTCTCACTCAGGTCCGCGGGATCTTCCTTCAGTATCGCGCTCATGGTGTCCGCCGCAGTTTCCCGGTGGAAGGCGCGTTTACCGGAAATCATTTCAAAAAGAATGACGCCAAAGCTGAAAATGTCAGAGCGCGCATCGACGGCCACGCCGCGCACCTGTTCGGGCGACATGTAGCCAGCGGTACCCATCACCACGCCCGCTTCAGTAGCGTGCGTCATGGTAGGAAGCGAGGTATGGGCGGCTCCGGCCTGAGTCAGATCGGGCTGAGTGAGCTTGGCCAAACCAAAATCCAGAATCTTCACCCGGCCGTCATTGGTAAGGAACAGATTCTCCGGCTTGAGATCGCGATGGATGATTCCTTTGCCATGCGCCGCGGCGAGGCCATGAGCAATCTGCAAGGCGTAGTCGAGCGTCTTGCGGACGATGATTGGTCCGCTGCGCAACCGCTCGCGCAAGGTTTCGCCTTCCAGCAATTCGGAGACAACATAGGGCGAGCCCTGATGCGTTCCAATGTCGAAAACCGCCAGGATGTTGGGGTGATTCAGGGCCGCTGTAGCAAGGGCCTCCTGCTCAAAACGACGCAAGCGGTCCGCGTCCTGCGAGAGCGCTTGCGGCAATACCTTGACCGCCACATCGCGTTTCAGACGGGAGTCGCGGGCGCGATACACTTCGCCCATGCCTCCCGCGCCTAGAAGGCTGACGATTTCATAAGGGCCAAGCTTTGTGCCGGAAGGAAGATTCATGCGTGCGCCGGATTATAACCTACGTAGCCGGGTTGAGAATGGGCTACTTCGAATGATTAAGCAACGCGAGGGCATCGTCTGTGCTAAGGAATCGCGCACCCAGATTCCGGAGTTCGGCTACGGTTCGCTCCCCGTCTTCCGCTTTCAAAGTTTCAATGGCATCCTGAACCACCGAGACTCGCCGCCCGCGATCCATTAATCCCATGGCTGCCAAGCTGACGCAGTACTCCGTGACCACGCCGAAGACAACGAACTCGACATCGTCTCCGAATCGATGTAGAAATTTTGCGGCATACCGGCTCTGAAAGATGTCGAGAGTCTGCTTTTCGAAAAGAATCTGCCGATAAGGAGAAAAGTCTTTGGGCATCGCAAAGGATGCTTCGTTGGGCACGATGAGAACTTTATCGGTGAGCGCTTCGGGGACGAATGCAGATCCCTCTGTGCCTTTGATGCAGTGTGGTGAAAAGGTACGGAACTCAGGATCGTCCTTTGTATGGTAACAACCGTGCGAAATGAGGAACACTCGGCCCTGTCGCGCCGCGTCGGTAAGCTTGCGGATGTTGGGCAGCAGTCGTTCGGCTCCCGGCACATAGAGCTTGCCGCCGGGCAGCATGAAGTCAGCCTGCGTATCTACTTCCCAGAAAACAACGTTAGTGGAAACCATCCGGGCACCTATTCAGTTCTACGGTAGCAGAGCTATGTGTGGGGTGCGCAAGGAGTGTCCGTGAGTTCCAAACGGCAGGCTGCGGAACAGACATTGCATTCACTAAGAGCCGTATTCGTCTGCAGGTGTCGGCTAGGCGGAATTTCGCCGGTCCGGGGCTGCTAAACTCCTTTTATCGAATGGAGCTAACCGATCAACTCGGGTTCAGGTTTCAGCCTCCGGAGCGGCGGGTGTGGACCGTGCGTGCGCTGGTGGCAGCGGTGCGCACGCTGGTGGAGAGGGAGTACAGCGATGCGTGGGTGGAGGGCGAGATCTCGAATTTCCGAGCTCCGGATTCGGGGCACTTATATTTCACGTTGAAAGATGGTAATGCGCAGATCCGGGTGGTGATGTTCAGTTCGAAGGCCCGGCTGCTGAGGGTTCGTCCAGCGGACGGAATGCAGGTGGTGGTGCGGGGACGCGTGACGATATATGAAGAGCGCGGCGAATTGCAGATTGCGGCAGAGTACATCGAGCCCAAAGGCGCGGGCGGATTGCAGGTTGCGTTCGAGCAGCTGAAGGCGAAGCTTGAGGCGGAAGGACTGTTTGCGGCGGAGCGCAAGAAGCCAATTCCGACTTTGCCGGCGCGAATCGGGATTGTGACATCTCCGCAGGCGGCGGCGCTGCGAGACATTCTAAACATTTTGCGGAGAAGGCATCACACGGCGAATGCAGTGATTTATCCGGCACAGGTGCAAGGGGATTCAGCGGCGGCGGAAGTTGTAAGTGGGATTCGATACTTCAACCAGAGTCGAAGCGTGGAAGTGATTATTGTAGGGCGCGGGGGAGGGTCGGCGGAAGATTTGGCGGCGTTTAACGATGAGGGGTTGGCGCGGGCGGTGGCGGCCTCGGAAATTCCAATAATTTCAGCGGTGGGGCACGAGACGGATTTTACGATTTGCGATTTTGTGGCGGACTTGCGCGCGCCTACGCCTTCGGCGGCGGCGGAGTTGGTGATCCGGTCGCGAGTGGAAATTGAAAATCAGGCGGAGGCGGTGCGAGAGCGCCTGGTGCGAGCGATGGAGCGCCGGATGCTGGAGGCCCGAAGCGCGCTGATGGAGCGGGCGCAGCATGGGGCATTCGCTCGGATGATGGACCTAATACGGCAGCGGCAGCAGAAGCTCGACGATTTGACATACCGCTTAGAACGTGGCGAGCGGCAGGGGCTGGAGCAGATTCGACGCCGTTGGGAAACCGCGGCCGGGGCGGTACGGCATTACGATGCGCGGCGCGTGCTGGCGGGTATGCGTGGGGAATTACAGACGCAAACGTCAGCCCTGGCGGGCGGAATGAGGAATTTGTTGTTGCAGTATCGAGTGCGTGCCGAACGCATGGGCAGGGCGCTGGAAATGCTTTCGCCACTGGCGATCCTGGAGCGGGGGTATGCGCTGGTGTTTGATGCCGAGGGGAAGTTGGTAAAAGATGCGGCGCAGGTAAAAGTGGGGGACGAGATCTCGGCGAAAGTGTCACGGGGAGAGATTCGCTCGGTAGTAAAGAGATCGGTCGTGGGCGATTCCGCAAACGAGCCTTCCTAGGTTGGTTGGAAGGAGCGACGTTCTCGAAAACGATCGTGAAGCGAAAGGCTCGATCGATCCGCTCACGTTGACTTGGTTTCAGCGGATGGAACGATGCTGCATTTAGAATAAACGCCTGGAAGTAAATCTGGAACGGAGAGGTCCTGCGGATGAACACGCCATGGATGAGAGCGTCGTTTACGGTGCTCGACATTCTGCTGGTGGCGTTGATCATTTACGAGGTGCTGGTAATGATCCGTGGAACGCGAGCGGCTCCTATGCTTGCGGGCCTGGGTGCCCTGGCGGTTGCGTTCTATTTGGCGCGGATCGGCGAGTTGGTCACCTTGAATTGGCTCGTGGGGCACCTACTGCCGTATGTGGTGTTTGCGCTGATTGTTGTATTCCAGTCCGAGATTCGGCATGTATTGTCCGATGTGGGACGTCGGGTGAGCTTTCTGCGAGGGTCCGGGACAGAGACAGATTCTTACGACGATATTGTGCTGGCGGCGAATCTGTTTTCTCAACATCAAACAGGCGCATTGATGGTGATTGAGCGCGAAATTGGATTGCGGACGTACATCGAAAGCGGGGTCGCAATGGATGCGAAGCTCTCCTACGATCTGCTGGCGACGGTTTTCCGTCCAAGCGCGCCACTGCATGATGGAGCGGTAATTATTCAGAAAGACCGGCTGGCGGCGGCGGCATGTTTTTTGCCGCTATCGATGAATCCAGTGCTTTCGACGCAGATGGGAACGCGGCACCGGGCGGCGATTGGAATTACGGAGGAGACCGATGCGATCGCCGTGGTTGTGTCGGAGGAATCCGGGGCGATCAGCATGGCGGTCGGAGGAACAATCGAGCGCGATCTTACGGTGGAACAGTTGCGTGAAGCGCTGGGACATGAGTTGCGGCGGCATATGTCCCCGGTGGGTTTGCCAACGGTGGCCGCTCAGGAAGAAGAATCGGATGCTGGGATGGAGTCGCCGCTGAGGGCGGGTGCCCCGATGGGCGCCGATGGGGACACGGATCCGGAAATGGAGCGTCCCTTGTGATGGATCTAGTCCGCCGGTGGGTACTGCACAATTTCTGGTTAAAGATTCTATCGTTGCTGATTGCGACAGGATTGTGGATGGCGATTTCACCGAATCAAGAGCCAGCGGAAGTCGCGGTGCGCGTGCCGATTGAGTTCCTGCATGTGCCTTGGCAGTTGGAGATTAGTTCGACGACGATTCCCGAAGCGCAGATCCGGGTCCGTGGGCCGGAGCGCTTGATTCATGATCTTCGGGCAACCGATATTCACGCCGAACTGGATTTGGCTGACGTGCAAGCCGGGGAACGGACGTTCGATTTGACGGCGCAGCAGATTCTCCGCCCGCGGGATTTGCACGTGGTGCAGGTCGTACCGGGACAGGTACACCTGAGTTTTGATACCAGGCTGACTCGCGAAGTTGAAGTTCGTCCCCGTATAACGGGAAATTTTGTAGCTGGGGAGCAGATTGGGAAAGTGCTGGTGGATCCGCAGAAGATCACGATTGTAGGCCCGCGAGGTCACGTGGAAGCGATGGACTCGGCAACCACCGATCCGATTGATGCTTCGGGGACGACGACGCAGGCAACTTTCGTAACGAACGCGTATGTGGCGGATCCGTTGATCCAGGTTGTGCGGCCAACGCCGGTGCGAGTGATCGTGGTGATGGAAAAGACTCCGGCGGCGGGGAGTGGGCATTAAGTTGTCGGATCTCCCCTCGACTCGGCGCCGAAGATCAACCACAGAGCTGAAGCTTAACTTCATGAGCACGCTTCATGCGGTGCGGAAGCGCCGCTCTTCCATGCTTTTCTTTGCAGTACGCAAGAATCTATGAGCAATCAGAGCAGGCAATTGTTTGGGACGGACGGAATACGCGGCGTGGCGGGCGCTTTTCCGCTGACGGCGGAGAGCACTTATTTGATTGGGCGCGCGCTGGGACATGATTTGCTGCGGGGAACCCCCAAGGCAAAGGCGGTGATGGGACAGGATACGCGCGAATCGAGCGGGTGGATTGCGGATCGCGTGGCGGCGGGATTGGCGGCGGTGGGAGTGGAAGTGCATAGCGCGGGTGTAATCACGACGCCGGGAGTGGCTTACCTGGCGCGGTCGCGTGGGATGGCCGCGGGTGTGGTAATTTCCGCGTCGCATAATCCATGGACGGACAACGGGATCAAAGTTTTTTCCGGCGATGGGTTCAAGCTTTCGGATGCGCGGGAGCTGGCGATTGAGAAAGAAATCTTCGCACTGCTCGATAGGCCGGGCGCGGCCGATGACACGGCCCTGCGAATTGCCGGTCCGTCATTGCCAGGAGAAGCGGCGCTGCGCAAGGCATACATCGAAGCGCTGACTGGCAGCGTGACGTCGGATTTAAGTGGCCTGCGGGTGTTGCTGGATTGCGCAAATGGCGCGGCGACAGCGGAAGCTCCCGAGTTGTTTCGCGGCTTACGGGTACAGGCCACGTTCATGCATGTAAAGCCGGACGGAAAGAATATCAACGACGCGTGCGGGGCGTTGCATCCCGAGACTCTGGGGAAGACGGTTGCCGAGTCTGGCGGGAGGTTCGACTTGGGCGTGACGTTTGATGGCGACGCGGACCGCGCTTTGTTTTGCGATGGCGACGGGCGCGTGGTGAATGGAGATGGAGTGCTGCTGCTGACAGCTCGGGATTTGAAATCGCAAGGAAAACTGGCGGGGGATACGGTGGTGGCGACCACGATGTCGAATATGGGGGTAGAGATTGCGCTGAAGAAATCCGGCATTCGCATGTTGCGCGCAAATGTGGGCGACAAATACGTTTTGGAAGAGATGTTAAAGACTGGCGCGACGCTGGGTGGCGAGCAGTCAGGGCATGTTATTTTTCGCGATAGCGATGCGACGACGGGGGATGGGCTGCTGACGGCGTTGCGGGTGATGGATGTGGTTGTGCGAAGTGGAAAGTCGCTGGCGGAGTTGGTGGGCGATCTGAAAGTGCTTCCACAGAAGATTCAGAATGTGCGGGTGCGCGAGAAGATTCCGTTTGCGCAGGTTCCGGAGATACAGCGGGCGATCGACGCGGCGGAGCGCGAACTGGATGGGAATGGGCGCGTGGTGGTGCGGTACTCAGGAACGGAGGCGTTGGCGCGAGTGATGGTGGAAGCGGAGTCAGAGGAGAAGATGAGGGCATTGACGGCGGGGATCGCGGGGGAGATTCAGAAGGCGCTGGGAGTGTAGGTAATTCAGGTAGATCCGAGCTGCGCTCGGATGGACCGCCGGGGGCGGCTGTCCCTACATGAGCACGGATGCAGGTAGCTTTTGTCGGACAGGAGTGTCCGACCCACACGAGCTAGCCGCCGGCGATGGCACCGATGATGATCAGGGGTTCGGCTCCGGAGACGACTGCGGCCGGAAGCGGAGCGTCTGGCGGTTCGTGGGAGAGATCTTCTTCGCAGCCGAAGATGCGCAGGAAGGGGCGGCGCTGGTGGGTGACCTGGTCGCGAATGGTGCCGCGCAGCATGGGGTAGCGGGATTCGAGGGCGTCGAAGACGGAGCGCTGGGTGATCGGTGGCATTACTTCCAAAGTTAGTTCTGCGCCGACGTGGGCCAGGGTTCGGAGATGTTGTGGGAGCATGACGCGGATCATAAGGAAGAACGAGTGTATCTCGCCCTCAGGTGCTAAAGCCCCAGTTCACATTTAGGTCGCTAATGGTACGGCTGAAGCCGTTCCCTGATACGAACCCACAATGTCGAAGGCTCCTCCGTGCCCGCCATCACCGCAGCGTCTGTACTTCCACGCTCAGGACTGCGGGAAGATCTCTCACGATTGGCGACCAACTGTCCCCGGCGTCGGCTGAGGCATAGACCTGGCCGCCGGTGGTGCCGAAGTAGATGCCGCATTGGTCCAGGGAATCGACGGACATGGCATCGCGCAAAACGTTCACGTAACAATTCTCCTGCGGCAGCCCGTTGGTAAGAGGCTCCCATTCGTTGCCGCCGGTGCGGCTGCGGAAGACGCGGAGTTTGCCATCGGGAGGGAAATGTTCGGAATCGCTCTTGATGGGGACGACGTAAACTGTTTCGGGTTCATGGGCGTGGACGTCGATGACGAAACCGAAATCAGTGGGCAGGTTGCCGCTGACTTCCTGCCAGGAATCTCCAGCGTTGTCGCTGCGCATCACGTCCCAATGCTTTTGCATGAAGAGGACGCCGGGGCGTTGCGGGTGCATGGCGACGTGGTGCACGCAGTGGCCGACTTCGGCGGTGGGGTTGGGGATGTATTTGGAGTAGAGGCCTTGATTGATGGGACGCCAGGTTTTGCCGGCATCGTCGGTACGGAAGGCTCCCGCGGCGGAGATGGCGATGAAGATTCGGTTTGGATTGGCGGGATCGAGAATGATGGTGTGGAGACACATGCCGCCAGCCCCCGGCTGCCAGTTGGGTCCGGTACCATGGCCGCGAAGGCCGGAGAGTTCCTGCCAGTTGTGGCCGCCGTCGGTGGATTGGAAAAGAGCGGCGTCTTCGATTCCCGCGTAGACGGTGTCGGGATCGGTGAGCGATGGTTCGAGATGCCAGACACGCTTGAACTCCCAGGGATGGGGAGTGCCGTCATACCATTGGTGTGTGCCGGGAACGCCGTCATAGGCGAATTTGTTGCCGACGGCCTCCCAGGTTTTGCCGCCATCATTCGAGCGCTGGATAAGTTGGCCAAACCAAGATGTGCTTTGCGAGGCGTAGAGGCGACTGGGGTCGGCGGGGGAGCCTTTGAGATGATAGATCTCCCATCCGGCGAAATGCGGGCCGCTGACTTGCCAGTTGTTGCGCTTGCCGTCGGAGGTGAGGATGAATGCACCTTTGCGAGTGCCCACCAGCAGGCGGACCTGGGACATGTAACAGTGCTCCTTTCCGGGCAGAGTATCAATGTTACTTGCGGAGTGCAAGTCAGGTTTGGTGGGAGGAGTACGCCAGTTTGAAGCATCGCGCGTGGGGGAGATCCCTCGCCCGCTGGTGAAAGCGCGGGGCTTCGGGTGACGCCTTTCGTTGGCGCAGTCGTGACGGGAAATCGTTACTCGAAGATCGGCGCTAATCTTGCTAATACTTCGCTCATGATTGCATCTGGAATGCTTTCCAGTTTCTTGCCACCGCGCGCGGCGAGGTCGAGAGCGCGGGGCTGATCGCAGCGGACGATGCCGGTCGTTTTAGTTCCGGCTCCGGTTAAGGGAACGGCGAAACCCGCGGTGCGCGCGAAGTTGCCGCCGCTGGTGATTGGGAGAACGATGGGGACTTTCATCCGCTGATTGAAAGCTTCGGGCGATACGATCAGCACCGGGCGGCGGCCCTTTTGCTCGTGGCCGGAGGTGGGATCGAGGCTGACGAGCCAGATTTCGCCGCGCTTCATTTTCAGATCAACTCCGTTCAGATCAGCTCGCGGCCGACGGGCTTACTGTTGAGCCATTCTTGTTCTGGTTTCGAGGGTCGTTTGGATCTTTTTTTCGAGTGACCTGCCTCGGGAGCGCATTGGGCCAGCAGTTCGTCCAGGGTATAGCGCTGGCGGGGCTGGGGGTCGACGATGAGGCGGCCGCTTTCAATCGCGATGCCGACTTTGGCGCCGGGCTGCAACTGCATGATGTCGAGCAGTGCGGGCGGGACGGCTAACATGACAGAGCCGCCGACTTTGCGGAGATTGGTGGTGTGCATGGTCCCTTTGTAGTTATACATTAGTATAACACTGGGGGCGAGCTGAAAGGTAGCCCTTGAGCGGGATCAGTGAACCAACCGCGACGGCGCCAAGGAGGGCTGGCTGTTTTCAAGCGCGGACCGCACCGTTGCCTCTGTCGGACCGGCTATCCACGCTTGGGCCCAACTAGCCATCACGGCATTGAGTTGAGCCGGAGTCACTGCCCATGGCTCCGATGTATGCCTGCCTAGTAATAGGAGGGTCTTGCTGAGCGACGCTAATACGTACGCAGAGGGATGGCGCAAGGCGCTGGGCGGCGCGCCGATGCTTCCCTCGACGACCCATCCAACCGGGCGATCCGCGATTACAAAGAACTCCCCTTGCGGCGGATGCAGTACAAACCACTTCAGCCTCGGGAAAATGCGGGCCTGGAAGTAATAAGCCTGGATGTGCACGCTTTCGAGGAAATTTGTGCGGTCGCTCATGTCGGGGAACCACCCGTCGCGTGCAGCTTGTTCAAAATCACTGTCTGCTGGGAAGAGTCGCCGCCCCAAGGATTGATGGAGCATTCGAACATCCCGCCGTATCTCGGTCGCATTGAGCAAGCCCGCGGGAGGAGCCTCTACGGGCTTCCAATTGTGACTATGAGCCCCCTTGCCCCACGACTCCTCGAGCCCTTGCATGGGCAGGGAGCGCGCCGCCGCCCATCCAAGGTAGCGAAAGAGTGCCGGGGGGAACTCACCTCCGCTCCCCGGCGGCCAACGAGAGATTTCCCTCATCGCAGCAGCCGCGGGGCCCTCAACTTCATTTGCCAGGAAGGTTTCAAGGGTTGCGCCTCGGTCGGCGAGGCAGCCAGGGCCTTCGAACATTAGCGAGATTGTCGCGACGTTTTTTGGTGCACGACGCCTCACGGGCCCGTCGGGAATGAATCCCTGCCACAGCCATGGATCCTTCAGAGACAAGGAATCTGGATCCAAAAACTGTTTAAGGTGAAACTTCGAGATGTAATGGTGTTGCGCGGACATCGTACCCCGTCTCTAGTCCAGGTCTCTCCAGTTCGCCCCCACGCCCATTTCTACTTGTAGCGGAACGCTGAGAGCGTCGGCCTTTTCCATTTGCTCGCGGACCAATGATTTCATTTCGTCGATTTCGTTTTCTGGAACCTCGAAGACCAGTTCGTCATGGACCTGGAGAGTCATCCGAGATTTCAGATTGCGGCGTCGCAATGCGGCGTCGATGCGGATCATGGCGATTTTAATCAGGTCGGCGGCGGTGCCTTGCAGAGGAGTGTTTACCGCGGTGCGCTCGGCGAAGCCGCGTTGATTTGCGTTTTTGCTGTTGATATCGGGGATGGGGCGGATGCGGCCGAAGAGGGTTTTTACATTCAGATTGCGGCGGGCTTCTTCGAGAGTTTTATCGATGAAGGCGCGGACGCCGGAGTACTTTTCAAAGTACGCGGCGATGAATTGTTTCGCCTCAGAAGGCTCGATGCCGAGATTTTGCGACAGGCCGAAGGGCGAGAGGCCGTAGACGATGCCGAAGTTGACGACTTTGGCGGCACGGCGATGGTCGGAGGTAACCATGAGCGGAGGAACGCCGAAGACCTGCGAGGCGGTAAGGGTGTGGACGTCATCGCCTCGGCGGTATGCCTCGACCAGCAGTGGGTCGCGCGAGAAGTGGGCGAGCAGGCGAAGTTCGATCTGCGAATAATCGGCGGTGAGCAGGACGTGGCCAGGTTCGGCGATGAAGGCGGCGCGGATGCCGCGGCCGAGTTCGGTGCGGATGGGAATGTTTTGCAGGTTGGGATTGGCGGAAGAAAGGCGACCGGTGGCGGTTCCGGTCTGTGCGAAAGTAGTGTGCACTCGCCCTGTCGATCGATTGATGAGAAGTGGCAGGGTGTCGACGTAAGTGGATTTTAGTTTGGTGAGCTGGCGATAGTCGAGGACCATGCGGGCGATAGGATGGTCTTCGGCGAGGGTTTCGAGAACATCGACGGCAGTCGAAATAGTGCGTCCCTTGCCGTATTTCAAGGGCTTGGGGAGATTCATCTGGTTGAAGAGAACGTCGCCGAGCTGCTTGGGCGAGCCGACGTTGAATTCGGTCCCGGCGGCAGCGTAGATTTCCTTGGCTTTCACGGCGATTTCGCGTTCGAGTTCCGTCGACATTTGGGCGAGGGCGGTGGTGTCGATTTTTACTCCGGCCTGCTCCATGCGGGCGAGGACGGGGACGAGCGGGAGATCGATTTCTTGGTAGAGCTTGGTGAGTCCCGCCTGTTTTATCTCATCGCGAAAAGTTGAAGCGAGGCGGAAGGTGATGTCGGCGGCTTCGGCCAGATCGCCACTAAGTTTGAGATTGAAGCGGCGAAGGGCGACATCGGCGAGGCGATGCGAGGAGTAAGTGGGATCGAGCAGATAGGAGTAGAGCATGGGATCGTGCTCGACGGATTGCAGATTGATGCCGAGGGAGTCGAGCGTGTGAATGGCGGATTTGTAGTCGTGAATTGTCTTTGGCGTGTTAGTGGTTAGGATCGAGCGAAGTTTGTCGGCGGCTGCCGCAGAATCGAGCTTAACGATCGTGGCTGTGCCTGGGGCCGTGGAGATGGCAAGGCGTCGGGCAGCCGGTTGCGGAGCTGGTTCTGGAGACGATCCGTCGGTGAGTGGGAGCATCGCCTCTTGCATTTCCTCTTCGACAACTTCGCTTTCATCGTCTATGGATGTCGATTCGGTCAGGTCCAGCTCAATCGCAATCGCGAGCGCCGCATCTTCCGTGAGCGAGTTTACGATTCGCTCGATGTCGTGTGCAGATGCGGCTTCCGTGTAGTGAGTTTCAGCGACTTCAATCTCCGGCAATATTTCTTTTAGCAGCGAAGTGAATTCGAGTTCCGTAAAGAGCTGGCGGAGCAGATCGAGGTCGGGCTCGCCGGCGCGCATGGCCGCGACATCAAAGTCAACCGGGACATGACAGTCGATGGTGGCCATGCTCTTGCTGAACAGGATTATGTCGCGGTTATTAAGTAAGGACTCGCGATAAGTTTTCTTCTCCACCTCGGCCGCGTGATCGAGCGCGTTCTCGACGGTACCGAAGCGCTTGATAATTTCCACGGAGCCTTTGTCGCCGATACCCGGAGCGCCGGGAATGTTGTCGATGGTGTCGCCTCGGAGAGCCATCACGTCGATGACACGTTGGGGCGGAACGCCGAGAATTTCCTCGACCTTAGCGGCATCGCAGATCAGATTGTCCTTTGGAGGATTCAGGATGTGAACGTCATCGTTCACCAGTTGCATCATGTCTTTGTCGCTGGAAACGACGTAAACGCAATATGAATCCTCAGCGGCTTTGCGGGCTAGGGTGCCGATGACGTCGTCGGCTTCGAATCCGGCCAGCTCGAGAATTGGAATACGGTAGGCCTCCAAAGCGCGGCGGATGTAGGGAACTTGCTGCGCGAGGTCTTCCGGCATGGCCGCTCGATTGGCCTTGTAGCCTCTGTATTCGATCTCTGTGAAGGTTTGAGTCTTGATATCGAACTTTCGGACTTTGGTGATGGCTTCGGCTTGCGTATCGCGGAAGGTTTTGGCGGCAACATCGAAAACGGCGGCGAGATAGGCAGGAGAAAAGTCGTCGCGGAGCTTGCGCAGCATGTTCACGAATACGAGGACAGCGGCGGTGGGAAGTCCGGCTTTGGTAGACATCCCAGAGCGCTGGCGGGCCATGGCGTGGTAGGCGCGGAAGATGAAGGACATGGCGTCGATGAGGAAAATGCGGGGTTTAGCCGACAGGGAAGTTGCCTGTTGAGGCGATGGTGTAGCTACGGCCGAAGCAGCGGGGCTGGGCGAGGGGTCCGGGGATTTCTTTCGGGGAGGCAAGTAATTAGTTTATCAGCGCAGAATCGGTTGTAGGGCTTTCCGAGTTCCGCAGAACTGAAAGCTAAAGCCCTTTTCGGACGGTTCGTAATCATGAAGTTCGGTCCGAAATGCAGGGTGATGATTAGAATTTAACGCTGAAATCCGCCTGAACGGTTTTGCGGGCTTCGCCAGGGTTGTTGCGGAAGACGAGATAGTACTTAACCGGCCGGTTCAGAGAAGCGGGAAGTCCGAAGTTAACATCTTGATTGTGAGAGGAGTCGACGGAGAGAAGCGCGTCGGCGAGGTGGCCGTGGATCAATCCGTCGTATTGATCTTCGTTTAACAGGAGAAATGCGATGTCGGAGTTTTCGTCGGCCGAGGAATTCGCATCCGCGTGGGCGGAGGAATGGAAATTTCCGAGGAGTTGCGGCATAGCAGCGTGCGCGGGAATGGTGAATGGGAAACTGGCTCCGGTGGTGATGAAAAAAGTCTTGCGCAAAACCACACCCCCGGTTCCGACAGGCGAAGGCGCAATGTGGTCGCTGGGAGTTGGCTTCCACGGAGCCCGCTTTTCGAAAGCGTCTTCAGCCGCTTTCATCCATCGAGCTAACGGCCCATCGACGGTCGTCAGCTTATCGGGATTTTGTTCGACCTGAGTTGGGTCTATTTCTCTTGGATCGGAGTCCTTCGGTTCGGCTGCCTTGAACTCGGCGGAGATTGAATCCTTCTTGAATTGTGGGAGGCGGTTTCCGTAATGCACAAAGACAACGATCAGCAAGCCCGCAAAGATGAGCGAGGTTAATGTTGCTCTCACAGCTACTCCTGGGGCGGACGCTCGAAGTCTCCATGCTGACCTTTGGAATCGGGCTAACCAACGCCAGGAGACTTGAATCCGCGCTAGGGTATTTTTCCAAGGAAATCTAAATCTGACAAATGCCTTAAGTCACTTGAGGGGATTGCCGTATTCGGTGGTGTAGTGAAGCTGGATTTCGCCGCAGGTGCCCTGTTCGGCGGAGTAGACGACACAAGTATCGAATGGGCGAGAATAAACGTGCAAGCTGACCGCGCGCTGGTTGAATTCGCGGGGATTGAAGACACGATGCACGGGCTCGTGTGGATTCACGGCGCAGGGATGCTCGGCATTCATCTCAACAGTTTCGGTGGATTGGATGTTGCATTTTCCGGCGGTCATATCCTGCTCGACCACGCGAAAATTTTCTACCAACAACCGGCCGATAGGGACGGCCATCCAGCAGTTCTGGTCCCGGTGATTGTGGACAGAGCTCGATTGGCCGGCTTCCCAGCAAATTGCAAGCAATTCATAGAGCGAAGTTTTATCGATGAGGTTGCGAGTATAGTGCTGGCGGTCCCAGGTGAGATAGGGAGCAAGAGAATCCGGGCTGAGAGGGTGATCCTCCAGGAATTCGCGGAGCTGTTCCGTCTGGTCGAATGCGGGTTCCGGAAATTTACGGAGTGCGGAGACAAACTGGTCGATTGGGATTTGCCTGGTTGTGGTGGTCATGGAATGCTCAGGAAGAAGTATAGCGCGGTGGGCGGGGAGCTGCTATCGCATGCCGCGGTTGGATTGGCGTAGGTCTTCGTAACGAAACCGTTGGGCTTCCACGGCGATCATTCGATTTCGCTCAGCAACAGGTTAGGAGATTTCCCTCTGCAGTATTTTCCACCTCATGCGCGGCGAGGGTGGAGCGTTGGCAGCAGAACCAGAGCGAACAGGTAAGCCGCAATCCCACAGGCAAGCGTTACGTTCAGACCAAACTGAATTGCGATTACCATGGCGAGCACCGACCCCAAAACGCTTGCCGCGGCGTTCATGGCCCAGGCCCATTCCACGGCGTTGTCATCGGCGGATAAGTGAAGGTTCGATTCGGCGCGGGCGGCCAATGCGCGCAGGCCGGTAGGAAACGGCATTCCCATTACGAAGCCGAGGGGCGCCAGCAAAAGTCCGCTGACGGCCATGCGCGAGTAGAGGGTTAATCCGACCCACGACTCCAGCCAGCGCGGTAGAAAAATCACATCGATTAACAGCGCGCCGACGACCAGGATGATTGGCATCCAGGCGAGCTCAGTGCGCGGAAGCCAGCGGCGGGAAAAAAGGCTGCCGGCGCCGCTCGAGAGCATCAATAGAAATATGACGACCGTGAGCGCATAAGTGGGGTGTCCTAGAAATAGAACGAAGCGCTGGATAAAAGCAATTTCCACCAGAATATAACCGAGTCCTACGGCGACGAAATATAACAGAGGTAAAGGAGACTGTCGCACCTGCCCGCGGTGCAACGCCATCGGTAGGATCAGGAATGCCAGGACGGCGGCCAGGGAAATCACCAGCACAAGCAGCAACACCAGGACACCGAGGTTCACCTTCCAATCAACTCCGTGGTGCAAGGATTGCGCCCCGACGATCTGACCAGGTTTTAGGGTGAAAAAGAAAAATGGCGCATTGTCGTCGACCGGTGCAACATTGTAGGCATAAGTACGGGCAAAGGCGCGTGCATCGTTGCTGGCGATCAGATCTCCGAACGGATTCTGCTGCGGCTCGGAGGGCATGTAAAGAGCGTGAAGTTCGCTGTACTTTAGAAAGTGCGCCTGAACCGCCGCCTCTTCATCTGGTGTAAAAGGTGTTTTCTTGGCCAGGACCACCACGGGGATGCCATCTTCATTCAACAGGCCTTGTGAAGCCACGATGAAATTGCGCGCGGGGTTGGCGACACCCAGGCGGTGCAATGCTTCCATGGCCTCGGCCACAACACGTAGAGCCTCACGCGGCTCGTGAAACTCCCAGCGTGTAATAGCGATCATCCCATCGGGCCTGAGATGTTCGAAGTACTCGCGAAAGGCCTCGACGGTGTAAAGATTGTTCTCGCTGAGCGCGAAGGCGCCGGCTGCCGTGGAGGCCCAGGTATCGACCAGCGTCATTTGGACTACGTCGAACTGCTGCGGCGTCGAGCGCAGATAGGATCTTCCGTCGGTTACGTTCATGTGTACATCGGGCCGCTGATAAAGGTGTTTGGAATAGGTTGCATAACGGCCGCGCATGATGGTGTTGGCGATGATGGGATTGATCTCGATCCCGGTCACACTTGGACTGCCATTGAACAAAGCCGTGAGTACATCAATTCCGCCGCCTGGACCGATAATGGCGAAATCGCCACGAGGTCGGAGGACATTCACCAAGGCGGGTGGGCGGGACATCAGAATGCGTTCCCAAGGGGTTCCTTGAACGTGGTCGGGTTGGACGTTCATGATGTAAGTGGACGCATCGGCATCGATCACAATCGACTTCGCACGTCCGATGCGATCGACTTCCACTCGCGATAGAGCATTCCAACGGGCAAATTCAACCCACGCTGGATCGCGAAAAATTCCTTTAGCGTACACCACATCGATGAGCTTGTCGGAAAGGTTGGCCGCGATCAGCAGCAGAAAGCCAGCGAGTAAAGCTCCTGCGACTCTGCGAGTGTTCTGCGAAGAAGCCCATACCGCCGCCGCCACGGCAAGTGCGGCACTCGCCATGAGTATGGTGTTGGGGCCTCCGATCCAATTCAGGAGCGGAACTACCGCAAGGCACGCCAATGCTCCGCCGCCCAAGTCAGTTCCGTAGAGCAGAGGGATGCGTCGCGTCTCGCGGGAGAAGACGATGGAAAACAGTACTCCAGTTAGAAAAAACGGGACCGCTGCGGCAAGGTAGAGAATGGTGAGGCGTATGAAATTCTTCCCGGTTACTTCCAGCGCCACCGGTACGTGCAACACGATTTCAAGAACCAGAAGAACTACCACGGCGTTCATCATGCAGAGCCGTTCCGCAAGAATGCGGGTGGCGACCTTGGCAAGCTGTCTCTTGCGCAGATAGGCGAAGACTCCGCCGGCACCCAGCCCCAGCAAAGCTATCGAGATAGCTAGAAACGCGAAATGGTAGAAGAGAACAACCGAGAAAAGTCTCGTCAGCGCAAGTTCGAGCAAGAGAGTAGCGAAACTTGTCAGACATAGTCCGGCGAGCAAAGTTCTCTCGGGAACGGCTTGCGGCGCAGTTGAAAGCGAAACCTCAGCAATAGCAGACATATATGTCGGCAAAGTTTAGCAGGCGGAATGAGGCCGCAAAAGTGACTCTCTTAGCTCCGAATTTAGAAGCTAGTCGGGCCATTCACAACGGACGATCGCTGTGGATATTGCCAAGCGATTGACTGAACCTGCGCGCTGAAAATCAGAGGGCCGCGAGTTCTAGAGCTGATGCGACCAGTCCGTCCTCGTCAGGAAATACGGTCCGGAGATCGAGCATCACGCGGCCTTGATCCACTCTTACTATTATCGGATGATCGGATTTCCGTAATCGATCGGCAAGTTCATCGGCGCTAAGTCCAGTACAAACCAGCGCCAGCAGTCGGGTTGGCAGGACGGAAGAGGGCGCTGCGCCTCCACCCAGAAGCGACTCGCCGTCCACGATGTCGAGTTGTAGTTTCGACGAATTGATTTGAGATTTTAGTGCCTCAGCTCGCCTGCCGATTTCATCCTTCGAAAGCCTCATCATCCGGAGAGCGGGGATGGAATCGTGATCGCCCCGGATGTAAGCGAGGAGTGTCGCTTCCAGGGCCGCGTAGACTAGTTTATCGACACGCAGCGCCCGGAACATCGGGTTGGACCGCAGGCGCTCAACTAATTGGGGTTCGCCACTGATCAGTCCCGCCTGAGGGCCGCCGAGCAGTTTGTCGCCGCTATAGGTGACGAGATCGACCCCCAACCGTAAACTATCGAGAACTCCCCGCTCGCTTTTAATGCCAACTGAATGCAAGTCAAACAATGCACCACTACCCAGGTCCTCCACTAACGGAATGCCACGGTCGCGTGCAAGCCTCACCAAATCCTGCGTCGATGCCTCTTCCGTAAATCCCGAAATCTCGAAGTTGGAGCGGTGCACACGCAGCAGGAGCCGAGTCCTATCGCTGATGGCGCCCTCGTAATCTGCGATTCGAGTGCGATTGGTTGTGCCCACTTCCCGGAGGATTGCTGATGACTTGGCCATTACATCGGGAATGCGAAACGATCCGCCGATTTCGACCAGTTCTCCGCGCGACACAATTACTTCTCCGCCTTCGGCAATTGTGTTCAACGCTAGTAAAACCGCGGCTGCATTGTTGTTCACGACGATTGTGGAAACGTTTGCAGCGTGATTCCCGATGACATTTTCTTGCAGCAGCTGCGCAAACAGACGATCCACGTGAACGTCGCGTTTGCCGCGCTCTCCGGCGATCAGGTCAAACTCCAGATTGGAATAGGTTGTAGCCGTTTCGCGAATATGATCAATTGCCGCATCGCTCAAAGGAGATCGGCCAAGGTTGGTGTGCAGAATTACGCCGGTGGCGTTGATGACAGACTGCAAAGAATAACGCACAGAGTCTCGCAGTTGTTTCTCGACGGCCTTGGGCAGAGTTGACAGAGCCAGCGTTAGGCCTTCTTCGTTCAAGAGGTGCGATGCGATTTCTTGCCGAAGCCGGGAAAGCACGGCACGGGCGGCATCCACAGCGGGACCATGACCAGAAAGTGCGGCAAGCGCGGAGATCCCCGGTAAGCGCATTACGTCGTCGACAGAAGGGATCTGGCGGAAGAGCTCGGATTGCACGGCGAGCTTCATGCAGAGATTATCCCATGAGGAGAACCGGTGGCTGGTAAAGAGATTTAGAGCGTGTGGAGGTAGGCCAGCAGATCGTTCACGTTCTGTGAGGTCAAGACTTGGCCGTAACCCGGCATGTCCGTGCGGCCATTGCGAATGATATCGGAAACTCGATCGTCATTTGCAGGCAGTCCGCTCAGTGAAAGATATTGATGCTGGAATATGCCCTTCAACCCGGGGCCCTTCTTGCCTTTGGTGGAATACGCGCGATGGCAGCGATCGCAGTAATTGTCAAAAAGCTTGCGACCTTCTATCTGCTGAGGATTCAGGCCGAGCTCCGCATCTGTCTTGCGGCGTTCTACGTCGCAGCCGGCAAAGAAGGTTAATGTCAGCAGTGCCGCCAGCAGAGTGCAGTAACACTTGCGGTTTTTGCTTCTAGATTTTCTTGCAGATCTCATTCGCGGACAGATCTCAATCATAAATGCTAGCGTCGGTTTCCTGCATTCGTTTCATTTAGTATTTGATTCGACGGTATGAGATCAGTTTTTCAATGGAATTTGGGGACGCGAAGCCTGGAACTGGGCAAACGGACTCTGGTCATGGGGATCGTCAACACGACTCCAGATTCGTTTTCTGACGGCGGCCTGTACTTCGACCCGGAAAGCGCCCTGGCGCGCAGCTTACAGTTGCTTGAGGAAGGTGCGGACATTATTGATATCGGTGGAGAATCTACCCGTCCCGGTACAAAGGTTGCCGTGGCACCGGGGGCGACCCGTCAGGACGAGGTTCACAAGGATGACGGCAAAGTCCCTGTTAGCGAAGAAGAGGAGCTGCGGCGTGTGGTGCCGGTAATCACAGCAATCAAGAAAGAGCGGGCGGATGCAGTAATCTCAATCGATACCTACAAAGCCAACGTGGCGCGAGCCGCGGTTGTGGCAGGCGCGGAGATCGTCAACGATGTGAGCGGCCTCCGCTGGGACAAGAAAATGGCAAGAACCGTCGCGGAGCTGAAGTGCGGGGCGATTTTGATGCACATGCGCGGACGCCCGGAAGAATGGCGAACTCTGCCGCCGCCCGTTGATATTGTGTTGCAGGTGAAACGCGAGCTTCGCGAATGGGCGGAGGGAGCCGTCTTGGCGGGGGTTCGTAGAGAGAGGATTGCCGTGGATCCCGGCTTTGGTTTTGGAAAAAATCTGGAACAAAATTACCCGCTGCTGGCTCGGTTTCAGGAATTGCAATCTTTGGGTTTCCCACTCGTGGTGGGGACGTCCAGAAAATCGTTTGTAGGTCGAATGCTGGCGCAAGATGGATTGGATGCGCCCGTTGAAGGACGGCTTTACGGGAATTTGGCTGTGCACACGGCTTTAATCCTGAAAGGCGCGCACATCATTCGAACTCATGATGTGAAGCAGGCCGTGGACGCGGCGCGCGTGACTGATGCAATTCTTGCGGCGCGATGACTAAAGCCGTGGCGTTTTTGCCGTAGAAGAACAAATTCGACTTCTTCTTTCATTTCGTGCGGCATTCCAGGTCTTTCCCCCATCGCAGAAGTGATTTTCAGCATCTTCTAAGTTCATGTCCGAACTGATGAAACTCGCCGCCGATGCGCGGGTAACCGTTCGTAGTGATTCCGCGCCAAATCAGGAAGGAGCATGTGTCGTTTACTGGATGCAGCGGGCGCAGCGCGGTATCGATAATCCCGCGCTTGATGTTGCCGTCGCTGCTGCGAATTTATTGGGCAAGCCCACAGTCGTATTTTTCGCGCCGATGCCGTATTACCCGCATGCCAATCTCCGTCATTATCAGTTTCTGACGGAAGGCATTCCCGATATTGCAGATTCCTTGAAAAAAAGAAATATAGGATTTATCGTCCGTCGTTTTCCCGAGCACAGCCTGGCGCGCTTTTGTGATGAAGTAAAAGCTGCGCTGGTAATCGGCGATGAGAATCCCATGCGCGAGCCAAACGCATGGCGGATCAAAGCAGCGAAGAAGTTGAGGGCACCACTCTGGACGGTAGATGCCGACGTCATCGTTCCCTCGAAGCTTCTGGAGAAAGCTCAATATGCGGCGCATATTATCCGGCCACGCCTGCAGGCTCACTTGCCGAAATACTTAGTCGCTCACAAGAACGCCAAGGCTCATGTTGCCTGGGAAAAACGGAAAGAGGTGTCGTCCATACGATCCACTTTCTTTAACGATAGCAAGTTTCACATTACGCAGGGCTGGGCAATTGACCGTTCCGTGCCGCCGGTGCCGCATTGGCGCGGCGGAAGTAAGGAAGGGCGGCGACTGCTTCAAGACTTCATCCAACACAAGCTTCCAGGCTACGCGATCGGCCGCAACAAGCCGGAACGCGACCACACCAGCCGTCTCTCTCCATATCTTCACTTCGGGCATATTAGTCCCATCACCGTCGTCCTGACCGTGGACAAATCCGGCGCACCCAAAGCAGATAAGGAAGCTTTCTTGAACCAGGTCATCGTCTGGCGAGAACTCTCCATCAATCTTGTGCGATTTAATCCGGACTACGACAACTTTGAAGTTGGCGAAGCATGGGCGCATCGAACACTGGCCAAGCACGCGAACGATCCGCGGCCTATCACCTACACGGAATCTCAACTGGCGAACGCGGAAACTCACGATGCACTTTGGAATGCGGCGCAGATGCAGATGGTTAATACCGGATGGATGCACAACTATATGCGCATGTATTGGGCAAAGAAGATTCTGGAATGGACATCGTCTCCGTCGCGAGCCTATCGCATTGCCATCAAGTTTAATGACAAATACTTCCTGGATGGCCGGGATCCGAATGGTTACGCGGGCGTCGCGTGGTCGATGGTGGGTAAGTTTGACCGTCCTTGGTTCGAGCGCCCAATCTTTGGGCAGATTCGGTATATGTCAGCCGCAAGCACGGGAAGGAAGTTCGATAGCAAGAAGTACATCGAGCAAAATTTGCAGGGGAAACTGTTGTGAGTCGCGATTCAATCCTCGCCGCGTTTGTACCTCGGATTGGAGGCGGATCGGGTCGTCATTAAGAAACCTGAACAACGGTGTGACAACGCGGATCCAACAGATCTTGGCGAGGCGGTTCTAGCGCCGGCAGTTAAGGATCAAGCAGCATCTTCGCGTGCGCTTGAAAGGAGCGATAGTTTGAATAACTATGCTTGTCGTGGAAAGTGTGTCCATTCACTTCCGATGTGACCACTACTTCGCGGGGCAACCACAAAGGTGCCGCAAATCCCGCCGCCTGAGTTTCAGCAAACTGAACCTCGGCCGTTAGCCGGGTCAGAGGAAGGTTTGTAGGCGAAAGCAGGTCCGTCCGCAAACACACGATGCGGAAGTCGGCTACGTCAACCCAGGCGATACCCTGGTTGTAAATTGGAACAGATTTATCCTTGAATCGAACCTCAGCGGGCAATCGAACTGATCCCGGTTTCTGCGCAAAGGCCAAAACGAAGGTCTGATGTCCGTCAATCTTTTGTTGTCCAAGATATCGGAAGGCCGATTCTGATCTATTAGACGGATAGAAGCGAATCCACATGGAGGCAAAACCCTGACTCAGAGGGGGGCCTCCGGTGGTCCGGGCGTTGATACGCTGGCTGGCGAGCGCCAAGTCATCCAAATGTGATAGGGAGCCGACTATAGCTGGAGCTTGCGGCTTCCACGCATCATCCGTTTCCAGCATTGCGCCGGTCTTCAAATCGACTCTATATTCCTCGAGGGTCAGAGCGCCCTTATCCAGGTGGGCCAGAATGAGATATGAAAAATCTTCCCGCGTGGCTCTCGAGCCGAGGCGTGATTCGACAATCTCCTCGTGAGCAATCAGATTGGGAGTTTTCCGCGCGAGCTCAACGGTCCGCTCTCCAATCCTATCGAGGAGCACGGGCAAAGCAAGGTCACCTTCATCAGGCTTCAATCCCCGTAGCTCCGGAATAATCTGCCGCAATTCTGCAACCGAATCGGAAACAACGTTTGATGTGACTACTTCGGTTGGTTCCGGAACTGCATGTGCATCTGGAAGGGCAATGGGGGCCGCGGCGATTTCACTCGACGATGGTTCCACATGTACTTCTGGATTTTTCGGTGGGCTTTCGATGCGAACTTGGGGATGTTTAGACCCATCCAGGATTTGTGGTTCTTGAAAGCGAGCGTCGTCGACCGGGGTGTTGATCTTCGCCTCCTGCAAAACGGTTACGAGCGCGGAGTTTTCTGCGTGTTGAACGAACATGAAAGGCAGCTTTATTCCGCCCACATCGCGGTAATCCGAGTACGATCGGTCGACGTTAGATTCGGGACCCTGGCTGGAAAGCATTGACGGGCCGTAGCTCTCCCACCGTAATAGCAAATAGCTTTCTGCATCAAAAGAATACGTGTCGGTCCACGTCGATTTAGGATCCTGAGCGCGAATGACCCACGCTACTCGATCTCCAACTTTCTTTTTCCCCTTCAACTGAAGACGCACGTTCGGCGCGCGAAGGCGAGGTGGCATTGGATCATAACCATTGCTGCATTCGCCCTCGCTTCCGGGCTTGGGCTTGAAGTCGTGCCGGACGGCGTTGGGGTTGATATACCACGCAACTGTGCCGTCGCAACCGCGCATTGTCACGACTGTATTGTTGTCGCTATGCAGGAAGTAGGAGCGAAGATTGGGAGCCTTAAAGATGAATTCGAACGTCCCGTGCTCTTTCCGCTTGGCGGGTGGGGCGAAAGGTTGTCCGAAGGCCGCCAGGTTTCCGGATACTTCTCCCTTCTCAACAAAAGTCGTGATCGATGCAATCTTTTCAGATCCGCCAATTGCGAGTACGTAGTTGGCAATGACCTGATCCGCAGTCATGGGGTTCTGCTGACCGAAAGCCGGTGCCCGCCAGTGGTAAAACAACGCTTCCAGCAGGATTGCGACCAGAAGCCATTTTCGGCGAAACATCGGTTCACTCCTGGTAGCTTCCTGATCCCGAATCGCAGGAATCGTACACCTGATTTACACAGAAAGCTAAGCTTTTGCATCTCAGTCGAGGAAACTGGCGGCTTCTTGCGAGGTTGACGATCCTAGAACGCTTTTCCCGAATCCAACAAAATGGTTACCGGACCCTCGTTGACGAGCTCCACCTTCATCGTTTCCTGAAACTGGCCGGTTTCGCAGCGAAGTCCGGCGGCGCGAACTTGTTCCACAAAGAACTCATAGAGCTGACGAGCTTTTTGCGGCGGTGCGGCGTCATCGAAGGATGGTCTCTTGCCGCGCCGCGCGTCGCCGTAGAGGGTAAACTGCGAGACCACCAGGACGCCTCCGCCTACGTGTTGCACGCTATAATTCATCTTGCCTTGCTCGTCTTCAAATACTCGGAGGCCGGCGATTTTTTGCGCAAGGTAAGTTGCATCGGCGTGGGAGTCCTCGTGACCGACTGCCAGCAGAATCAGGAGTCCTAAGGCGATTTCGCCGGTAATTTCCCCGTTAATTGTTACTTTGGCGCGGCTGACCCGCTGTACGACGGCACGCATTTGGTTGACCGTTGGTTTGACCGCAACGAGCGGCCCGTTTAGGATGCAGAAGGTATACCACAGCTCGGGCCTCGTAAAAGTTTAGGCGCTTCCTTTACAGCCGTTTACCTTGACCGTTACACTACACGTTCGCCTTTTTCCGTTGCGCCGCATCTGAAGGAAGAACCGTAAAACGTGCGCACGCGCCGGGCGGCTGGAATGAGGCTTGAGGCAGGAACACCGAATTTAAAATTCAAACAAGGGTTACACGAGGAGAAACATGGCAGCCGTTGACGAGAAAGTGAAACAGATTATCGTAGAGCAGTTAGGCGTGGATGAGGGCGAAGTAACTTCGAGCGCTTCGTTCGTGGACGACTTGGGCGCGGATTCCCTGGACACGGTCGAGCTCGTGATGGCCTTCGAAGAAGGCTTCGATATCGAAATTCCCGATGAAGACGCGGAAAAGATCCGCACCGTGCAGGATGCCATCGATTACATCTCCAAGCACTCGAAAGGTGGCAAGTAATTTGGGACGGAGGGTCGTAGTTACCGGCATTGGCCTGATCTGCGGCGTAGGAAATACCACAGGAGAAGTGTGGCAGGCCCTGCTCGCCGGTAAAAGCGGCGTGGGCCGCATCACGCAATTTGATTCCAGCAAGTTCGCCTGTCAAATCGCCGCCGAGGTCAAGAACTTCGATCCGCTGAATTTCATCGAGAAGAAAGAAGTCAAAAAAATGGGCCGCTTCATCCACCTGGGAATCGCCGCTGCGGACGAAGCGTTCAAGATGTGCGGACTCAAAATCACGCCGGAAAATGCCGAACGGGTCGGGGTTCACATTGGTTCCGGGATCGGTGGATTCGACATTATCGAGCGTGAACACGCTGCGCTTCTCGAAGGCGGCCCGCGCAAGATTTCCCCATTTTTTATTCCCGCCGCAATCGTGAATCTGGCTGCCGGACACGTTTCCATGCGCTTTGGAGCTAAAGGCCCCAACGAAGCAACGGCCACGGCTTGCACCACCAGCGCCCATTCCGTGGGGGATTCTTTCCGTATTATTCAGCACAATGACGCCGACGTCATGATTGCGGGGGGGACTGAGGCGGCGATCACTCCCATGGGAGTTGGCGGATTTGCCGCGATGCGCGCCCTTTCCACGCGCAATGACGATCCCGAGAGAGCCAGCCGTCCGTGGGACCGTGACCGTGACGGTTTTGTCATGGGCGAGGGCGCCGGAATTCTGGTGCTCGAAGAACTGGAACACGCAAGGCAGCGCGGAGCAAACATCCTCGCCGAAGTTGCAGGCTACGGAATGTCCGGCGACGCTTTCCATATGACCCAGCCGGCTCCCGAGCACGAAGGTGGATTTCGCGTAATGCGAAATGCCGTGCGCGATGCCGGAGTGAGTCCTGACAAGGTGGACTATGTGAACGCGCACGGCACTTCCACGCCCATTGGCGACACGCTCGAGGCGCATGCAATCCGCAACTTCTTCGGAGAACGCCGGATTCCCGTTAGTTCCACCAAATCGATGACCGGCCATCTGTTGGGCGGTGCGGGTGGACTCGAAGCCGGCATCACCGTTCTTGCCCTACGCGATCAGATGCTTCCTCCGACGATTAACCTGGTGAATCAAGATCCGGAAACCGATGCGATGGATTTCGTCCCAAACCAGGCACGCAAGGCCAAGCTTGAGTATGCTATGTCGAATTCTTTCGGCTTTGGCGGCACCAACGGGGCACTCCTGTTCAAGAAGTGGTCTGAGTAACTCCTGCGACGCCCAAGCTGAAAAAACTCGCACACTTCCCGAATGTCGTCCGTCAGTGACATTCAAGACTGTGACCCCGACCGGGGAAAATAGCCCAGTTCATGCCTCCTTTCTAATTACCATTCCTCATCGCATCCCTGTCCCTGGTCCACGCCGGTAATGGCACTTTTGTACCTGTACCCTGCCCCTTAGGGGGCTTTGCGTCGCTCTCGGGGCGGGCCACAATACGGTAGCAGTAGTGAATTCGTTCCCGACCCATGGAAAAGTCCTTTGGCACTGCTCTGGCCCCAACTCCCACTCGAAAAGGCACGGCTCGCGCCGCCCTCGTCAACCTTAAGGATTCGTCGCGTCTTTTGCTTACCGAGTGTTTTCGTCAGTTCGGTATAGAGACCGTGTTGGTTTCCTCTGGAGCAACGGAACGCCTGGCTCATGAAAAATTCGAAGCCTGCGTTCTGAATCTTCTTGCTGGCGCGGAAACGGCCATGGAAGCCGCGCGCACTTCGCCCTCGAATAGCCGCATCGTTCTTTACGGGTTGGGCGGCAACGCGCAGGAAGCCATGCGCTATTCCAAGTACGGTATCAACGCGATGTTTCAGGAACCGCTGGAACGGCCCGCAGCGCTTAAGCTGGTTCGCGCCACGCATATGCTGGTGCTGCACGAATTCCGCCGCTATGCGCGTATTCCCATCATGACCGAGGTCACGGTAGTGAGCCATGATGGCCATCGCCTAAGCGCCGCCAGCATAGAGATCAGCTCAGGCGGGATGTCCCTCAAGAGCTCCGAGGATATGCCCGCGGGAACAAATGTGGAAATATCTTTTTCTTTGCTCACGCTTCCCCGTGTAAATGTTCGTGGAGTTGTGACCTGGCGCAAGAGCAAGTCTTTCGGATTGCGCTTCGACTCCTCCGACGAACGGCGGCGCAAAATAAAAGAGTGGATCGATTCCTACCTGGAAGGCTGACCCCCTCGGTATAGCGATCGGCAATCCCTCCGGCGCAGACTCTACGATCCCGTTACAATTACTGCGTAATGAAAGCGGCTGCCGACCAAACTACCTCTGCTGTCCCACTTTCCGCGGCTCCGCATCGCTTTACCCTGCGCCAGCGAGTGGTTCTGCGCATTATCATCACCCTCGGATATTGGTTCATCCGGCTCATCGGGCCAACGATGCGAGTGTGTATCTCGCAAGAAGAAGGTGCGCAGGAAACGGTTGACCAGCGGCCGTTGATCGCCTCTTTCTGGCATGCGTGCATAATTCCCGCCACTTACATGTGCCGCAATCTCGGCATACGGGTGATGAGCAGCAACAGCTATGACGGCGAATACATGGGACGCATCATCCGAAAATTCGGATTTGTTGCGGTGAAAGGGTCGAGCAGCCGCAATGCGGTTCGCGCCTTGCTGGGCCTGCGACGCGCACTGCAGGACGGGTGGACAGTGGCGTTCAGCATCGATGGTCCTCGCGGTCCGCGTTACAAAGTGAAGCCTGGTCCGGTCGCGCTCGCACGCTCCTCCGAGATTCCCCTAACTATGTTTCACATGGCCGTCGAGCGTGCCTGGGTGTTGAATACTTGGGACGGTTTAATCATTCCCAAACCCTTTTCGCGCGTCCTGATGCGCTTCGGGAAACTCATCGTTGTGCCGCCGGAGACAAGCGACGAAGATCTGAAACGATATGAGCGGCAGTTGCAGGATTCTCTCGATCGGGTTCGAGAATTCGCGGAGGCCAACGTTCACAAAGTTGGCTCGCCGGAATTTTCTTACCGTGGCTGATCCGACCAATTATTACCCGAAAAGCTAACCGCCTATGCCGCCAAGAGAATCGTCAGATGCTGAAAGCAAACTCCACGAAGCGGGCCGAATGTGGCGATTTGACTTCGGCGATCACCTGCCAGTAGATTAGGTCACTGAGTTTTCGTTCTTTGAATTATTTTTCGGTTTGCGCGTCTTCGCCGTGTGGCGAAGACAGGGAAGCGGGTGCAATTCCCGCGCTGCCGCGCAACTGTAAGCGAGAAAATCGCAGCCGGTCACTGGAATGAATTCCGGGAAGGCCGTCTGTAAGCAATCCGGACGCTTCGACCAATTGTTAACTGTCAATTGCCGCCCGAAGCATCCTTACTCGCAAAGCCAGGAGACCGGCGTCAACCGTCCACCTTAACCCCTTTCGCGTGAAAAGGAGGATGGTCATGCGTGCATTTTGCGCTTCATTATTGCTTTTTGTTTCTCTCGCCGCTTTTGCCACCGACCTCAAGGTCAAAGTTCTCGATCCTCAATCTGCTGCCGTTACCGGTGCACAGGTTTCTGTGGTGTCTAAGAAAACAGCCGCCTCTTTGAGAGTGGCTACTTCGTCCGCGGAAGGGATTGTCGTATTTAAGGACCTGAAGGCCGCTGAGCTAGCGGCGGGCGCTTACCAGCTTCGAATTCTGGCGCCAGGTTTCGCGCCGCAGACCCAAGACCTGACGACACAATCCGACCTCGTCACCGTTCAGTTGCATCTTGCCGTCGAATCACAAACCGTAGTGGTCACCGCCACCCGAACCTCGGAAGTTGCGGAAGAAACCGGCGCCAGCATTTCCACACTCGACAAGGAGCAACTCGAAACCATGCGTCCCGTGGCGGCTGAGGATGCGGTGCGCTTTCTTCCTGGAGCCGTGGTGAATTCCGCCGGACAGCGCGGAGGTTTGTCATCTCTGTTCGTCAGGGGTGGGGATTCCACCTATAACAAGGTTATCGTCGATGGCGTTACGATCAACGAACCCGGTGGAACCTTCGACTTCGGAACGCTTCCTCTCACCGGAGCTAGCCGAATGGAATTTCTGCGCGGCGCACAAAGCACGCTGTATGGATCCGACGCCATGACCAGTGTGGTGCAAGTCTTTACCCGCAACGGCAGCACGCACACGCCCGAATTTAGTTTTGGCGCGGACGGAGGAAATTTCTCAACAGCCAGCGGTTACGCGGCTCTTGCTGGCGCGGACGGACGCTTCGATTACAACGTGTTTGGCGATGAGTTTAATACCAACGGTTCCGGAATCAATAACGCCTATTCCGATTCGATGGAAGGCGCGAACCTTGGAGTAGCGCTGAGTAAAGACGTCTCCTTGCGCTTCCACATGCGCCACTCCAATAGCCACACCGGAGTCCCCGGCGGATGGAGCTTCAACGGTTATGATCCGCCCGTGGATGTGAATGGCGTCATTCAGCCGCTACCACCCGATCCCAGTGAGTGGTCGCAGCTCAACAGCCTTCTCGGAAGCGTGGAACTCACTGTGGCAGAGCCTTCGGGATGGCAACACCGCTTCACCGGCTTCGATTATCTTTACCGTTACAACGACGTGAACTTGAATGGCGATGCCGCCAGGGTAAGTCCTCTTTACGGGCAGTTCGATTTTCCCGATCACGAGTACGACGACATCAATCGAGCGGGATTCGAATACCAGGGCAATTATTCCGAGCGGAGTTGGGCGCAGACAACCTTCGGATACCGCATAGAAAATGAAAATGGCTTTATCGGAGATTTGGACTCCCCTCCCCAAACCCATGGGCAGCGTCTTGAAAACGATGCCTATCTCCAACAGCAAATCACGTTAGGCAGGTTGTCCGTTGTGGCTGGAGGACGTTTCGTACACAACAGCGCGTTCGGCAATACTGGCGTGCCTCGCGTGGCTCTCACGCTGCTTGCATTTCATGGAGGAGAGATTATTTCCGGCACGCGGCTGCGTTTTTCTTACGCCACGGGTTTTAAAGAGCCGCGTCTCGAGGAAACTTACGCGGGACCACCCTATTCAGTTCCGAATCCCGGACTCAAACCGGAGCGGGTTCGAGCTTTCGAAGCAGGAATTCAGCAGAATATCTTTCGTGATAAATATGTCTTCAATGCGACATACTTCAATAATCTATTTCATGATCAGATCAATTACGAGACTGTCAATGCCACGACGTTTGTCGGCGAATACTTTAATGTCAATCAGGCGTTTGCACAAGGCGCGGAAGTGGAACTTCAAGCGAAACTGCGTAGCCGCTTATTGCTGGACGGCGCATACACTTACACTTCCACTGAAATTCTAAGCAATCCCGCTCCCATTGATTCGCAATATCTTCCGGGGCAGCCTCTGCTGCGGCGTCCAAAACACTCCGCCACAACCCTGCTTTCGTATCTCGGCAATCGTTGGGGCACAAATGTGAGTGGCAGTTTCGTGGGACGCCGTGCGGATGATGACTTCTATGGGTTCGACATCACTCACGCGGCGGGCTACGTCAGGGCTGATCTCGGGGGATGGTACGCGATTAACGCCCGCGTGAGCGCGTATGCCAATGTCGAAAATGCCCTCGACAGACGTTACAACGAAGTCGTCGGATATCCTGCACTTCCGATCAACTTCCGTGCGGGATTTCGTTTTCGAATCGGCGGCGAATAACACCGATCAATTAAGGATGATGCGAGTTTCAGATTTAGACTTGCAAACAGGACGCTTTTTGCCGCAGTTGATTTACTGGCGTGCTGCCTAAGCGCGCAGAGGCTAACTGGGGCTCTCGGGGCCTCTCGCCATCATTGGCATCGAAGCGTTCATCTTTCCGCCGAAATACTTTGTTCGCGCCAGGATCAGTTTCTCCACGTCAACCCCGCTTAGCGGTTGCTGCTTTCCCAGTAAATGGGTGACGAGTGCGATCTGTGCAAAATGCTCCACGGTTTCCATCTTCATGTAAGCGTGTTCGATGGTGTCGCCGTAAGCAACCACTCCATGGTTCGACATCAGAATGGCGTCATAATGCGGAACGTAAGGCACCAATGTTTGTGCCAATTCCGAAGTTCCAGGCGTCCCATAGCCCGCCAGCGGAATGCATCCCAATCCCATGACCACTTCGCAAACCAGCGGTTCGGTCAAGGCCATTCCTGCCGCGGCGAAGCCGGTGGCCGTGGGTGGGTGGGCGTGTACAATCGCCTGAACATCAGGTCTCATGCGGTAGATTAGCACATGCATCCCAATCTCACTGGTCACATTCCGCCGCCCGGCCATGCGCTTGCCCTCAAGGTCGACAATGACCAGGTCGCCCGCGCGCATGGCGCCCTTGCTCACACAGGTGGGCGTTACCAGAATCCGTTCGCCGCTTAGCCGAATCGACAAATTTCCGTCCATGGCCGCAACAAATCCGCGCTCATGCAGCATGCGTCCGTAACGGACAATCTCTTCCCTGTGTTTGCGTTCAGCGGACATGGAATGCTCTTTTCGGGGGAGTGACGAAAACGCGGCTAAAGCTTCAGCCCCCGCATAGTACCGCACCTCGGCGGATCAAACAAACAAATTCAATAAAGAAGACACAATAATGTCGCTTGTGGCTCATCCGCCATCTTACGCCCTACACCTATAATCTTAAACGTGCTGGTTTCTGACTTCCACTTCAATCTGCCTGCGGAACTCATCGCTCAGGAGCCCCTTGCCACCCGCGACGCTTCCCGAATGTTGCGCATAGAGCGCTCCACGGGCGAATGGTCGGATTGCAACTTTCGGGATTTCCCCGAACTTCTGCGCCCGGGAGATTTGCTTGTATTCAATAACAGCCGTGTTATTCCGGCCCGTCTGTACGGCCGGCGCAAAGGAGTGTATGCACAAGCTGTCGGTCCTCGCAACCCTGCGGCCCGAGAGTTTCTGCAAGGGCAAATTGAGGTTCTGCTCACGCGACAACTGTGCACTGAACCTAATGATTGGGAATGCCTGGTCCGTCCAGGACGCAAGGTGGGAGTGGGCGAGGTGCTCTTTTTTGGCGGAGAACATTCCGCAGAACAGGGCGAACTGAAAGCGCAAGTGATTGCGCGGTCAGCGTTCGGAGAGCGCCGCATCCGGTTCGACCCCGTGCAGGACTTCTTCGCGGTGCTCGAACGCATGGGGCATATCCCATTGCCGCCTTATATCTCACGCGCCGATTCTGTCGAGGATCGCGAGCGCTATCAGACGATTTATGCAGAACCACGGGGATCCGTCGCCGCCCCCACTGCCGGGCTTCATTTCACTCCGGAGGTTCTGCGGCGCATTCTTGAACGCGGGGCGGAGACGGCTGAAATCACCCTGCATGTGGGCCTCGGCACTTTTCAACCGATACACGCGGAAAGGGTGGAAGACCACAAGATCCATTTTGAGCACTACTCAATTTCGGGTGAGGGTGCGAGCGCAATCAACCAGGCAATCGGCAGTTCCCGCCGAATCATTGCCATCGGCACCACAACAGTCCGCGCATTGGAACATGCAATTCGACGAGGGGAAGGCAGCATCCCTGCCGGCCCCGCCACGGCGGAACTATTTATCTATCCAGGTTTCGACTTTAAGTTGGTCAGGGCCATGCTCACTAATTTTCACTTGCCTCAATCCACTTTGCTGATGCTGGTTAGCGCTTTTGCCGGGAAAGAAAATGTTCTGCGCGCATATCAACATGCAGTGGAGGAACATTACCGTTTTTATTCCTACGGCGACTGCATGTTCATCGAATGATTTCGTCTAGGACAGAAGTGCTAGAACAGGGCGGTGGGACGGCGTTTCCAGGCTTTGCCTTTTTCTTTTGCGACGTCCTCCATGTGAGCAACGTAAGCTCCGGCTTGCGTGAGGACGTGGTGCAGATCGTTGCCGACGCTGATGAAAGTGAATCCCTTTTCCAGAAATTCTCCGACTCGCGCCGTTCCGAATAAAAAAAGACCAAGAATTACGTCGTTCTTACGCGCATGTTCCACAAGTTTTTTTGTGGCCGCATCGAGCTCCGGCGAAGTGTACATGTGCGGGAACTCATACTTGTTATAGAGGCCCATCGACATGCAAAGGTCGTTTTGTCCAAGAAACAGAATATCGACGCCCGGAACGGCCGCAATCTCCGCGATGTTTTCGATGCAAGAAGCAGTTTCCACCTGCAACGCGACAATGCCATCATTATTGAAGTTCCCCGCGTAGCCGAGAAGGCCACCTTTGTTCATGCTGCGCTGCGGAAAATAAACCGAGCGCGTCCCCACGGTTGGATACTTCGTGCAACTGATCGCCTGGCGGGCTTCCTCGGCAGTGTTGATGTAGGGTATGAGCACGCCATTGGCGCCGAGATCAAGTGCTTGCTGAATTCCAGGGCGATCGTCGTATCCTCCTACGCGCACCAGAGATTTCGCACCGCCATTCGCGATTCCGCTCAGCATAGCCGAGAGTTTTTCGTAGTTCATCGGTCCATGCTGGGTATCGACGAGTAGCCAGTCATATCCGCTATGAGAAAGTTGCTCGGCCACGGTCGGGCTGTGGGCGTTCAGAAACAGGCCCATCTTTGGCGATCCTTGCCGCAATTGCTTCTTGAATTCAGAACCACTCACAATGTTTTCAGGCATGCGTTTCTCCTCGTATCGAATTGTGTAGTGTACCGCAAGGCGCGGGCAGAGATTTTGAAATCGGGAGATGCCCGCCTGCGGGTTGGTATATTCTTGCGTGGAAGTTCGCTGCAGTGATTGTAAGCGGCGCAAGGAGCAAAAATGCGAATGCTGTTGAATTGGCTACTCAGCGCACTGGCGGTGTGGATCGTGTCGCGAGTGGTTCCGGGCATTTACGTGAGCGGCATCGGGGCGGCACTGATCGCCGCGCTGGTGATTGGATTTGTCAATGCAACGATCGGAGTTGTGCTGAAGATTCTGACTTTTCCGCTGACGCTTATCACTTTAGGGCTGTTTTGGCTGATCATCAACGCGCTGATGCTGAAATTTGCCTCAGCTTTGGTCCCGGGGTTTCAAGTGCGCGGATTCTTCGCAGCCTTTGTGGGTGCTATCGTCCTCAGCTTGGTCAATATGTTGCTCAGGTGGCTGGTATATCCGGCGAGAGAACGCTATTAACTTTTCGTTTTTCGCGGTTTGATGGATTCCCAGTCTTCATTCGTCAAAGCACGACCCAGGTTGCTGAATTCTCCTGCGCCTTGCAGAAACTCTCCGCCATCCATACGAATCACTTCTCCGTTGATATATCCGGAACCGTCGCTCACCAGGAATGCGGCGAGATTGGCCAACTCCTCCGTGGTGCCAAAACGATGTAACGGATTACGATCCAGGGCAAGCGCTTCCAGTTCCGGCCGCGGCAGCACACGTGAAAATGCTCCTTGTGTTGGGATTGGGCCGGGCGCAATGGCGTTCATGCGGATTCCGCGATTGCCCCATTCCACCGCTAGACTTCGTGTGAGCGCTTCCACTCCGGCTTTCGCTACCGCGGATGGAACCACGTAAGCC
>Ga0182015_10001169_pt1 | contig 35641 bp, 29 predicted proteins | sample 712P3MmetaG_FD_120478 | JGI IMG/M metagenome (GOLD analysis project Ga0182015, IMG submission 120478) | Permafrost microbial communities from Stordalen Mire, Sweden - 712P3M metaG | ecosystem: Environmental > Terrestrial > Soil > Wetlands > Permafrost | place: Sweden: Stordalen | collected...
GAACGCGCGACCCTCGGTTTTGGAGACCGATGCTCTACCAGCTGAGCTACGCCCCTTCGGTCACTTGGTCTCGCGATGCTGCCTGTGCACGCGGCAACGCCTGCAGAACTTCCGCAACTCCAGGCGATCCGGGTCGTTGCGCTTGTTCTTGACTGTCGTGTAATTGCGTTCCTTGCACTCGTTGCATTGCAACGTGATGATCGCGGAACCGCCTTTCGCCGTGGCCACGTGTCAATAGCCTCAAACACAAAAGAGACCTAGCGGCGCTAGGTCAAGATGAACTTTACCACAGATCAGGAGCCCCGCCGACGTCGCCGGCGCCCGACCACCGGCGGCGGATTGTCACCTGCTCGCCAACTCGCCGTGGAGCCAATCGGACTAGGCTGTGAGCAAGCAACCGTACACCCCGGGGGACCCGACCATGCACCCGCTGCTCCGCCCAACGAACGTCGTCATCGCCGTCCTCGGCGCCGCCGTGGTCGGCCTCGGCACCGTGGTGGCCGTCGACCACACCGCGACTCCGGCGCCGAAGGCGCAGACCGCTTCGCTCTCCGCGGCATCGACGACCGCTTCCTCCCTGTTTTCCTCCGGCGCCTTCGCAGCGACCGGACAGTTCAAGAACGGGGCGTCGCAGGTCTTCGACTTCTTCACCACCGATACCAAGCTGACCTGGCAGCAGATTGGGGCCGATCTGCTTCGTGGCGAGACCCTCGGTCAGATCGCGGGGACCCACACCGCCAAGGTGGAGGCCGACGCGCTCGCCGAGGTACGGGCCGGGCTGACCCTCGGGGTCACCAAGGGTGTGATCACCCAGGCTCAGGAGACGCGTCTGGTCAACGATGCCCAGGATGCGATCTCGGTGCTCATGGCCGCGAAGTTGAGCGCGCTGCTCCCAGCCGGACACTGACCGGCCGGCCGCGCAGGTTCGCCTGCCCGGCAGTCTCGAGCGGCGGATGGAGCAGGCACTCCTTGTCGGAGTCGCCTTCCCACCACCAGCGACCCGCGCGTTCGTTCTCGCCGATCTGCGTGGATCGAGTGCAGGGCGCACACCCGATCGACGTGTAGTCACGGTCGTACAGGGGGTGATGGTCGATGCCTCGAGCGGCGAGGTAGTCCCACACCTGCGCGCGTGACCAGGCAGCCAGCGGCACCACCTTGGTGATGTCTCCGTGGCCGTGATCGGCGGCGACCGCCGGCGTCTCGGCCCGCGTCGGGGTCTGTTCGCGGCGCAGGCCGGTGATCCAGGCGTCGTAGCCCCGGAGCGCCCTCGCGAGCGGGTTGACCTTGCGCACGGCGCAGCACTCGTTGCGGAGCGCCACCGAGCGGCGGAACTGCATGGTCCCGTGGTCCCCGGTCATCGCGTCGAGCTCTCCCGCGTCCGGAGCCAGGATGCGAAGCCGGATCGGGTAGCACCCCCTCACCTGCTCGATGAAATCGTGCGTCTCCTCGTGCAGACGGCCGGTGTCGAGGGTCAGGACCTCCGGTTCGGGCACGATCCCGCAGGCCATGTCGATGAGCACCATGGATTCGGCCTGGAAGCTGGCCACCAGAGCCACACGCCGGAAGCGCATGTACGTCCAGGCGAGCACTTCCTCAGCGCTCCCGTGGCGGAGATGCTCCGGCGCATGCGCGAGATCACGATTCGCAACCACGGACCACATGATCGGGCAATCGCCCCGATTGCGAACGCATTGCAGTCGAATCCCCTCCTCGCGGAGGGAAGCCTGAACTCAGGCGACCGCCGCCCCGGGCTGTCGTCGTGGGGTCGACCAGAGGTGGATGGCGGCGTGAGCCCGCCACGGGCGCCATCGCTCGGCGATCTTCTCAACCTCACCGGCCGCCGTGGTAGGGCCGCCGAGCGCTTCCAGCCCGCGACGCAGGCCGAGGTCGGTGGACGGAAACGCATCGGCCTCGCCCATGCGCAGGGCGACGTAGTTGGCAGTCCACGGACCAAGCCCGGGCACCGCCACCAGCGCCGCCACCTGCTCGTCGAGCGGCCGACTCCGGTCGAGCCGCAGATCTCCTTCCGCCACCGCCCGGGAGAAGTTGTGGATCGCCGCGATCCGAGCACCGGTGAGTCCGCTGCCGTCGAGGTCCGCATCGGCCAGCACCTCGGCCGTTGGGAAGGTGTGGGTGAGCCCGAACGCTCCCAGTCCAGGCACCTGTATCCCATGGCGCGCGACAACCCGCGCGATGATCGTGCCGGCTCCGGCGACGGTGACCTGCTGACCGATGATCGCCCGGACGCCCACCTCGAAGGGATCCCATGCCCCGGGCACTCGCAACCCGGGCAGCGACGCCACCCGGGCGCCGAGCAGCGGATCTCGTCCCAGGACATCGTTGGCGCGATCGATCTCGAAGTCCAGGTTGAAGATGCGGCGAACCTGGTGGACGACGTGGATCAGACCGCCCCAGCGCGGCAGATGGGCGGTGAGCACGAGGTGGTCCGGGCCACCCGGCCCGACCTCGATCGCCCCGGGGTCGCCCTCGACCGTGATAGTTCTTCGATACACGCCTCCGGCGACGCGCTCGACCCCCGTGATCGCGCGAGCCGCGAGGTATCCGAGCATCGGCTCCCACTCGAGCGGGCCCGCGAAGCTCAGGCGCAGCGGCAGCCCGCCGTCGGCGACCAGACGGTCGGCCATGCGACGCCGGCCGCGAAGCTCTCGCGGGGTCGCCCTGAAGATCTCGCTCAGCGTCCGGTTGAACTGGCGCAGGCTCCCGAAGCCGGAAGCAAAGGCGATCTCCGTGATGGACAGGTCGGTGTCGTCGAGCAGGCGCCTCGCGAAATGAGCCCGGCTCGAGCGCGCGAGCTGCAGCGGCGTGACCCCGACCTGTTCCTGGAAGAGCCGGCGCAGGTGGCGTGCCGACAGGCCGAGGTGGGCGGCGACTGCCGCCTCGCTGTCGCTGCGAATGCCGCCGTCGATCACGAGCCTGATGGCGCGGCACACGACCTCCGACCCGGCGGTCCCGATCGGCGCGTCAGCGCGGTACGGACGGCAGCGCAGGCACGCCCGGAAACCGGCGGCCTCCGCGGCGGCGGCCAGGTCGAAGTGGCGGACGTTGGCCGCGTTTGGACGCGCCGAACATCCAGGCCGGCAGTAGATGCCGGTCGTGACCACCGCCGAGAAACCGCTCATGCGTCTACTTGTATCGCGATGGGCCGGGCGCCACCGGCCATATCCGGACATGCGAACGATCTGTCCGAATCCGGCCAGTTCGTGATGTGCCCAAGGCGCAAGCTTCGCAGATGCCTCAGGCGGCTCCTCCCCCTTTATTTGGCTACGCGCCGACCCCGCTCGGGCGGGTCCTGGTGATCACCAGGGGTGACGAGCTCACCGGTCTCCATTTCGATGGCCACGCCCGTACGCCACGGATCACCGGCCAACCGTCTGCCTTCAGCTCAGTGCTGACGGCCGTGGCCACACAGCTCGCCGAGTACTTCCAGCGAGCTCGCACCCGATTCGAGCTCCCGGTCAGATTTGACGGGACGCCTTTTCAGGTTGCCGTGTGGTCGGCGCTGCTGGAGATCCCGTATGGGCAGACGTCGACATATGCCTCGCTCGCCGCGCGGATCGGCCGGCCACGCGCGGCTCGCGCCGTCGGAGCGGCGAATGGGCAGAATCCGATCTCGATCGTCGTCCCATGCCATCGCCTCATCGGCGCCGGCGGGGATCTGACCGGCTACGGCGGAGGGCTGGAGCGCAAGCGCAGCCTGCTCGAGCTCGAGGGCGCGGACCCGGATCGCCGCCCGGTCAGGCGTGCGAGAGCGGGATCGTGACCGTGTCGCGCAGCGCGGGTCGTCCGTATGCGCCGTTGCCGTTGCCGTTCCCGTTCCCGTTTCCGTTTCCGAGCGATGCTGACATGGCCATCTGACCGCCGTTGGAAGCGGCGTGGCCGTTCCCGTGGCAGTTGCCGAAGAACGCCTTGAGCACCTCGAGCTGGCGATGGACCGCGGCCTCATTCCAGCCGTGACCCTGGTCGCTGTCGGTGAAGACGTTGAGGCCCGGGAGTGTCGCGATCAGTCCCTTGAGCTTTCCCACGTCCACCAGCCGATCGTGCCGCGCAACGATGATCAGCGTCCTCTCTGCCCGAGCTGCGACCACATCGACGTCATTGCGGCGCAGGCAGTCATTCAGCCACTCACGGGCGGCTCGCGGATCGGCCCGGCGCTGATTCTCGTAGTTGATGTCCGCGGTCCTGTCGTCGACGTCACCCTCGACGATGACGAAGCGCTTGTAGAGATCGCTCACCCAGCGCTGGCGGCTCAACCACACCACCCCGTCCCACATGGGACGGCGGCTGAGCAGACGCACCTGGTCCCGGTATCGCCGTCGCATGAGATCGGAGGACAGCAGCGGCGTGTGCAGCACCAACCGCTCTGCCCGGGTCCCCGCCCGCTTGGCGAGGGCACAGGCGACGGTTGCCCCAAGACACAGACCGCCGACGTCGAATCGGTCGATCTCCAGCTCGCCGAGCAGGTCGAACACCACGTCGGCCATGGCCCCCGACGAATGCTTCCCGGGGAGGGGCGGTGAGGCACCGTTGCCGGGCAGGTCGGGAATGAGCAGGGTTCGATAGGCGCCGAGTTCACTGAACCGGCCGCCGAACTCTTCGGCCGAGCTGAGGAAACCGTGACAGAGGACCAGCGGTTTGCCGCTGCCGCACACGAGGTAGCGAAGGGGCTGACCCCGGACGGTCGCGAACCGCTCCTCCATCACGAGAGGATCACTGTTGCGTTTCGACGAGACCCCGGCGGCCAGGTGCGAATCAACACCGGTCGTCTTGCATCAATGGCGTCATTAAAGCCACAGGATGGGCACTCGCGGCGGTCCGCTGGCGTACAGAGGGCTCGTGGGTAAGGGTCCCAGTCATGATTCAGGCGCGGACCAAGCTCGCCGCCGGTCCCGTCCATCGCCCGTCATGGAGGACCTCTCGACCCTGGCTGACGTCGCCCTCGCAACCTGCTCTGTGGTCCCGGCGCTCGACGCGGACGAGCGCTCGCTGATCCCCGCGCTCGAGGCTCTGGGCCTGGTTGCCGAACCTCGCGTGTGGGATGACCCGGCGGTTCGCTGGGACGACGTCCGGCTGGTGGTCGTCCGCTCGACGTGGGACTACAGCCGGCGGCGCGACGCCTTCCTCGAGTGGAGCGCCGCCGTGCCTCGAGTGCTCAACTCGGTGCCGGTGCTCGCGTGGAACACCGACAAGACGTACCTGCGCGACCTCGAGGCGGCGGGGATCCCGATAGTTCCGACCGTCTGGGTCGGGAGTGACTCGCACGGTGGACGATTCCAGCTCCCCGAGGGTCAGCTGGTGGTGAAACCGACGGTCTCCTCGGGTGCACAAAACACTGCGCGATATGGACCATCGGACCACGATGCTGCGCGAGCCCACGTCGAGCGTTTGCTGACCGACGGACGCGAGGTGATGGTGCAACCGTATGTCAGCTCCGTGGACGCAGACGGTGAGACCGGGCTCATCTACATCGACGGGGTTTTCTCCCACGCGATCCGCAAGGGACCGCTGCTCCGAGTGCCGGGTAGCAGCACCGATCAACTCTGGGCAGTCGAGGACATCAGCCTTCGAACGCCGGACGATGACGAACGAGCGATTGCCGAGGCTACGCTCGATGCACTGCGATGGGCTCGAGAAGAACTACTTTACGCCCGCGTCGACGTGGTGCGGGGTGGTGACGAGGGCCCGATGCTTCTCGAGCTTGAGCTCGCGGAACCGTCGCTGTTCCTAACCCTCGGCGACAGCGCGGCCCTCCGGCTTGCCGGAGCCATCGCCCGGCACACCGTGTCGCGCTGACAGGCGCGGGCTGATCCTCTGCCGGGTGGCGCGCTCCGCCCGGTTGGTGATGATCAGGCGGGTCACGAGTGCGCTGAACATCTCATCAGGATCGACCGGCTCCTGGCGCGGCTTCGACAGACGTGCGCTCATCTACGAGGCCCTCCCTGACGTGGCGTTGTCCGAGCGCTGGACATGGAGGCGCTCCTTGGCGTCATCCGCGCGGCGAGCCTTCCCTGGCAGTTGAAGACGCTCGACACCGTTGGCATCCTCTCGCTCCTGGGCCGCCGGAGCCGCCCGGACGCGCGAGGGCGCATGGCGTGGGCGGAGGGGACGCAGCGTGTCGCGCGTCCTCCATGCAGCTGCCGAGTCGAGGAGATCTGCGGCGACCGTGGGCCGCCCCAGCCCGAAACCCTGTCCGAGCGGGATGTCCAGCGAGCGGATCCGGTCGCTCACCAGCTCGTTCTCGACACCTTCGGCAATAACGATCGAGTGGTGCGTGCGCGCGAACTTCAGCGCGGTCTTGATAGCGGCCTGCGCACTGCGTCGCGACGCATTCATGGTCAGGCTGCGCGCCAGCTTGACGAATTCCGGTTCCGCCGTTTCGAGCAGATCCATGGTGGCGAACCCTTCGCCGAGGTCGTCGATGGCAAAACGAATCCCCGCCTGGCGGTAGGAGGCAAGCACGAGGCGCAGCCGATCGAAGTCGCGGACACTCTCGTGCTCGCCGATCTCGAGGACCAGCCGGTTCGGCGACCGTCCGGTCCATTCGAGCAGCAGGAGGAGTTGGTCGACGTCATGGAGCGGATCGAGTAGGGCTGCGACGCTCACATTCATGAAGAGCAGGATGCTCGCGGGAAGCGGGGCCGCCTGGCTCAGAGCGGAGCGCCGGCACAGCCAGTCCAGGTCACGGATATGCCCGGATCGATGGGCCACCTCGAACAGCGTCTCAACGCTGTCCGACGCGCCGAATCCCTCGGGGCGGGCCAGCGCCTCATAGCCGGCGACGTGGCCGTCGTTGAGGTCGATGATCGGCTGGTATACGGAGTGGATTGGCCGTCCGGCAACGATCTCTCCGATCAGCTCGGTGACCGACGACCCGGAGGGTGTGACCTGCTCGGCGCCGTCAACGTGGCGCCCGACAACGCGGTCGCGCCCACTTCGCTTTGCCTCGTAGAGGCACTCATCGGCACGACGCCACGCCGACATCGGATCGGTTCCCGACGGCGCCGACGCCCAGCCGAGGCTGATGTTCGATCGTCCGCCGGGGGTGGGCACAAGATGCATAGCGGCGCGCAGACGTTGGGCCGCGGAAGCAGCCTCGGCGGGATCGACGTCGAGGAGGATTGCCGCAAACTCGTCGCCACCAACGCGTGCGATGACGTCCCAGCCGCGCAGCATCAGCGCAAGCGTCGTGGCCACCGTGCGAAGCACCGTGTCGCCCGCTTCATGGCCGAACTCGTCGTTGACACGCTTCAGATGGTCGACATCGATGGCCAGAATCGCGAACGGTTGCCTCGGAATGGTTCCCAGGATGCGGTCGAACTCGCGGCGGTTCTTCAAACCGGTGAGGCGATCCGTGCTGGCCAGCTCAGCCATCCGGAGCGCCTCCTCGCGCAGGGCGCCCTGCACGCGAATCCGCGTCACCACGCGTGCCGCCTCAGCGCCGATCTCGGTGATCGCCTCTGCCGAGAGCGTCTCGGCGCTCGGCAGGGTGTCGAAGAAATACGCGAGCACACCAACAATGCCGGTCGCCGTCGTGATCGGGCAGGCGATCGCCGAGCGCACGCCCAGAGAGACCGCGGTGGCAACCTGCGCCGACGTTCCCAGCTCGTTGAGGTCCGAGACGACCACCAGATTCTCGGTGGTACGCACGCGCGCGACCAGGGCTTCGAGTGGGCCCGGTGCGCCATCGGCGGCGATGTCGAGCGCATCTCGCGTCGCGTGTGGAAAGGCATGTCGCGACGTGGCATCGCCGCGTCCCTGCTCCTGCCGCGCAACGAACATCTCGCTGAATGTCGCGCCAAGCCGGTGCGTGGTCAGCTCGAGGATGAGCTCGGCTGCAGCGTCCACGTCGGTGCACTCGGTGAGCGCGCGGAAGAGTGAGAACTGCAGGTCGCGGCGCCGCTGCTCAGACTGCTCGGTGAGGTCGCGGGTCACCGAGAAGAAGCCGCGCAGCTCATCGTTATCGCCATACGTGGCAGTAATGGACAAGCTTGCCCAGAAGCGGCTGCCGTCCTTGCGCATCTGCCACGTCTCGTGCACCGTCTCTCCGGCAATCGTGTCGATGTCGCCGCCGGCGATCCTGACGGGCCAGCCTCGTGGGTACAGCACGGAGTAATGCCGCCCGATCATCTGGCCGGCCGTATAGCCGAAGATCCGCTTGGCGCCGGTGTTCCAGCTGAGCACTGTGCCGGCTGGATCGACCGTCATGAGCGCTTCATCGAAAACGCCATCGACGAGCGCGCGCAGGCTCTTTTCGCTCCGCCGGATGCCCTGCTCCGATGCCTCTCGAGCCGTGACGTCGCGAAGCGTGACGAGGAGGCGTTCTCCGTGTCTGCTGACTCGCACATCGCGCACCTGATCGGTGACCGTATCGGCGCGCAGGATCCGAAATCTCAGCCCATCGATTGCGGAGGGAATGTCAGTTGCCAGCACGTCGCGGAACGCGGTGACGAGTGCGCTCGCCACTTCGCGCTCGAGATCGCCAAAGCTTGTCTTCACGAGCGAACCCGGCCGGAGCGGATCGGCACCCAGGTCAGCGGAGAGCTCTGCCGCTGCGGCGTTTGCGTAGTCCACGCGGAAGTCGGTGACATTCTGCTGGCGTCCGTACACGGGGGAAAGGATGAGGACGGCGTCCGCCATGGCCTCGAGCCAGAAACGATCGCCCGGGTCCAACCCACCCGGTTCCGGAACACTGCGTTCTGCAGTCACGCGCCAGCCTCTCCTTTAACGCAGCGAACCTGCACGCCCGTTGTCGTCCCTTCTGGTGAGGCATAATCTGGGACACTCTCTCCAACACGTCTGTCCCACAGCGCACATAGGTAATGTCACCTCAAGACCGGGCATGAGCCAGGACGCGTCACAACACATCGCCGCTGCGGGTGAGAACAGGATTCTCACCGCCCTTCCTTCGGCTGACCGTGACGAGCTGTTCGGTCTTGTGAGAAAGGTCACCCTGCCCGTGAAAACGGTGCTGTTTGAACCCGGAGCGCCCATCGAAGCTCTGTATTTCCCCACCGATGGCGTCATCTCGCTGGTCACGCCGCTCCACGACGGCGCGATCGTCGAGGTGGCCACCATCGGCAACGAGGGGATCGTCGGCGTTCCGCTGGTGCCGCTCAGCGGTCTCGCGGTCCGCGCCATATCCCAGGTCGCCGGCCACAGCCTGCGTATCGACGCGGCCGCGTTTGTTGCAGTCTCCGAGCGCAGCACGGCATTTCAAGCCCTGGTCGACAAATACACGCAGGCGCTCTTCGGTCAGATCTCCCAGGCCGCGGCGTGCAACCGTCTCCATTCCAGTGAGGAGCGCCTCAGCCGCTGGCTGCTGATGAGCCACGATCGCGTCGGCACGGACCAATTCATGATCACCCAGGAGTTCCTCGGACAGATGCTCGGAGCCCGGCGCTCGACAGTCTCGGTGTCCGCCGGCATCCTCCAGCGAGCCGGGCTGATCCGCTACGTCCGCGGCCACGTCACCATCGTCGACCGCTCCGGGCTCGAGGCGGTCTCCTGTGAGTGCTACTCGGTGATCAGGACGGAACTGGAGCGCGTCGTCGACGCGTCGCCGCAGCGGCGGCCCCCAGAGGTGGCTCCAGAGCGCCTGTGACCGCCGCGCCGACAGGGCGGCAGTACGAGCTTGTGCATGGGACCCAGCGGGCTGTCATCGTCGAGCTGGGTGCCGGACTTCGCGAGTACGGCAGCAATTCCGTCCCCATCGCCGACGGGTACAGGGTCGAGCAGCTACCCGACGGCGGCCGGGGTCAACTACTCCTCCCCTGGCCGAATCGCATTGCCGGCGCCACATATCGCTTTGCCGGCGAGAAGTTTCGGCTGCCCGTCAGCGAGCCCAGGACCGGAAGCGCCATTCACGGGCTTGTCCGCGACAAGCCGTGGGGGCTGGTCGACTCATCATCCGCGGCAGTGACACTGGCGCTGGACCTCGCGCCACAGGACGGGTATCGCTTTCGGCTCGGCCTGACGGCGACGTACACCGTGAGCGACAGCGGGTTGACGGCCAGCGTCACCGCGGTGAACACCGGTGAACGGTCGTGCCCGTACGGTGCCGGCGCCCATCCCTACGTTCGCCTCGCTGATGGCGATCCCATCGACGGGGCGGTGCTCCGCCTTCCCGCGGGCGCGATGCTGCAGGCCGACGCTCGTGGCATCCCCACCGGGTTGGAGCTTCCTGTCGACGGCACCGATTTCGATTTCCGGCAACCGCGGGCCATTGGCCCACAGATCCTGGACACGGCATTCACGCAGCTTGCCGCGGACGTCGACGGCGTCATCAGAATCGCGCTGATGGCGGCCGATGGAGGGCACGGCGCTGAGGTGTGGATGGACGGGTCCCACCGCTACGCGATGATCTACAGCGGCGACACGCTCGGAGACGTCACGCGCCGCCGTCGCGGCCTCGCCATCGAGCCGATGACATGCGCGCCCGATGCGTTCAACTCTGGCGCGGGCCTCGTGGTCCTCGAGCCCGGAGACGCGCACACCAGCACGTGGGGGATCGCGCCGCTCTAGCCGGCCATCGCGGACAATCGCGCTGACATGCGCGGTGGACGCCTGGGGCCACGAACGGGTGCGGTCTGCGCTCTCGCGCTTGTCACCGGGTCGCTGCTCAGCGGGTGCAGTGGATCGTCCGCCGGAGCGGCTGCGCAGGCCACCAACCTGCCCGCACGCGCCTGTTCCGGCGGTGTCTCCACAGGCGACCTCGCGGTCTCGATCGTGTTCGACGGCGTGAGCCGGCCGGTTGTCGTACACGTCCCGAATGGCTATACCGACCGCACGCCGGAGCCCCTGGTTCTCAACCTGCACGGCTCGGGATCGACGGCAGCCGCCCAGGAAGCGTTCAGCGGCATGGATTCCGCGTCCGACAGTGATGGCTTCATCGTCGCCTACCCGCAGGGCGGGATCACGTCGGGATCGGGATACGACTGGAACGTTCCCGGTGAGCCCCTGCTCGGTGGCGCTGCGGCGCCGGCGAACGCCCCAAACGATGTCGCCTTTCTTGCCGATGTCATCCAGCGGCTCGAGGCGGGCATGTGCATCGATCCGAACAGGGTCTTCTCCACCGGCTTCTCTGGTGGCGCGCGGATGACGAGCCAGCTCGGTTGCGATCTGCCCGGCACCATTGCAGCAATTGCCCCCGTGAGTGGGCTGCGCCTCCCCGCGCCGTGCGCCGGCACGCGTAGCGTCCCGGTCATCTCGTTTCACGGAACGGCCGACCCGATCGACCCATACAGCGGCAACGGGCAGGCCTACTGGACGTACAGCGTGCCTGTTGCAGCGCAGCGCTGGGCAGCGCACGACGGGTGCGCCGCCACGCCGGACCAGACCACTCCCGCACCGAAAGTGACGTTGACCAAGTACGCCGGCTGCCAGGATGCTGCGGCGGTTGAGCTGTACACGATCACCGGCGAGGGCCACGAATGGCCTGGTGGTCCGACACTTCCGACGGCAGACACCAGCGTGCTCGGCGCGCAATCCAACGCGATCGACGCCGACAGCACCATATGGCAGTTCTTCGAGGCGCATCCACTGCCGGTGAGCTGAGCTCCGTCCACGCACGTGCCCCAGATGGTATGAAGCCCTCGTGACTGCGGCCATGCGTCCATCACTCGCCCTGTTCATCAGCGAGCCCGGGCGCGCGATCGCCGACTTTGGCGCGACGCTCGCCACTTCGCCGGTCCTGCTCAGAGCGCCGCGAGGCGACGGCCACCCGGTCCTCGTACTCCCGGGCCTGCTGGCCGAGGATGCCTCCACCGCGACCATGCGGCTGTATCTCCGCTCACTCGGCTACGAGGTGCACGGTTGGCGGCTCGGCCGCAACCTTGGCCCGACAGCCGCGATCCTCAACGGCATGACCGCCCGGCTCGAGGCGATACAGCGCTCGTCCGTGCGCTCGGTGAGCCTGGTGGGCTGGAGCCTTGGAGGGATCTTCGCGCGCGAACTTGCCCGCGCCCGCCCCGCGCTGACTCGCCAGGTGATCACGCTCGGCAGCCCGTTCCGGCTCGGCGACCCTGCAGACAGTCGCGCCAGTGCGGCATACCGACGCCTCGGCGTGCTCCACGTCAGCCCCGGTTCGTTGCCTCCGCGCGAACGCCTGTCACGCCCGATACCGGTGCCGACCACCGCCATCTACTCGCGGCTCGACGGCGTGGTGCCGTGGCAGGCGTGCATCAACACAGCTGGGCCGAACCGCGAAAACGTCGCGGTGTACAGCAGTCACATGGGCATGGGACACAACGCGGCGGTGCTCTGGGTGATCGCCGACCGTCTCGCCCAGCCCGAGGGATCGTGGCGGCCGTTCCGAGCGCCGTCGCTCGCCCGTCATCTCTTTCCGGAGCGCACCGCCGCCTGACCGTCCGGCGACGCCGAGTGCGGGCGGGTAGGTCGTGGCGCCCGCTTCTTGCGGGCGCGCGGCGCGTCGGCCACCGATCCACCGGCAGCAGCGACCAGTTCGCGCATGCCTTGCTCGATGCCGTCGCGAAGCACGTCGATGTCGGTCACCGTGTCGTAATCACCGGTGATCCCGAAGAAGAGCCGCCCGCAGTACGAGAAGATCGCGATGCTGATGCGGACGCTTCCCATGATCGGCACGTAGGGGTATGAGTAGACCATCCGGCGGCCGACCACGTAGAGCGGGTACTGGGGACCGGGAACATTGGTCGTCACGGTCTGGAGTGCGCGCTGCGGGGTCCGGGCTGCGAGCCGCGCACCGAGCGAGAGCAGCATCGGTGGTGCGAAACCGGCCATCTTCACGAGCGCGTCACCCGCGACCGCTTGCTTCGACGCCTTGAGCATGGACAGCTGGCCGGCGATGGCCGCGAGACGCTCCCTCGGGTCCGCAATCGATACCGGCAGCCCGGGAAAGATCCCGGAAACCCGGTTGTTGTAGACGCCGCGTTCCGAGTCCGCGCGCACGGACACCGGTACCAGGGTGCGAACCACACGATTGGACACGTCCTCGCCCCGGTGCAGGAGCAGCGCCCGGAATCCCCCGGTAATCGCCGCGAGCACGACGTCGTTGACCGTGCCGCCCAGACCCTCGCGGACGACCTTCACGTCATCGAGGCTGGCTTCCGCCCAACTCCAGCGACGATGCGGCCCGATCGGTCCGTTCAGCGACGTCGCTGAACGCCTGCTCCACTCTGCCAACGAGCGCAGCAGCGCGGCACCCTCCGCGAGCCGCGTTCGAGGACCGGCGGTGATACGAAGCCCGCCCGAAAGATCACGAAGGCGACCGAGCGGATCGGCGACGGAGCGGATCACCGTGTGGGCGGCGACGGTGAACGTGCCGGGCTCCGCTTGCGGTGACCATTCGGCCGCCAGGGTTTGCGCCGCCGTCGCATCGGTGGAGTCGAACATCACGGTCAGCAGATCGGTCGCGGAGACGCCGTCGACCATGCAGTGATGCACTTTGGAGATCACCGCCCACCGCCCATTCTTCAAGCCCTCGACCATCCACAGTTCCCAGAGCGGCTTGCTCCGGTCCAGCATCTGGGCAAAGACGCGACCGGCCAGGTTGCGCAGCTCATCCCTGCCGCCGGGCGGTGGAAGGGCGGTGTGGCGGATGTGATAGAGGATCTGGAAGTGGGGGTCGTCTACCCACACCGGCCGCCCGATGCCGCCCGGGGCGAAGCGCACCTTCTGGCGGTATCGCGGCACCAACGGCAGCTTGCCGGCGATGAGCCGGACCAGGTCGCCATACGCGGGGGCAGGCCCTTCGAGCACCGCCACCGACCCGATGTGCATCGGATTGTTGCCGTTCTCAACGTGGAGGAACGCAGCGTCCTGCGCGCTCATCACATCCACGTCACGTCCCTCCAGATGGCGACACAGCCAGGTATGGGCGGCGGACCCGATCCGCACGGCTGTCGATCATCACCCATCGCGGCCGGGATTGTCAGATCATCGGACGAGCTTCGACTTTCCCGGCCTGGCGCTGCAGGGAACGCACAACGCTGCCCAGGGCACCGCCGCCAGGCGCTCCTCCGGAATCGGCCGGCCACAGCTCACGCATCGCCCATACGTGCCGGCCTCGAGTCGCTCCAGCGCCTGGTCGATCTCCGCGACCGTCGAGTAGATGGTGCGTGCCTGGTATGCGTCGGTCATCCGCTCCACGGCGTAGGCGGTGGCATCGCCGATTCGCTTGCCAAAGCCGAGGTTGGCGACCTCGGCGGGATCGTGCGCACCCAGCTGATCGACCTTGGTGAGGATCTCTGAGCGCTTCTGCATCAGCAGATCGCGCGTCTGTGCCTGTGTGTCTGCCTGATCCATCGAAGCCGCAAGCGTACGCCGCGCTCCGGGCGGGTCGAGGGCGGGTTCGTGACCGGGTCCCGGCCGGCGGATCGAGTTCAGAGGGACCGCGCCGGCGGTCGAAATGTGGCGATTTGCCGATGGAAAGCGACCATTCCGTTGTCAGCGGGCGCGCTGCGAGACAGCAAACTCTCTCCGTGGCTACACGATCTTCTGATGTGCGCCTCGAGGTCCTGACCCGGCTCGGACACTCACTTCCGGGAGCACGGAGCCCGGCAGAGGCGTCCGCCGAGGTTGTCGACGCCCTCGCTGCCCTCGACGTCGCCGGCATTGTGAGCGCCGTCGAATCGGACATGGCGGTGGTGCTCGCCGTGAACGTCCCGCCGGCGCTGACGGCCAGGCTCTCCACACGACTGGCCGGGACCATGGTGGGAATGCGCATCCCCCTCGACGGCGTCGAATCCCTGCGCAAACCCGTCCGCCTCCGGCGCCCGTACTACGGCGCCGCCGACGCCTCCGAGACCCTCCGCCGGCTGACCACCGACTCCGCGCTCGCCAAGGCGCTGCCGAACGCGGCCGACGAGCGCGACGTCCTGGCGGTGCCGGTGACCTGCCGGGATCGCGTCGTCGCCGTGCTCTCGGTATGGGGACCAGGGGCCAGTCCGGAGCTCGGCCCAGTCCTCGAGGTGGTGGGCGCGATGCTCGGGGGTGCCTGGTCGGCGGAGGCCCAGCCGGCCGTCCAGCATTTCGATGCAGCGGCATCGCCCGCACCTGACCGCCGGATGCGAGGCACGATTGCATCCCTGCTCACCAGCGGCGGGATCGTCGCCGCGCTGCAACCGATCGTCCGCCTCGTGAATGACACCGTCATCGGCTATGAGGCGCTCGCCCGGTTCCCACCGCGGGCGCGAATCCATACGCCTGACCAGCTGTTCGGCGCGGCCGCCGCGCTGAACATGCAGTCGTCGGTCGACCGGGCGTGCGTACGGGCGGCACTGCAGGCGGCGTCCAACATCGGAGAAGCCGATCTCTTCGTCAATGTCCTGATCGGCACGCTCGTCGACCAGAGCGGTGTTGCCGCACTCGACAAAGCCGTCCATGACGCCCGGGTCGACCCGGCAGCCGTGGTTCTTGAATTCAGCGAACGTGAACCGGTGCCCGACCTCGCGTTGCTGCAACGCATTGCGGCGGAGTTGCGCGCGCGCGGCTTCCGGATTGCCGTCGACGACGCGGGGGCCGGCCACGCGAGCATGCGAGTGATTGCCGAGTTGCGCCCGGAGTTCATCAAGGTCGACCGCTCTTTGATCACCGCGATCGACGCCGACCGCGCCCGGCGGGCCCTAGTGGTGGCGCTCCTATCATTCAGCGGGCACATTGGCGCGCGCGTCATCGCAGAGGGAATCGAGACGCAGCGCGAGCAGGAGACGCTGCAGTCGCTCGGCGTTCAGTTCGGACAGGGCTGGCTGCTCGGCCGGCCCGTGCTTCCTCATCCGCTCAAGGGCGACACCTCGATGGAGGTGGTCGACGCGACCTGGTTCGCGCAGCGAGTGGTCTCCCCCACGCGAGTTGCGTCCGCGGTGTCGGAACCCACGGCTGCCGGAGAGATCGCTTCGGAAGGCCTGGTCTCGAAGGCCCGGCCGAGACGCGGACTCGCCCGCGCGCTGAGCGACGCCGCGCTGGCACTGCAGAGCGAGCACGACCCGATGCGGATCCTCGGCGTCATGGCCGAGCAGATGAGCCGTGTCGTTCCGGTCAGCGAGATGGCGATCTTCGTCGCCGACTACGAAACCTTCCGCCTGGTTCCGGTGCTTGCCACCGGGCCCGACCGCGACGAGATCATGGCTGACAGCATGGCGCTCGACGCCGGCATCACCGGCTGGGCCTTCGCGAAGGGCACGCCACAGAACATTCCCGACACGTCGAGGCACCCCCTTGCGCGGCAAATTCCGGGGACCTCCTACGTGCAGGAGTCACTGCTCCTCGTGCCACTGGTCGCGACCGAGCACAAGCTCGGCATCATCAACTGCTGGCGCCTCGGCGTCGACCAGTTCAGCGCAAGCGAGCTCGAGGCTGCGTCGCTGTTCGCGCACGTCGCCGCGTCCGCATGGCGCAACGCGCAGCTCTACGGTGAATTGGTCAACGCAGCGATGACCGACCCGCTAACCGGCCTCTACAACAGCCGCTGGCTGCGCGACGCCGGCGAGCGCGACATCGCCCGTGCAGCGCGCGACAGCAAGCCGCTGTCGCTGCTCCTCGTCGACCTCGACCATTTCAAGGCAGTCAACGACAGCGCCGGGCACGCCATCGGAGACGTCGTGCTCCAGCGGGTGGCGGCGCAGTTGCGCACCGCCGTGCGCGGATCCGACGCGGTGGTTCGACTCGGTGGCGAGGAATTCGTCGTGCTGCTCCACGAGTGCTCCGCGGAGGGCGCCACGATCGCCGCCGAGACGGCCCGCGGAGCCGTGCGCGATGTGGTCGTGCCAGAGGGATGCAGCCTGGAGAGCCTCACCGCGTCGATCGGCATCGCCACGTATCCGGAGCACGGCGCCACGCTGGACCTCCTGCTGGGTTCGGCGGATCGCGCGATGTACTCGGCGAAGCACGAGGGGCGGGACCGCTCGGTGCGCGCGACCGCGGCGGCCGGGGTGGGCAAGATCATTGCGCTTCCCCGGCGGCGCCCACCGCGTCCGAGTGCTCCTGGCGTCGTCTCCGGGGGCTGACCGGCCGCTCCGCTGAGCGGCGGCGAATGGTCAGGATCGCTCAGGCCGGCGCGCCCATGTGGGTGTGTGCCCACTCGCCGAGTGCGAGCAGCGCAGGTCGCAGCGCCTCGCCGCCCGGTGTCAGCCGGTAGAGCGACGCAATCGGCGGACCGTCGATCACCTCGCGCGTCAGCAGGCCGGCATCCCGGAGTTCGGTGAGGCGGGCCGAGAGCATGCTCTCCGTGATCCCCGGAATCGCGCGCGCGATCTCCGCGAACCGAGCGGGGCGCTCGAGGAGCACGCCGATCACGACCCCCGTCCAGCGCTTGCCAAGCACAGCGAACACCGAGGTCAGCGCGTCATCGCAGTGAATCGCCCCCGCCCGACACTCCTGATCCATCTCGCACCCCATGGTACCGGGCGGGCGATAGGAACTTGGGCTGCGCTAGCTCCGCGAGCGCTGCTGGCCAGAAGGCCGAGCGATGAGACCTGGCTCACGCCGGCGCGTCGCGAATATCACGGCGCCGTCACCTCATTTGCGCGCGGGATGACCGCTGTGCAACCGAACAACGCGACAGTGTCGCGGTCTGACCGGTAAGTGCGCTCGCGTACCGACCGCTCTCTGAGCCTCCAGCAACGTGATCGTGCGGCTTCCCCCATCCGTCTCAAGGTGACTCCAAGTGTCGGTATCGCTTCCCCTCGCCCGGGACACGCGTCAGCCCCGTCCAACCGCAATTCGAGTCGCGCGAAGCCACGAGCACGAGGTCATCGGTCGCGCTGAGCGGCGCGCCATCCACGAAAGCTCGAGCGGCCCAGAGGGGCTCTTGATCGCCTTGCTGGCGCTCTTCAACGAGTCCGACGACCTCGACGTGACGCTGCGCAAGACGCTCACGATTCTCACCATGGCGCTCGAGGGGCGTGTCGGCGAGATCTGGTTGCGCCGAGGCGAAGCGCGTGACGTCGAACTGCGCTACTCGTCGTCAGACGGCACTCCTGACCTCGTGGAGTTCGAGGCGGAAGGAGTGGCACTCGGTCTCGGTGCCGGGCCGGCACTGGTCAGCCGTGTGGTGAGGACCGGTCGCGCTTCGGCAGTATCCTCGGTGGCTGCGGCAGGCAGGGGCAGCCGTGCCGCAATCGCGGCATCGGCAGACATCCACAGCGCGCTGACCTTTCCGATCCGTGGCAAGGACTCGCTCGTCGGCGTGCTGGTCATCTTCCGGGAATCTCCGCTGCGGCCGTCACGCGCTGCACTGGCATCGATGCCGGTCATCAGCCGGCATCTCGGCCGCTTCATCGAGCGCACTCGCGCCGAGACGGCGGTTCACGAGTCCGCCATGGAACTTGCGGCACTTGCATCAACGGATACACTGACCGGTCTCAAGAATCGCCGCGAGTTCGACCGAGCATTGCGCACCATTCCGCGCCTGCCCTTTGCAGTGCTGTCGCTGGACGTCGACGGCCTCAAGTACATCAATGACACCGAGGGCCATGCCGGGGGAGACGCTCTCCTGCGAGTCGTCGGTCACACACTCGGACTGCTGGTCCGCGGCTGGGACGTGATGGCACGTGTGGGCGGCGACGAGTTCGCGGCCCTGCTGCCTGAGGTCGGTGTCTTCGGTGCCCAATTGGTCGCGGAGCGCATGCGCGTTGCCATGCACTCTCTCGTGCTCGCAACCGGGCCCGTCCGCATCACCGTCGGGTGGAGCGCCGCCCCTGCGGGCGCGGATCCTCTGTCCGTGTGGCAGCGCGCCGACGAGTCGCTGTATCAGGCCAAGCGCGCGGGTGGCGACCGGGTTACCGGGTCATCCTACGAGGGCGGCGAGATGGCCGACATCGCCGAGCGGTCGTATTCCGACGTGGTCACACGCCTCCTCGACGGCGGGTCACTCACCACGATGTTTCAGCCGATCGTGAGCCTCGACAACGGCGCCGTGATCGGCTACGAAGCACTCGCGCGTCCCGAGGGTTTCGCGGCGATGGACTCCGTCGAGGCGGTTTTCGAGGCCGCGCGGATTGGGGGCCAGATTCGCGACCTCGACTGGGTGTGCCGGCGCAGAGCGGTGGAGGATGCCCGGCTGCTGCCGAACGGCACCACCATCTTCCTGAACATCAGTGCGGCCGCACTCCTCGATCCGGTGCACGGTGTCGACCAGCTGCTGCTCCTCCTGAGGAGTACGGGACGGTCGCCGTCGAGTGTCGTGCTCGAGATCACCGAACACGAACGGATCCGTGACTACGACATACTCGCCCAGGTCCTCGACGCATATCGTGCTGAAGGGATTCGCTTTGCTCTCGATGACGTCGGTGAGGGACACGCCACCATCGAGCTCCTTGCCGCCTCGGGGAGCGAATTTCTCAAGCTGGGACGGAGCCTGACGATGACCTCCACTAAAGTCGGGTCACACGCCGCCATGGATGCGACCCTCGCATTTGCGCGGGTCAGCGGTGCCGCGGTTATCGCCGAGGGTGTCGAGAACGAGTTCGTCGCCGACCTCATGAAGGCGGGTGGCATCAGGCTCGGTCAGGGCTTCGGACTGGGCAAGCCAACCATAGCCACTGATCTCGAAGATGTCGCCGCGGCGCTCGCCGAGCGTGCGGCACTGAGCCAGCTGCGGCCCCGTCCTGGCGTGCCGTCCGTCAGCTAGCCAGGCGCTCTTCAGCGGCGGCAGGCTTCCTGCGTGCGCCCAGGGGACAGTGACGCGATGGGGGCATACAACACGCTCGCCCTCACCGCGACCACTGCCACGAGTCTTCATTCCACTTCCGCCGCCAAGGCTGCGCTGCCGCAGCGGAGGAGATCTGTTCGACAGCGCACATACGTGGGCATTGTTCGCGACTGTGACAACCGTCATGTTCGGAGCGCGCACATGACTTTGAGCTCGGGAACGTGGGTTCAGTTCGGCTGAGATCCTGTGGCATCGACACCGATGACTGTGGGTCGCAGCCCGGTGACGCGGTGTCCTACCGCTGCGGGTGGGGCTACGCTCGGGCGGATGGTCAGCGTTCTTCTCTCCGTGAACGATGGCCCCGGGTAGCCTTCGTGACCTGCGTCACTTGCTCGGAACGTATCAGAACGCTTCGGCGATCACCGGCGTCCTCCAGCTCGCTATCGACGCTCTCGACCTCGAGGTCGCGACCTTGCTTCGCCACGGCGAGACGGTGATGTCGGTGCATGTGCGTCAGCGTGCCTGTGCGGAGGCCGGCTCGGAGCGTCGCCCACAGACAACCGATGCCGCCTCGACGCCATTGCTCGGCCCCTGCATCGTGATCCCTGCGGGCGGCATGCGCTCGCGACGCGAGTGCGCGTTGCGTCTCCAGCGAGCTCCGGGCTCCCCCTTTACCGAGCAGGACCAGGCGATCGCTGCCGTGATCGCGGCCGCAGTCGTGTACACCGAGGCCGGGCTGGAGTTATTGACCCGCGAGGGCGGATGGGCGAGCGCCGAGACCGACGGTATGGAAACCGGCCGGCTGCGAAAGCTGCTGCGCGACCGCGACGCCCTGCTCGACCAGCTCTCCGGGATCCAGCGCGCGCTGTCGCAGCGGGCACCGCTTCGGGATATCCTCGACACCATCGTCGATGCCGCGTCCGAGCTCATCGGCGATGAGACGGTGAATCTCCGCCTCCGGGATCCCGTCGATCCGACGCATCTCATTCGCGTCGCCGGTCGCGGGTACTCCGCGGAGGTCGAGCCATTCATGGCGCGGATCCGCACGGACGAAGGGGCTGTCGGTCGCGCGTTCACCGAAGGCAGGCTGATCGTCGTCGAGAACTATCAGACGAGTCCCGACAGGCTCAAGGTGCTCGGTGGCGAGGGTCTCGAGGCTGCCATGTCGGCGCCGGTCGAGGAGAACGGCCACGTGATCGGTGCTCTCACCGTCGCGACGCACCGCCGCGGCCGTACCTACAGCCTGACCGAGCAGCAGATGCTGGTCACCTTCGCGGTCCACGCGAGCGTCGCACTCACCAACGCTCGAATCGCGGACTCGATGGCGCACCTCGCGTTTCACGATGCGCTGACCGGACTCCCCAACCGCGCACTGTTCATCGACCGGGTGACGCAGGCCCTGGCGCGCAGCAGCCGCACGACGCGGATCACCGCGGTGCTGTTTGCCGATCTCGACAATTTCAAGGCCATCAACGACAGCCTCGGCCATGCCGCCGGCGATGAGCTTCTGGTGGTCATCGCACGCCGGCTTCGTGAATCACTTCGCCCATCGGATAGTGCCGCACGGTTCGGCGGCGACGAGTTCGCGATTCTGCTCGAGGACATCGGGAGCGAGGTGCGGGTTGTCAACACATGCGAGCGAATCCTGGTGTCACTGGTCGCACCGGTCGCAATCCAGGGCACGATGATCGATCCTGGAGCCAGCATCGGCGTGGCCCTCAGCGGAGACGCGTTGAGCAACGCGGACAGTCTCCTCCGCGACGCCGACGTCGCGATGTACGCGGCCAAAGCCGCCGGCAAGGGCACGTACAAGCTCTTCAGCTCCACGATGCAGGCACACGTCGTCCGCCGCATGCAGCTCGAGTCGGACTTCTCGCAGGCGCTCGACTGATCGCCTCTCACCCGGCGGTGATGAGGACGACCGCGACCAGAGCGGCGACGACTCCGGCGACCTGAGCCGCACGAAGGCGTTCACCGAGCACGACCATCGAACAGAGGACGGTCGAGACCGGGTACAGCGAGACCAGCACCGCGATGATGCTGAGCAGGCCGCCGTGGACGGCCAGCAGGTACAGCGCGTTGGCGCTCACATCGAACACTCCCGCGGCGACGATGACGACCGGGTTGGCGGCGCCGAAGGATGGGACCCGGCGCGCCGCGGCGGAGACCAAGAGGAGGACTGCCACCGACGCGCCGCGCGCAGTCACCAGTGGCCAGAGATTTGCGTCCGGCGACGTCTTCGCGATGGCTACGTAGAAGAGGCCGAACCCGAGCCCCGCGCCGAGCGCGAGCAGCAGAGTCCCGCGCTGGAGGCGCGCTGTGCGATGTCCGCCGCCGCTGAGCAGCGCGACCGCGATAACCGCCGCGGCGATGCCCGCGTACTGCAGCGTCGCGGGGCGCTCGCCACCGCCGACGCCCACAACGATCGGCACCACCACGGCCACGACACCGGTGATGGGCGCGACCAGCGACATCGCTCCCGAGGCGAGACCGCGGTAGAGCATCGCGACTCCGGCAGCGCCGGCGAGCCCGGCAAGGGCGCCGTAGCCAAGGTCCGCGCCACTGGCTGTTCCACCGATGATCGTGGCGACCACGAGCATCCCGACAAGACCGACGCCCTGGGAGATGACGAGCACCGAGAGCAGGGACGTCGCCCGATTGGCGAATCCGCCAAGGAAGTCGCCACTTCCCCAGAGTGCAGCGGCGGCCAGCGCCAGTCCGATGCTCAGGCGGTGGTCACCGACGCCGCGGCCTGCAGTCCCAGCTCCTCGACCGATGCCTGGCGCATCAGATATTTCTGCACCTTGCCGGTCACGGTCATGGGGAACGAGTCGACGAGCTTCCAGTAGCGCGGAATCTTGTTGGTCGCGATGCGTCCGCGGCAGAAGGTCTCGAGCAATTCAGGGGTGGGCGCGCTCCCTTCCCTCGGCTTGACCCATGCCATCACCTCTTCGCCATAGCGCTCGGACGGGACACCGATGACCTGCACATCGCTGACGTCCGGATGCCCATACAGGAACTCCTCGATCTCGCGTGGATAGATGTTCTCGCCACCACGGATGATCATGTCCTTGATACGGCCAACGATGTTCACATAGCCTAGGTCATCCATCGTGGCGAGATCGCCGGTGTGCATCCAGCGCGCACTGTCGATCGCGTCGGCAGTCGCGGCTTCATTGTTCCAGTACCCGAGCATCACGCCGTATCCGCGCGTGCACAGCTCCCCGGATTCCCGACGACCCACGATCGCGCCGGTTTCCGGATCCACGACCTTCACCTCGACATGCGGATGCACCCTGCCCACGGTTCCGACGCGCTTTTCCAGCGGGTCGTCGAGTGCACTCTGCGTGGAGACCGGCGAAGTCTCGGTCATGCCGTAGCAGATGGTCACCTCACGCATGTGCATAAGCGACTGCACCTTCTTCATCACCTCGACGGGGCACGGTGAACCCGCCATGATCCCGGTGCGCAGAAGATTCAGGTCGTGCTTGTCGAATCCGGCGTGCTCGAGCTCGGCGATGAACATGGTCGGCACGCCGTAGAGCGACGTGCAGCGCTCCTGCTCGGTGATGCGGAGCACCGTGTCCGCGTCGAATGCCTCGCCGGGCACAACGATGCACGCGCCGTGCGACGTACAGGCGAGATTGCCAAGCACCATGCCGAAGCAGTGATAGAACGGCACCGGGATGCAGACCCGATCCTCGGGAGTGTATTTGACGGCCTCGCCGATGAAGAACCCGTTGTTGAGGATGTTGTGGTGGGACAGCGTCGCGCCTTTCGGAAAGCCGGTGGTTCCCGATGTGTACTGAATGTTGATCGGGTCGTCGAACTGAAGGACCGACTCGATCGCCGCGAGGGCTTCGTCAGAAACGCCGTTGCCATCACGCAGCAGCGAGCCCCAACCGTCCTCCAGCACAAGCGCCTCGCGAAGCTCGGGGCAGGCGCCCTTCACCTCGCGGAGCATGCGCACGTAATCGGCCTGGCGGAAGCTGCGCGCAAGAATCAGAAACGAGACTCCCGACTGACCAAGCGCGTATTCGAGCTCCGACGTTCGGTATGCCGGGTTGATGTTGACGAGAATCGCGCCGATCCGGGCGGTCGCATACTGGACGACCACCCACTCGAAGCGATTCGGCGCCCAGATGCCAACCCGGTCACCGCGCCGGACTCCGCGCGCGATCAGCCCCCGAGCCACGAGCGAGGTCTGCTTCCAGAGTTGCCGGTACGTTGCCCGATATCCCTGATGCGGGACGACGAGCGCCTCCGACTCACCGTGCCGCTCGACGGTCCGCCTGAGGTTCTCGCCGATGGTCTCGCCCAGCAGCGGCAAGGTGCTGGGCCCGGATGCGTACGACAGCATGCTGCGTCGACCTCCTCGTCAGGCGATGGACACGATGTGCGAGGCCGCACCTCGCAACCATACCCGGCGTGACGGCCGTAGACGAGCGGCGGCGACCGCGTCCGACCCAGGTTCAGCGCCACTTTCGCGACTAGGGCTGGCGGCAGTCCCTGACGAGCCCGGCCAGCGTTCGCACTCCTTCGGTGAGGACTTGCTCGTTGGCGCCGCCGAATCCCAGGATGAGCCCGGCCCGTCGCGGGGCCGTCGCATAGCAGGCGGAGAGCGGCGCCGGGAACAGGCCGTGATCCGCCGCGCGCCTCGCCACCTCCAGGTCATCGACGTGCTCGGGAATGAAAGTCACCAGGTGCAGTCCGGCGTCGGTGTTCTCGATGGTCAGCACATCGCCGGCATGTTCACGGATGGCGGCGATCAGAGCGTTGCGGCGGGCCAGGTAGATCGCACGCATGCGGCGCAGGTGCCGTGCGAAATGCCCTTCCCCGAGGAAGTCGGTGAGCACGAGTTGATAGAGCAGCGGCGAGAAGAGATCGAGCGCCTCGCGCATTCGGATGAACCTCGGGATCAACTCGTGCGGGACCACCAGATATCCGAGGCGCAGCGCCGGGAAAAGCACCTTGCTGAAGGTGCCGAGATAGATGACACGGTCACCCGTATCCATTCCCTGCAGGGCACCGAGAGTCCGGCTCGAATAGCGGAACTCGCTGTCGTAGTCGTCCTCGAGGATCCATGACTCGTTGCGTTCGGCCCAGCCGAGCAGCTCGAGACGGCGCGAGACCCCGAGCGAGACGCCGAGCGGGTATTGATGCGAGGGAGTCACGTAGACGAGCCGCGCGCGCTCCCCGAGCTGGGCGATCGCGGCGACGTCGATTCCGTCGCTGTCGACGGCGATCGGAGCGATGCTCGCCGCTGAACCCGCGAGCGCCGATCGCGCTCCGCGGTAGCCGGGATCCTCCATGCAGGCGATCGACTCCGGCGTGGCCAGGGTCATCGCGGCGAGCCGGAGGCCCATCTGTGATCCCGACACGACGATCACCTGGTCGGGGTCGCAGTCAACTGCACGAGCTGTGCGCAGATACGCCGCGATCGCGTCGCGGAGCGGCGCGTACCCTCCCGGGTCGGCGTAGGCAAGCAGGTCCTCGCTGAGCCGGCCCGCGTGCCGCCGGGTGAGCCGCGCGAAAGTCTCATTGGGGAAGCGATCAAGGGCTGGGAGGCTCTTGAAGACTCCCGAGCCATCGTCGCGCCGGCTGCGACGCGGGCTCGGCGTGACCACGAAGGGCCGCTTGGGGGTGGGCGGCATTGCACGGCGGAGTCGCATCGGCCTCGCGACCTCATCGGGGATACAGTCGCGGACATACGTCCCAGAACCGACCTTGCCCTCGAGATATCCCTCGTGGAGCAACTGCTCGAACGCGTTGAGCACTGGAAGGCGCGAGATCTGCAGCTCGGCGGCAAGTGTGCGGGTGGATGGAAGCCGCTGACCGGGCCCAAGCCGTCCGCTCAGAATTGCCATGCGATAGCCGTCGTAGATCTGCGTGTAGAACGGCACGCCCGACGCACGATCGAATGGGATGTATGGAGTGAGTCCGGCGCTCGGCGCGGTCTTCATGGAAACGAGCGTCGGAAGTGCCTGGCCGCCGGTGAACAACGAGGCGACGCCAGAGGCGTCGTGGGGCAGAGACTCACGTCACTCCGACGGCCAGGCACCATCAGCCTGACGTTGCGGCGCGCAAAACGCGAGTACCACTTCCGCGCATTCGAGAACGGCCATTCCACCAAGCCACTTTGCGCGAATCGCATCGTGCCATTTTGTACGTTTGCAGGCCACTACTCATCACCCATCAGAATGATTTTTCGCGCGTGCACCACATTGGAGCGATTGCCTGAGCTCCGTGGTGGGCGCGAACGCACCCACGACGCGAATACGAAATCCCTTTCCCCGTACCACTTTCGCTGAAAGCCGCCGAGCCATTCTGCAGGTTGCGCCGAACTACTTCATCACCCGTTGGAGTGAATTTCGTCCAGAACTCTTTGATCGCGCGTAGCCGTTACGTATCGTGCGCGTCAGGATTCGTGGAGGTTGTTCTGAGGAGATACACATGGCGTCGAAACGCATGTTGGGACGGAGGAGCGTCGTCGCCGCAGCGGGACTCGGAGTACTGGTACTCGCCGCCTGTGGGAGCAACAGCCCCTCCAGCACGGGTCCGGCAGTCACCAAGACCACGGCGACGTTCGCCGAGGGTCCGGGGTCGCAGCCGAACTACATCTTCCCGCTCGCGTCACTCGCCTATTTCAGTGTCGCGAACCTCAGCCAGTTCCAGTACCTGATGTACCGGCCGCTCTACTGGTTCGGCGACAACGGTCAGGTGCAGCTCAACCCGAGCCTCAGCCTCGCCGACGCCCCTGTCTACTCCGCGGACGGCAAGTCGGTGACCATCACCCTCAAGGGATGGAAGTGGTCGGACGGAACCCAGATCACCGCCCGTGACATCCAGTTCTGGCAGAACCTGGTCACCGCCAACAAGGAGAACTGGGCCGGCTACTCGCCTGGCGAGTACCCGGACAACGTCCTGAGCACGACCATCAACCCGAGCAACCCGCTGCAGATCACCTTCAACCTCAGCCAGGCGTACGGCTCGTACTTCTTCACCTACAACGAGCTGAGCCAGATCACCCCACTGCCCCAGCAGGTCTGGGACAAGGAGTCGGCCACCGGTCCAGTCGGTAACTACGACGAGACCCCGGCCGGCGCGCAGGCAGTGTTCAAGTTCCTCGATGCGCAGTCGAAGTCGATCTCGACCTACGACACCAACCCGCTCTGGCAGGTCGTCGACGGACCGTGGAAGCTGAAGTCGATGGACACCGCGGGCGACGTCTCGATGGTCCCGAACCCCGGCTACGGCGGACCGATCAAGCCGACTCTGACCCAGTTCAACGAGGTTCCCTTCACGCAGGCCGGAGCCGAGTTCAACCAGCTCAAGGCGGCGACCTCGGTCACCAACACCACCGTCGACTACGGCTATCTCCCCGCCAACGACGCACTGCAGAAAAGCTCGCTGAACAGCGCCTACAACTTCGAGCCCTGGATCGGATGGCAGGTCCTGTTCTTCCCGGAGAACTTCACCAACCCGACCAGCGGCCCGATCTTCAAGCAGCTCTACTTCCGACAGGCGATGCAGGACCTGATCGACCAGAACACCTTCATCAGCAAGGCGTTCTTCGGGTACGCCTACCCGACATACGGCCCGGTGCCCACCAAGCCGTCCTCGACGTTCGTCGACTCGTTCGAGAGGAGCAATCCCTACCCCTACAGCCCGAGCAAGGCAAGGTCGCTGCTGCAGGCCAACGGGTGGACAGTCAATTCAGGCGGTGTGAGCACGTGCACCAGCCCGGGCACCGGCACCGGCCAGTGCGGCGCGGGAATTCCTCAGGGCGCCAAGGCCTCCTTCAGCCTCCAGTACGAGAGCGGTCAGCCTTCGCTCGACCAGGAGATGGCACAGCTGAAGACCGATTTCGCGCAGGCCGGCATCGCCATCGATCTGACGTCCGCGCCCTTCGACACGGTGATCGGGAACGCGATCCCGTGCAAGACCGGGCAGGCCTGCACGTGGGACATGGAGTTCTGGGGTGGTGGTTGGATCTACGCCCCTGACTACTACCCGACCGGCGACGAGCTGTGGTCGTGCACCGGTTCCGGCGCCAGCGTCCAGTACGCGGGCTCGGACTCCGGCGGTTACTGCGACGCGCAGGCGGAGCAGGACATCGTTGCGACTGAGGACAGCAACAGCGTCTCGACGCTCTATACCTACGAGAACTACCTGGCCGCACAGCTCCCAGTGATCTGGCTGCCGGTTGCGGATGCGCAGCTCTCGGAGATCAACAAGGACCTGAAGGGCACCGGCCCGCAGGATCCGCTCCTCCAGATCTACCCGGAGAACTGGCGCTGGTCCTGACCTCGATACTGCGACAACTCCAGCAACACGGCGACATCGACAGGGGATGCCGGCTTCAGGCCGGCATCCCTTACTCGTTTTGTTCCGAATGGCATGCAGCAGCGAATCCGGCCATCGAGGGGAACGTCCAGTCAGGCGTCGGCGTCTCGGGCGGCGGTGGCGTCGCACCCCAGCCGTGACGGGCTCTTCGACGGTCGATCCACACCGTCGGAAGCCCTAGGCTCCGGGCCGGAACATGGTCGTGGAAAAGGCTCTGGGCAACGTGCAGCAGACGGCCGTCTTCGACGCCCATTGCGCGAACGGCCTCCACCAGTACCTCGAAGTTCTTGAGCGTTGGTTTGTACGAGCCGACGTCCTGCGCGGTGATGATCGCGTCGAAGTGGACGCCCAGCCTCGCATTGCTCATCGCGAACGACGCGCGGTCGACATTGGAGAGGATGACGAGCTTGTACTGTTGCGAGAGCGCACGCAGCGCAGCCGGCGAATCTGGGAACGCCGGCCAGTCTCCCACCGAGGTTGCGAGCCGCTCGGACTCGGCTGCGCTGACGTCGACGCCCAAGCTCGCGCCGAGGCTGCGCATCGCGGCATCGAGGATGTCTGGGTACAACGCCGCAGGTTGCTCCGCCTCCCATCGAGCCTCGATCTGCGCATACCGCTCGAGCAGCTCCTCGCTGGTTGCGGTCACGCCGTGCGCGCTCGCCCATGGGCCGAGGACCGCACCGATGCCCGCCTCCCAGTCGATCAAGGTCCCGTAACAGTCGAAGCTCACCGCGTCGAAATCAGTCAGCTGCATCTGGCAGCTCATTCTCGCCACTCTGGCGCTGATTGGTAGTCTTCGCGCGGTGGACAACGCTGCCGACGGGCCTGCATACCTCGGCCCGACCACGTTCTGCAAGGTGCCGCTCCTGACGAGCGCCGCTCAGCTCGACGATGTCAAGCCCGATGTCGCAATCGTCGGGGCACCCTGGGACGAGGGCGTCACCTACCGCCCCGGCGCCCGTTTCGCACCGCGGAGTGTGCGCACCGCGTCGTACCAGGCCGCCGAGTGGCACCTCGAGCTCGAGGTTGCGCCGCTCGAGGTGTTGCGCGTCGTGGACTACGGCGATGCCCTCTGCCTGCCCGGCTTGGCGGAGGCTTCCCATGCGGCGATCCGCGAGCGGGTCGGCGACGTCGCGCAGCGAAGGATCATCCCGATGGTCATCGGCGGCGACCACTCCATCACCTGGCCGTCGGCCACCGCGGTTGCCGCAGCGTATTCGCCTGGGAGCGTCGGGATCGTGCACTTCGATGCCCATGCGGACACCGGCAACAGCAGTTGGGGAAATCTGTACTCCCACGGATCACCGATGCGCCGCCTCATCGAATCAGGCGCGGTTTCGGGCCGCAACTTCGTGCAGGTCGGGTTGCGCGGGTACTGGCCGCCCAAGGACGTGTTCGAGTGGATGCGCGACCAGGGGATGCGCTGGCACCTGATGGGCGAACTCCGTGATCGGGGCGTCGCGGCCGTCATCGAGGACGCGATCGCCCAAGCGCTCGACGGACCGCAGTACATCTATCTCTCGGTCGACATCGACGTGCTCGACCCCGGGTTCGCGCCAGGCACTGGGACGCCCGAGCCAGGTGGTATGCAACCGGTCGATCTGCTCCACGCGATTCGGCAGATCGTGCTCCGCACCGACATCGTCGCCATGGACGTCGTTGAGGTGTCACCGCCCTACGACTGGGCCGAGATCACCGCGCAGAACGCGCATCGCTGCCTGCTCGAGGCGATCTCGGCACTCGCCGTGAAACGTCGCGACGGCGCGGCAGGGGCCGCCTGAGTCAGTCCCGCACGGGTTGAGCGACTGCGCGCACCGCGCCGCGGGCAGGCAGACCGAGCGCAAGCGGCAGCCCGAGGATCCCGATGACCGCAAGTGCCGCAAGCGGGAGGTACGCGTTGCCCATCACCGCCTGAATCACGAGCACCAGGACGACGCCACCGAGGTTCCCCGCCATCAACAGGAATCCGGCGGCCGCGCCCTCTCGCGCGCGTCCCGCGTGCACCGCCGACCAGTCGAGCACGACCGGAAGGCAGGCCATGAGCACGAACCCGGCCGCGAACAGCCACACCACGAGCCACGCGATCTCATGGCGAAGATCCGTCGCCGCAAACGCGATCGCGGAGACCGCGAGCGCGATGATGAGCATCGGGCGGCGCCAATCGCGCGCCGCGACTACCGGTGGCAGGATTGCCGCCCCGACGATTCCTCCGGCGGTGAGCACGGCGATGAGATTGCCCGCCGCACCGCCCTGGCCGAAGTTCGCGAGCACCGGCTGCAGCCAGGTCGCCACGGCGTTGTACACCCCCATGCCGATGAAGATGAGCCCGGCGAGCAGCCACATGAATCGATCCCGGAGCAGCCAGCGAAGGCTCACGGCAGTGGACGCGTCATCCTGATACAGGGCGGGCACGCGGAGCAGAACGAGCATGAGCACCGCGGCAACCACTGAAGGGATCGCCTCGACGGTGAGCACCAGCCCGAGGCCGCCCGCGGAGAACAGTGGACCGGCGATGAGCACCGAGGCGAGGATGCCGAGGAACAGCGCAACGCTTCCGATCGAGATGGCGGTCGCGCGCTCCGGCTGCGGGAAGTAGCGGGCGGCGACCTTGGTGATGCTGTTGAGCACGAATGGCTGGCCGGCAGCGATCACGAACTGTCCGGCGAGCTGGACGCCAAACGACGTGGGTGCGGCGATGCGCAGCAGGGCGCCCGCGCCGGTGAGCACCGCGCCGATCGCCAGGGCGTGGGTGAACCTTGTGTCGAGCCACCTGCCCACGGGGAGGGCGAGTACCACGTAGACGAAGGGAAAGATGGCCGCGAGGTCGCCGACGGTGCCGACATCGGTGTGCAGGACACGCGCCGAGTCGGTGTCGATCGCCGCAAAGCTGAGCCAGAGCAACTGCGTGCAGGCCGCCAGCAATGCGTAGACAAGGAGGATCGCCCAACGGATCCCGCGAGCACGGGTGGTGTCGGTGCTCAAGCGTTCAACCTCTCGTACACGCCGTGGAGGCGATGGTACAGGCGGCGATATTCCGCGTACATGGGCGCGTAGACGTTGCGCGCTTGCGGGTCGGGATCGAAGGTGGCGTCGAGCAGAACCCGCGCTGCTGCGCCCGCCAGGTCGATGTTTCCCAGCGACATCGACGCGAAGAGTGCCGCGCCGCGGAGGTTTGCGTACATCGGCGCGGCCACGCGTTCGATGCGCCGCTCGAGGATGTCGGCATGGATCTGACACCAGAGATCCGAGACCGCTCCGCCACCGAGGATGCGAAGCGTGGTCATGGGCCGTTTGATGAACCGCTCCACGGAGTCGAGCAGCCAGCGAGCGTTGAACGCCACCCCCTCGAGCACGGCGCGCACCAGGTGAGCGCGCTCAGTGGTCATCGAGATGTTGAGAAACGCGGCGCGCAGTGTTCGATCGTCCACAGGGCTCCGCTCGCCGTTGAGCCATGGCGTGAACAGCACCCCGCCGGCACCGGGCGGTACCGTCGACGCCAGCGCGGTCAGCTGCTCATATCCGTCATTCCCGGACGCAGCGGTGCCACCGCACACGCCGACCGAGTCCCGCAGCCACTGCAAGCACAACCCCGCGGTCTCGTGGTTGTTGGCCACGAGATACGAGCCCTTGCGGAGCGCGGGAACCGACGCGACCTGGTGCAACACGTCGGTGCGCTTGAACGGCACCTCGCACCCGATCCATGCGCTCGTGCTGATGGTCACGTGCCCGGCGTAGGGCGCCACCGCTCCAGAGCCGATATACGCGGTGTGCAGGTCCGGGATCCCCGCGACGACTGGGATTCCCTCCGGAACCCCGAGCTCCGCGGCGACCGCGGTCTGCAGACCTCCGAGGACGCTGCCGGTGGGCACCATCTCCGGGAGCTTTGCGGGCTCGCGACCCGACCGGCGCACCAGCCCCGGCTGATAGTCGCCCTTGCCGCGCGGACGATTGTCGGTGAGCCACGACAGGATCATCGAAGCCTGAGTCGCAGCCCGCCTGCCGGTGAATCGCATGCCGAGGTAATCCAGCGGCTCGAGGAGCGTCTCGACCCGCGCGTAGACATCGGGCTCGCGAGCTGCGAGATACAGATGATGTCCGAGCGGATCGGCTCCGCCCGGCGATGGAGCGCCACCGGTGAGACGCAGCCAGCTCACGAGATTGGCCGGCGAGTAGCCGACGATTTTGAGAGCCCCGCCAAGGCGTTGCGCCGCAAGCGCGCGTCCACGCGTGTCCGACCAGAGCATGCACGGAGCAACCGGGTCACCGTCCTTGCCCACCGCCACCGTCGATCCCCACTGACCGGTGATCCCCACCCCCACCGCGGCGGCCGGATCGACCCCGTGGCTCAGGACTTCCGCGACGCCCTCGCGGATGCCGTCCCACCACGCATGTGGGTCCTGCACCGCGCCCCCGTCATCGCTGAACGCCGTCGCCACGCTGCGATGCGCGACCGCCAGCAGCTCGCCCGACAGCGTGACCGCACCGGTTTTCGGCCCCCCGGTTCCAAGATCCACCGCGAGGATCCACGGCTCGGCCATCCGGGTCAGGGGACCACGTCGTACATCGCGTCCAGAGCGGCGGCGAACAGCAGGTCCAGCGCCTCGTTGCCCTCGGGGGAGCCGCCAAGCCCGTAGAGCGCGCCGCTCCGCGCCGGACCGAGCCCTGGGGTCTTCGCGTACGCAACGGCGTCGCGCAGGTCGGCGAGGAAAGCGTCGGCAACGCCATCGGCGGTATTCGGTCGCGTGACACAGAAGTGCAGCCCGGGCGGGAGCTGCAGCGCGTTGAGGCGCCATCCCTTGCTGATCAGGAAATCGTTGACGTGGTAGATGTCGATGCCGCGCCCGCGGAAGGCGATGATGAATGTCGGGTCGCCGAAGACCTCGAGCTCCGGGATGGTCGCGATGCCGGTGAGGATCGTGGCCGCGGTCTCGAAGATCCGTTCGGCGATCTCCATATATCCCTGCTCGCCCAGGCTGAGCATCGCGGCCCACGCGGCCGCCACGACTCCCCCCGAACGGCTGCCCGAGAGCCCCGGCGACATGTAGATGCCGCCCGGCCAGTCCGGGTAGCTGAAGTACTGGTAGCGGCGCAGCGTACTGTTCCGATACAGGAGCACCGATGTGCCCTTGAGCGCGTAGCCGAACTTGTGGGTGTCGGCGGAGATCGACGTGACTCCGGGGAGCCGGAAGTCGAACACAGGTATCGGATATCCCAGCCGCTCCGCCCAGGGAAGGATGAAGCCTCCCATGCATCCGTCCACGTGGAACCCGAGATCATGCTCGAGCGCGAGCGCCGATATCTCCTCGATCGGATCGATGAGCCCGTGCGGGTAGTTCCCGGCCGAACCGACAATCGCGATCGTGTTCGGCGTCACGTGCTCGCGCATCCAGTCGACGTCGGCGCGCCAGTCGTCACGCACCGGCGCCTGGATGATCTCGATGTCGAGCATGTGCGCGGCCTTCTGCAGGGCGACGTGCGCAGTGACCGGGATGATCACCTCCGGGGCGGCGATGCCCTTCTCCACCCTCCCCCGCTCGCGGTACACGAGCATTGGATTGATAAGGCTCTCGGTACCGCCGAAGGTCACCACCCCGCACACCTCCTCCCCGGGATGATGCTCGGCGACGGCCGCGCCGTTCAGCAACGACGCCGTCATCGCGACGATCTCGCCCTCGAGCTTGGTGGCACTCGGATACATGTCTCGTTGCAGGACATTGGCGTGCGCGAAGAGTCCGTATGCCTCGGTGAGGAACTGGTAATGGTCGTGCCCGCCGTGATAGATGGAGCCGGAGACGCGACCAGCATTGCCCATCCGGTCCTCCTCCTCCGCCATGGCACCGAGCTCGGCAAGGATGCTCTCGCGCGAGCGTGGCTCGGCGGGGATCCGGTGGTACGCCTCGAACCGGTCTCGATAGGGGTGGAAGTCGATGAGCGCCGCGAAGTCTCCCTCGGGCTCTTGCTCGGGCTCTTGCTCGGGCTCTTGCTCGGGCTCGGAATGGGACTTCTGCTCGGACTTGCGGGATGCCTGGGGCACGTGGTCTTCCTCCATCGCCGCCGGATTGTCGTCGAAGCGCGCTCGTGGGCGCAGAAGCGCCGGCGCGTCTATGCTCGCCGGCGATGGCTGATGACGTCGTAATGGTCGAAGCGGCCGGCCGCGAGGTCCCGATCACCAACCCGGGCAAGGTCTATTTCAACGAACGAGGCGATACCAAGCTCGACCTGGTTCGCTACTACCAGTCGGTCGAGGATCCGTTGCTCCGCGCCATGGGTGGGCGGCCGGTGCTGCTCCAGCGATTCCCCAATGGGGCGAGCGGGCCGTCGTTCTTCCAGAAGCGCGTCCCGGACGCCCGTCCCGACTGGCTCGAGACGACCATCGTGAGCACCCCCAACGGCACCACGGCGCGGGCGCTGGTGGCCGCCGACCTCGCGCATGTCCTCTGGGCGGTGAATCTCGGGTGCCTCGGCTTCCACGTCTGGCCGTCCAAGGCCAATGATCCGGAGCACGCGGACGAGCTCCGCATCGACCTCGACCCCAGCCCCGGCGTCGTGTTCCCGATGGTGCGCGAGGCGGCGCGTGAGGTTCGCGCACTGTTCGATGAGCTTGGCGTGCTCTGCCTCCCCAAGACAACGGGCAACCGGGGTATCCACGTCTACGTTCGGCTCCTGTCCGAGTGGACCTCCTACGAGGTTCGCTCGGCGGCGGTCGCCGTGGCACGTGAGCTGGAGCGCAGGCGACCCGATCTGATCACCGCCGCCTGGTGGAAGGAGGAGCGCGGACGCCGCGTCTTTGTCGACTTCAATCAGAACGCTCCCCACAAGACCATCTTCGGCGCCTGGTCGGTCCGGGCCCGTCCGGGGGCGCAGGTGTCGACCCCGTTCTCCTGGGACGAGCTGGAGGCGATCACGCCCGACGTCCTGACCATCGCGACGGTGCCACCCCGGGTCGCCAGCGACGGTGACCCCTGGCTGCCGATGTCCACCGCACCGCAATCCCTCGAACCCGTGCTCGCGCTTCACGAGCGGGATACCGCGGCGGGACAGGTCGATGCGCCATGGCCGCCCCAGTACCCGAAGATGCCCGGAGAGCCGTCCCGGGTGGCGCCGAGCCGGGCTCGGAAGCCCGAAAACCCCGCCTGAGGATTGCGCCGAGCGGGCCATTTGGGTCGCGATGTAACCTCCGCGTGTATACGGTGAGTCGTCCCCGAGAGGAGGTGGCCGACGGGCAGGCTCGGGAGTCTCTCCGCGCGTCAATCACTGGCGGCATGTTCATGGAGGAGAGCCCTTGGGATTCATGTTGCGACGCCGTCGGGATCAGGGCGTCTGATCGACGGCCGTGAGCGCGTCGCAGCGGACGCGCCTTTCGTCAGGACCGGACTCGGCGCACCGCGCCGAGCAAACACTTAGGGGGAACTTCGAACTGATGATTTCCATGCCAAAGCGCATGACGGGCTTGCTTTCGGGATCGGGCCTGCTTGCGGCAACACTGCTGACCGTCGGCGGATCCGGCGCGGCCGTTGCGACAACCGCGATGGGGGCACCGGTGCCGCTCGCGCAGCTGCTCAGCAACCACGCGTTCCTGACTCCGCCAACCACCGCGGACTGCATCGAGCAGACCGGCCTCGCCTGCTACGCGCCCTTCCAGTTCCAGAAGGC
>Ga0182015_10001170_pt1 | contig 35635 bp, 23 predicted proteins | sample 712P3MmetaG_FD_120478 | JGI IMG/M metagenome (GOLD analysis project Ga0182015, IMG submission 120478) | Permafrost microbial communities from Stordalen Mire, Sweden - 712P3M metaG | ecosystem: Environmental > Terrestrial > Soil > Wetlands > Permafrost | place: Sweden: Stordalen | collected...
TAGCTCGAAACTGCGATGAAATCGAGCGAAGTGTCCAAATTGATTTCACGAACGAGATCCGAGAGGAAAATGCACGCGCCCTTCAGAACGCCGACCAGATGCAGGCGCTCGCCCTTGAAATCTCTCGTAATCTGCCGGGCGACTTCCTGAACACGCTTCTTGATTGTGGCACGGCGAATGAGAACTTTGAGATGGTTTCGCCCTTTTTCTGACATCGACGATTATCCCCTGACGAGAAGGCGGGTACTCTAACCCACGGCGCTGGGGATGACAAGAAGCGGAAATCCTACGCCTACTGCAAAGTGAGTCGGTCGAGGCCGGCAACGGATTCAATTGCAATTACAGAGCGAGTTTCACTTGCCTTCAGACGCGGGCGCGAGCGGCACGCGAGGCTTCGTCCCGTGCGGCGCGGCGCGAAGATATTGCGCCGGCCACGTCTCCGGCTGTCCCAACTCCCTCGCTGCTCGCAACGGCCAATACGGATCGCGCAAGAACTCTCGGGCGAGGAAGACCAAATCGGCTTGTCCGGTTCGAATGATGTGATCTGCCTGCGCGGGATCTGTGATCATCCCAACCGCGCCCGTCCGAATGCCGGTGTCCCGCAGGATTCGTTCGGCAAATTCCGTCTGGTATCCCGGTCCGATGGGAATCTGCGCCTTCGCAACCGTGCCCCCAGATGAACAGTCAATCAAATCCACGCCGAGCGGACCGATGCTTCTCGCCAACTCGACGGATTGCTTGATGTCCCAGCCGCCTTCGACCCAATCGGTCGCGGAGATTCTCACGAAAAGCGGAAATTGCGCCGGCCACTCACGGCGGATTTCAGCGATCACTTCGCGCAGCAGCCGTGTTCGATTCTCCAGCGATCCGCCATACTCATCTTCGCGTTTATTGCTCAGTGGCGAGAGGAATTGATGCAGCAGATAGCCATGAGCCGCGTGAATCTCGATCAGCCGGAAGCCCGCGTTTCTTGCGCGCAGCGTGGCAGCGCCAAATTCACGAATGATGGACTTGATGTCATCTCTCGTCAGGGCTCGCGGCGTGGCGTAGCCTTCGGAAAATGGAATCGCGCTCGGCGCAACCGGCTGCCAGCCGCCCTCAGCAATTGAAATCGGCGTGCCGCTTTCCCACGGCCGCCGCGTGGACGCCTTGCGTCCGGCATGCGCCATCTGTATCCCAGCAACACTTCCGTGCTCATGCACAAAATGCGTAATCCTCGCGAGAGGCTCGACGTGCGCATCGCTCCAAATGCCATGATCCTCAGGGCTGATGCGGCCTTCCGGCGATACGGCGCTCGCTTCCACGATCACAGCTCCGGCGCCCCCGACAGCGCGGCTCCCGAGATGCACGAAGTGCCAATCCGTCGCGAGACCATCCACGCACGAATACTGGCACATCGGAGACATCACGATCCGATTGCGCAGCGTCACACCGCGAATCTCGAACTCGGAAAATAAATGAGCCACCTCGGTTATCTCCTATGCAGGAACCACGCGATCAGATCAATCGCAGCGCCGCGCGGGCTTCCTTGATTGACTTGTCTTTCCAATGCCGCGAGAAATTGTCGAGGGATGAGAACGAGCGGCTGTTCATCCGATCGATATAGAGAGTCCCGAGAAGATGATCGATTTCGTGTTGCAAAATGCGGGCGTACCAACCCGAAGCTTCAATGACCTTCGGCTTTCCGTGCTCGTCAAGGCATTCCACGCTCACATGATGGGCACGTGGAACCATCGCGGAAAATCCCGGCAGGCTAAGGCAGCCTTCGTAGAACTCCACTTTCTGCGGGCTCGTCTTTCGAATCTTCGGATTGATGATGACGTGAAAAGGAACCGCTTTTCGTTCGCGTTCGGCGAGCTTTTCGCGCGAGGCATCCTTGTGGTATTCAGCGAGATCTTCGATCACCGCGATTTGCAGTGATACGCCTATCTGCGGAGCGGCAAGGCCTACGCCGGGAGCGTCGCGCATGGTCTCGCGCATTCTCTCGATGAGTTTCCGAGTTGAATTGCTGGAAATTTCAGCGGCAGCGAGCGGCTGGGCTTTCTGCCGCAAAACTGGTTCGCCAACGTGGACGATTTTCAAGAGCACGCTCCGGTCACCACCACGCAGCCTGTCACTCAGCCCAATCGGCAATGAAGATGTTTGTCTCGTGCGGCGCTTTGCCGTTCCGGTTTGAGGCCCAGACGAGCCGCTTGCCATCCGAACTGAACATCGGGAAGCCGTCAAAGTCAGGATGGTACGTGATGCGATCGAGCCCGCTGCCATCCTCGTTGATGATGTAGAGATCGAAATTCCGGGGATTGTTGGGGTCCGCGACGTTCGAGGCGAAAATAATCCTTTTTCCATCCGGATGCCAGAACGGCGCAAAATTCGCGGCGCCATTGTGGGTCACCTGGTGCTTGTGTCTGCCGTCCGCATCCATTACCCAGAGTTCCAAGTTTCCAGGCCGAATGAGCCCGCGGGAAAGAAGCTCTTTGTAATCGGCGATTTCCTTCGGCGTCGTTGGATGCTCGGCGCGATAAACAATTTTCTTACCGTTATACGAAAAAAATGGGCCGCCGTCATAGCCAAGCTCGTGCGTCAATTGACGCACGTGAGTGCCGTCAATATTCATCGTATAAACGTCAAGATCGCCGTTGAGGTGGACGTGAAGACAATACGCTTTCCGTCCCGGCTGATGGTCGACTCAGCGTCGTAGCCCGGGCTGTACGTCAATCTCCGCAGATCGCTGCCATCGGTCTTGGCTGTGTAGATTTCATACGTGTCGTAAATCGGCCAGACATAACCGTGCGAATAGTCGGGCTTGGGTGGGCACGCCGGGCTCGCTTCGTGCGTGGAAGAGTAAAGAATCCGTTCACCGGATGAAAAAAAATATCCGCAAGTCGTGCGGCCTTTCCCGGTACTGACAAGCTTCGGAGTTGCCGGCTTTCCATCGGGCGTATCCACGGGCATCGTGTACATCTGGTCGCAGGGCACATTGTCGCCCTGGTGCTGGAAGATGAGGAATTTGTCGTCAATTGAGAAATACGCTTCGGCATTTTGCCCGCCGAATGTGAGTTGCCTGACGTTGCGTAGATGTTTTTCCGAGGGTAGCGCGAGAGGCTGTAACTCACCCTGAGGATTTGCGGCTTCTTGACCGCGGCTTACAGCGGGCGCAAGCGCGGTAAGCACCAGCGCTGACAAAACCATTCTATGAATCAAATGACCCCTCAAAGTTACCTTCCGCGAATTCTGCGACGTCGACTCATATTACCGCTAGGCCGCCATCGCGCAATCGTCGTTTTGGATGCAAAACCGAGTCGCGCGATGCACGAAGCTCTGTAGATCGGCGAAAATAAATCGCGCGGCACGCCTTGCTATAGCGAACCCGCAGCTTCCGGCAGCTCGATGTGTTAACCTTCGTTCGACTTCATTCATCTAGTTTTTGTTCTCTTGGAATGTTTTCCGATCGCACAAACTGGAATCTTCAGCCGAATCGTCTCAGTGCCGCGCTGGCTCGGCATCGAGCCGCGAAAAAACCGCTCCTCGACCTCACCGCTTCCAATCCTACCCAATGCGGATTCGCCTATGATAGCGATTCGATTTTTGGAGTATTGGGGAATCCGTCCGCGCTGATTTACGAGCCCGAGCCGCGCGGACTCGTGGAAGCGCGAAAGGCGGTCGCAAAGTATTACGCGGATCGGGGAATAGCGGTGCCGAACGACGACATCATTTTGACAACCAGCACCAGTGAAGCGTATTCATACGCCTTACGAACGCTTTGCAATCCCGGCGATGAAATTCTAGTTCCGCGGCCGAGCTACCCTCTTTTCGAACTTTTGGCGGAAATTCAAGACATCAAGTTAGTCCGGTACGCGCTCGTGTATGACCACGGCTGGCAGATTGATTTTCACTCACTCGAGCGCACCATCACGCCACAAACTCGCGCGGTAATCGTGGTTCATCCGAATAATCCAACTGGGCACTACGTTAAAGCGGAAGAGTTGACTCAGCTCAATGCGGTTTGTTCAACGCGCGGCCTTGCGCTCGTCGCCGACGAAGTCTTCCTCGATTTCAATCTCGACAATGAAACGCCGGGCAGCCTCGCTGCGAACGAGGCGGCCTTGACGATCACAATGAGCGGAATCTCAAAGATTTGTGGCTTGCCGCAAATGAAAGCCGCCTGGCTGATCACCAGTGGTCCTCAAAAATTGAAGACAGAGGCCCTGGCGCGTCTAGAAGTCATCGCCGACACCTATCTCTCGATGAACGCACCAATCCAAGCCGCTTTGCCGTCGTTTCTTGAGGAGCGGCACGAAATCCAAGGTCAGATTAAGGATCGCGTAAAGCACAATCTGAAACAGCTCGACGTGCAACTCGCGCCACATAAGACCTGCGGCCGATTGAAGCTCGAAGGCGGCTGGTATGCAGTGCTTCGCGTGCCCGCAACGCGCTCGGATGAAGATCTCACAATCGATTTGCTGGAAAATCGAGAGGTATATGTACACCCGGGGCATTTCTACGATTTCGAATCGGATGGCTACTTGGTCGTGAGCCTCATCACGTCGCTAGCGGATTTTGCAGAAGGAATTAAGCGCGTGCTCTCGATCTTCTAATTTCAGGGTCTTCCTGCAGCGAACGGCCATACGCCGCCACAGCAACAACATTGTCGTCAACACTTGCGAATTCGGCCGTGATATCGGAAGCTATTTTCCTCCCATGATTTGCCATAGCAATTCAGAAATGCGGCGGAGAAGACTCAGGCTGGCCTAGCACACGATGCCCGAACCCACTCAATCAGTCCGCGCGGCCTACTTTTCGATGGAGATTGCACTTGCCGCCGATATCCCGACGTATTCAGGCGGCCTCGGCGTCCTCGCTGGAGATACTTTGCGCTCGGCCGCGGACGCGAGCATGCCGCTAGCAGCGGTCACGCTGCTCTATCGCAATGGCTACTTCGACCAGCATCTCGACGAGAACGGCAACCAATCCGAGACCCCGACTTCCTGGAAGCCGGAGTCCGTGCTCGAACCGTTGGATGCTCGCGCATCCATCGTTATCGAAGGCCGCAAGGTTGTCTTACGTGCGTGGCGCTACTCCGTTCATGGTGTTGGCGGCTCGATTGTGCCGGTCTATCTTCTCGACTCCGCACTCCCGGAGAACAGCGAGTTCGACCAGACGATAACCGAAAATCTCTACGGCGGAGACACCCGTTACCGTCTTTGCCAGGAAGTGGCTCTAGGCATCGGCGGCGTCGAAATGTTGGCTGCACTCGGCCACAAGAATCTCGCCAACTATCATATGAACGAAGGCCACGCGTCCTTGCTCACGATTGCCCTGCTGGAATCGCGTATGCGCGGCCGATCGCTCGCAAAAGTAACCGACGAAGATATGGAATTCTTGAAGCGGAAATGTATTTTCACGACGCATACACCCGTGCCCGCTGGGCACGATCAATTTCCAAAAGAACTCGTCCACACTGTTCTTGGCGACGAGCGCACGGACCTGCTTGAAAAGCTCGGCTGCTTCACTGCCGACATCTTGAATTTGACTTATCTGGGCTTTCGCAGCTCGGGTTACATCAATGGCGTCGCGATGCTCCACGCGGAAGTTTCGCGAAAGATGTTCCCAGATTATACCGTTCACGCGATCACAAACGGAGTTCACGCTGGCACTTGGACTTCTCCTGCTTTCCAGGAACTATACGATCGCCATATTCCGGATTGGCGCCGCGATAATAATTACCTTCGTCATGCGATCGGGATACCTCTCGAAGAAATCCAGGATGCACACGCCCGCGCAAAAGAGGAGTTGCTGAAAGAAATTCGGCGGGTGACCGGTGCGCAGTTCGATGAGAACGCGATGACCATCGGCTTTGCGCGCCGGGTCGCCACGTACAAACGCGCGGATTTCCTGTTCTCTGATCCGGAGCGCCTGAAATCGATTGCTCATCGCGTGGGCGCGATTCAGATCGTATACGCGGGCAAAGCGCACCCCCACGATGAACCCGCCAAGGCCCTCATCCATCGCGTGTTCGAGCAGATGGCGGCGCTAAAAAACGTGATTCGCATCGTCTACGTTCCGAACTATGGCATGGGATGGGCACAACTTCTGACCAGCGGGGTTGACCTGTGGCTGAATACCCCGATACGCCCCTACGAGGCGTCCGGAACGAGCGGCATGAAAGCCGCCATGAACGGCGTCCCGAGTTTCAGCGTGCCGGATGGCTGGTGGCCGGAGGGCCACGTGGAAGGCGCGACGGGATGGGACATTGCAATCAAAGAGAATTCAGAGCTGCACTCCAGCGAAATGGCCTCCATGTACGAAAAACTCGAATTCACGATTCTACCCATGTTCTACAAGCGCCGAAATTCGTACGCGGAAGTAATGCGGAATTCAATTGCGCTAAATGGATCGTTCTTCAATACGCAGAGAATGCTCTCGCAATACATCCTGAATGCCTATTTTCAGGATGACAAAGAAGCCCGCCCGAAAAAGCCGGCGAAAAAACCATCAGAAATTACGGTGTAGCAGGCGGAGCGGGCGTTCGTAGTCGAAGCGCGTCGATCGCGCCGGGATTTCCGCTCGAGCCAGCCTCGCCCGTGCACAAATCCACCCACGAGGCTTCAGCGGCTGGCCAGCATCTTGCCTAAAACTTTCACAAAAATCTCGCGTTGACGATTTATACGGCGGTCAGGCCGCCTTTACGTCATCACGGCTCGTTACGGGCTGTATGCCTTTCGGCAATTTAAGTTCGAGTACCCCGTGCTTTAAAATTGCGGTCGCCTTGGCAGGATCTACGTCCTCGGGCAAGTCTATGACGCGAAGAATTTCGTCCGAGCACTGTTCCCGGTAAACAATCCTTTGCTTCCGTCCCTCTTCTTTGCTCGTTTCCTTCTTGCCGCTGATCATCAGCCGGCGCGGTTCGAGGCTGACTTGTAATTGGTCAGCGCCGAATCCCGGAACTTCAACGGCAACGGTCAACGCGCCATCGGATTCCGCAAGATTCATATGGACCGGGTGCAGAAGCTCTTCCTCGGCCTTGAACCAGTCATCGAGTTCACGTCCGGGAACACCGCCGTTGTTCTGAAAAATCTCGAATGCGCGGCGTTCAATGCCTTCGTGGATTCGATTGATCCGGTCGAGCAAAATGCCCGGCTCGACCAGCTTGACTGAAGTTGTTACGGGGGCCAACTGAGTCGCAGTTCCTTTTTCGATCATTTTCTTTGCTCCTTTGAGCTCCCTTCCGGCTCCGCCGTGAGAATCGGGAGGTGAGAACTCAATCATTTCTGGAGACGCTGTTCCTCGGAAGGCGGTTACATACGTTCCGCGGAACACAAGCCGCACGGTGACACGCGTCACACCATTCGGTGGCGAAGTTCAATATCGGCTTGCCAGCAGACTTGCATTAGGCGATCAGGAGGGACTCGAGTGGACTTAAGAAGAAACCGAGAGAGACAGCGCCTAGAGCACGCCGTCCAACGGCGGAAACCTCTCACCGTCCGGAATCTCGCCAGAGTTCGATCAACTAAGCGCTGGTTCATTCCGGTGCAGAAACCACCGGTCGAGAATAACGTGCCGCGAAAACCAATCGCTCGCAAACAGCCGCTGCGCTAGCGCGCTGACCAGCCGGTCGGGCAGCCGCCGGCCAATTGCCGCCGACCACTCCGAGTCGGATTTCCCAAATCGATCGAATAGAAACTGTCGGTACGGCTCCAGCCGATCCTCGCTGTAATTGCCGCCAGCTGAAGCGATCGCCTTTGCTGCCAATAGTCCTGATTCTATCGCCGGACGAATGCCTTCCCCGCTCTGCGAATACGCGAGCCCCATGGCATCCCCAACGAGCAGAATTCCGTCGCTGATCATTCGCCGCTTAGTCCCTCGATACAAAAGATACGCGTGGCCTGCCATCGCCTTAGGCAAATCGAATGTAAGCTTGCCGCTCTCCCGCAGGAATTCCACGAAACGCGACACATGTTGCGGCAGTCCGTGCGGATCCAACCTGCCGAGGCCGACGTTAAGGAAGTTCCCTTTGCGGAAGCACCACCCATAGCCCTTGATGTCCGGCGAGAAGAACAGCTCCGGTATCTCGGAGCGAATCTCGCAGGCTTCGGCTTGACTCGGCGCCATTTCAAATTCAGTCTCCTGCGCCGCGACGGCGACCTCTGCGCGCGCATCGGCGCCCAAATGCCGCGCGACGGGGCAAAAATGGCCACCCGCGCCGACAATCAGCCGCGCCGTGATCTCGCCATTAACTAGCCACTGATCTCCGGATCGCTCAAGCGATTTCAGCGGCGCTGCTGCAAATACACGCGCACCGGATCGTTTGAGCAGGAACTCATCGAACTCGCAGCGGCGGATACCGTAACTAATCGTCGCGCGGTAATCCGTGAGGACTTCAGAGCCGCCCATGCGGCTGGTACGAAACCCGGTTATTGGCTGAAGGACGCGGCCCGAGGCGTATTCGTCGGCACTAATTTCGAGTTCTTCCACGACCGCTGGTGTGATCCAACCGCCGCAGACCTTGTCGCGAGGAAATACCCGCTTGTCGAGAATTCCGGCGTCAATGCCCTCGCGTCGCAACGCCCAAGCGCAAGATGATCCTGCCGGGCCCGCGCCGACGATCAGGACATCGCATGAATCCATCGGGACTCTTCTCTGGTTTGCGTTTCATCGCGGTAGAGATACTCGCGCGTCCAGGGGATTTGCTTGCGTTCCGATCCTGCGAACACCACCTGGAACAATTGCAGCGAGCCCACGCGAAATGCCGTGAGCGACCCGGCGAGGTAAAGCCGCCAGGCCCTGACAAATTCCGCGTCGAACATCTTTTCCACCTCACCGGCCGCATTCTCGAACCGGCTCAACCAGTGTTCGAGCGTCTTCGCGTAATGGAAGCGCAAGTTTTCTACATCCTGGATGGAAAAATTCCAGGGCTGAAGAATTTGAAGCGCTTCGCTCAGCGCCGGAGCATACGCGCCAGGGAAAATCCGCTTTCGAATCCAGCGGCTGAACGGCCGAGGCTGATTTCGCCCAATAAAATGAAGGAGCCCGCGACCCGTGTTTCCGATACTTCGATGGATGACAGCTCCCAACTCTTTGTAGTTCTCTGACCCGACGTGTTCGAGCATGCCGACGGAAACGAATGCGTCGCAAGTGCCCGAGATATTCCGATAATCGTCTTCGATGAATTCGACTTGATTCGACAGTCCCTCGGCCTTCGCGCGCTCACGGGCAAACTGAATTTGCTCCTTCGAAATATTGAATGCGCGGACGCTGACTCCGTAATTCTTCGCCATATGAATCGCCAGCGCGCCCCAGCCGCAGCCTGCCTCAATTACGCGCTCGCCCGGCCGAAGTTGAACCTTGCGGCAGACGAAATCCATCTTCGCCTGCTGCGCGTCTTCGAGCGTCGCGCTCGGCGAGGGAAAGTACGCGCAGGTATAAATCAATCGCGGGTCGAGCCAAAGTTTGTAGAACTCATTCGTTAAATCATAGTGGTGATGGATATTGCGGGCCGACCCTTCCCGCGTGTTCGCTTGGCGCCAGTCCTGCCATCGCTCCCATAGCCTGCGATACAATCCTCCTCGTCCGGTGGCTGCCCCCGAATAGAACAGATTCTCGAGAAGCCGGATCAAATCGCCGCCGATCCGAATTGTTCCCGCCGCATATCCATCGCCGAACCCGACTTCGGGATTCAGCGCCATGGCGACGAGCGTCTTGCGGTCAGTGATCAAAACCGTGTCAACCGGCTCCTTCTGAAACGGCAGCACTCCCTTCTCGTCTTGAAACACAAAGCGGATGGGCGCGTCGCCAGTCAAACTTTGGATTTTATTCAGCAGCCTCCGTTCGAAGTGGGGGGTGCCGTTACTGGGCATGGCTGGATGCTCCTCTCGCGTTATATGGGGCCTGGACAGGGCCTCCTGTTGCCCCACATTAAGCTACGAAATCACCAAAGAGGCCACAGTTTTTTGATGTTCCACACCGGGCGGCGGATACACCTCGCCAGTACCCCCGCGACAAAGAATTGCCGGCCCGCGCGAAGCGGCCTTCGTAAGCCGGATCATCCTCGGGCAAGCTCCGTCCAGGAATTCACGGTCGAGCGTATTGAACCCAACGCGGACTAAATATGGAACTAACCCCGTCGCGAGCGGGAATGACATGTGACGGAGAACCGAAATCGCTGTCTCCGCATCGAAGCGCATTGGAGGACATCTCGCGATGATTCGCAATAATAATTTTTCAATAAAGCTCGTCGCAATCATGATGAACATCGGCTTGGCCCTGATGCTCGCGCCTCTCGGAAACGCAAGCGCCGCAAAGGGATCCGTCCCGCAAACACAATCCGCGGCGAAGCCTAACCTGGCCGGCCAGTGGAAACTCAACAACGATCAGAGCGATGATCCGCGCCAGAAAATGCAAGAGGCTATGGCAGCTAACGGACAGGGCGGCGGCCGCGGCGCTGGCGGCGAAGGCGGAGGCGGGCGTCGTGACGGCGGCCAAGGCGGCCCCGGAGCAATGATGAACGACCTGGCACAGCTTACAGTCGTTCAAACCGACACGTCAGTGAAAGTGAGTAGCGCCTCGGGCCGGGTCCTCGCTGCTTATCCAGAGGATCAGCAGGCCGCGAAGCCTTCATCGAATGGTGGAAATCCCGACGACGATACTCGCACTTACTCACCTCCGGTTGCGAAGTGGCAAGGTTCCCAGCTGGTCGCGTCAATGCAAGGCCGTCGCGGCGGATCGACCACTCGAACCTACGAGCTATCTTCCGACGGCAAACAGCTTATCGTGACCACAAAAATGCAGAATCCGCGATTCACCCAACCGGTCACATTCCGTCTTGTTTACGACCCAGCGAAGGCAAGCTCGGGCTCGAGCGAGTAGCGAGTAGAATCAGATTGCGCGAATAGTCTCGACGAGACATTCGATGACTTCCGGCGGGACAGTGACGCGTTCTGCCGGACAGCGCACTAGGGACACAGACGGGATGCCTTCGCGCTTCTCTGCCCCATTACGGGTCGCCGCATTGTCGCTGCTCGCGGCGATGCCAATCATCACTTGCGCGCAGCAAACTCAGCCCCAGGGCCAGGAAGCACCCACTCCGCCTGGCAAATACCTGGCCGTTGGTTCCGTGCACACGTCCGAAGGCTCGCCGATTCCCGGCGCGACGGTTCACGTCACCGAGACAACGAGCCAGAAGGCATGGGTCAGCTGGACCGACGAAGCCGGGAAATTTCAGATCCCAGATTTAGCCGCGGGCGTATATCACATCGAGACGACCGAGCCGGGATTCGTCGCTTCCGCAATTGATGTGAAGATTCCCGTCGTTCCCAATGGTCCCATCCTCGTCGTCCTGCGCGTTGCGACGCTCGCGGAGATCACCGCTTCGCAATCACCAGCCGGTGCGCCACCAGCGACAGCAAAGCAAGGTGCGACTTCAGCCGCGGGCCAAGCAAATACATCGAACGGCGCGGCAGCAACTCGGAATCGCAATGGAAATGGTGGACGCAATCAGATTCCTGCAGGCGTTCAAAACGCACTTCGCGAAGGCCTCGCCACGGGAGGCTTTCAACAAACTCAACTGACGGGCGAAGGTACTGGTAACCAGGACAACGAGAATCCAGGCACCAGCACGGCGCAGCAACCTACTCTCACGGTAGGCGGCGGTGCCGGCGGCGCTTCCACTTCCGATGCCTTCCTGCTGCAAGGAACGGTTGGACAAGGCGCTGCCGCGGGCGGACCCGGAGGTATGTTTGGTGATCTGGGAGTTGGGAACCCCGGTGGACGCGGCGGCATTCCCGGAATGCCCGGACAAACACCTGGGCAGCAGGGCGGAAATCCGTTTGGCACCCAGGGCGGTGGCTTTCCGGGGCCCGGCGGCCCCGGTGGGGCGGGCGGAGGTCCCGGCGGAGGTGGCCCGCCAGGAGGCGGTGGCGGGCGAGGAGGCGGCAGACTCGCGCGCCAGGCCGTGAATCGCATGCGCTTCGGGTTCACAGATAAATACGAGAATTCAATCTGGGACGCGAAGCCGTATTCAATTACGGGTGCGCCTGCCCCGAAGCTTTCGCATTACGATGAGGTCGTCGGCGCGAACGTCGGCGGGCCGCTCAAGATTCCCCATATCTATAACGGCGCGGATAAGACATTCTTCTTCGTCAACTACCAGCACACACTCGAAAAGTCGCCGGTGGATGTTTTCTCCACCGTGCCGACCCAGGACGAGCGCAATGGAGATTTTTGCGGGACCGGCGTCGTTCTCTACGATCCAGCCTCAAGTTCAACCGGGCCGCGTACGCTCCTGAACGATGGCTGCAACATTCCGGCCGCTCGGATCAATTCTGCCGCTTCGGGGCTGCTGGCTTACGTCCCGCTGCCGAATCTCCCGGGAACGATTCAGAACTATCACCTGCAAGCCACCACGCCGCTCGACAGCGACATCGTAAATCTTCACGTACTTCACACGATCAACTCCAAGTGGAACCTCAATGCCGGGTACAACTTCAGCTCGCAGAGAATGGACACGCTCGGCAATTTCCCCGATTTTGGCGGCAATCAATCAACTCGAAGCCAGAATGTGGATTTGTCGCTATCGCACAATTGGTCCTCGAAGCTCGTCGAAACTTCGCATCTGAACTGGAGCCGCAGCCGCATTCAAATTCTCAGCGACAATTCTTACGTTAACGATGTCGCCGGCGACCTCGGCATCACAGGGGTTTCAACCGCTCCAATCAACTTCGGCGTTCCGGCGATAAATTTCACGGATCTCTCGGGCCTGAACGATCCCGACCCATCGCTTACGCGCAATCAGACGTTGCGCTTTTCCGATTCGCTCATTTACGTGCGAAAGAAACACACCTTCAAATTTGGCGGTGAGATCCGCCGCATCCAGCTCAACAACGACGAAGATCCCATTCCGCGAGGGCAGTTCACCTTCACCGGATTGATGACCAGTCAACTCACCTCCACGGGCACTCCCGTGCAGGGCACGGGAGATGATTTTGCGGACTATCTTCTGGGCTTGCCCTATAGCACGCAGACACGTTTCGGCGATGCGGCCACCTATTTTCGCAGTTGGGGATTTCTGGGTTACGCACAGGACGACTGGCGAGTGACCACGCATTTCACCGCCGAGGTTGGCATCCGCTACGACGGCGTCACGCCGCCCGTCGAACTCTACAATCACATTGCGAATCTGGACTTAAATCCGGAGGCCACAGCCGTGGACGTGGTCACGCCTGGCGCTACCGGTACTTTTAACGGCGCGTATCCGCGTTCGCTCATCCACGGAGACTATGGCAACTGGGAACCGCGAGTCGGCTTCGCCTGGCAGCCGCCCATCAAGAAAAAAACCGTCGTGCGCGGCGGCTACTCAATCTTCTACAACGAGGCAATTTACAACACCCTGGCGACCTCCTATCTCGCATATCAACCGCCGTTCGACCAAGCTCAAACGCTGATCACCTCGGCGACACAACAGCTAACGCTCCAGAACGGATTCCCCGCCGTGACGAATCCAACTTCATCAACCGAGATATTGAACACGGCCGGCGTTTCGCCCTTCTACAAGAATGGCTACGCCCAACTCTGGATGCTGGGAACCGAAACCGATATCACCCGCAACTGGATCGTCAATTTCACTTACACCGGAACAAAAGGCACCGATCTCGATTTGCTCCGCGCGCCAAATCGCGCGCCTCCCGGGACCAGCCAGTTGAACACCCAGGACAATCTCAAAATTCCATACGCGACCAGCTTTCTCTACGACCAGTCCGGGGCAAATTCAATTTACAACGCGCTGCAGGCGCGTCTCGTTCACCGCTTCACGCGTGGCCTTTCGCTTCAAGTGATCTACACCTATTCGAAAGCTCTCGATAACGCAAGCACGATCGGTGGCACTACGCCCGTCGTCGTGCAACAGGACGGCGATTTCGCGGCCGAGCGCGGTCTTTCCTCCTTCGACATGCGCCATCAGTTGCGCGTTTTTTCGGTCTACGAATTGCCGTTCGGCGAGCGCAAGCGTTACGCGAATCACGGCTGGTCTGAGCATGTCTTCGGCAACTGGCGCATTCTGAACATGGTTACGTTCCACACCGGCACCCCGGCTACGGCGCTGCTCGGCGGTAGCGCAACCGACAACACCGGAACCGGCGCGAATGGCTCAACGCGCGCCAACCAAATCGGCAACCCCAACGGCGGAATCTGTGGTGGTTCGCCTCTCACGTTCTTCAACACCGGCGCGTTCGCCCTTCCGCCACCAGGAGAGTATGGAGATGCGCCGCGCAATTCGATCGAAGGCCCCTGCGCTCTTTCGTGGAACGCTTCGTTCGACAAGAGCTTTCGCTTCGGCCCGCGCGATCGCCCGCACCGGCTCGATGTGCGCTGGGAAATGCAGAACGTATCGAACACTCCGAGCTTCACGGGACTCTCGACGCTATTCGGATCCACAACTTTCGGACGCGTGACATCGGCGGCATCCATGCGCACGATGGACATCTCGATTCGGATGAACTTCTAATGAGAAGCATGGCTCAAAGATTCTTGGCCGCTCTGCTCGCAGTGGGCGTATCCGCGTTGCCCGCGATGCCACAATCCCAACAGCGGTCGGCTCCGGCGCCAACTGCCGTTCCCGCCCCGCCGCCTCCCCCGGCCGATTCAACTCGTCCGCCGAATCAGGCGCCGCCGCTCCGCACGACGTCCGACCTCGTTCGGATTGATGTGGAGGTCACCGATCGCTCGGGCGCTTCGATGAAAGGACTGCGCGCCGATCAATTCACAGTCACTGATGACGGCAAGCCTCAAAAGATCTCGACGTTCGTCTACTCCGACATCGAAGCCATCGAGCGCGCCGGCAACGAAGATCAAAAGCCGATCACTATCCCGGTGGATCCTCCCGCGCCACTTCCCGAAGCAACCGTGAGCAACGCCGTGCGCGACCGGCGGCTGCTGGTGCTTTTCTTCGATATGACCTCGATGGAGAACGACGATTTGCTTCGCGCTCATGACGCCGCGCAAAAATTCATTGATATGCAGATGACGCCCGCGGACCTGGTCTCCGTCGTGACGTACGGGAATCGTCTCTCCGTCTGGGCCGATTTCACGAACGATCGAAAAGTGCTCGCCAAGGCGATAGCGCGCCTCATTCCGGGCGCCTCGTCCAATCTCGCGGATAACCCCTACGCCGCGGCTCAAAACGGCGAATATGACGTTCAGGAATACACCGGCGCGGCATATACCGCGGATGAAACGGAATTCAACGTGTTCAACACCGACCAGAAACTCGCCGCCGTCGAAGGACTCGCGAACGTTCTCGGAGCCATCCCCGGCAGAAAAGCCATCGTGCAATTCACCGGTGGCATCACGCAAACAGGCGAAGAAAATCGCACGGAATTGCGCGCGGCCACCGACGCGGCGAATCTCGCCGACGTCTCGATCTACTCGATTGACGCGCGAGGATTATTCGCCACTGTGCCCGGTGGCGACGCCACCGCGAATGCGGCGACTGGCACCTCGATGTATACAGGCGCGTCTGTCTATCACCAGACCGATCAACGCCAGGATTCGCGCGATACCCTTGCGACGCTCTCATCCGACACCGGCGGCCACGCATTCTTCGATTTGGGCGATCTCAGCCAGGCGTTTCCGCAGATTCAGAAGGAATACGGCGGCTACTACTTGGTCGGCTACACTCTCGCGGCAAACATCAAACGCGACGGCACCTGGCACAGCATCCGGGTGAAGGTTAACGCACCCGGAGCGCATGTTCGATCTCGTGAGGGATACTTCGCTCCACGTGACTTCCAACATCTGCAAAAGGAAGACCGGGATCAGCAGCTAGCGGACTCGCTCGCATCGGAAAATCCGATTGTGGAGTTGGCAGTTGCCGTCGAAACATCCATGTTTCGATTGAACGATCAGCAGTTCTACGTTCCGATCTCGGCAAAATTATCTTCCAGCGCCCTGGAATGGGCGCAAAAACGCGGGCAACGTCAGGCGGGATTCGATTTCGCGGCGGACGTTCGCGTGGCTTCAACGGGGCGCGTCGTCGCGCATCTCCGCGACACCATCCAGGTGCGCCTGGACCAGGAACGCTTCCAGCAGGTGAATCAGAGCAGCCTCTTGTATCAGGGAGGAGTGGTGCTGGCGCCGGGCAGATACGAATTAAAATTTATCGCGCGCGAGGACGAAACGGGCAAGATCGGCACTTTCGAGCAACCTCTGCTGATCCCTGTGCCGCCCACAGACAAAATCACGCTCAGTTCAGTCTTGCTCTCAAGCCAGCTCGTACCAGTGGAAAAAACCTCGGAAGTGCAAACGAAAGGCCAGGGAGTCCGTGCCAAGCTGGCGGCTTCCCCGCTTGAAATGGAAGGCACGCGCATCGTGCCCAGCGTCACAAGATTCTTCGACCAGCAGCAAACGCTGTACGTTTTCTTCCAAGCTTACTATCCGGAGAAAGCCGAGAAGTCGCAGGCGTTTGACCCGAATACGTTGCGCGCGGGATTGATGTTCTTTCGCAACGGATTTCAGATCAACGCTTCGCCGCTTCTCGCCCCGACCGAAATTGACCCGAAGTCGCGCACCGCGTCCTACCGGATCAGTCTTCCCCTCGCGAAATTGCCCACCGGCCGCTACACCGTGCAAGCCATAGTGATTGCGCCGGGAACTCAACATTCCGCATTCGGCCGCGCGTATCTGGCATTGATCCAGCCGCCCGCCGTTCCCAATCCCGCCGCAAGCCCGGCGGCAATTCCTGCTCCAGCGCATACCGCTCAACCGCCGCATCCATAGCGCCGAGCCACGCCGCTCTACGGCCGCTGTGCTGGCGCCACTGGCCCCGCGCTGTCCGGACGCTCGAACTCGAAAATTCCTCGCGGATCGGACGCGATGATCAATCGATCCGGCTCGACCACAATCGCTTTGGCTCGCAATGGAGCGCCGTCCGGAGTCGCGATCAAGTAGCTGTCCAAAAGAGTGCCGTTCTTGTCGAAGTGCATCAGCGCCTTGCCGATCGACGCCCAAATATCTTTGTTTTGAGGATCAACGCCGACAGCCGTGACAACTGGCTTGTCGTCGGCCGTTAGAAATTGAGGATCGAGATTCACCTTAATTGTTGCCGTAAAATTCGTCACGTCACCGAACCGCCCATGCGCGCCGTAACCCCCGCCAAACCCACCAAAGCCACCGCCTCCACCGGGCCGCGGTCCTCCGCCACCGTTCGTAGCGCCTCTGCCAAACGAATGTGCGCCGCCCATCCCGCCACCCCCAAATCCGCCTCCTCCAATTCCTCCCAAACCCAACAACACACCCTGCCCAAGTCCGTTCGTTCCGCTGCCTCCCGCATCGCCCCCTAGTCCGAGCCCGCTGCCCTGATCGAGCGCCTGCGCAGTCTGAAAATCTTGCATCGCTGCGTCGAGCCATTCCGTATCGCCCGAGCCCTTCGTGTCGAGAGCGTCTTGCGCCCGGAACCGTAGCTTGAACGCACTCGAGTCGTCCGAATCATCATCATTCCGGCCAGACGCGCTCGCGCCGCTGCCCGGCCCGAGATTGAGCCGGACGTTATCCCCTTGAATGAACGCCTGCCCCGTGACCATCCCAGCGCCCCTACCTGCGCCGGAGCCTCGACCGCTTCCTCCGCCCGGCGGTCCACCCAATCCAGACGAAAGCAGCGTCTCGAGCAAACCCGCACTCGTCGCAGGTCCACCGCCCCCTCCAATCCGCCCACCCAACCCCGTGCCCACACCGCCTGAGAGCTGGATGTCGCCCGACGTACCGATCATCGCTCCGCCGTCCAGCATCGACGAAAAATTCAACTGTGAAACGTTGAACCCGAATTGCACCCGGTCTTCCCGCTCGGGCGGCTTGTACGCAAGTTCCTCGTTCGAGACCGAAGCGTCGCCGTGTGAGTAGCCGAACCGGTCGAATTTGCGTATCGTTGGATTGGCAATCGTGGTGAAAGCGAAATAAATCTGACCTTCCGAGTCCCCGCTGATCCTGCCGAGACTCGCGAGCGGCGTGGCGCTCACATCTACTCCCGCATCGGCCGGGTCTCCGAAGCTGCGGACTTGCTTGCCTGTGTCGTTCATCACCAGGACGAGCCGTTTCGTTCGCAGCGTGGAAACCGCGAACTCGCCGTCCGAAAGCGCCACCACCGATGTCGGCGCAAACACCTGCACCTTGGTAACTAATGATCCGTCCGGCTGGAATATCTCGACGGCGTTCGCGCTGCGATCCGCTACCAGAATTCGGCCGCTCGGATCGATGTCGAAATCCACGGCGTACTGGATTGTCGCGCTTGCTGATTTCGCGTTGGGAATCTGGCCAAGCCGCTGGCCACGCGCGCCCACAATCCAGATCACGTTTGCGGGAGTTGCAAGAACGTAATAATTTCCCGAAGCGTCGCGCTTCATCTCCGCGATCCCCGGCCCGAATTCAGGGAACACCCGCGCCCGCGACACTATGATCCTCTTTATCCCCTGCCCCGATGCGGGATGGACGATGCATACGAGGAACAGCGCCGAAACTGTCGCTGCAAAAGCTCTCAATCGCACGCTACGCCCTCGCGCGTTGCCTTCGTGCCGCGGCGACAGACATCGCAAAAAAATCTTGGCGAGATTATTTTTGCCGGTACGCGCCAGGAAACGCATCCTCACACCCCAAAATTCGGTCTGCGTTCTAGGATCAGAAACCAATCGGCGGGCCAACTTGATCGTGAGTCTTCTGCAGCACAACCGAGTGCAACGCTTGAATGGCGTCCCGCTCTCACCACTAGAATACCACCCACACCCCCGTTACGACTTCTCCTACGCGCGCGAAAAGGTTCCAATTTTCTTCGGACGAAACTTACTCGGAATCTGCTATTCGGGCGCTCTTGTCATCAGCCATCGGATTAGAAGTCGCATCGTTCCAAAGTGTTGCCCCGCATGGCCGCGGCCCCGGCGCACAATGAACCCACCCGCCGCGTGTGTCTTAGCTTCGGTATCACAAAAAAAAACGCCCGGCCCGCGAACAATTGATGCTCGCGAACCGGGCGATAAGTCTGGCTTGTCCTCGCCGTTACGGCTTGTCCTTGTCCTTATCTTTGTCCGGCTTTTCTTTCGGCGCAGGCTTCTTGTCGGTCTTCTTCGGCGGCTTGTCCGCATTGGGTTTTGCCGGGGCTCCCTCAGTTGCCGGCGGACGAGTCGCCGCAGGCTTCTCGGTTTCCGCTGGCTTCGGCGTGGCAGCCGGAGGTTTAGTCGTTGCCGGGCGCTCGCTTGAATTCGTCTCGGCCGGCTTCGGTGGCTGACTTGTGCTCGTGGCTGGCGGTTTAGCAGCCGGTTGAGCCGTCGGAGGACGATCCGGGCGACTTGCTGGAGTTGCAGCGGTGGCAGGCGCGGGCTTCGCTGGCTGAGCTGGCGCTGCTGTTGCGGGCTTGTTAGCGGTTGGTGCCGTTGCTGCCGGCTTGGCCGCTGGCGCTGGCTGGCCAGGTCTGGTCGCCGCGGCGGGCGCGGTGGGCCGCGACGTCACCGGCGGCGCGACGCGCACTTGCTGCGTTTTAGCGGCACCGGCGGCTGGCGTTGCAGGCCGAATCGCCTTCAATTGCGCCGGAGCCAGCGGCTTCCCTCCGTTCGCTTGTAGCGCCTTCTGCTGTGACGCGAATGAGACTGGCGCCGGAGGCGGCGCGGCCTTCGCGACCACGGGACGCGCGAGCGCAGCGGCAGGCGGCCGGGCAACTCCTGTCACCTTTCCCGCTCCGAATTCGCTTCGTGGTTGCGGCGCTACACCCGCACCAACCGCCGTTCCCACAGGAGCCCTCGCCATCTCGGCAGCATTTACCTGCACGACGTTCCTCGAAATCGGCTGCGCCGAAGTGAATGCATTCTGCGACGTCGCCGTCACGTAAGTGCGATTCACGTATGTGACATTGTTTATCGTCGTGTGCGATTGGTAGTTGTTATAAACATTCGTGACGGTAGTCCGCTCGACCACCGTGTTCGTAACATTGACGTTGGTAACGTAGACGCGGCTAACTGCGTACGGCGGCATGTAAACTTCACGCGGCCCAAGCGGGAACCACGCAACGCCTACACCCACTCCCACACCAAATCCCGCGCCGCCACCAACCCAGGCCACGAGCGCCGGCGCATAAACGGGCCGGACGCCAACAACAACTGGGCCCGGCGTCCATCCCCAATATCCTCCCACCATCACCCAACGCCCGTAGTGAAATGGCGCGTAGCCCCAAGAGGCGTCATCGACCCACGTCCATCCCCAAGGTGAGATCCACGTCCAATGTCCATAGCGGTAGGGCTGCCATCCTGCCACGACGCCGTTCGGAACCCACACCTGGCCGTATTCCGGTACGTTTTGCCATCGGCCATTATCGTCGAGGTCTTCGGCACCGACCACATCTTGCGAGACGTACCGCGGCGCGCGGTCTTCGCGGACATTCAGTCCGCCGCACCACGCGTCGAAATCATCCCCTGGAACCGCCGTGCCAACATCTGGCGTGAGCTGATCTGTGCCCACAAACGTTGCGGTTTGATTGGCGTAAATCGTGAAGGCTTGTCCTCCGCCGGTAACTTCGCCTTGTCCGCCGCGCACGGTGACGATCGACGTGTCGCCGTTTTCATTGACTCCGACACGATAGTCACCCGGTCGCAGCAATGAGAACGCCAGATTCGGCGTGTCAATTTCAAAAGACTCGTTGTCGCCAAGCGTGCGCAGATGCACGTTGACCGTGCCTTCGTTGATGCTGATCTGCGCGATCTGATCGGTGAGATTGAGAATGGTGAACGCCGTGTTCGAGCCGAGGCGTATCGCTGCCGAGCCGAGACTCAGCTCAGCGCGTGAATTCTGATCCGACCAGAGCTTGTCTCCAGTGGTGATCGGTCGGTTTACCCCCGCATCGCCCCAATCATCGGCTCCCGCGGGCTGAACAGATACCGATCCGTCGACAGACCGCAGCCGCGCGACGCGAGCTGGCGGATCATCATCTTGGGCCGCCGCGATCTGCGGCAGGCAAGCAAACAAAAGTGCTGCAGCAAGAATTCCCGAGAGTACTTTCAACAAAGGCCATCGTGTCATCGTAGGTTCGCTCCAATTTGAACTGGTGGTCTCGGGCGGTAGAGACGGCAGTAACTCGTACAACCCCCATCACATTCTATAACGGCCACATACCGCGCTCAACTGTTCGAATTAGCCACGCATCATACTGCGGCGTTTCGATGCCCCCCCGCGTTTCGCGGTTGCGCGTTTATGGCTCACATTTCCCGTACATCACGTAGACCAGAAGGGCGCGGTCCGCCATCGCGCCCTCCAGAGGATAAAACACGTGATGCTTGAAATAGTTCCATTGTAGTACGTCAGTACTATAGCTAGCTTTTCAAGGCCCACTGAAAATGGGCAAACGGGCACGTGTTTTCGGCTCAGATCGGCAACCTAACAAAACGCATCGCCCGGCTGATGTCGCTATGCCATCAACCATACGACCGACTGAATCGCCAGCTAAATCCACTGTCGAACCTTCAGTACTGTCGCACGCATCCCCGTCTTCACCGCGAGTCGCGTCGTCGCCGGACTCTCGAATAGCCGCAATCTCCGCCGAAATTCCGATCGAAATTCACGGCTCGCGAAAATCGGTGACGGACGGACATCCAATCGAAGCCTTTCAGGAAGAAACCGTAAGCGTGATCGTGTTCCCTCATGGCGGCATCGTCCGTCTTGGCGCCGACGTGTCCAAGGGGCAGATGGTCGCGGTCACGAATCTGAACACGCAACGCGGAATGCTTTGTCGCGTGGCCAACGTGCGCACCTATCCCAACTTAAAACACTATGTCGAAGTTGAATTTGCACACCCCGCGCCAGGTTTCTGGGGCGTCAAGTTCCCGAATGAAGTTTCAACCGAAGCCGAGCCGCTCGCAGCCGCTCCACACAAAGTTTTGCCTGCAGCAAAACCGGTGCCGACGGCGGCGCACGAAGTTTCGCCGCCGACAGAGCCCGTCGCGGCCAGCCCACTTGAAACTTCATCCGCAATAAAACCGGCCGCGCGCGTGCCGCAGGACGTTCCGCGCCCACTAAACTCGGCCGCAGCCAAGCCTTCTGAACCTAAAGCGCGACAAGAATCAGCACCGACACCACCGCCGGCAATCGCACCTGTATCAGCGAAGCTTGCGCCCAAACCTGAAGTCGTCGCGAGGCACATAGTCGCCGACGAACCGAACCTCGTTCACGTCTCGGCAGACGATGACGTCGTTCGTTCCGAAAGCGCTGCGCCAGCCAAACCGGCGGAGCTGAAAGCCGAAGACTTCTGGGGCGCAAGTTTCCCAGCGGAAATGATCGATGCGGTTCCGCCTCCTGGCGCTTCGAGCGCACCGTCAACCGCGCCGACCCCTCCCGCATCCAGTGTCACTTTGCCGTCCGCCGCCGCGCAATCCGCAGATGCTACAAAGGATGCCGCAAACGCGGAGCCTTTCGAACTCGCGATCGACAAGGACGAAACCTGGTCCGAACTACTGTCCCAACTTCCGACGAGGCCCGAGAAGCCCGCTCCGGCCCGGCCACCCGAAATCACTGAAGAGGATTTGCATCTTGAGAGCGTCGCGCCAACCGCAGATGCCCCAATCGCTGAATTCACGGTCACGAAACCTCCGGTTTCGGAGCACTCGCCTCCGGAACCAGCAAGCACGAAATCTATACTGCTCGAGCACCCGGCAGTTTCGCCCGTGCCGCCGGAGAGCTTCAATCCGGCCTCGCCTGCCGCTTTGAAAGAGTTGGAAAGATTAGTGCTCGGACATCTCGACACGAAACCCGCGCAGGAACAGCCGGAGCCTCTCGCGCAAAAGCCGCGGAAAAATATCGAGCGAACCAAGCAGCTAAAGCGGGGTTCGCCAGCACGCGTTTCGCCGGCTCGCCTATCGCCAAGCAATGCTCCACCGGATCTCGCGGATATCCAGCAGCCATACGAGCATCAAACGGCGTCGAGCGCAGCCGCCTTGCATTCGTTTACGTCGTCATCCGGCGGCGCACACAAAGAGTCGGCACAGCCAACCGCCGCACCGGGCACCGAAAAGCTTACCTTTGGCAATTTTCTGAAAGATCCTGAGCCTCGCGCTTCAGCACAGCGCGTTTTCTCCGAGCACTCGGACGTAATGTCGGCGAGCCTGCTCGCTCCGCCGCCTCCGCTACATGCGGCGCAAGCCAGCCGATCGAGTTCCAACTTTTTCCTTCTGGCAGCCGCTGTCTTCATCATGGCTGCGGCAGGCGGGTTGATTGTGCTTCACAGCATGAACGAAGCTTCTTCGAAGCCCGCGGTCGTGGGCAAGCCCTGGGCCGAGCAGACTCCTGCGCCTCCGGGAAATCTGAAGCCGAACGCCGAGCCCTACGAGCTTCCCAACGGGAGCTCGAACGAAACGTCATCACCGGCCGGCGGCGATTCGAATCCTGGAACACCCGAAACGGGTCTCGAAGTCGAGCTCACCACCGCCGTAACGCCTCCATCGAAAAACGGCACGGGCGCTACTCCGAAACAAGGAGGTCGCCGCACGGCGATCCCGGCGCTGAACTTGAGCGCTCCAACTTCAGATTCCGATAGCGATGGTACGTCAGCCACCAACACCAACGCCGACCCGCCGCCGGTCGTCTCTGGAGGTTCGGCTCCGTCATCTGGCGGAGACAGCCTAACTACGTACGCTGCGAGTGCCAACCCCAACATTCCGCGCCCGGCAGCTGCTAATCCACCGGAAGCAATTCCCGCGGCCCGCGTGGTGACACAGCCGCGCTTGATTTGGTCGGCATCACCCGTCTATCCAACCCTCGCGAAGCAGGCCAATATTCAAGGCGACGTCAAAATCGAAATTACAATCAACGAATCGGGCCATGTCACGAAGACAAAGGCGATTTCGGGCCCGGCGCTTCTCCAGCAGCCGGCGATAAACGCAGTCCGCGACTGGAAATACGAGCCTTCAACGCTCGATGGCAAACCCGTGCCAACTCAACTAGTCGTCACCGTCCAATTCCGCCGCTGACCCACAGCGGCAGCCGCCAAGCCGGCCGCTCCATGCATAAAATCCTCCGAGTAATTTGACGCGGCGCGCAAATCTTCATGGCGGTTATGTGTTCTGAAGCCACGCACGTTCAGAATCGGCGTTGCCTGCATGCTATTATCGCCGTTTGGGAACTCGCTCGAATCGCTGACCCAGGCCGACGTGGAATCGCCTCTCACCCAACAAAACGGCGCATCTCGTTTTCCGCTGACGAGCCGCGCGTCCGTGCTGCTTCTTCTCGCGATATCGGCCGCGATTTATATCGGCAATGCCGCGCAGCCCCCGCTCCTCGATGACGCCGATGCGTCGCACGCCCTCGTCGCGCACGAAATGCTGCAGCGCGGCGATTGGGCCGTGATGTACATGAACGGCATTCGCTACCTCGAAAAGGCCCCACTTCACTACTGGCTCGTTGCGGCAACCTACGCCATCGCGGGACAAAATGCATTCACCACGCGCCTCCCGCTCGCTCTGGCAGTGATTGCCTTGACGCTAATGTCGTATCTCTTCGGCAAGCGATTCTTCGGCGAGCGCGCGGGTTTCTATACCGGCCTCGTCACCTGCACGAGCATCGGCGTGTTTCTTTTCACCCGCATCATGATTCCCGAAGCGATCTTCGCACTCGAGCTGAGCGCAGCCTTTTATCTGTTCCTTCTCGCATGGACGCGGCAAATTGACGCTCGCGCCGGCATGTGGGGCTGCGCCGCGATGACCGGTCTCGCGGTACTCACACTTGGCCTCGTTGGCGTCGTGTTCGCTGCCGCAATATTGGTCGCGTTCCTGATCGCGACGCGCGGCTGGAACCGCTGGCGAGATCTCAAACTGCCTTCGAGCATTCTGATCTTTCTGATCATCGCGGTACCGTGGCATCTAATTGCCGAGCATCGCTCGCCTGGCTTCCTTTGGTCCTACATCATCAACGAGCACTTCAAGCGCGCCCTCGGCACGCGCTATCCGCCCGATTATGATTCGGTGCCGCTGCTGCTGTGGTGGGCTGCGCATCTGGTTTGGTTCGCACCGTGGAGCGTTTTTCTGCCTTTCGCAATCCGCGAATTCCCTGCTCCGCGAACTTGGGGGCGCAACACAGAACTCGGGGTTCAGGCGCGCCTGCTGCTATTCATTTGGGCCGGCATGATCCTGCTGTTTTTCTCGCTCGAGAGCGGATCGCGGATGGAGTATTACGGCTTCGGCGCATGGCCTGCCGTCGCACTGCTGCTCGGTCTCGGCCTCGCCCGCGCCGAGGAAGCGGCGTCGCGCTGGCTCACGCCATTGCAGGCGATTCTGGGGATCATCGGCGTCGCCATCGGCTCGGTGCTCGCTTATTTCGTATGGCTGTCGCTGCGCATTAAGGCCACGGCGGACATTTCATCGCTTCTCGGCGAGCACTCGAATCTTTACAAGCTCTCGATGTCACACTTTCTCGATCTCACTCCCGCAGCTTTCGCTGATCTCCGCTGGCAGGCAGGCGGCGCCGCGGCGATTGCAATCTTTGGCTTAGGCGGCGCGTGGATTCTTCGCCGGGTTCGCCGCGACTTCAGCGCAACTCTGACTTTGGCTTTCTCGATGGCGGCGTTTTTCTTTTTCGCAAACTCGGCTTACGGAATTTTCTCCACAAAGCTCTCTTCTCGCGATCTCGCCGACGACATTCTTCCCTACCTCCGCCCGCAAGATCAAATCATCCAATACGGCGATTTCAACTACGGCTCGAGCATTCCTTACTACACGCACCGCCGCGTCTACATCTACAACGGCCGATTCGGCACCAACCTCGACTACGGCGCAAACTACGCCGACGCGCCAAGAATATTCCTCGACGACAAGACATTCCCCGCCTTCTGGCAACAGCCAGAACGCATCTTTATTTTTGTACCGGAAGACATTCGCGATGCCGCGTTCCAAAGATTGCCAGCGGATAAGACCTACCTGCTTGCGGAAAGCGGCGGGAAGTACATCTTCGTAAATCAGCCCGTGCGCCCCAACATGGAAACGCTCGCTCAACTCGAAGCGGCCCCGCCGGAAACGCACTAAAGCCCGCCACACAATCGAGCGTGAAGCCAGAAGCAATTGTAGCGCCGGGCTTCAGCCCGGCACTTGTGCCTGAGGCAATGTGTAATTGCGGTGGCAAAAAAATTAAAGGCTGCCCGGCTAAAAGCCGGCCGCTACAACTGCCACGTCAACGCGCATGCCTGAGTACGCAATGACGATGCCGCTGTCACGGCGTCTCTCGGTTGCAGATAGCGGCTCTTATTTCCTGCCCTCCCGCTTCTGCGCAATCACAAGACCCCGCGGCGTCGCCACCAGCACCACAGACAGCAATCCTTCCTGCTCCAGCCGCAGCGCCGCCTCGCGCACAATCTTATAGTGCGAAGATGCATCATGAGTAACCACGATTCCATTGGGGTTAATTTGCGGAAGAAACTTGCGAATTTCCTTTTCGCGAATCGGAATATCGCTGTCGCTGAAGAAAATATCAATCGTCCCGTAAATCTTCATATCGAGGCTAGATTCATTCCGGCATTCAATCCAAGCAGCAAGTCCTGACGCCGCGATCCGCTCCTTCGCCTTCTGAAACACCACAGGATCAAATTCGCATGTAACAATCCGGCCAAAGCCATTCGCCTTCATCCCCTCAGCCATCTTAATCGCGCTCAAGCCCATAAACGTCCCGGTCTCCACCACAAGCTCCGGCTTCACCGTCACCACCAGCGACTTCAAAAAATCGAGCACCTCAACTTCCGCCGTCATCGAATCCAGCATCTTCCATCGTTCCGGATGCGGGCACTCCGCCGTCGCTGGCGTATATTCCGCCTGGATCGCTTCGCCTTGTGTGGTCACGCGTTCAATAATCCTGTGCTCCTCCCGCCTCTTGAGAAATTGCGGAACAATCACAGTGATGATCGCCCCGCCGCAGAAAACCCACGCCGCCCAGAACAAGGTTGGTTCCTTATTGAGCGGAAAACCGGGATAGTTAAAAAAGAAATGTGGCTCGACTAACTCGTAAGCCCCAACAAGCACAAGAAATTCTGCGAAAACGATGCCGATCGGCCGCTGGAATTGGACTTGCAGCCGCCCCTCACGCCAAAGGAACAGCCCAATGCCAACTGTCGCCACCGCTTCGAAAGCAAATAGAGCGAACAAGTAGAGCGGCTGGACAAACGTAAGATAGGTCGCGACCAAGAAGAGCAAACCCGCGGCTGTGCCGGCCGTCACGCCCATAGACGCGACATCAAGGGCTGTCAGAAGACCAGCAATCGTGACGCGCGATATACGGAGCCGTCGGCGGCGCAGATCTAGATATGCTGCACGAGCCGCGCCAGCAATGCCGACAAGGATAACTGGTACGGCGGGGCTCAGGACCGGAAGTCTCATGAGTCATGCTTGTGCGCAATCAACGCCATTACTAGACCTTGCCCGCAGCCACATGCGCCGCGCCAATCAACGGCGCCTTCTGATTCAACATAACGCAAATCGGAATCTGCGAAAGCAGCGCCGTCATTTTTTCCTTGTGCGCCGCAGCCGCCGCGAATCGCCCTTCCTTCAATTTCGGCAGAATCTTCACCGCAATCCCGCCCGCCACGTAAATCCCGCCGCGCGCCACATTGCGAATCGCAAGATTCCCAGCTTCCGAGCCATAAATATCCACCCAAAGGTCCAGCGTCCGGACGCACACCGGGCAAGTCCCAGCAAGCGCATGCTTCGTAATAAACGGCGCAGGATCAAAATCCGGCTGCTCGAACTCCGGGTGACGCACCGTCGGATCGAGGAACAAGTGCAGCGCCGGAAATCCGCGCCCCGAAAGAATCGTTTCGCAGCTGACAATTTCGTTTCGCTCCCGCAAATATCGCCACAATTCAAGCTGCTGCTCTGTATTCGGAGCCCAATCCGAATGCCCGCCCTCAGTCGCGCTCGGATGATAGCGGTCCCCGTCCCAGAAGAGCACTCCTTCGCCGAGCCCAGTCCCCGCCGCGATCACCACTTTCGTCGCCTGCCGCCCGTCCGTTCCCTCATGAATGCACTCGAATTCCGAAGGCTCGAGCACCAGCACGCTATAACACGTCGCCTCGAGGTCATTCAGTAGCCGCACATGCGCAACGCCAAGCTCGCGCGCCAGCACGTCGCCTTCGACGATCCACGGAATATTTGTCGTGCGCACGCGATTATCCACAATCGGCCCGGCGATCCCAAAGCATGCCGCGTCCACTTTCACTTTCGCTTCTTTCAGGAAATCGGCGACTAACGCCTCCAGCGTCGCGTATTTCTGGCTCGGCAGGCTGTCTTCCTTCACGCACACAAGCTTCCCATCGCGTTCTTCAAACACGCCCAGGTTCGACTTCGTCCCGCCGACATCGCCAGCCAATATCATTCGCTCTCCCGTTTTCCGCTGCTCCGATAAAATGCGCGCGCGCTTACAAATTTCGCCAGCGATGCCCATCCGCCGCCGTCAATTCATCGGCAGAACCCGGCCCACTACTCCCCGCCGGATAATTCGGAAACGGCGGCGCTTCACTCGCCTCACTCCACGCTTTCAAAATCGGATCGACTAGTTCCCACGCCGCCTCAACGCTGTCAGCGCGGTCGAAAAGCGTCGCATCGCCGCGGATGCAATCGTTGATCAACGTCGCGTAAGCGTCCCTCGGCTTTCCGCCGAACGTAGCGCGATATTTGAAATCCATCGTCACCGGTCCCATATGCATCTTCGGACCCGGCACCTTCGCGCCGAACGACAGCGAAATCCCCTCATCCGGCTGAATATTTAGCACCAGCAAATTCGGCTGCAATTGCTCACCGCGGAAAACAAGATGCGGCGCCTGCCGGTATTGAATCGCGATTTCCGTCACCGGCTTCGCCAATCGCTTCCCCGTGCGCAAATAGAACGGAACTCCATTCCAACGCCAATTGTCCACGTGAAGTTTGAGGGCCACATACGTTTCCGTGGCCGATTTCGGCGCGACACCCGGCTCCTGGCGATAGCCTGGCACCTTCTTGCCATCGATTTCTCCCGGCCCATACTGTCCGCGGACCACATCGCTCCACACCGACTCCGGCGTGAATTTCCGTATGGACTGCAGCACTTTGAGTTTCTCGTTGCGCACGGCCGTAGCCTCGAACGTAGCAGGCGGCTCGAGGGCGACAAGCGAAGTCAACTGCAGCACGTGGCTCTGAATCATGTCCCTCAGCGCGCCAGCCGTTTCATAAAACGCCGCGCGATGCTCCACTCCCAGCGTTTCCGCCGCCGTAATCTGAATCTGATCCACGTATCGCCGGTTCCAGAGTGGCTCGAAGATTCCATTTCCAAATCGGAAGACCAGCAGATTTTGAACCGTCTCTTTGCCGAGGTAGTGGTCGATCCGGTAAATCTGCGATTCCTCAAAAGCGCCCAGCACCGTGCGATTCAGCTTTCGCGCGGATTCCAAGTCCCTGCCAAACGGCTTTTCAACGATGATTCGCGACCATGATTTCTGATCGCGCGGCTTCGCAAGTCCTGCTCGTCCTAGCTGCTCGATAATTTCCTCGTAGATTTCGGGAGGCGTCGAAAGATAAAAAAGCCGGTTCCCGCCGAGCTGCCCGTCGGTGTCGAGTTCTTCCAACCGTTTCGCGAGGTCGCGATACGAATTCGGATCATCGTAATTGCCCACGAAGTAGTGCAGGTTCTGCAGGAAATCCTTGCGTGTTGAGCCATTCGCCGATCCCGCATCTTCTTTCGGTAGAAATTCCTCGCTGGCAGTCCGAAACGTGTCGTCCGTCATCTTCGAGCGCGCGAATCCGAGCAATCGAAATCGCGGCGCGAGACACGCGTGCTTCGCCAAATCGTAAAGCGCGGGCAAAACTTTGCGCCGCGCCAAATCGCCCGATGCTCCGAACATAACGATGGCGCACGGTTCCGATGGAACTTCGCAGTAGTACGCATCCCCATGCGCGATCTCGCTCAAATCCAAACTCGGTGATGCCATGGTTTTAGCTCCTGGAACACTCCGCCCGAATTGCTGCCTACCGGAGCGGAAAATCTGACATCTAGAAAATTACTTTTCAGAGCCCGGAGGCCCCTGCCTCCGGGACCCAACGCCCAACGACCACGCCGCTGGGCTACCTTTTTATTAAACTTTAAGCGTTCCCGCAAGCACTCAGACTGGGACGCAGAGTACTGCGCCCCCTATTGCAGCGGCGTTAACACTCTACCTAGCGTTCAGCCGCGCGTTCCAGTATTCTTGCATTTCGAATCTGCACGACTCGATTCATCGGAGAGTGGAATGGCCAACGAGAAATGTGACGACGCAAAACCCGCCGCCGCACCCGTACCCGCGCCTGCTGGTGAGCGCATGGTCATGTGCGTGAAATTCGGAAAGATGATGCCCGGCCTCGATCGCGTTCCCTGGAAAGGCGAAATCGGCAAGCGCGTCTACGAAACCGTCTCGAAAGAAGCCTGGAAGCTCTGGCTCGAACACTCAAAAATGGTCATGAACGAATACCGCCTCAATCCCCTCGATCCCAATTCGCAAAAAATCATGGAACAGCAAATGGAGCAATTCTTCTTCGGCGAAGGCGCCCGCCTCCCCGAAGGCTACGTAGCCCCCAAAACCAAAGGCTGATCCGACCGCCGTCCGCGCTCATCGCAATATCCAGCAATCGCGCCGCCCAGCCTCCCGTACCGCCGGCGTCCGGCCGGCTCTTAGCCGCTCTAGCCACAGCGCAAATCCATCGGGCAATCATGCAGCTCCGGCACTTGTAGCGCCTGGCTTCAGCCAGGCATCTTCGCTTTTCGCTCCGCTCGCACAGGCGAAGACTTCTACGCCGTAATCCGCCCCGTAACCGGATGCTCAACCGGAAGCCGCGCACGAATCACAAAATTCAACTTGGAATGCGCGACGCGCAATGCCGCCTCCGCTTCCTCCGCCGAATCCCCCCGCGAAAAAATAAATCCCAAATAACTCGACCCCTCAGGCCAAGCAGCAATGTTGTCATGAAGCCGCGCAGTAATCAGCACATCCTCAACCCCCCGAACACGACGCGCAGCCTCAATCCCCTCCACGCCCTCAAAAATCCCACTCCGCGGCACCGGAATCATCATGACGCCAGCCGCAGCGCTTTCGCGGGCCAACTCGCTATCACCAAGCCCGAGCGCATGCCGCAAAATCAATTCCTCAAGGGACATTCCCCCGTCGCCAAACCGGAGTGCGCGCGAGCACAAACCGCCAATCGGCCGCGGCGCGATTTCAATCACCCATACGCCGTCTTCATTAATCCGAAATTCCGCATGAAAGGGCCCAGTAACCAACCCAAGCGCCGCAACGCACCTGGTTGCACAATCCGCAATCGCATCCTGAGTCCGCTGCGGCAAACACGACGGCGTCACATAAATCGCCTCTTCGAAATACGGCCCTTCAAGCGCATCGGGCTTATCAAAGATCGCCAGAACACGCAGCCGCCCTTCGGTGATCAACCCTTCAATCGCAACCTCTCCGCCCGGAACGTACCGCTCGACAAGAACGCGATCGAGCGTCCCGTCGCGCGTAGCCCGTATCTCCGGCTGATCGAAAAGCGCGCGGATCCGCTCCACCGCGCGCCGGAATTCGGCGGCGTCGTTCGCGCGAATCACGCCCTGGCTGGCCGCAAGCGCCAGCGGCTTCACGACGCACGGAAACAAAACTCGCGTGAGCACCGAACTAATATCTTCATCGAGCGCAAACGCAAAAAAATCTGGCACAGGCAATCCCGCAAGCTTCAGAGTCTCGCGTTGTCTGAGCTTATTCCGGCAAATCTCGACAGCTTCGGCAGTATTCGAACTCAAGCCTAACGCACAAGCCGCACGCGCAGCCGCCGCCGTCGTCCGGTCTCCCAACGCCACAATCGCATCCGGCGCGTCGCCCATCGTCTCTCGAACAATTTTACTCGCCGACTCTTCAGCATTCTCAAAATGTAATGCCATCGCGCCATCGCCCCACGGATCGTCGAGCTTGTGGCAGCGATCCGTTCCAAGCGAAACTTCGACCCCAAGCCTCTTGGCAGCATCCGCAAACGCCTGCGTCTGATACCCAAGCTTCGACGCCAAAATCAAAACGCGCTTCATTCGCCCGTAGGGGCGGGTCTCAGACCCGCCCGACCTCTATACCCGCATCCACGAAACGCCCCAATATCAAACAAACGCCGCCCCCCGAGGAATCCGCTTCCGCAGTTCCTCAATCGCCGCCAATTGCTCCCCGCTAGGTTCCGCGCAGCAATACCACGGCTCCGAAAGATGCGGAATCCCCGGCCGCACGCCAACAATCGCCAGCGGATTCGCCGCCGCAATAGGCAGCCCCGCCGCGCGCCGCGCCATCTCAACCATCCGCGCAAAAGTCTGCGCCCGCGAAAGCTTCATCTTCTCGCAATTATTTACAAGCGCTTGCAGCTCACTACAAAGTTGGTCCACGTCCGCATCCGAATGCTTCCACGGATACGCCAGCGCGGAATCATCGAACTCCCCCACCCATCCGCGAATCTCATCCAAATCCAACAGTCGCGATCCCGCAGGGATCAGCAACCGAATCGCGAGCTGAATCGGCGCCACACTCTCGATCAATTGATGTTCACCGATAAAATCCAACAGCTCGCAGAATAATCCCCGCGTAGTCCATGGCGTAAACGGCACAAAAGTCGGCTGAAGCGCAAGGCCGGCATCGCGACACGCGCGAATCACCTCTACAAAATCCGCCCGCGTATGATTCTTCGCCAGCTTCTCGAGCACCGCATCATCAATAGACTCAACAGCGCTCGTCACAAATAGACATCCCGTCTCGCGCAGGGTCCCCAAATGTTCGCGATGCTTCAGCAAATGCTCGATCTTGATTGTCGCGTCATACGTAACGCCCGGAAACTCCCGGTGAAACGCCGCAATAATCGGCAGCGCATGCCCCACTCCATTGAAAAAATCCGCATCGCCGAAAGTGATATGCGCCGCGCCCGCCGCCACCTGCCGGCGAATATCTTCAATCACGATTTCGCGCGGAATAACTCGAAAAACGCCGTCGTAGACCGGAACAATCGGGCAGTGGCGGCAAAGATGCTTGCACCCCCGGCTTGCCTCCGTGTAACCAGCAAGTAGCTCTTCGCCGTTCGGCAAAGTCAGCCGCGCATATCGCTCAAGCGGCAAAAATCCGCTGCGATCGGGCGCTAGAAAATTCTGCCTCTCAAGAGAAATCACCGGCTCCCGCTGCTCACCGTTCCCCGCTCCGGTCTCGAGCCGCCTCGCCAGCGACGCAAGCCCCTGCTCAAATTCGCCGCCCAAAATCGTCTGCACGCCCAATTTCCGCAGATACGCCTCATTCACCGGGGCATACAAACCGTAAAAGCACAAATGCGCCCTCGAATTCAGCTCTCGCACCGGTCCGACCAACTCAATCGCCAACCGCGTAGCCGTGTGCATCGGCACATGAAACGCAATCAGATCCGCCTCGCGAATCACCTGTTCCCCCAGCGCCTCGCGCGAAGTATCCACGCAAGTCACCTCCACCCCCCGCGCCCTCAGCCAAGCCGCAGGCGACGCCAGCCCAAAAGGCTGCCTCCCCAATTCATAAGTCGCGATCAATAAGACGCGCATCAAATAAGTGTCAGCAAGTGCCGGCGAATTCGCCGCCGTTTAATTATGTCACGCCCACGCCAGTTCTGTAGCTCACCACCGCTCGCCGCGTCAATCCGGCCCTCGCTTTTCCATTTTCACTTTTCCCTTTTCCATTTTCCGCCCTTCCGGATGCGCTATCATAGTCTTTCACACAGGAGCCTGAGCCCCAATGAGTCCCGCATCAAAAAACTCATTCGCGACTCGCGCGACGCTGAAAGCCGGCGACGCCGAGTTCCAGATTTTCCGCCTCGACGCCCTGGAACGCGCCGGCATAGGCCGCGTCTCGCGACTTCCATTTTCGCTAAAGATTCTGCTCGAGAATCTGCTCCGCTTCGAGGATGGCCGCTTCGTCCAGCCAGACGACGTGCGCGCCCTCGCAACATGGAATCCCGCCATAACCTCGACGAGCGAAGTTTCGTTCATGCCCGCGCGCGTCCTCCTGCAGGATTTCACCGGCGTCCCCACAATCGTGGACCTCGCAGCCATGCGCGAAGCCATGCGCAATCTCGGCGGCAATCCAAAAAAAATCAATCCGCTCCTCCCCGCCGATCTCGTCATTGACCACTCTGTGCAGGTCGACCAGTTCGGCAATTCCGGCGCGCTCGCCTTCAACGCTGAAATCGAATTCCTGCGCAACATCGAGCGCTACGCCTTCCTCCGCTGGGGCCAAAAAGCATTCGACAATTTCAAGGTCGTCCCGCCCGACACCGGCATCTGCCACCAAGTAAATCTCGAATACCTCGCCAAGGTCGTTTTCACCAAGCAGGAAAATGGCGCCTGGTTCGCCTACCCAGACTCCCTAGTTGGCACCGATTCGCACACCACAATGGTCAATGGCCTCGGCGTTTTCGGCTGGGGCGTGGGCGGCATCGAAGCCGAAGCCGCGATGCTCGGCCAGCCATTCTCGATGATGATTCCCCCAGTCGTCGGCTTCAAGCTGCACGGCCGCCTGCCCGAAGGCGCCACGGCCACCGATCTCGTCCTCACGATAACCGCCACGCTTCGCAAAAAAGGCGTCGTCGGCAAGTTCGTCGAATTTTACGGCACCGGACTCTCGAGCCTCACGCTTCCCGATCGTGCCACGCTCGCCAACATGGCCCCTGAATACGGCGCGACAATGGGCTTTTTTCCCGTTGACGAGGAAACACTCTCGTACCTGCGTTTCACCGCGCGCGAGCCTGCTCTCGTCCATCTCGTCGAAACTTACACAAAAGAGCAGGGCCTATTCCGCACCGACGCAACGCCCGATCCCGAATTTTCGGATCGCCTCGAACTCGACCTCGCGGATGTCGTCCCAACGATGGCCGGCCCCAAGCGCCCGCAGGACAGCGTCACTCTGCGCGACGCGAAACAGTCCTTCGAGAAATCGCTCGCCGCACCCGCGAAGCACGTCACCGTTCAAAATAATGGCGATCGCTTCGATCTGACGGATGGCTCGGTGGTCATTGCCGCAATCACGAGCTGCACGAACACATCGAATCCATCCTTGATGCTCGGCGCGGGAATTCTCGCGAAAAAAGCCGTCGAGCGCGGCCTGACCGCAAAACCCTGGGTGAAGACGAGTCTCGCGCCCGGATCGAAGGTAGTCACGGACTACCTTGTTATGTCCGGATTAATGCCGTTTCTGGAGTCCTTGCGCTTCCATCTCGTCGGCTACGGCTGCACCACGTGCATCGGCAATAGCGGTCCGCTCTCCGAGCCCATCGGCAAAGCCATAAAAGAAAATAATCTGGTCGCCGTGTCGGTCCTCAGCGGCAATCGCAATTTCGAAGGTCGCGTGAATTCCCTCGTGCGCGCAAATTATCTCGCGTCTCCGCCGCTCGTGGTCGCTTACGCCCTTGCGGGCCGCATGGATTTCGATATGGCCCATGAATCCCTCGGCAACGACAAATCCGGAAATCCCGTGTTCCTCCGTGATATTTGGCCGACGCCGCTCGAAGTCGAAACCACATTGCGCGCCTCCGTTACCAGCGACATGTTCCGCAAAGAGTATGGCGACGTCTTCACCGGCGACGCGCAATGGCGCAATCTGCACATTCCCGAA